>Ga0209211_10009152_pt1 | contig 13277 bp, 12 predicted proteins | sample RifGroA2_FD_183992 | JGI IMG/M metagenome (GOLD analysis project Ga0209211, IMG submission 183992) | Groundwater microbial communities from Rifle, Colorado, USA - Groundwater A2 (SPAdes) (version 2) | ecosystem: Environmental > Aquatic > Deep subsurface > Groundwater | place: Rifle, Colorado...
CACATCGTCAGGTGCGGAGTGGTCCAGGGACGGGAAGTATATCGTCTACAGCCGGAGACTTCAGGGAGAGGGGGCTGATATCTTCATTGCGGAAAGCGATGGTACGAACGAGCGAAGGGTGACGGAAAGTGATTCGTACAACGGGACGCCGGTGTTTTCACCCGATGGGTCAAAGCTTGCTTTTTACCTTGATACCGGAAAAGGCTCCCAGATTGTTGTGATGAATCTCGACGGAAGCGGGAGGAGAGTCCTGGTGTCAGAAGGATATAATTGGTACCCGCGATGGTCTCCTGATGGACAATGGATTACTTACACCGCCTACGCTCCGGATGACCCGAAGAACCTGGAAATTTACGCTGTTTCCGTTTCCGGATCGGAAGGACTGGTGCGGATCGCAGGGAGTCCGGGGCGCGAATCGGAAAGCAGTTGGAAGCCGGTACCAGTCCAAAAATGAATGAGCCAGCCGGAGGCTTATTACAACAGTTGCGGCAGCAACTGTCAATATAATCGCACGCTGACGCGTGCCAAGTTTGTATGGCGCATCTCCCAATAGTCGCACGCTTACGCGTGCATCAATAGTAGGCTTCCAGCGGCCTCCGGCTCCTTGTGGCCCACAATAATAAGCGTAAAGGTCTTTGAGATGGCTTTGAGAATCGTCGAATAAATAGCATCGGATGAAAGAACCATGAAATATCTGTATGCTTTGTTCCTCGCGATCTGTCTGAGTCTTGGATCAGCAAACGCCCAGCCCTACTTGTTCGTGTTCCTGAACACGAACCCCAACAAACCTGTCCTTCCCAAGGAACAGGTCGACAGCATCATGGCCGGACACATGGCGAACATCGGGCGGCTTGCGAAAGAGGGCAAACTTCTCATCGCGGGACCCTTTTATGATGGTGGAGGGATCTTCGTCCTGGCGACAGCCTCAAAAGACACGGCATGGGAATGGTTGAGGACCGATCCTGGCGTGCGGGCGAACAGGTGGAATATCGAACTGCTTCCCTACCATCCACGCCGCGGCGGGGTCTGTCCGGTGGGGGAACAATACACGATGACGACATATCAGTTTGTCCGATACACGGTGGCGGAAGGGGTTTCCGGGGAACAAGTTCGCAAGGCTTGGGAAACCCATGAGCGCCACCTGCGGACCTTTTCCCCCGCGGACAGCGTTGTGGCGGAGGGTATGTTGGGGGGAGAAGAAAGCGCGATTTTTATTTATCGGGGTGAACCCAGGGAAGCGTTCATCAAAGCCGATCCGGCGTTGGGGGAGAACCATCTCCGCGCGACGTTGAGGGAAATTTTTATCGCAAGAGGATCGTTCTGTGAGAAATAGCAGGACCGCGTTCTCATGGAAGCCCCCAAGGACGCGCTCTTTGTACTTACCCTCGGAGCTGTCTCAAGAATGAGAATGGCCTTTTCATGGATTCGCCCGGCCGGTGGCCGGGCTTTTTTTTGTGCCTGCGAGGGCTGTGTGTCCCGTGAAAAATCATTACCTTGCACCACGCAGTTGTTGCAGCGCATGCGACCGCAAGGAACGTCGTCCGGGCCGGTCCGCTTACCATCGCCAAAGTCATACAACCTCCTCATGCTTAACATCGCACTCTTTGCCCCTCCGGGGGCCGGTAAAGGCACACAATCGGAATTTTTGGTCTCGCGGTACAACTTGTTCTACCTCTCGACGGGCGAGCTTCTCCGGAAAGAGATCGCCAACAAAACCACACTCGGGCTGGAGGCTCAAAGCATCATCGCCTCCGGTGGGTTGGTGTCGGATGAGATCATCGTCCAGATCATCGAAAAAACCATCACCGATATCCCGGAGTCGAACGGATTTCTCTTCGACGGTTTCCCCCGAACACCCATCCAGGCGTACATCCTGGAGGGGTTGATGCAGAAGCTGAACACGTCGCTGACGTGCCTGATCAGCCTCGTGGTTCCGCAGGAAGTCTCCGTTGAGCGTCTCCTGAAACGGGGGACCTCGTCGGGGAGGTCGGATGACAATGAGAAGGTGATTCGCAACAGGCTGAAGGAATACCATGAGAAGACCCTGCCCGTGCTCGAATTTTACCGGGGACGCGGCATTATCCACGAGGTCGACGGGACAGCCAGGATCGAGCATGTAACCCAGTCGATCAGCGGGATCGTCAAGAACGAATTAAGCAAGAACCTGCTCAACATTGTTCTCTTCGGGTATCCCGGATCCGGACGCGGTTCCCAGGGAAAGGCGCTTGCACAACGGTTCGGCCTGGAGTACGTGGCGACGGGATCCATGCTGGACCAGGAGATCAAATCGGGGTCGGACATCGGCCGGAGGATCATGGACATGTACGAAAACGGTCAGCTTGTGCCGGACGAGATCGTTGTGCAGCTCATTGAGAAAAAACTAGCCCATTCCAAGGACGTCAAGGGATTTATCTTCAAGGGTTTTCCGCGGACCCTGGTTCAATCGTACATCCTGGACGGGTTGTTGAAGAAGCACGGTTCCTCCATCACGAAGATCATCGAGATCGAGGTCCCGACGTTGGAGTTGATTAACCGTTTGGACGCAAGGAGCAAGACAGAACGGTGTATGCCGTACGACACGAGTGCGGCTAAGATCGTGAAACGTTTGCACGAACATGAGAGCAAAACGGTTCCCGTGATCCAGAAGTACAACCAGCTTCACGGTGTGACCAAGGTCGACGGGCGGGGATCCTTCGAGGAAGTATTTGAACGAATTTCCTCCGAAGTCGAACGCGGACTGAAATACCTGCAGTAAGAGAAATTGAGCGGGGGATGGAAGTGGATGTTGGGGGTGAAATACAACACCGGCCTGATGGTCGGGGTTTTTTTTGTTATGACTTTTCTGCAAAACCATTTCATTGCGGAAACAGCTGAGTGTGTTGAAGTTGTAGCCCAATTTCTTCAATTGCGGGTTGAGATCGGCGGGCCGGTCGTCGAATGCGCTTCTCTTGTCGTTGAAGACAATCTTGGCGTTGCGGGACATCGAAAGCTGATGGACGAAGTAATAAATTCTCTGCCACGTCTGGTTTTACAAAATTGAATCTCGGCAACAAAAACTATGTTTCGTCCCTCGGGTCTCTCTTCACAACAACGGATGGAATGCCCGATGGCGGCATGATGGGTTCGTCGATGAACGGTCGAATGAATACGAACACCCGCTATATTTCCCAGAGCCGTCCGTCGACCACGCAGCTCGTCGGCATCATTCGCGTGGCTCAGTCGCTAAGCCAGACCACGGGCCTGAGCTTGCAATATCTTCGGCGATGGGATGTTAGTGAGCGAACAAGGTTTCTTTCCAGGGGCGCGGTTGATTTTCAGGGAGATGAAGAACTATGGGACGACCCCTACGGCTATCAAGGGAATGAATACAACGTGACACTCACACAGCATTTTCCCTGGAATATGACCGCCCGGGTCAGCACGGACTACCTTGCGAAAGACTATGGGCGGCGAATCTTCACGGCAACGGATGCAGATATTCCCACAGGTCCTCTGCGCAACGACACACGGTTTGTTACGGGACTGGAACTTAAAAAGACTTTTGACGGTGCGTTGGGATTTTTCGATGGCTTTACAATGAGCATGAGTTACTTCTATCAACGTAACATGTCGAACGATGCCTATTATAATTTTCGGAACAATTCGGCTTCAGTTGGCATGACTGCGGTGTTCTAACATGAGCCACGAGGCTGCTAACGTGTTCCATTGCGCATCCGTAAACGCTCACAGGCAACAGCTCTACTCACGACGATTGATAAAACACGGCAAAACACCCGTGGGTATCTGCTCGTCAAAATTGTGAGCGCATTCGATGCAGGATATTCTGCCGAGCGATACAGCCGATCCAATGACAAGCTATCGCTGCGGTATGATGAACAGACAAACAGCTACAGCCTTTCGATGAAGCTGCCATTCTAATCCACAAAGACGGAAGTATTTGACTATGTTGCGTTTTATTTTCTCATCCAGTCTCTTTTTTCTGGGAACCGTTTTGAGCGGCTGTATGATGATGGGGATGCGCGGTGGGATGATGGGCGGGTCGCACAAAGAATCTCAAACTACAGAGGCATCTCCAGCGCTAGTGAAGGAGAGTGTTGTCGGAAACGTAAAGGTCATTGTAGAATATGCGCCGGCTCGTGTAGGGGCGCTCATCACGTACAACGTGGCGATTCTGGATGCGGCCACCAACCAACCGCGGTCGGGAGCGACGATTTCTGCCGTTATTCGGGCTGCATCAGAAGGACATCAGGGAGACGTCCATGACATGCACGGTGAGGAGCACGATTCATCGGTACCTGTTTCTGAAGCCGCGCAGACTGGCGTGTACACGTTTCGGCATCGCTACGCCAACCCCGGGCCGAATGAGATACATGTAATCATCAGCGCTCTCGGTAGTGAAAAGCTCGACCCTCCGATTGTAGTTTCAACAGTCCATGATGTCCAAGGCGATCACAGCAACCATAGCGATGGCGTTGACTACACTCTGTACATTGCCGGAGCTGCAGTGATGGCGGTGATGATGGTGTTCGTCATGGGGCGCGCGTTTTAATCCATATCGGAAAATCTGGTGGATCTTTCATACAACAGGTTGCCTCTGATCGAGGCAGCCTTTTTTTTGTATTTGGCGGATGAATCCAGTCTAAGCGCCCGACTCCTTTTCCAGATTGCTGCATCAAATAGGCGGGGCAAAATTATCGGTCAGCAACATCTAAAGGACTCGACAATGATGAAGATTCGAAGTGATTACGTTTCGTGGATCGCGCTCGTTGTAAGCTTTCTCATAAGCCCGATGCAAACACAGGCACAATCCGGCAGCATCTCAGGAGAAGTACGCGATGCTGCAACGAAACAACCGCTTCCGTTTACCAACATAATAATCCTCGGAACGAATATCGGGGCTGCAACGAACGATCGTGGCTATTTTGTTATCAAAAGCGTCGCTCCCGGAACGTATGAACTCAAGGCTTCCTATGTTGGATATAATTCGACGACAAAAGAAGATGTGGTTGTCACCCTTTCTCGTAATACAACAATGTACATCGAGCTGTCGCCCACTAAAATCGAAATGGGTGAAGTGACCGTTACCGGCGGCTATTTCCAGAGGCCTGACGAACATACGGTCAGTTATAGGACATTGACGTCGCAGGAGATCCGTCGCTCGGCCGGATCGGCAGAGGATATCTTTCGGGTGATGCAGTCGCTGCCCGGCGTCGCAACAGCCGGAGGAAAGAGCGCCCAATTGATCGTCCGCGGAGGGAGCCCTGAAGAGAATCTGACGTTGCTCGATAACATTGAAATCTATAATCCCATCCATTTCGCGCGAACTGGTGAATCAATGGGAATAATCAGCATCGTTAATCCGTCGCTTCTCAAAGAAGTGAAGTTCATGACGGGTGGATTCCCGGCAAAGTACGGAGACAAAATGTCGTCGGTCTTTGAAATGTCGCTCATCGATGGGAACAAGGAACTTCATAATCTCGATGTCAATACGAACATTTCCGGATTTGGTGCAATGGTTGATGGACCGACACTCGGTGGGGGGACGATGATACTTTCAGCCCGACGCGGCTTCTTTGATCTGCTCACATCAATCCTTAATCGCCCCGCGGCTCCACGCTACTATGATCTCGTAGGGAAACTCACGTACGATCTTAATGAGAAGAATCAGGTTACCTTCGTAGGATTCTATTATCTCGATCAGATTTCCCGCACAGGTTCTACCAAAGACATGTCCTCACTCTCAAAGTATGACTATCTCACCCGAGACGACTACGGAACTGCCCTTGGCGTCAACTGGCGCTATCTCTTCACACCGAAGGGGTATGCCCTCACCACGGGTTCGTTTTCAAGTAATGGGTGGAATACGCTGCAAGGCACGGAGACGGATCGCTCGCTGCGAGGTGAAGACATCGTCGAAGGCAGCTATTCCTTTAAGAATGAAATTACGTATCAAGTCAGTCCAGGATTTGAGCTCAAAGGGGGTGCTCAGGTTCGGTGGATCGACTCAAAACACAGCACCTGGAAGCCGGCTGACACTACCCGCGTTGGTCAGATCATTCCTGCATCAGCGGTTTCTTATCTGCCCGGAATAAACAATAAGGCGTCATTCTTCTTACAGGACACGTGGAGTCCGTTGCCGACCTTCATCCTTACGACAGGTGTGCGTTATGATTATTTCTCCTTTACGGACGAGGGGGGTTTCAGCCCACGCCTATCTTTGTCGTATCATCTTACAGCAAACACATCAGTCAATGCAGCGTACGGCAAGTTCTATCAAACACCGGCGTCATACCAGATCGCGCTGAATCCCGCCAACGCATCGCTTCGAAGCAGTCTTGCGACGCACTACGTTGTGGGCCTCGAGCATCTCTTTGCGGAAGACACCCGCGTCACTCTTGAGCTCTATTACAAGGATCTCAAAAACGTTATTGTGGGAACTGACACGACAGAGGTTTTGAGAAATAACGGCAGCGGTTTTGCGCAAGGTGTGGAACTCTCCTTCCAGAAGAAATTCACAAGCGGCTTTGTCGGCAGCGCGTCGTATTCTTATTCAGTTTCTCAACGCAGGGACGCCGTAGGACTCCCGCTCTACTTCTTTGAATTCGACCGTCCGCACATTGTCAATCTCATCGGAGGGATTCAGCTTTCGGAGACCTGGCAGCTCGGTGTAAAGTTTCAGTACGCTTCCGGCAACCCATACACACCGGTCGTCGGTGTGGGGGTCAAAAACGGGTCCTACTATGTTGTGGATGGGGGATACAACTCAGCCCGCAATCCGGCTTACCACAAGCTCGATGTCCGGATCGATAAGAAATTCCAGTTTGAGACATGGACCTTGACGGCATACCTTGACCTGTGGAATATCTACAACCGTCAGAACATTCTTTCCTATTCCTACAAAGTAGACTCCAATGGAGTTATCACAACCACGCCGAGGTATGATTTCGGGGTGCTGCCAATTATCGGCCTATCGGCACAGTTCTAAAGAAAGGCAACGCGATGAGTTTGATCAACCTGGAAAACGTGAAAAAAATTTATCAGACCGGCGAAGTGCCTCTCACGCACTGAAGGGTCTCTCGCTCACCATTGAACGGGAGGCGTTTGTTTCGTTTATTGGTCCATCCGGCAGCGGCAAGTCCACTCTGCTGAATCTGATTGGATCGCTGGACAAGCCCACGGAAGGAAAAGTGATCGTTGATGATGTTGATATTGCCGCGCTCGGCCGTCCACGGTCAGCGGCGTTCCGAGGCAACACCATGGGTTTTGTCTTCCAGAATTTCAATCTGATTCCGGTGCTCAAGGTTTTTGAAAACGTGATGCTCCCGTTGGCAATGAGCACATTCACCCGGCAAGGATAGAGAACGGAGGGCGATTGACATTCTCGAGCGCGTAGGCTTGCGCTCCAAAGCATCGCGGCTGAGTGATGAGTTAAGCGGTGGAGAGCAGCAGCGTGTGGCAATAGCTCGCGCGCTCGTGAATCAGCCGCCCGTTGTTTTGGCAGATGAACCGATGGGAAATCTGGATAGTGCAACAAGTGAAGCGATCATGCGAATGCTTCAAGACTTAAATGGAGAAGGACTCACGGTCATCATGGTAACACACAATCCTGACAATCGGCTGTACGCACGCCGATACACTCATCTCAAGGATGGTAAGCACAACGAGTCCAAGCACAATTGCGCAACGTGATCAACAATGTTTGAGACACACGGAGGATTGTGCTCCACACAAAAACGACGAATCTTGATAAACTATAGACGGAACTTGTTTCTTCCTGAGATTGTTCGTACGTTTGATCGGAATATCAAACGGTAGAATGTTCAGAATGCTCAAAAATATCGCTCGTCAGGTAATGGTCGGATTCCTTCTGCTGGCTCTTTCTGGCATCACGATAGCAATTCATCATGATCACCCGATTGAAAGAGCCCCAGACCCGGATGCTGCACACCATGCCAATAATGTCGCGGACGGGAAAATCCAGAACGTCCCTTCTACGTATCACGAGGTACATTTTATCAAACTTAGCTCAAGCGACAGCTTTCATCCTTCGCCAAAAACCTCTTTTCAAGCTTCGTGGAAGAACCTCGGTCCAATTGAATTGGATCTTATTGCATCCTCTCCCGCTTATCGTTTATCCTCATTAGCCAATCTTGAGCCCAAAGGGACCGATCCGCCCCCAGCGGATAAGTGTGTCCTCTTCTGCAGTTTCCTCATTTAAAATTCTCCTCTACGCTTGTCGTTGACAAGCATCGGTGTTTTCTTTTTCGTATTCCATTTGGCGATCAAGAGCTGTAGGTCATTCTTCAAGGAAGTTCTGTTTCTCGACAGGCTTTGGGAAGAAAGTCTTTCAACGATTCCATAATCAAATAACAATCAAGAACGGAAAACACGATGAAGCGTTTTGCAATTCCTCTCGCACTGACCGTCATCACTCTGCTTGTCTCGAGTGTAGTTGGTCTTGCGCAACATAAACATGATGAGATGAAATCCATGGGCAAAGTCGATTCTTCCCATGGGCAGTCCGCCAAAAAAGGATCGGTGGTTGTTCAAACAAAGGCGGATACAATATCGACACCGCGCGTTGTAGATGCGAACGTTGCAGCATCAATGAAGGAAATTGTCGAGCACTATCTGCATTTGAAAAATGCACTGGCAAACGATAAAACAAAAGATGCCGCGGCTGCCGGGAAGGAAATAGTCGATGCAATGGGAGCAATGGATAAATCTTTCTTAACGGCTGAACAAAAGAAACTCTATGAAGACGTCGAAGATGATGCAAGAGAACATGCAGAGCATATCAACGAGAATGCTGGTAATATCGGACACCAGCGTGAACATTTTGATATGCTTAGCAAGGACGTGTACGATTTGGTAAAAGCATTTGGCGGCGGACAGGTGTTGTACAAGAACTTCTGCCCCATGTACAATGATAAGAAGGGTGCCATATGGTTAAGCGAAACAAAGACGATAAAAAATCCATATTACGGCAAAAAAATGCTTACCTGCGGCTCGGTTCAAGAAGAACTCAAGTAATCCGATGAAGCGCGTAAAACAAATATTGTTCGTATTGCTGATTGGATTTATCGTCATGCAGTTTATGCAGCCTGCTCGCAATCAAAGCGGGCAGGTCTTGCAAACAGATATCTCCCCCACGTATGCCATTCCTGAAAATGTACAAACTCTTTTCAAAAATACATGCTACGATTGCCATAGCAACAATACAAACCATCCATGGTATTCTATGATCCAACCGATTGGATGGATACTGGCAAGAGATATTGAGGATGGAAAGGCGAAGCTCAACTTTAGCGAGTTGGGTTCTCTGTCTTCGAGAAAACAAATAAGCCGGCTGCAGCAAATCGAAAACCGAATCAAGGACGACACAATGCCCTTACCGGCATATCAATTACTGCACCCGAGTGCACGGCTCACTGAAGAAGAAAAGCAGCTACTCATTGGCTGGATTCAAAAAACAAGAGATTCCATCGCCTCCAAAAGATGACGTCCTCTTTATGTTCATGTATCTCTTCAGTAACGTTCTATCAAAGTAAATAGGCCCCTCCGTGAAAAAAGTGCTTATCATTCTATCGCTCTTGTTGTTGGTTGTACCAATAATCTTTGCCCAAAAAACTATCCGTTACGATCTCTACATTGCCGATACCCTCGTAACATTCGGGAAAAAACCGACGCGTGCTATTTCGGTCAATGGAACCATTCCTATGCCGACATTGACATTTACAGAAGGCGACACGGCAGAAATATGGGTGCACAATAATCTCAACGAAGAAACATCTCTGCATTGGCATGGACTCTTCCTGCCAAACCGGTACGACGGTGTTCCTAATCTTACGCAGAATCCTATTAAGCCCCATACGACACATTTGTATAAATTTCCCATTATTCAGCACGGCACCCATTGGTACCACAGTCATTCACGGTTCCAGGAACAGATAGGTATGTATGGTGCTTTCATCATGAACAAAAAAGATGAATGGGATATCCCTACCATTCCTATTGTCATAAGTGAATGGACCGACATGGATCCCGAAGAAGTGCATCGCAGTCTCAAGACCGCCACCGATTGGTTTGCTATACAAAAAGGCGCCACCCAAAGCTATGGCGAAGCCATCACAAGCGGTCATTTCATGACAAAGCTTACCAATGAATGGAAGCGGATGAACGCAATGGATGTAAGCGATGTGTATTATGATAATTTTTTGATAAACGGGAAAAACCAATATGAGCAGCCGCAATTTAAGGCAGGAGATAAGGTAAGGCTTCGTATCGCAAACGGCGGTGCCTCCGATTATTTTTGGCTTACGTATTCAGGCGGTAAAATAACTGTCGTGGCCAGCGATGGCAATGATGTTGAACCGGTAGAAGTTGATAGACTCATTATAGCCGTCTCAGAAACCTATGATGTTGTTGTAACCATTCCCGACAATAAAAGTTATGAATTTCTCGTAACCGCGGAAGACCGTACCGGATCAGCTTCGTTGTGGCTGGGGAGCAGAGAAAAAGTACCGGCAACAAAGTTACCGAAGCTGAAATATTTTGCCGGAATGGAAATGATGAACGACATGATGGATATGAACGGCAATATGATCGAGATGGAGGGAATGAAAATGCAGAACCAGGAGATGGACATGAACACTGTTATGTACCCGGAAATAACAGGGTCCGAAAATCCTGAAGATACTGTGAACACCGACAATATACCGGGAATGAAAATGGACGGCAAGAACATGAAAAGGCCTGTTCGTTCCGAAGTTAAGAATCACGACAGCCACGGGATGGGCGGTATGGATAATGGCAATCAGGATATTGTTACGCTTCATTACGGCATGTTGCGTTCACCCCAAAAAACCACTTTGCCTGCAGGGTCGTTAAGAGAGTTACGATTTGATTTAACGGGAAATATGAATCGCTACGTGTGGACGATGGACAATAAGACGCTTTCCGAAAGCGATAAGATTCTTATTAAAAAAGGGGAACACCTAAGAATTGTTCTTTTTAATAATAGCATGATGCGGCACCCGATGCACCTGCACGGGCACGATTTCAGGGTGCTGAACGGACAGGGCGAATATGCCCCTATGAAAAACATAATAGACATCATGCCAATGGAGAGGGATACAATAGAATTTGCTGCTTCAGAGCTGGGGGGAGACTGGTTTTTTCATTGCCATATCCTTTACCACATGATGTCCGGGATGGGCAGGGTCTTCAGTTACGAACATTCTCCGGCAAATCCTGATTTACCAGATCCCGTAAAGGCGCTTCAAAAATTATTTGATGACGACCGTGAATTTCACCCCATGGCGCGCGTAGGTTTGGAAAGCAACGGAAGTGACGGGGAAGCCATGTATGCCAATACCCGTTGGAAACTGCAAACCCTATGGCATTTGGGTTATCACGACAAACACGGTTACGAGAGTGAAACGAATGTTGGACTCTATCTTGACCGGATGCAGTGGTGGTTTCCTTATTTCGGGTTCGATTACCATTACAAAAAAGCAGCTATTCAGGAAAATAATTGGTTCGGTCAGCTCAGCAACAAGAACGATCGGAAAGCATTTGTCATGGGTGTACAATACACCCTACCGATGTTGGTAATTGCTGATACGAGAATTGATACGGATGGTAAGTTGCGCTTTCAATTTAGCAGAGAAGACATTTCCATCACCAGCCGCCTGCGATTGAATGTTATGGCAAATACCGACGAAGAATATATGGTAGGCTTCAGATATATTATGACAAAACACTTTTCCTTCTCCACGCATTACGACAGCGATATGGGTTTGGGAGCAGGAATCACTTTGAATTATTAGAAGCGGTCTCAAAAAACAAGCAACCCGGTTGTTGCGGGCCCCGATTTATCGGGGTGAAGTCCCGCTCCTGTGATTCCGCATTCTAGCGGGATTCCAAAGTGCGGAACAATCTAACCCGCGCAGATGAGATTGCTTCGTCGTCCTTCGCTCGGACTCCCCGCAATGACTTAAGAGGGGGTTTTTGAGATGGCTTCAATTCATAATGACTATATACTGGAGGGAATCAGTATGAATCGACTCAAAATATACGCGCTTGCACTTTTTATCGGAGTCCTGGCCTTTGAGGTATCAACCCATACGCAGGAGCAGAAGAAAGACGATCACGCGATACACCAACACGAGGAGAAAGCCACCTATACGTGCGAGATGCACCCGGAGGTGAAGTCCGACAAACCCGGCAAGTGCCCGAAGTGCGGAATGAACTTGGTGCTCGCCAGTGAGCTTCAAAAGAAACAGGTGACCGCCGGGGAGGTGCCCAATGGCCCCTCTGCCAAGGAGAAGGTGTTGAAGGCGAAGCAACTTCTCGAGGAGGCAAAGAACGAACTGTATTACAACTGCTGTATCAAAGAACCATGCGACCGGTGCGCGCTGGACCATCAAAGCTGCAACTGTAATCGGGATTTGCGGGAAGGGAAGGGAATTTGTGCGGACTGTTATGCCGGCTGGCAGCTGGGGCAAGGGAAGAATATCAAAGGCATTACCAAGGAAAAGGTAAAGCCGAATTTTCACGGGCACAAACATTAGGGCCTTGGGAGTGAACCCTTCAGGTTCAGGAAACAACAACGCCCGTCAAGTATCGACGGGCGCGGGTCGTTCGAGGAAGTGTTTGAACGGATCTCTGCCGAAGTGGAGCGCGGTCTGAAATATCTGAGGTGATTGAACCCGGTAGGGGGTCTTGAAGAGGGTATCTGCACTGAACAAAAACAGCGGCCTTCTGGTCGGTGTTTTTTAATTTTTCATTTTTAATTTTTAATTTGTTAAGCCATTTCCAAAACTCTTCCGAACACCACATCGAACCGGAAGCTCTTGGCGGTGCTCTTCGATTCAACATATTCCGCGACCTTCTCCAGCCTCTTGGGGATCGCCAGGATCTTCTCCTGTGCCTTGCGCCCCAATTCGTTCAGTGACGTGAGCATCTCGATCTTCCATGATTGGAAAAGGGCCTCGATGATCCGCTTGTAATCGCGGGGACCATAGATGCCCGATCGACGGACCACGTCCGCATACTCGTTGAAGTTGGCAATGGAGATTCCGGGCATGTCGATACTCGGCAGAATGGAGGCCGCAGCCACAAGGGCCTGATTTGGATCCCGCTCAAGAATTTCCTTGAAGACATTCATATAAAAGGCATAATGGCGGGCTTCATCCTGGGAGACTTTCTGAGTGATGAAGTTGAGGAGAGGTTCCTGTTCGGCAGCGACCTTGCCGGTATTGACGTGTGAGATC
>Ga0209211_10009155_pt1 | contig 13267 bp, 15 predicted proteins | sample RifGroA2_FD_183992 | JGI IMG/M metagenome (GOLD analysis project Ga0209211, IMG submission 183992) | Groundwater microbial communities from Rifle, Colorado, USA - Groundwater A2 (SPAdes) (version 2) | ecosystem: Environmental > Aquatic > Deep subsurface > Groundwater | place: Rifle, Colorado...
CGGCACGCAGCGATGCACATTTGCTTTTTGCTCTTGCAACCGCAGGTATACAATTTTCCGAGCCGCGAGGAGGAAAATTCGTATACCGAGGTTGCCTCTGAAAAAGCAAATGTATTGCATCGTGAGTCAACCGTTTGCGCATTATAGCTTCTTTACCTGTAAAAAGTCAAGTTCCACCGGTGTCTCGCGTCCAAACATGGACACAAGCACCTTAATCTTGCCGCGCGCCTTATCAACGTCTGAGACCTTGCCTTCAAAGTTTTTAAACGGCCCATCAACAATACGCACCGGCTGATTAACTTCAATATCAATCTTGTGTTCCGGCTCATCTTGCTCCATACGCTTCATAAGCGCTTCCATTTCCGCTTCTGCAACCGGTGTTGGTGTGGTACCAGAACCCACAAAACCGGTAACGCTTGGCGTGTTGCGTACCACATACCATGAATCATCTGTAACGACCATTTCAACAAGCACATAGCCGGGATAAATTTTTTCTTCAATGGTTGCGCGCTTGCCGCCTTTGATTTTGATTTTCTTTTCTTTGGGAACGAGGATATTAAAAATTTTGTCCTGCATGTCAAATGATTCAACACGCTGTTTCAAGTTGCGCGAAACATTTTCTTCATAACCAGAATAAGTATGCAGCACATACCACCGGCGCCCCAAATTAAGTGTCTGTTTTGCCATATGTTAATTATTCAAATGAGCGATTAAAATTGTTTGAACCCAGATAAGAAATTAATGCCGTAATCAAACACAACATCAAGTACTGAAAAAAACACGGCTACAGCCACGCTTAGAGCAATGACCAGTATGGTGTAGTTTTTTGTTTGACTACGCGTGGGCCATGTAACCTTGTTGAGTTCTTCACGCGACTCTTTTATATAGGTAGTAACCACTTGTAATGGATTTGTCATAAAAAACCCTTTTATTTTGTACTTAAAAACAGCCCTTTCCCGGCCGTTTGTATTAGTATAGCACAGGTTTATCCACAGCGCAAGGGCCTACTTGACAGGCCATTTTTGCTGTAGTGTGATGATATGACCTGCATTCCCGCAGGCAACCACCATAAAAGGAACAGCGCATGTTCTACCGTATTGTGTTCGGTTTAGCTCTCGGCGCCGTTTCATTGGTCTGCTACCAGCTCTTCGGGCTGGAGCACTCCACCATCACCGGCGCGGTGATGCGTGGGAGGTTGTTCGGCTACACGGACGTGGCCAACATGTTCATTCATGTCCATCATGGCCTAGTGCTCCCACTCGGCGAGCGCGCCCGCACCTGCAAGACAGCCATTGCACGTGCGGTTTTTTTATTCTATACAACCACCCGACGTACTGTTTCACTGATACTAGTAAGTAATTCATATGGAATGGTACCTGCGAGCGCGGCCATTTCAGGAATTGAATTTTTGTCTTTCAGACACGGACTAATAATTTCAACTTCATCCCATACCTGCGCGTCTGAATCTTCTAAATCAACGGTCGTCAGGTTCATAGAAATGCGGCCTATAATAGGTAAGCCATGATTTTTAAAACGCACAAAACCTTTATTACTCAATCGCCTGTCATACACCTCATAATACCCAACCGGCAATAACCCAATGTGCATTGGTTTATCTGCTTTAAACGTGCAATTGTACCCCACAACATCGCCTACGCCAACTTCGCGCGTTTTAATAATAGTTGAAACAAATCGTAAAGCCGGTTTGAGTTCAGCCACCACGTGCCGCGCCGGGTCAAGCTGTTGCAACGTATGAAAACCGTACAAGCCAATACCCAACCGCATTGCATTACAACGCGGGTCATGAATTTTAGGACTGCCATTTGTTGCCGCACTATGCGCAAAACGTGGTTTAATATTTTTTTGCTCCAGTGTATCCAAAACATCTGAAAAAAGTTTTTGTTGCGCGTTTGTAAACGCGTCATTCTCGCCATCTGCATCTGCAAAATGAGTGCACACGCCTTCAAGTTCAAGATGCGCATGACGTTTAATCTCTCGTATATACGTATCTAACTCTGCCGGCTCAATACCTTGCCTGTTCATGCCCGTATTTATTTTCAAATGTACACGCACCGGCCGCTCCAAAGCCCCAAGCGCGCGGATAGTTTCAATGGAGTACACAACCATCGCGCACTTTTTAAAATTCATATTTTTAAAATTCACCGGATTGGTGACTGCAAGCAGCAATACATTTTGATGCGGCGCAACATCCCACACTTTGAGCGCTTCAAAATAACTGTCTACTACGAAATACTGCGGCCGGCGTTTTTGAAGTATAGTCGCAATTTCTTTAAGCCCATGCCCATACGCATTTGCTTTCAAAACCGGCCACACATAGCCGCGCGTGAGGCGTGAAAAAAAATCGTAATTATAAAGTACATTATCTTCAATAATTTCAATGCGGTTGAGCGGCGTAAAACGTTTTTCAAATTTTTTTAATAACGTATCAAGGCGATTACGTATATGCATACACAAATATAGTACTCATTTATTGCGGCCGATGCAAATTAAAAAGAGGTCCCGCATCCAACATTCAATGTTGACGCATAACCTCATCAAATACCCCAGAAAGAACAGGCCTTACGTGGCCTCCACCGGAATGGTGGCCTCCAGATCCCACCGCGCAAGCCCCCTCGTCAGCTCACGTACTCTCTGAACACCCCCGACAAGCGCCAATAAGCTGGCTGCGTGGTCAAACGTGAGCCGTTCGCCGTACCTGCGCACCACACGGTTGACGCTCATCCAGCGGGTGCTCCTCTGCTCTGCCGTGTTCTTGAGCGCGCCACCCACAATGATGCCAGCGTGCACGTGTGCCACGCTGGGGAAACCGTCGGGTTGAGCCGGCTTGTCTGTCTGTATGACATCAAAACCATCCTGTGGGTCCAGACGGGAGATGGGCTTGGCGATGCTGTGCCAATGCTCCGGACCGCACACGTCCAGAAGGATCACCGGTTTGATGACGAGCCCTGTCTCCTCTTGATACTCGCGTGCGGCCGTGTCAGCCACGGTTCTGTCATCCCAGCGCTCGGTCCAGCCGCCCGGTGCCACGGAGAGGTATCCCTTCCACGGCTCGTTGGGGCGTTCGCCCACCAGGACCTGCAGCTCCTGCCCAACCCACCGGACCACGATGCAGTCGCCGGATGCACACACGAGTCCGGAGCCGGGCACGAGCACCTTGAGAAGCCGCCACAGGTCCGGGTCAGTCCTTCCTCCGTGACGCACGAGAGCACGCACTGCTTCCCATCGCGCCGTCTCAGTAGGGTACTTTGCGCTCGCCGCCCCCATCACTGCTGTAACCAACTTCAGCAACGCCCTGCGATCTTCCATGGTCGTTTCTCCGGTTAGTTTTCGCAAAAATACCAAAGCAGCAGTGTACTGTAGCACACTGCAATAGGGGGCGTCAAGGCCCAACCACTATCCATGGGGCTCCATGAGATCACTCAGCCGTGTATCAGTGACGAAAGGTGAGAGAAAATTGAAATCTGTACTACTCTAAAATGATAGCTGTAGAGCTTTATCTGAAAGATTTTTCTATTTCACTTTCCCGCTTGAATATAGCACCGCTCACACCACACCTGCTCCGGACGTTCTGGGCTATACGATGTCTGAAATGCTTTTGAACAATTACCACACTGCCGTTTATACAACACATGTGTACCATGTTCAGCCATGCGCTTCATATGCCTGCAATTAGGACATAAAAGTGGCACCGGTACCCCAATTTTTTTATACAGCTTTAACTCTTGCACAATAATTTTGTAGTTTTTCCCACAATCTACACAAGCCAAAACCTGTTTGGTGATATCTTCGCTAACACCACCCAGAGCATCTAGCACGTCAGACGGTTTTAATGTTTCTTTACCCATCGTGCCCGGCGGATTATCCTGCCAATTAAATCCAAGCGCCAACGCTTGCTCTTTATTCACCGGATACAACTCAATACCTTTTGTTTCATTAAAGCCATACTGCGAAAGCGCGGGCGGGAAAAATTCGCCATACTCACCGGTCGCGCGCATGTGCGCGATTATTTTTTCTTTAAGCGCGGCATATTCTTCCGGCGAATACTGTTTGTTGAAAATACAATACTGGACTTTACGCATGGACACGCACCCAAATAAATCATGGCTGTTCAAACAATAATCGGAATATTCAAGCGAATGGCAACCGGTAAAACATGAACGACAAAATTTTACATTATTGTCATCTCCGCCCGCCTCAACACACTCGTAACATTTTTCTGCCGTAAAACCCCACGCAAAAATATCATAGCAATCTTTTGCTTTATTAAGCCACGCTGCATACGCACAATTTTCAATTTCCGTTGATTCAAAACAACTCACACAATCATGCGCATTAAACAATGCATTGCCGGTCACATTTTCTGTTTTTTCACCAAAATAATATTTCACCGGTTGCGTGTTCCACGCTTTCATCACTTGTGCTCGTGCTGCTTCAACACCGCTGCGTGAACTTAAATCAAATTGTTTTATGGCTTCCTCATATGCTTCACGCGTCAATTGTTTGTTGAACAAGCAATATTTTTTGTTGCGCAAACCAGCGCATCCAAAACAGTTTGAACATCCTTTGCAATCAGATATAAACGCGCAATCCATGCAGTTTGAACTCATGCGTGAGTAGCGCGTGTTGTAACATTTTTCACAGTCCGTGCATTCATAACACAACTCCGAGTCATGTGTGAACAGCAAATCTAAAGAATATTTATTGCGATTAACATAATTGCCGTAATACACATCTTCATTAAAGTTTGCGCCAAAAATCAGATAACAATTTTTATCGCGTGTGGCACAATTTACAAAATCACTGTTTTCATTATCAAAAGTAGACGTTGCCATGCGCGGAACTTTTTTCAACAATTCTTTAAATTGTTCAAAAAATGGACGGTTAAAATCAAAGTCGCGGGCATAGTCATGCGCATCCCACTTATCAGAATACCAGCACGAATTACAAAACACCGGATATGTTTTTGATGGATGGTGCATGGAGAACATTTGCTTTTTGCACAAGCTGCACGCATCCAAATACAAACTGCGCTCGTTGCGAAAAGCAAGCCGGCGCATTTCACGGCACGCTGGACAGCGTGTTGGCTCAGGTACTTCCATTTTTTGGTAAAACGCTTTATCACGTTCCATCACTTCAAATTGTTTTTGACATTGTTTGCATTGTTTCATAAAATGTTGTCTGTATGTTGTGCAAGCAACGCAGCTCACATGCTGTCAAATGTGAATGCGCTCGTCACTCTGCTTGTGAACTCGTCGCTTTGCTCCTCAAACAGCACAAGCATCCTGCCTCTGGCAGGCCGTTCCTCGCGCTGTTCACATTTGAAACGCATGCTCGAGCATTGCTTGCACAACATACAGACAAGATACTATAAAAAAATAAAACTGTCAATATGTCCGTCAAATTATATACTGATTTTACGCTTGACAAAGCATAAAATAATGTTGTATGCTCAAAGTGACGATATTTTCGTCAACAAATTATGCATCTCAAAACCCTTCTTGAAGACATTGGCCTTAAAAACAAAGAAGCGCAGACCTATCTTGCGTTGCTTGAGCTTGGAGCGTCCCCTGCTGGCGCTGTTGCACGCAAAACCGGACTTAAACGCACATCAATATATGACATCATGAAGACACTGCGTGCAAAAGGCGTCGTTATTATTACGTTACGCAAAAACAAAAAAATATTTTTAGCGCGTCAGCCGGAACAACTCACTAAATTATGGAAGCGCCGTGTGCGGGCATTGGAAGACGCGCTGCCGCAATTTAATCTTATTGAAAAACAGGGTGGTGCAAGACCACACGTTACCTTTTTGGAAGGCGTTCCGCAGGTCAAAGAATTTTATCGCACTATTTTGGAGGACTATAAAGGCAAATCATACGATGTTATTGGTAATACAGAAACATTTTTAGCATGGGATCCTGAATTTTTTGATGAATACCGGCGACTGCGCGCACGCGCTAACATAAAAACACGTCTTATTCTTACGCAAGAAAAAGCCAGCTTGGCGCAAAAAACTCATGAAAAAATACTCAAAAATGAAATTAGATTTTTCCCAAAACAATATCGTTACGACAATCTTATCCGTATTTACCCTGACAAAGTGCTTTTTCTTTCAACCAAAGAAACAAACATCGGCATTTTAATAGAGAGCGGAGAGTTTGTTGATTCATTTAAAAAAATGTTTGAGTTTATGTGGGGGGTACTTGACAAATCTTAAGACGGGACGTACGATGCGGGCACCCTTGTTCCGCACATTCGCGGACAAACATATGGAGGCGTAGTGATGTCGCAGAAGCTCTTCCCCGAATATCTCGGCGTCAGTTCGCAAGGCGCGGCCGTGGTGGACCTGCAGATGTTCCTGCTGGGCATGCTCGTGGTCACCCACAACAAACTCGCCAAGGAACTCAAGCCGGATGGCGACTACGGCGACGTGACCCGCCGCGCGGTCTGGTGGCTGCAGGGGCGCCTCAACCGGATGCGGAAGCAACACAGCGACACGAGCTGGCCGGTGCTGGAGGAGGACGGCAACTTCGGACCGGCCACGCGCGCGGCCGTGCTGTCCGCGTTCGGCTTCAACTTCGACGCCGTGCCGTTCTACGAGGACACGCTGGCCAAGTTCCCGGACAGCAGCATGCTCCTGGTCTGGCCGGTACCAAGCGACGGCGAGCTCGAGACACCGCCCGACGTGGTGGAGGTGACGCCCGAGCAGGCGGCGATGGCGCAGGGCGGCTGAACGCACCTACCATGCGCAAGCGGGGTCTGAAGCTCGCGTCACGCAGCTGACTGCTGACGCTTGAGCTCACGCTCTGTGCCACTCCCGACCGTGGAGAAACAATGCCGATGCACACGTCGTCGCATCGCAAAAGTTCTTCGCGGTTTTTTAATTAACCCTGACCTCTTGACACGTAGATAACTATATTCTATACTCTATATAGAATCAATATATATTCAATATAGTATGGCAATTGTCAATTTTTCCATCCCAAAAACTCTTGAAAAAAGAATAGACGCTGTTATCAATAAAAAAGGGTTTGCAACAAAAGCAGAATTTTTTAGATTCTCCGCGCTTTATTTTATGGATGTTGCTGATAAACCATTTGCAAATGAAGACACTCGCTTTCATTATCTTGTGGAAACTATACGGCATGAAGTAACACAACAACTTAAAGGTAAACAACTGCCGTCAACACGTAAACGGCTAGCTGATATATAAGAATTTCTAAGGGGGGTTCATTTTTTTGTAAAACGCCCTGTCTGTGGCAGTAGTTTCAAATTGAGTTTTGCATTGTTTACATTGTGGCATAGCTTATTTTATCTTACGCCCTCTCCCACAAAGCGTCAAAGTAGCTCTTAAATCCTTGGTACACGCCAGGCCGATCAAAACAAAACACCATTGTTTCTTGCCCGTACAAAATCATGCGTGTTTTACCATGGTACAAATTGATTTGAAACGGTTGCGGGGTTGAAGAAATAAACTTTTTAACATGGCTCACTTTAAAATGCGGATCGCCCAGACGCATGAACCGCTCAATGAGTGGAAAATATGCCTCATGAGAAACTAATAAATTAGCAATGACACCTTTTTTAATACGCGCGGTGTGATACTCATCAAAAAATTGTGCATTGCGCTCTGCAATAGGCCCATACGTTGCGCCAAGCACATAATATTCCTCACCGGCTTTTAATTCTTCCAACATGGGATAAAACGTGTCATACATTGCGCGCGGTCCGGCAAGCACAACCACTTCCCGTCCGGGCTCAAGGTGTTTTTGCTTGAGTTCAACAATAGCGCTTTGCGCAAGCCGTCGTTTTTCATCAAGCTCATTTAATATACTCGCCGGGTCTGTTGGAGCAAACTCGGCAACGCCGCGCACCAATATTTTAGAAACAAGTCCACGATGCACCAAATCCTCAAGCGTCGTGTATACACTATTACGCACAAGGCCGGTGTGCTTTATAATTTCCCGCGCCCGACATCGACCCAGCTCAAACAATGCAAGATAGATAAGACGCTCATTTTTATCAAATCCCAATTTTTTAAGCTTATTTTCAAGCATATTTTGTCCTATTTTTTAGGACAATAATATTATACTAAAATAAGCTAATTTTGTAAATTTTTATGTTTGTTTGTATAAAAATATATTACAGTTTTTGTCTTATTTTAGCCAAAATTACTTGACGAGTCCTAATTTATAGGATATAATTAAAATTATGAAAACCTGCACCAAATGTACAACACAATTTGAAATCACGCCGGAAGAAACAAAAATGCGCACCAAGTTTGATGCGCCAGAACCAACCGCATGCCCGCAATGCCGGTGGATAGAGCGGCTGCATTTTAGAAATGACCGCTCTTTGTATCCAGGGAAATGCGCCCTGTGCCACAAAAACACGCTTTCACAATACGCGCCTGATTCCGCATTTCCTGTTTATTGCTTGGATTGTTTTAATAACGGTAACTGGGAACCGCCACATGCTGACTTTGATTTTTCACGCCCGTTTTTTCCTCAATTCCGCGAGCTTATGATGCAATGCCCGCATCCTGCGTTATCTCTAGCGCCCCCACTTGAAAATAGTGACTACAACAACGGCGCATCGGCGCTGAAAAATTGTTACATGTGTTTTCACACGCGTGGCGCAGAAGACAGTTATTATGGTTATCGCATGGCAAACTGCAAAGATACGGTTGATTCAATCGATATTGAGGATTCGGAAATTGTGTATAACAGTTTGACGGTCAAAGATTCCTACTCCATTTTTTGGAGCGAACAGGTTGAAAAAAGTACTGACTGTTATTTTGTGTTTGACGCGCGCGATGCAAGCAATTGTTTTATGAGTAGTGGCGTGCGGCATAAACAATATGTTTTTCGCAACAAACAATTAAGCAGGGAAGCGTATCTTGAGACAATAAAAAAAGAAGAATTGCATAAAGCATCACGGCTTGAAGTGTTGCGTCAAAAGTTTGAAGCTATGAAACAAGCCGCACCGCGGCGCGCATTTGTTGGCGTCCGTGCTGAAAACGCCACAGGCAATTATATTTTCAACAGCACAAATGTACATAATGGCATCTTTGTACGTAATGCGGAAGATGTTTGGTTTTGCAGCAATATTAACGGCGGCAAGGACTGCATGGACCAAACATTTTTTAACTTCGGCGATGCAGAACTCATTTACAACTCACAAAGTATTGGCATCGGCGCATATAACATTAAATATTCAAACCGCTGTTTTTCTGATGTCTCTGATTTGGAATACTGCAACTATTGCATGTTTGGCGTGCACAATTGCTTTGGATGCTCCGGTCTGCGCAAAACAGATTATTGCGTGTTTAATAAACACTATACCCGCGAAGAATACACAGCCCTTATAGGCCGCATCAAAGCACACATGCGTGAAACCGGAGAATACGGACAATTTTTCCCCACTGAATTTAGCCATTATGGTTACAATGAAACCACGGCACAAATGGATTTTCCACTGACACCAGAAACAGCACACGCACAGGGATATGCATGGCGTGAAAAACCAGTGCCTGCGGTGCCGGAAGAAAAACGTTTCCCAGCAGCAGGCACACCTTGGCCAGAGACCATCGCCGATGTGCCGCCGGATATTACAGAAAAATTCTTACTTTGCCAAAAAACCAGCAAACCGTTCCGTGTGGTTAAGCCAGAGCTTGCTTTTTGCCAAAAGCACAACATTCCACTCCCGCGCCTGCATCCAGACGAGAGATTCTTTTCTTTGTACGCGGGTTTGGGACCTTTTACCTTGGGCGAACGCGCTTGTTCGCAGTGCCACACAAAAATACAAACAGTGTATCTTGATTCAAAACTCACGGTGCTGTGCGAGGTGTGCTACACCAAAAAGATGATTTAACAACTCACGCCTTCCTAAGCAAATACTCGTCCCACATATCCCACACGTATTTTGAGACATTGTTGGGTTTACCAATCAATGGATAGTGATGCAAATTCAAAAAAGGCAAGCTGTTGCACTCAATAATGCCCCATTTTTGCTCTGCTGGCGCACGGGTAATATCTTCAATGATAAAATCAAAACCAACAAGCAGGTCCTTCACGACCGCAGCGGCTTGCTCCATGACACGCTTAATGTCATCATGCGTTTCATCCGTACATTCAAAACTGGATCCGCCATAACTCACACCGATTTTTTCAATCACATCAATAGTCACGTCGCGCGGCAACACCGTATCAAGCGTATAACCCTGACGACCCAAAAATCCTATGTGCGCTGGCGTAATCATGACATCAGAAACACCCTCCGGTTTATTTTTATTTTTGATCTCAACCAACTGCGCTACGGTCTGCGAACCATCTCCGGTAATACGCGGCGGCGAACCACCAAGCACCCCCACCAGCTTGCCATCAATAACCGTACCGCGATACACACTTCCTTTAATATGCTCACCAATCATGACATAGGGACAAATCTGTTTTGCAATTCTAAATCCTTCACGCACCTGCTCTTCTGTATGAATAAACGTAGTGGTATGGCGGCCGCGCGAACCCAAACGCGGTTTGATGATGACCGGTTTTTCAATTTCATGGAACCAATCAACAATCCTGCCTTCGCGCCATGAGCTGCCGCCGCGCGGGACGGGCAAACCCGCTTCCTCAAGCTTGCTGCGCAATCGTTCTTTGTCATCTAGCCACCACAAGCCGCTACCTTTGGGCAAAAACGGTCGCGGTACGCTGTCAAAAAAAATGTTTTTACCATGAATACGCGCTTTGTATGTATCAATTTCTTTTCCAAACAAAATCACGCTTTTCATTTCAATACCACGGTTTGCAGCTTCTTCCCAGAGCACACGACCGCGTATAAATTTTGCTTTTTTATAATCAGTAACATATTTCACAGCGCCGCATTTTTCAAGCACCCAAAAAAATATGTGTGCACAAAAAGCATTCAATTTATCCAAAAACCGGTGCAGCCATGTGCCTGAAAGTTTATGGTCGTAAAAAGACGTGAGCATGGCTAACGCCTCACCGGACCAATTAAGAGCGTGCGGGACCGGATTGTTACCGCAATACACGCACTTAGGCCGTGCGGAGGGTTGGTTTTCCGTGGAGTGTGTTGACATACTGTGCCCCTTTGCCGGTTACGATTTTATAAAATTCATGCATCATGCTGTCTACCGCGTCAGCTAAAGACATCTCACGCGCCATGCGTTCAAACACCTCTGCACTATCTTTGTGCGCGTAGAGAATGCAATCAAGCGCTGTCGCTGGCACGGGCTGTCCGCGTTGTGCGCCTAAAGATACAATGACAAACTCGCCTCTGAACACCTGTGTATCAACCGCATCAACTGCCGCGTGTTCCTCATCGCCCGCCCCCACGTCATGCAGCAACCGCAGGTACGCCTCTTTCATATACGTGAGGTAATTGATTTGGCTAAAACCGCCGCCGCATGTGATGCCGTAATAAAAACTTATGATAAGAAGCGCAAGCCCGTAGCTTGGCATGAGGGTACGTTTGACGAGTGCCTCGCCCACAGCGTCCGGCGTTAACGCAATAGTATACGTTCCATCAATACTACGCAACTGTGCACCGTCGTGCACAAGCATCACACGCTCGCCATTTTTAATACCCCAAAATAAAAACGTACCACTTTTGTGATTTTTTGAAAACATGCCAGGAATATCAACAAAATGCTGACTGAACGCGGCGTGAAATGTTGGATCAAACAATAGATGCTGTATAAGTGAACCACCCCAAAGATGATGTTGCACAATCAAACGGCTCGCAATATCTTCAAGAGAAAGGTACACCAAGTTTGTATGTTCTTGCCCGGGTATGCGTTTCCACAATACATGATTGGTGCGTGAAATCTGCGCGCTGTAGGATGGTAACGTCAATACTTCTGGTTGACGATACATATTCAGAATATCCCGTAATGCGCTACTCGGTGCGCACGTGCGTTGTAGGCGCTCTATGGCTTCACCTTTATACGCGGGCATGGCAAACACCGGACTGCGGCGATGCTTTAAACTGAAAAAAGGCAAACGTCGTGTTGTTAATTCTTCATCATGAAAAAACAAGCCGCGGGGGAATGAAGAATTGTTCAGCGATACACCGGCACACGCGAGCACGACCATGGTGTTGCGTCCGGCCTCGTGTTCCACAAACGACTGGACTAAATTGTTGCCCAAAAAAAAGGGGTGGGACAATGGTTCATGGTGATCTGTTGTTGAGACAAAATAATTGTAACGCAGCGCTTCCACAGCTTGTCTCGCAACATCCGCGCCAAGCCATGCTGTGGCTTCTGCCTCAATCACAGCTAGACAATCTTTTTGGCGTTCTTGGTTATGGGCCAGCCGCTGCTCTGATGTTGCCTGAAAATAATCAAAAATAGAAAAAGACCCCTTTTCCCGTACAAGGAGTTTTAAATAGGGTTTGTGGCTCCATACCACCTGTCGCATCTGTTCCAGCTGCATAACGGATGAGTTTATCATAACAAAGTAAAGGTAATTTTACAATGAAGACATACAATAAAGACAAAAAATGGGAATGGAGTAGATACCCACGGGCAAGCCCGTGGCACTTGGCCTCACTGCGTTCGGCCGTACAAGCTCGCTGGATTATAAATCCAACTTCGTCTGGCCTGAATCATGGCTTTGTTGCCACCGTACGTATCGAATGATTATAGCTTCATCAATACCTACGGTGGACACAAAGTATCCAGGAGACCAGATGATGTTTTCTTTCCAGTATACTTTCTTGAGCCACACAAACTTTTTCCGTAATTCACTGGCTGTTTTTCCTTTCATGAACCCCACCACGTCAGAGACGGCATACTTGGGGGGTATTATCATAATCGTGTGTATATGGTCTATTTGTATGTTTTGTTCAATAATTTCTGTTCCGGGCATTGTTTTGAGTATATGAGGAAAAAGTTTGTGTAGATACGAAGCAACGCCATGATTCAGGATCTTGCGACGATATTTTGGTATAAATACTATGTGGTACTGTGTACGGCATACCGTGTGTGCTGATAATCTGTTCTCCATACATAGTCAGTATACCAAAATATCGTCTGCGCCATTCACCCCCGCCTAAAGGCGGGGAACGCTGGCGCTTTATTCGGTGCACAAAAGAAGAAAGGGACAGTATCCCGGAACTTTTTGCCGAAGGAGTAAAGTGGAAAGAAAAAATTGACTAACCATTTTTAATTGGATATAATTGGATATAGTTAATATATCCAATTAAGCTATGACTAAAAACAGCCAAA
>Ga0209211_10009157_pt1 | contig 13264 bp, 14 predicted proteins | sample RifGroA2_FD_183992 | JGI IMG/M metagenome (GOLD analysis project Ga0209211, IMG submission 183992) | Groundwater microbial communities from Rifle, Colorado, USA - Groundwater A2 (SPAdes) (version 2) | ecosystem: Environmental > Aquatic > Deep subsurface > Groundwater | place: Rifle, Colorado...
AGAGATTGATAAAAAACTATCGCGTATCTAATTTTTTAATATTTGATAGATTAATTGTTAGAATCCTAGGTTTTTTATTTGAAAAATCGAAAGGGCTCATCATTAGATTTTTAAATGAGGTATCACGTACCGTCAACACCTTAGATTTCATGCTTATTTATAATACTTTTCAATCTGGCCAAAGCCCGAGCATGCTGGCTTTTGACGGTGTTATATGAAAGATTGAGAATTTCAGCGATTTCTTGGAGGGAGAAGTCATCTTTGTAGCGCATCATCAATATGATGCGATAGTTATCGGGCAATTGTTGTAGCTTCTGGTTGAGTTCTTTTTCTAGATCTTGTCTTTGCAGAATTTCATCTGGCAAAGGATTTTCTTCACTGATATTCTCCAAGGGACTGTCCCCTTCACTGTTTTCAAAAAATGAGAATGGGATGGTTTTTTTCTTTTTCAAAAAGTCATAAGCGGTGTTTTTGGCGATAGCAAACAGCCAAGTGCGAAAGTTTTTTTCTGGATTGAACTTTTTGATATTTTTCCAAACTTTGATAAAAGTCTCTTGGGTCAAATCATCCAGCGAATCACGGTCCTTAGTAAACTGATACAAAAAATTATAAATCGATTGCAAATGTCGATTCACCAATTCCTCGAAAGCCTCATCTGATCCAGCTAGAAATTCAGTGATTAAATGTCGATCGTCTTTTTCCATTTTTATTATTTTGTGCGTGTTCCTAAAGCTGAGCTTTTTGAGAACGCTACGCTAATTACAAAAGCTAAACTTTTTGCGCAGCATATGTACCAGCAGCATAACCTGTACTCCAACAAACCTGCAGATTATAGCCACCAGTTGGACCATCGAGATCCAAAATTTCCCCAGCCAGATAGAGATTCTTGATCAGGCGTGATTGCATCGTCTTGGAATCAACTTCGCGAATGTCCACGCCACCACTGGTGATGATAGCTTGGTTGTAGCCTGTCGTGCCATCCGCTGTCAGACGCAAATCTTTCAGCAATTCTACCAACTTTTTGCGCTCATCCTTGGTCACAAAATTTATTTTCTTTCTTGGGTCAATGCCAGACAAGCTGATGATAGTTGCTATCATTTTTTGTGGCAACAATTCTGGCAAATAATTCACAAAATCTTTATTGATATTTTCCTTGAAATCTTTTTGCAAGCGTGCGTCCAATTGATCGTGAGTCAGAGCTGGTTTCAAATCAATAGAAATAATCACTTCACCTTTCTTTTCCAATTCGCCAACTTTTTTGCTCAAGTCCAAAACAATTGGTCCCGTCAAACCGAAGTGCGTAAACATCATTTCACCAAAACGTGAGTCTTGTTTTTTATTGTTCTGAAGAAGATTGATAGCCACATTTTTCAAGCTCAATCCTTGCACATCCTTGACCCACACTTCTTTGGTTTTCACGGGCACCAAAGCCGGCGCGGTTTCCACGATTTTGTGACCGCAATCTTGAGCCCATTGATAGCCACCCCCTGTCGAACCCGTCACTGAATATGACTTGCCACCGGTACACAAAATGAATTTGTCAGCAAAAATGCGTTGATCAGAAGACATGGCCTTTTTCTCAGGAGACATATAGCCCTTGGCTGCCAATTTCACACTGGCAATTTTGCGTCCTCCAGCCAACGGCGTCACATCAAAGCCATCTACTGACACATTGTAGATTATTTTCACACCATTGATTTCTAAATATTTTTCCAACACGCGCAATACATCTTGTGCCTTGTCAGATTTGGGAAAGACCCGTCCACCTCTTTCAATTTTGGTCATCACGCGTCGATCTTCAAAAAACTTGATCACCTCTTCTGGACCAAAGGCTGCCAAGGAAGAAAACAAGAATTTTCCATTCTTGCCAAACTTCTTGATAATTTCTTTGTCATCAAATTCAGCCTGGGTCAGGTTGCAACGACCCTTGCCCGTGATCAGAAGCTTCTTGCCGAGACTGGCATTTTTTTCCAGCAAAACTACGCGCGCGCCAAGTTCCGCCGCTCTTCCGGCTGCCATCATGCCTGCGGGTCCACCGCCAATCACTGCCACATCAAATTTTTCTGGTTTTTTTATCATATGCTAATCCTAACAGGTTATATCAAAAAATTCCAATCAAAAAAGCTCCACACGAGGCGGAGCTTTTCTGTTTGAAAACTAGATTTTTGAAACGTTGATAGCGTTTGGTCCTTTTGGAGACTCGCTAACTTCGAATTCAACTGCATCGCCTTCCTTCAAGTCATTGAATTGCACGCCTTGCAATTCTTTTGCATGAAAGAAAAGATCCTTATCACTACCCTCTTGAGTAATGAAACCAAATCCACGGTCAGTCAATCTTTTGATTGTTCCTTGTGCCATTTTGATATAGTACAAATTGATTAAACACACATACCGCAATGCAAAGGAAGTTCGACTACGCTACTTGCTGCACGCTACTGTGATTAAGACTAGTATAGCATGCCCAGAACCTTTTGTAAAGGGCATGTGCGACCAATATGAGTCATGTCTAAAATTTAGCTAACCAATGCTTATATTTGGGACTATTTGGTTATTTTTTTTGTTTTTCAAAGCCATCTATTCCACCACACCAATATGCCTTGTTTGTACGTTTCCGTTGGTGTCTCGGACACTGAAATTGTTAGGATCCACCTCCACTGATGATTGTGGATTTTCATTGCCCACAATCACCTTTTTAGCTGCTTTTGGATTTTCAATTGACTTGCCAGGCATTGCATCGGGGTTGACAACAAAACTAGCGCTCGGTCGCCCAGCTATATTTCGATTAAGATTAAAAAAATCTTCCGCATCTCCTTTTTTTCTAGCGTCTTCAATTTTAGCCCCGTCTTTACTATCTCCAGCAAAAGCATCTTTAGGCATTTCCCCGCCCATAGCTGCTACCAAAGACGCAGCAACAACAGTTTTTTCGAAAATTTTACGACTAGTTGATTTTATCACTGGTGGCTGTTCAAACATATTATTTTTTAATAATTTATTAGCATACCAATTATATCACAGGAACACAAAAAAAAATACTCCAACTAGGAGTATTTTACTATTTCAATATTTGGCTATTACCTTTCCAAATCCAGCGTTTCATCGATGCGAATCTGTTCCACAAACTCTGGAACATGGGAGACCAAAATCATTGCTCCCTCAAACTTATCCAAGGCTTTAGCAATGACTGGTAAATGGCGGAAGTTGATGTGATTGGTCGGCTCATCTAGAATTAACAATCCTGGCTCTAATAGCACCAATTGTGCAAAGGCTACTAAACCCTTTTGCCCTTCCGACAGTGTGCCGATTTTGGCATTGATGATTTCCTTGGTCAGCAAAAATCCTGAAGCCACCGCGCGCATTTGTTCTTCATTTTCTGATGGCATGACTGAGAAAAGTGATTCGCGCACCGTATGCTCAAAATTCAAAGTGGAAAAATCTTGTCGATAATAACCCACTTTCACACCTTCTGCGATTTTAGCGCCCTTGGCTGTTCCCCGTGCCAAGGACTCAATCAAAGTGCTCTTGCCAATCCCATTGGGGCCGGAGATCAAAAGATGCTGTCTTTTTTTCAAAGAAATGCGGGCTTCTTTTTCCACAATCTCATGATTTTGCATAATGGAAAAAGAGGAAATCTTCAAAATTTCTCCGCCCAACTCTGCCTGCACAGGAATAGTGAAATCACGAATAGCCTTGTCTTCACGACGCACGGCCACTTTGGCTTCCTCCATGGCCGCTGCCTTGTCTCGCATCTTCTTGGCCACCAATCGCATGCCACCACCTTTGTTGGCAAAAAAGTTGGCCTTGTCTTTGTTGGCTTGAATTTCTTTTTCATATTGCGCATTTTTTCTTTCATCTTTTTCAATCTTGTCGGCAATTTCCGCCACCACCACGTAATAGTCTCCAATATATTGATCGATTTTTTTCGTAAAAATATCTAGATAAATTACGCCATCGGTAAACATATTTAAGAAATCTGCATCATGGGAAATCACGATACAAGTCTTGTGGTAACTCATCAAAAATTGCGTCAAATGTTCAATGCCCGCTTTGTCCAAATTATTGGTTGGTTCATCAAGAATCAACAAATCCGGATCCTGAATCAAGGCAGAAGCCAAAAGTAGGCGCGCTTGTTGTCCACCGGAAAAATCCTTAATTAGACGATCGTGAGGCGCTTGCAAATTCACCACTTCCAACACATCATCAATCAAGCGATCAATATCATATTTCTTTTCAAAAAAACACTTTTCAAAAAATTCCCGCATCGTAAGTGTCATCTGCTCACGCGGAATCACTTGTTTGGCATAGGCAATGGTCATATCCGGATCCACAAAAAGCGAACCGTCATTTGGCTTCAATTCACCCGTAATCATATTGAGAATCGTACTCTTACCAGCACCATTTTGCCCCATTAAAGTCATTTTTGTGCCATGACGCAGCGCAAAAGACGCCTCATCCAAGATTTGCTTGTCACGGCTATATTCAAAAGAAACCTTATTAAACCTAATAGCTACATTATCTTTACCCATAACTAAATATTTTCAATTATTACTGAGCTTCTATCATACATAATATTGCTGAATTTGGGAAGAGCTAGCACCATTATTTACAAACATACACACATGGATCCAGCCAACCGCTCAACTCACTTTTATTTTGCGCATAGCCCAAAATATTGATAGCCGAACCCTTGTGCATGCCTAGATGCAGATGTTTTCTTTCGCCAGATGTTTCTGCGCTCTCATTGGCACCCAAAATCCCAATTGCCTCCCCTACCGCCAAATCGTTGCCTAAGTTCTTAGCAACACTAGCTAATTTCAAATGACCATAGATTACTGTAACAGTTTGTGAATCAATTGTGCAATTTTGCACCAAGACACCGCCATAGCCACTGGCTGATTTTTTCACCACTATTTTGCCTGCGCAAATTGCCTGCACTGGCACATCCGCGTTCAGTTCTTCAGGAAAAATTTCAAAATCAGCTCCGGTGTGAAAACCGCGAAATCTTTCTGGTTGCACGGGTGAATTTTGTGTCGTTATGAAAATGCCAAATGGTTTTTTAGTCACGCGCTCTTTGGATTTCTTCAAGGGTGCCGACAAATCATCCGCCTTTTGCACTGGTTGTTCCGCTACGACCTGTGGATCAGCTGTTGTGCTTGGGGATGTTTGACCTTGATTTACGGTGGGAGAAACCGAAGTTGTAGTTTTTAGCGCAAAATAATTGCCCCACCCCAAAAGTACGGCACCGATTGCGATTATTATTGCCCCACCCCAAAAATATTTTTGCATATTATTCTAAAGATAATTTATATCCCAATCCTACGCCCAAAAGCCAAGATTATCAAATAAGCACAATATGCTATAATAATCTTGCAAAATGCTTTTTCGCACAAAATCAACTTATTCTTAATTTGACTTATTATGCGCCTATACACAGACGTCTAATCAAGCCAATAATTTTATGAATAATGATAGGCCTATTGTTCAACTGTTGGAGGAAAATGAGCTCAATATCTCTCAGCTCTATGCGTTATATGCGCAAAAAATTCCAGCCAAACAAGCTTTTTGGGAACAGATTTCTCAAGAAGAAATTGCTCATGCCGCCGCCTTCAAAAATGACACAGCTGATATTGATCTAACCCAATCGATTGAAGAGACCAAATTTTCTCGCGGTATAGTTCAATATGTTATGGATTTTGTTCTGCAAGAAGTTGAGCGCGCGCAAAAAGACCCTATCTCGCATTTTGACGCTTTGCAGACTGCCTTGCGCATAGAACGCTCAATGCTAGAAAAAAAATGTTTTGACATTTTCACACCAACTAATACCACAATTAAAGAATTGTTCCAACGAATGAATACTGACACTGAAAAACACATTGACATTCTTATGAAAGAATTGAAAAAACAATAGCCGCAAAAATAAACTGCGCCTTACTAAAAACTAGCCTTGGAGGCTGGTTTTTATTTGAATAATTGCTATAAAAATATGCATGTTTTATCTTTATTGTTTCGTCACCACAAGCATCGCTTTTTTCCGCACGCCTATAGGTATAGACACAGAGGCTGGACCGCTGGGATATGACCAAATGGCATTGAAGAATAGTTCCTCTCCATAACGATAGCCACCACCTTTGCGCGTGCCTGGGTCGTTAGTAATAAATTCATGCGTGACTGGATCATAGCCAACAACCACCAGCATATGCTCCACGGGTCCGGGCGTGGTGTAGTTCGGATTATTCAAGGCTTGTCCAAAGGCTGGCACTATGATTAGCTGACCATTTTGCAATGCTTGTTTAATGTCATCCACAACAATACCTTCCTTGATTGCAACAGCTTGATACTGAAAATATCTTTGAAAAATTTTCGCAACATCATACACATTCGTGTCAGTGTTATATCCGAAATTGGCATCTTCAAAATCAGCTATATCCAGTATTTGTTTTCTAGCCGCAAAGGCTGAAACTGTTTTGACACCTTTGACCCAACTCATGGCCATTGCGATGGAAGCTTCTTCGCAGGCGTTTTGAAAAATTGGATTGCTCCAGTTGCCAAACGGCGCTTGCACAATAAACGGCACATCTAGTAAAATTGTGTTTTTTATTTCGACTGTTGAAGTTGTCGCCACTGACTGACTAGAGCCAATCGCCTGCGCTGGTTGATTGCTCGAAACTTCTGGCGACATAGCATTGTCAGAAGAAATACTAACTGGAGATATCATTGGCCTGTCCAAAAACATAGCCAACAAATAGCCCACTCCCAACAGCGACAATACCACCAAAAAACCAGCAATAAATTTATTTTTCATACACTTTGAAATAATTGATGCCTACATTATAACAAAAAACATCAGCACACGCCAATGTTTTTAGTACATATCTTATTGCTATTTTAGTTCAAAACCTTTTTCGCATACATATCCACATCAGTTATCCATTTGTTAGCAGCCGCTTGTCCGCCCGTCACGGAACAATCAGAACCACATTTCCAAACAATCATATCCTTGGCCGATTGTGCGTCATTTCTTTCAATGATTTGCTCTATTCTAGTCGTCACGGCATCCACCGCTTCTTTAGGCGTGTCAAAACAAGTATGACCCCCACTGCCCATACGCTCACGTTTGGCTCGAAATCCCCAATAATTATAACAATCCTCACCTTTTAGCACCGGCTTTCTTTCTCCCCAAGCACTTTCTTTTTTAGCGATTCCAATAATATAGGCGGCCGTCTTGCGATCTTTTTGCGAGATAAAAGGAATCATCTCTTCAATTGGATGACCTTTTACCAGTGCAGTCAAATCCTTTTGCAAAATTTCTTTTTTAGTTTCTCTGACTGGTCCTTGTTGCGCATAACTTATTTTCGGTAACAAATTTTCGCGATAATATTGTTTAACCAAAACTACATAGCCCACAAAAATAATTAGACCCATCAAGACAACAATTCTCATTTGAACCCAATCAAGTTTCCCCGGCATGAGACTTTTATTGAAGTCTTCCATCAACTGATTAGCTTTTCCAGAAAAATCGCTAAAATAAGCGCTTATTTGCAGTTTCGCTTGTTTGGCCAACTTATTCAGTTTTGTTTGTATTTTGTTCATTTTTTCTTTTAATTTTGCGGAAAAGTGGCTAGAAAAAAGCAAAAAACGGGTTCACCCGCTTTCTAATCTCCTAGACTTAATATCCCATTATTATTTTATTGTACACCATTTTTCAACAAAAAGCAAGCATAAAATTTGTAACTTAAAAATATTTGTAAAAAATAAATGCCCCAGCTATGGAGCATTTATACAATCTAAAATTTAATTAAGCCTAATTTCTATAATATCTAAATTCTCTACGGTGCAACTTCACGATATGAATCACCGCTTTTCAAGGCCACACATTGCTCGCTTGATGCTCCGGAACATGTTCCTAAACACGTCCATGACCACGGTCCATCACCGGTTACGTCAGTTGAACTACCCACACTACACAAATTATCTGTTGGTTCACTATCAAACTGGTTTCCGTTAGCGGAACCACATTGACCATCACTGCTCTGAAGTGGTGAACAACTTTGACTTGTATACGTTCCACTCAATGTGCCATTGCTACAAGCTCTATTTTCAGATGAGCATCCACTGCAAGTTGACTGCCCGTAGGCAGTCACAGAAGCTCCGTGGATAATTGTGCCACCCCATGGAAGATTACAAGGCTGACAAGGAGTTATTGAACAACTTTGATTTGTATACGATCCGCTCAATATGCCACTATTGCAAACTCTATTCTCAGATGTACAAGTTAAACCACAAGCAACTGATGCTGCTTGATAGGCAGACACAGAAGCTCCGCTGGCAACCGTGCCACCCCACGGCAAAACGCAAGGCGAACAATTTTTTATCCCCCACGAATTTCCGCATCCGTTATTACATTGTTGACCAACGCAAGTATCTGCAGCACAATTGTTTGGATTACAATTCACATAATACCCCATTGACACATCCTTTCGTAACGAACTACCCCAATTCCAACTTTCAAATTTGAATCCCACAGTTTGGTTTCCGGAAGAATTTCTGCTACCAAAATTTCTCCATCCCCATCCACCATACCACCTGTCTCCACTACCACCGCCAAGAGATGCCAATGTTTCTCTGCCTCCACCATTAGAATCCCATTCCCTATACAGATTAGCTGGAAAACCTTGTCCATTACTACATTCGGTATAATTTATTATTCCACTGGCTGTCATATCATCGCCCACATTGAAATTGCGACTATTTAAATTTACAGTAAACTGAGCTTCTACGACACTCCCTCTATTATTGCCATTATCATCACCCCATTGCCAATATGTCCATGTATCTGCTTTGACAATATTTGGTGCAAGAAATAATATTCCAAACAATAAAAATAAGCCAACAGTATTCTTATTTTTAATTTTGAAAATAAGAATTAAGATCAAGGAAAGCACTGCCATAAACAATACTATTCTAAGCGCTATTTTTTCAAAATTAAAATTTTCTTTTTTGTTTTCTTGTTTTGGTTTTTCAATATTCTTTTCATTAAATAGAATAGATGTTTTTTGCGTCAAAATACCAGTTTCATTGGCGATTGTAGAATTAATTTTAATTAAAGGACAATCTTTTTGTATTTTCACGGAAAATTCCACCGGCTTACTCCGTTCAAAAGGATCAGAAGAAATTCCTTTCTTAAATTTGTCGGAGCATAAATTGCCAGCCTCATCTGAAAGATATATTTCAATTGTCGCCTCACCTATTCCGGTTCCTCCTTTTCTGGATCCATAAAAAGAATCAGCCGATCCTGACCAATTGAATGTTCCATTAGCAATTTCACCAGCAACATAAGAATTCTTTTCCAAAACTACATTTTGAACAGTAGCACTCGCTCCTCGTAAAACATAGTGAAAAATGACTTCATTAGAAATCTTCTTGCCGAACTCATCCTTAAATACCATTACCGCATCATATGCCTGTGGCTGTTTAGCTTTGGGAATTGAAAAATATATTTCTCTTGACTCACCGGCCGTAAAAGACATTTTTGGATTGTTCCTTGATTCAGCTTCCACCACATCGCCAACTGTCGTACGATAATGATTGGTAAAATCAGCAGTAAAATTAATATCTTTTTGAAAATTATTTTTCACTTGGCAATACCCGATAATATTTTCATCATTATTAACATCCACACCCGCTAGGAGTTCGTACTTTTTATCTCCATTTTCACCTTCAACCTTTATATAGCAAGAATTTCGATCAATCGATAAATATCCCGCTGATCCATTCAAAACTACCTTACCAGCTCGACCCAACCCTAAAATTAAACTGTCACCACTCTTAAGATAAATAGCTATCATATACTCCCCGAAAAGATACTCAGGAGCATCATAGACTATTTCTTTTTTGATAGTTTCTCCTTGCCCGACAGCAATAACTTCCTGATAATTTTTCAGTCCTTGTTCATCTATAACTTGCCCATCCTTGTCCAATTTCAACAAGGAGACAGCATATCTTATATCGGACTGTATTCCATCCCTATTATTAATATCAAATGCTAATTTAATTTTGTTTCCATCTTGAGAAACAACTTTAGCGTCATATAGATTAGTAGTGGCGATTAAATACACTTCTGATCTTGGCTCAGTTTGAGCACGCGTTAATATCGGAAAAACCAATACCCCTATTGCAATTAACCAAATCAATCTAAATTTTTTATTTTCCATTTTTTATTTTATTAAGTTTTTTACTAACCTTATTATAGCACAGTTTTTATGACATTGCGTATTTTTATCTGTGCGACTGAATTTCCAGTTGCGACAACGCGCGGGCATAAATTGCTACTTCGTCGATGTAGCCATTAAAAAATTCCTCTGTTGCTGATCCTGCACCAATATACGCCAGATTTCCAGTGCTTGCAGCGACTGCGATTTCGCAGCTAGGGTCAAACGTATCGAGCTTACCATTTATATAAATCTCCGGACTCACAGTAGCAGCTCCACTTTTTGATTTTATGACCCCAACGATATAATACCATTGATCATCCGATAACTCCGTTTCTCCCGTGCAACTATCAATTCCATTGCTTACCACTATTTTGTTATTATCAACTTTTAGCGAATAGCCTGATGTTTTTGAAAAAATTGTTTGTACTCCGGCAAAATCTGAACTTTTAATAAATGCTCCCATTGTTACTGCTTTTCCTTCAGCAATAGCCAATGAATCACTGTCACTTACAAAGATATAATCATCGGTTCCGTCAAAACTTCCGGCATGACTCCCAATCTTATAATTTCCTGTTCCACCTGTTGTTTGTGCGCCACCATTTGCAGTGCCATCATTCTCATTTGTCGTTGCATCTTTTACATTACCCGATGATGCTGTCCAATTGTTTTCATCCATCTTCCAATACGCCACCGGCGAACCGTCAGCGACAATTGCCTGATGATTTCTCACTGGAGCATTAATAGCACGGGTTGTTCCAGAATATGTACCGACAACCTTTATTTTTGACACACTGGAAACTAATGCGTCACAATCATTGATTAAGCCTACTGGAGCACTATTGTTATAAAAATATAATTCATATGCACCATTATTATTGCCACTAATCTTGCCACCTGCGCACTGATCAGCACCTGTTACAATAGTAATAGCACTAAGCGTACTTGAACTTGTAGCTTTTTTTATTTGCACTGCAACCAAATCAGCAACGCTGTTCACCACCTGAAAAGCTTGTGTTGATTTGTTACTTGAAAGAGAACTTTTTCTTTCACTTACCGTTGCCATACCAATCGACAACGCTGAGGTTAATATTAACGAAAGTACAATGAGAGAAAAGACAAGAACAGAAGCTTTGTATTTAGTTGTTTTGCTTATAGCCATACTCCTGTATTTAATTTTAAATTATCTACAATCCTGACACCGTATAATCCAAGAGCGACACCGACGTCTGTAAATTAGTCTTGTCATTGCCACTGCCTACCTCTATTGAAATCGTGACCTTGCCAACTACGGCGGGAGTGCTGCCAGTTGCCGCAGATGAAGGAATAAATGAAAATTTCAAACTATTGATATTTTCAGCGACTGGGTCATTATTTACATCAAAACTACAATCATCTAAAGAGACTGCTCCAGATGTCCCGTATTTTAATATCTTATTTGTATTATCAAATTCATACTCTATACATTTACCTTGTGAATAATCATATGATTTTAAATCATTATTAGAAGAAAAATTGCTAACACTGCTCGTTCGAATCGTCTTCGCCATCAAATTCATCGCAAATTGCGCTTGCTCCAAATCTTTTTGCACATTTTTGGCATTGCGATAACCAAACATTGAACTACTGAATGTTCCTGCCACGCCAACCATAATCACCGCAAAGACAAAAGTCGCCATGAGAACTTCCACTAGAGAAAAGCCTTTGTGATTTTTATTTTTCATAAATTTATCTCGCAACTAAAATTGATTGGACTGAAGTACATTTATCCGCGACGGTGCAACTTGTGGGAAAACTTCCGCCCCAAACAACTGTACTTGTAACAGTAACTTTTGTTGAAGCTGCCGATGCGGATTGATCATAATCGAATTCTATTTTTCTTTGAAATTTTGTTGCGCCACTGCCAGAATGGGTATAAAAGTTATCCACATAATTAAGGACGTAGCTAGAATCACAAGGAATAGATCCTGAACTATTATAACTTACTCTGCAATTGTGACTTTCCGATACTGGAAAGTCAACAAAGGAGTCTTTCCCACCCGCCACATTATTATCCCGCACGTTGCGCACCAATTCCAATCCCTCTTGCGCCAATTCGGTAGCGATGATCGTGTCGCGACTATCCATTGAATGCTTCGTACTGGAAACCATCAGACTTATCACTCCAACAATTCCAATTAACAACACAAAAACCGATAGCATTGATTCCATTAGCGAAAAACCTCTGTTGATCTTTAACTTTTTATATTTAACCTTAAACATTTTAGGTATTGAATTTTATATTTCTTACCAACAATCGTCTTTTTTTTCAACTATTTTTCCGGACTGATATACACAAATATTGTATTTATCATTCCCTTTTTCTACGGCTATAGTCTTTGCCTCAGAAGCATTCCCCCACGGCACGGAAAAAGAAAAAGATGAGTTAGTGTTAAAAGAAACTCCGCCGATTAAAGAATAGCTCTCAGTTACGCAACCAATTATTCCATATTCTGATCCTCCATATGTAAAAGTATATTCATTTCCACACCCCGCACTAGCGTTTTTTCCAGTTAATGCGTAATTTTGCGCCTCGCGAACAACCGCCGCCACTTTGCGCGCCTCTGTTTCCACGGCCTTTTTGTTTTTACTATCGTAAAATGACACCAGCGACACTGCAGTCATAATGCCCATAAAAGCAATTACTACCAGAAATTCAACGAGAGTAAAGGCTCTGTTTGTTTTTATTTTTTGTATAAACATTCGATATTTAATTTAAAATCTAGCTAAACAGCGTCGTCGTAATCGGTATTAGCGCATTCTTTCCCATTAACGCGCGAATCCCAGAAGTACAATCATCAGAATTCCCAATCTCCAAAATTCTTTTTCTAATTTTTCTTAGTTTATTTCCATACCCGCATTTTACCATAAAAACCCAAAAAGCAAAAGTTGGCGCAGTAACTCATCCAAAATCTAATGATTGCCCTAGTCGATTTATCATTTAAAATCTAATCTTGGAGATAGCTAAACAATTAAGGCTATCTCCATGAAAATGAGTTTAAAATCAAGAAGAGAATTGG
>Ga0209211_10009160_pt1 | contig 13263 bp, 15 predicted proteins | sample RifGroA2_FD_183992 | JGI IMG/M metagenome (GOLD analysis project Ga0209211, IMG submission 183992) | Groundwater microbial communities from Rifle, Colorado, USA - Groundwater A2 (SPAdes) (version 2) | ecosystem: Environmental > Aquatic > Deep subsurface > Groundwater | place: Rifle, Colorado...
CGGTGCCGGTTTCGGAAGTGGCTTTGGATTGGTGGGTTATTCCCGAGAGCGAAGATGATTTGAAAAATGGCGGCGAAAAGGAGACGGAAGTGCTTCTGGTGGCCATTCACAACGATGTCATCGGCGAATATAAAGACATAATCGCCAAAGCCGGTCTGACGGCGTCGTCTTTTGAAATAGAATCTTTCAGCCTGGTGCGGTCGGGGATAAGCCGGGGAAGTCCGACGATAGCCGTGATGGACATCGGCTCGTCCGCCGTTAAGATGGCCATAGTGGATTACGGCGTGATGAAATCGTCCGTTCTCATAAACAAAGGCTCTCAAGATTTAACTCTGGCCTTGTCCCAGTCTTTGGGCGTTGATTTCGCCAAAGCGGAAGAAATGAAAAGGGAAATAGGCTTGTCCGACTTGCCGGAACATCAGGACATCGTCGCCGTGATGGAGCCGATTTTGGATTATATTTTCCACGAAGCGGCGGTTTTCTTGAAAGATTTTCAAAATAAATACGGCCGATCGGCCAGCAAGGTGATTTTTTCGGGAGGCGGGTCTTTGCTTAAAGGCCTGGCCGGATACGGAGTGAAAAAATTGACGATTGAAGTTGAATACGCCAATCCTTTCGGCAAAACGGAGCATCCGGCTTTTTTATCGGGAGTCCTGAAAGGCGTCGGACCAGATTTTTCCGTCGCCGCCGGCTTGGCGCTGGGGGAATTGTAGATTTTGTATTTACCCTGTGGATAGCAAGCTTTGCTTTAAAAATGGCGGGGGGTTAAAATACAGCTATGGATGAAAAAATTTCCTTCATACCCAAAAGAAGTTTAAGCTCCCAGCCTGCTTCAAGCGGCGGTGGAGGCGGTTTTGTGTTTCTTTCTTTCTTAATTTTCATTTTATCCGCGGCGCTGTGGGGCGGGTTGCATCTGTATAAAAATTATTTGAGCGACAACATCGTCCAGCTCGGCAAATCCATAGAAAATCAGAAGGCTTCTTTTGAGATTCCCACCATAAACGAAGTAACCGGTTTTTCGGAAAAGATTTCCGTCGCCAAAAAGCTTTTGGCCGGGCATAAATCTTTTTCCAATGTTTTGGATTTCCTCCAAGACTTCACGATGAAGGATGTAAAATTCAACGACCTGAATTATTCTTTCGCGGAAACGGGCGAGCCCGCTTCGCCGAATCGAGGCGAGCCCGCTTTGGCTTTGTCCGGAACGACCAAAAGTTACGCCAGTTTGACGGCCCAAATTCAGGCTTTGGAAAAATACAACCAAGTCAGGCAAGTTTCCGTTTCCGGCTTGTCTTCGGACGGCAAAGACATGGTCAAATTTAATTTAAAAATAATCCTTGATCCGGCCATAGCGGCTTACGCTATAAAATAATATGTTTAAAGCTTTAATTTCATTGTTTTTGATAGCCGGAGCCGCTGTAATATTTTTTACCGAGTCAAAAAATTATTTTCCCGAGATAAAAGTTTTGAGAAAACAAGTTTCTTCCTACAACGAAACGATCAATACGGCCAAAAAAGTAAGAAGCTCCATTGATAAAACGCTGGGAGAATATAACGCCATTTCCCAAGAAAACGTGGACAGGATAAATAAAATGGTTCCCTCCGGAGCCGAGTCCATGAAGCTGGTTATTCAGATTGACGACATGATGAGAAAAAACGGATTGAGCCTGACAAGCATTGATTCCAAAGACGTTGTTGATAAAAAATCCGCCTCGGGCGCTTCAAAAAACGGCAGCTTGTCCGCGGAGCCGGTAATTTTATCCATGAAAGCCCAGGGCTCTTATGAATCTTTCCATTCTTTCGTTGAGAAATTGGAAAAAAGTTTGCGCTTGATGGACGTTAATTCCGTGAAAATAAGCCCCGTCGGCCAAGACGATTATTTATTTTCCATAGAAGCCGTTTCGTATTGGCGAAAAACGGGCGATAGAATCCAATAATATGAAAAACAAAAAAACAATTTTTATAATCGCGGCAGCGATTTTTCTGGCGGCAGTTTTAATTTACAGCCTCAAATCTCCCCCGGCCGCCAGCAACGGAGTCAGCGCCGGGGGCGTTTCAGTCGCCGGCTCTTCGGATAATGGCGAGTCGTCAGGCGAGAGCGATGAAATAGTGAGAATGCTTTCCATGTTAAGCAAAGTTGACTTAAAAACCGATTTTTTTGAAGACTCGCTTTTTCTAAGCCTGGAAGATTTGTCCGTTTCGCCGGCGGAAGGGGAAATGGGAAGAAGCAACCCATTTTCCGCTTACTAAAAACCATCAAGGTTTCGCCTTGCGGCAAGGCGAAACCTTGATGGTTTAACCAATAATTTAAAATGCGTTTTACCGATATTTTAGTGAAAAATGGAATTATCGGCCAAGGAAAGCTGGCCAAGGCTGTTACTCAATCCGAAGAGACTGGGATAGCTCTGGAAAAAACCCTTAAAGCGGAAGGAGTTTCCCAAGACGATATTCTTAACGCCAAATCGGAAATTTCCGGTTTGACCGTCAAGAAAGTTTCGCCGGGCCAAGTCTCTTTTGACGCGCTTAAGAAAATACCGGAAGAGGCGGCGCGCCATTATCGTTTCGTCCCTTTGGGCGTAGAAGACGGTTTTTTGGAGGTCGGGGTCGTGGACCCTGCCGACATTGAAGCCAAAAGAGCTTTGCAGTTTATCGTTTCCAGAATGAACCTGCCCGTCAAGACTTTCATTGTTTCCGAAGATGACTTTGAAACTGTTTTGGAAGAATATAAAGGGCTGGGCGGAGAAGTGTCCCGGGCTTTGGGCGACCTGGAGATGGAACTTTCCGGCGCCGGTTCGGCGGCGGCGATGGCGGCGATGCAAAAAGAGCTTTCCAGCGGCGGAAGCAAGGATTCTAAAATAGTGGAAGACGCGCCGGTGACCAAAATAGTCGCCGTTATTTTAAGGCATGCTCTTGAAGGCAACGCTTCCGACATCCACATAGAAGCCGTTTCCGACAAGGTGAAAGTAAGGTTCCGGGTGGACGGCGTTATGTACACAAGCATCGTCCTGCCCTTGACCATCCACGAAGCGATAGTCTCCAGAATAAAAATTCTGACCGATATGAAGATTGACGAAAAAAGGAAACCGCAGGACGGCCGGTTTGAAGCCCGCATAGAAGGCCGTGACATAGATTTTCGCGTTTCAACCTTTCCGTCGTTTTTCGGGGAAAAGGTGGTGATAAGAATTTTAGACAGAGAGAAAGGCGTCAAAACCTTGGAAGAACTGGGCTTGTCGGCGGACCACTTGAAAGTGGTCAGAGAAATGATAACTCGGCCGTTCGGGCTTATTCTTCTTACCGGACCGACCGGTTCGGGCAAGACGACCACTCTTTACGCCATGCTTAAAGAGCTGGACCGGGAAGCCAACAATGTCGTCAGTTTGGAAGACCCGATAGAATACAACATTGAAGGAGTGAATCAATCTCAAGTCCGGCCGGAAATCGGGTACGACTTCGCCAGCGGGTTAAGGACTATTTTAAGGCAGGACCCGGATATCATAATGGTCGGAGAAATAAGAGATAAAGAAACCGCCGCCATGGCCATTCATGCCGCCTTGACCGGACATCTTGTTTTGTCCACTTTGCACACCAATAACGCCGCCGGAGTCGTTCCCCGATTGGTGGACATGGGAGTGGACCCGTATTTAATCGCCCCGACGCTCTTGATGGTCATCGGCCAAAGATTGGTCAAAAAACTTTGCCCCGACGCAAGAAAGGAAAAACTTCTGGAAGGAGCTTTCAAGGAAATAACGCAAAACGAATTGAAGAATATGCCGGACGAAGCCAGAAAAAAAATAATTTCTTCGGACAAGATTTACGAGGGAGTGTCTTTGCCGTCTTGCCCTATGGGAAGAAGGGGGAGAATGGGTATTTTTGAAGTTTTTTACAAAACTCCGGCTTTGGAGAGTCTTATCTTAACCAAGCCGTCAGAGCAGGACATTTTGAAAGAATCGCGCAAGCAGGGGATGATCACCATCAAAGAGGACGGTTTGATGAAGGCTTTCAACGGTCTCATAAGTTTTGACGAATTTTTGAAGTTGTAAAAATATAAACATCAAGGTTTAACCTTGCCGCAAGGTTAAACCTTGATGTTTAGTTTGCCAGGCTAAGCATAAATGTTATTATGTTAAAAAGATGGATAAGGTTAAACATAAAATTTTAATAATAGACGATGACGAATTTCTGCTGGATATGTACGCCGTCAAATTCAAAGAAGAAGGATTTGAAGTGGAAACGGCGCGCGGAGGAAAAGAAGCTTCGGACAAGATTAAAGGAGGAGCTTCTCCCGAGGTTGTTTTGCTTGATGTGGTTATGCCCGGAATGGACGGTTTTGAGCTTTTAGAAACGATAAGAAAAGAAAATCTTATTCCGGCCGCCAAGATTATAATTTTGTCCAATCTGGGGCAAAAAGAACATATGGAAAAAGGAAACAGCTTGGGAGTTGCGGATTATATAGTGAAGGCTTATTTTACCCCTTCGGAAGTCGTTAGAAAGGCAAATGAGGTTTTATTAAAAGCGAAAAATAGGATTTAGGAGTTAGCTCGTAGGAGTTAGGGAAATTTCTAAGAAGCTAAATCCTAATTCCTACAACCTAATTAAACATATGAAAGATTACGCCAAAGAATTAAAGGACTTGATTTTGACCACCATAAAAGAGGGCGCTTCCGACTTGCACCTGACCGCCGGAAGGCATCCGACCATCCGGGTGTCCGGTTCGCTCATTCCTCTTCTTAAAAATCCGGTTCTTTCCGCCGAAGACACGGAGGGCTTGATTTTGTCCATGCTAGGCGAAAAAGAAAGGAAAACTTTGAAAGAACAAAAAGAGTTTGATTTTTCCTATTCTTTTGAAGACAAATCCCGATTCAGAGCGAATGCTTTCACTCAACGGGGTTATTTGGGCGCCGCTTTAAGGCTTATTTCCAATAAGGCCAAGACCGTTAAGGAGCTTAATTTGCCGGACATTTTGGCCGATTTTGCCCAAAAAGAACAGGGATTTTTCCTGGTTGTCGGTCCGATCGGGCACGGCAAATCCACCACTCTGGCTTCAATGATTGAAACTATAAATCACGCAAACGCCAAGCATATTCTGACTATTGAGGACCCTATGGAATACTTGTTCGTCCAAGACAAATCAATAATAGACCAAAGGGAAGTCAGAACGGACACCGCCGATTTCAAAACAGCTTTGCGGTCAATGTTCCGCCAGGATATAAACGTGGCGATGATAGGCGAGATGAGAGACGTGGAAACCATCTCTACTGCGGTCACGGCGGCGGAAACCGGGCATCTCATTCTTTCTTCTCTGCACACCAACAACGCCGCCCAGACGGTGGACAGGATTATAGATTCTTTTCCTTCCGACCAGCAAAATCAGATAAGAGTCCAGCTGGCCAGCGTTCTTTTGGGGATATTTTCCCAGCGGCTGGTGCCTAGAATTTCCGGGGGGAGAATTCCGGCTTACGAACTTTTAATCAGCACCCCGGCCGTTCGGACGCTTATCAGAGAAGGCCGAGCTCACGAGATAGACACGGTGATTGAAACCAATTATGAGATTGGCATGGTCAGCTTGAACAGGTCATTGGCCGACTTGACCAGAAGAGGAGAAATAACGATGAAAGACGCAATAAGCCATTCCCTAAATCCGAAAGGGTTGGAAGCTTTAATATAATGTTATATCAATACACAGCCACAACTCTGGAAGGAGAATTAAAAAACGGATCCATTGAGGCGTCCAGCGTTGATGTCGCCATTGGCGCTCTTCAGGCGAGAGGTTTGGTAATTACCGATATAAAGTCGGCCAAGCAAGCCGGGTCAATGTGGGAGAGTCTAAGCAGTTTTAAGTTTTTCAACAAAGTAAAACACAAAGATGTCGTTATCCTTTCCCGTCAATTGGCCACTCTTTTTGAAGCCAAAATAGCGGTTATGGATTCCTTGAGGCTTTTGGCCGGACAGGTTACAAATATAAAGCTCAAAGAAAGCCTTACGGAAATAATAGAAAACATAAAAGGAGGCTCTTCTTTGTCTTTGGCGATGTCCAAACATCCCGATATTTTTTCCGCTTTTTATGTAAATATGATTAAGTCCGGGGAAGAATCGGGGAAGCTGGAAGAAATATTCGGCTCCTTGGCCGACCATTTGGAACGTTCCTATGAATTATCCAGCAAGACCAAAAACGCTCTCATTTATCCGGCTTTTGTCGTGGTCACTTTTTTCGTCGTGATGATATTGATGCTGACCTTCGTTATTCCGAAACTGACTTCAATTTTGACCGAAGTCAATCAAAAAATACCCCTATATACCAGGATGCTCATCAACATAAGCGATTTTTTCAGGAACTTCGGCGTTTTCCTTTTGGGCGGCGCGGTGGCGGGCGGGGTGTTTTTGTGGAGATACGCCAAGACGGAAAAAGGCAGTACGGCCGTGTCGCGATTCCAAACCAGTTTTCCTTTTGTCGGCGCTCTTTACGGCAAATTTTACCTTTCCCGAATGACCGACAATATGGAAACCTTGCTTTCCAGCGGCGTGCCGGCCGTCAGAACTTTGGAAATCACGGCCGAGGTGGTGGGCAATAAAATTTATAAAAACATTCTTTTAACTGCCGCCAATGAGGTCAAGGGCGGAAGTTCCATCTCGGAAGCGCTTTCCAGATACCCGGAGATTCCCCTGATGGTCGTTCAGATGATCAAAACCGGCGAGGAAACCGGCAAATTGAACTTTATGTTAAAAACTCTGGGGCGGTTTTACAAGAAAGAGGTGGACAATGCGGTGGATACGCTGGTAAGCCTGATAGAGCCGGTGATGATAGTCGTTTTGGGCGGAGCTGTCGGCATACTGCTTATCTCCATCCTGGGACCGATTTACAACATTACGGCGGGAATTTAAGTTATCCACACCCTTATATTGCTTGCTTTTCCGTAAATTGGTATTATATGAACAAATAACAAAATTTTGGTCGATTGTTTTAGTTTATCAATTTATTTTTTTAAAATTAAAAATCATATGAAAATGTTCAAAAAAAACCTGTCTGCCGACAGGCAAGATTCAAAAGGGTTTACCCTTATAGAGCTTTTGGTGGTTATCGCCATCATTGGCATCCTTTCTTCCGTTGTTTTGGCTTCGCTTAACAGCGCGAGGAAGAAATCGCGAGATGCCCGAAGAGTGGCGGACATCAAGCAAATTCAATTGGCTTTGGAGATGTATTACGACGCTAATCCGACAACTGGTTATCCGACAGCGTTATCAGCTCTTGCTACAACCTATATACCGGTTGTGCCGATTGACCCAAGCACGCAGGTTGTTTATACTTACGCCGCCTTGGGCTCGGGAACCAGCTGTACATCTTATCACTTGATGGCCACGCTTGAAGAAGACACAAACAACGTTTTGGATGTTGATTCGGATGCGGCCGCTGGAACCGCTTGCACAAACGGAGGAACTGATGCTGCCGGAACCGATCCAATTTACGATGTAAAACCGTAATCTTGTTAAAAAGTTTTACGAAAAAATCCCCTAACATTCGTTGGGGGATTTTTTGTGATATAATCAAAACAAATAATCATGTTTTATTTTTTCGTTTTCGTTCTTGGCGCCGTTGTCGGCAGTTTTCTCAATGTCGTCATCTTGCGTTTGAATACCGGCCAATCAATCGTTTCCGGCCGGTCAAAATGTTTCAGCTGCGCCAAAAAATTAAGATGGTATGAGCTTTTGCCTGTAATCAGTTTTATTTTTCTGCGGGGAAAGTGTTCGGCTTGCAAAACAAAAATTTCTTGGCAATACTCGCTGGTTGAAACAATAACCGGAATTATTTTTGTATTATTATTTCAACAATCTCAAAACATTTTTAGTTTCGGATTTTTTATTTTGACATTTTCTTTTTTAATTATTATCGCCGTTTACGATTATCGCCATCAGATAATCCCGAACCTATTTGTTTGGATTTTTAACGGCCTAGCATTTATTGGCTTGTTTCGGACTTCGGACTTTGGATTTCGGATTTTTAATTGGAACAATTTACTGTCCGGTTTTATCTTGTTCGCTTTCTTTGCCTTGCTCTGGGGGGTGTCCAAAGGTCGCTGGATGGGCTTTGGCGACGCCAAATTGGCCTTGGGTATCGGTTGGCTTCTTGGAATGACCAAGGGCATAGCCGCCATTACTTTGGCTTTTTGGATCGGAGCGATTGCCGGCGTTTTGCTGATTTATTTAAATAAAAGCAAATACGGCTTGAAAAGCAGTATCGCTTTCGGACCATTTATGGTTTTGGGGACGGCGATATCTTTCTTTTGGGGAGAAAAAATAATCGGTTTTTTGTTTCGGTAAAAAATGATACAATAAAAGAAATGAAACAAAGAGGTTTTAGCTTAATAGAGCTTATGGTGGCCGTGGGAATTTTGACTTTGATAAACATAATGATTTTTGCCAGCTACCCCGAGTTCAGCCAGAAAATGGCTTTAAAGAGAACAAGCGAGGAAGTCGCCTTGATTGCCCGCCAGGCGCAGGCTTACGCTTTGGGCATAAAAAGGCCGGTTTCCGGCGGGGAGGATTATTACGGCTTTGGCATTCATTTTGATAAAAGCGATTCAAAATCTTTGATTTTATTTGCCGATTCGGATAGCGATAAAATTTATGACGACGGAGAATTGTTTCAGGAATTTAAAATAGGCACGGGAGATTATGTTTCCGAGTTGCAAGCATGCGATTCCGATTCGTGCCAAAGCGTTGGAAGCGGCGGTTTGGATGTTGTTTATCCGCGGGCAACTACCATAGCTTCCATCTCGGCTGACGGAGATGTTTGCGGTTCCTGTTCTTACGCGAGAGTTACGATTCAATCGCCGCGAGGCAATGAAGAAAAAAATAAAAAACATATTAATATATGGATTAGCGGACAAATATCGGTCGAGTAAAATGCAAAACAACAAATTAAAACTAAAAAAGGGGTTTACCCCCACACCAGTTTTTGCAAAGAAAAAACTGGTGTGGGGGTTTACTCTCATAGAAACCCTTGTGGCCATAACCATTCTTTCCGCCGCTGTGGCCGGACCGATGGTTTTGTCCATCAAAAACATAGGAACGGCCTCGGTTTCTCAAGACCAACTCGTGGCATTTTACCTCGGGCAGGAAGTTATAGAATATGTAAGAAATGTCAGAGATACGAATATTTTGAAAGAATCCGCTGATTGGCTGGACGGGTTGGATGTTTGCAAAACAAACGGTTGTTACATAGATGTTTTAAACGAAAATAGCCCGGTAGCCGATTGCGGAACAGGCGATTGCGTTAACAAGCTTAAGTTTGACAAAGATACCGGCAAATACAATTATGTTTCCGGAGATGAAACAATTTTTATCAGAGCCGTAAAAATAGAAAATCCGGTTGGAACAAACAGCGAGGAGGCAAAAATCAGCGTTTCCGTAAAATGGACTGGCAAATATGGCGAAAAAATAATGAATTTGCAGGATAATATTTATAATTGGAGATGAAAAAGAAAAATTCAAAAATAGGCGGGTTTACTTTGATAGAGCTAATAGTTGCGCTGGGAGTATTTATGGTGGTAATGACGATAACTTTGTCCGCCTTTCTCAACATAATGGATATCCAGAAGAAAACGGAAGCGTTTAGGAAGGTGAACGATAATTTAAATTTCGCCATGGAAGCGATGATGAGAGAGATAAGAGAGGGCAAAAGTTATAGCGATGCCGATTGTTCCGGAGCGGATTTTTGTTTTACCAATAAAGACGAAAAAGATATTAAATATCAATTAAACGAGGAAGGATACATAGAAAGAAAAGAAGGGACGGATGAATGGCTTAGAATGACTTCCGACGGGATTAAAATCACCCGACTTTCTTTTTTGGTTTCAGGGGAAGAGGCATATCCGTCTGGGGATAGGCAGCAGCCGCTGGTTGTAATATCCATCGGCGGAGAGTCGGGAGAAAAAGAAAAATTAAAATCAAAACTTGATTTGCAGGCGACGGTGTCGCAAAGAAAGTTGGACAGCCAATAAAAATGAAAAAAAATAAATTAAAACACGGGTTCACTTTATTGCTATCAATTCTTGTCGTTAGCGTGGTTCTTTCCGTCGGTTTGGGAATTTTTGACATTATGACCAAGGAGCTCAAGCTTTCGGGCATAGGCCGGGAGTCGCAAATCGCCTTCTACGCCGCCGATGCCGGCATAGAATGTTTTTTCTACTGGGAAATCAAACACCCCGATTTGGCCGACAGCGCTTTTGCTTATTACGACAGCAATCCGCCGACGATCAGCTGCGCCGGCAACAGTTTCATTATACCGGCCGGGTCCAACGGCCCATACGGCCCGTATAATCTCAATTTGAGCAACAGTTCTTGCGCCAAAATCAAAGTGACCAAAAGCGGTTTGACGACCACCGTTGAATCAAGAGGTTATAACACCGCCTGCGATTCAGATTCTTCCTTCAAAGTGGAGAGAGCGATACGGCTTGAGTCTACCAAGACACTCGGGATATAAATTGATTATGCAAGAGATTAAAACTCGCATTGAAAAACTTAAAGAAACGATAAATCATCATCGTTATCTTTATCATGTTTTGGATCGGCAGGAAATTTCCGATGCCGCCCTTGATTCTCTCAAGCATGAACTGGCGGAGCTGGAAAAACAATATCCCAAATACGCCAGCCTCGATTCTCCCACGCAAAGAATCGGAGGCAAACCGTTGGATAAATTCGCTAAAGTCATCCACAAAGCGAGGCAATGGTCTTTTGGCGATGCTTTTACCGAAGAAGAAATAAGAGATTTTGACGAACGAGTCAAACGAATGCTGGAAAAAGAATTCCCAGCGACATCAAGGTTTAACCTTGCCACAAGGTTAAACCTTGATGTCGCTTACGCGTGCGAGTTGAAAATAGACGGATTTAAAATAGTTTTGACTTATGAAAACGGCGTATTGAAAACGGCGGCCACCAGAGGCGACGGTGTGGCGGGCGAGGATGTGACACAGAACATAAAGACCGTTGAAAGTGTTCCTCTTAAATTGGAAAAACCGATAAATATTGTGGTGGAAGGAGAAATCTGGATGAGCAAAAATGAATTTGAAAGGCTAAACAAAGAACAGAAGAAAAAAGGATTGCCTCCTTTTGCCAACCCCAGAAATGCCGCCGCCGGTTCCATTCGTCAGCTGGACCCGTCTGTCGCCGCTTCCAGAAAACTGGACAGCTATATTTACGACATAGCGATTCTAGAAAAACAGGAAAAAGAAGGGGGAGTCAGTTTTTCCCTCTCGGACAAAGAGGGGGATTCGTCCAAAACTAACTCCCCCTTCTTTTTCCCCAAGACGCAAATCAAAGAACTGGAGTTGTTGAAAGGTTTGGGCTTCAAGGTGAACAAAAATTATAAACTTTGCAAAAACATAGAAGAAGTTGTCGCTTATTGGAAAGAATGGCAGAAGAAAAAAGACAAAGAAAATTATTGGATAGACGGAGTGGCGGTAAAACTAAACAGGCGGGATTGGCAGGAAATGCTGGGCTATACCGGCAAAGCGCCGCGATTTGCCATCGCTTTCAAATTTCCGGCCGAGCAGGCGACGACCGTAGTGGAGGATATTATCACGCAAGTCGGCCGAACCGGAGCTCTTACGCCAGTGGCTCATCTGACGCCGGTTTTAGTGGCGGGAAGCGTTGTTTCCCGAGCCACCCTTCACAATGACAGCGAGATTAAGAGACTGGGGCTTAAGATCGGTGACACGATTATCATCCAAAAAGCGGGCGATGTCATACCGGAAGTGGTGCGAGTTTTGGAAGAAATGCGGACGGGAAAAGAAAAAGAATTCAAGATGCCGGAAATTTGCCCGGTTTGCGGCGGGGAATTGGCGCAAGAGAAAGACAGTCCGATTATAAGATGCGCCAACAAAAATTGCTCCGTAAAACATCGCCGAGCTTTGTATTATTTCGCTTCCAAAAAGGCGATGAACATAGAAGGATTGGGGCCGAAAATAATTGACGCTCTTTTGGATAATAATCTTATCCAAGATGCGGCTGATATTTATGACTTGAAAGAAGGCGATTTGGAACCCTTGGAAAGATTCGGAGAAAAATCCGCCAAAAATATTGTCAGTTCCATCAACGAAAAAAGAAAAACGACCTTGCCTAGATTTCTAACCGCCCTGGGTATTTTCCATGTCGGAGAAGAAACGGCCGAACTTTTGGCAAAAAAGGCTAAATCCATTGAAGTTTTAAGCGATATGCCGGTGGAAGAATTGCAAAAAATTGACGGAATCGGTCCAAAAGTGGCGGAAAGTATTTTTGATTGGTTTAGAGATAAACGCAATAGGGAATTACTCGGAAGACTTTTAAAAAGAATCAAAATAATTTTGCCTGAATCGTTAAATTTGCCGGGAAATATCAAAATCAAAAATAAAACATTCGTTTTAACCGGAACAATGGGGAAAATGTCTAGAGAAAAAGCCAAAGAGGAGATAAAATTAAAAGGCGGGCATGTGAACGAATCCGTGTCCAAGAATACCGATTTTGTGGTAGTGGGCGCCGAACCTGGCTCAAAATATGATAAAGCGAAAGAATTAGGCGTGAAAATTATTGATGAAAAAGAATTTTTGAAATTGTTGGGATAATGTGTTACCATGAAAATATGTTGAAAGATAAAATAAAGTCAGATTTTAAAGAAGCTTTCAAGGCGAAAGATCAAGTGAAGCTTTCGGTTTTAAAAATGGTCAATTCCGAAATCGGCAACGCCGAGATAAACAAAAGGGCGAAGCTGATAAAAAGCGGGCAAACGGAAAATATTGAAGCCTTGTCTGCGCTAAATGACGAAGAAATTTTACAGGTCGTTGGCAGAGAAGTTAAAAAAAGAAAAGACTCCATTGAGGCTTTTGAAAAGGCGGGAAGAGCGGAATTGGCGGAAAAAGAAAAAGCGGAATTGGCGGCGCTAATGACCTATATGCCGGAGCAGTTGCCGGAGGAAAAAATAAGAGAATTGGCCAAGAAAGCGGTGGAGCAGTCTGGCCTGCCTGCCGGCGAGGCAGGAGTCAAAGGAGAGAAAGAGACTTGTCCGCCGGAGAGGAGTATCGGGAAAGTGATGGCTCTTCTCGCGCCTCAAGTCAGAGGCAAAGCCGACGGCGCTTTGGTGAATAAAATAGTGAGAGAATTGTTGGGGTAGCTGTTTGACTACGATAGGTTGTTAAGAGTAATATCTTAACAATTATGTTGCAAAAACTTCACAAAAACGCCAAAACAAATTACAGCATCAGAAAGGAAATCAAAGAAAGCGATTTGTCCGTTTCCGCT
>Ga0209211_10009167_pt1 | contig 13258 bp, 15 predicted proteins | sample RifGroA2_FD_183992 | JGI IMG/M metagenome (GOLD analysis project Ga0209211, IMG submission 183992) | Groundwater microbial communities from Rifle, Colorado, USA - Groundwater A2 (SPAdes) (version 2) | ecosystem: Environmental > Aquatic > Deep subsurface > Groundwater | place: Rifle, Colorado...
GAAGAGACCGGTTTTGGAGCCGAAGGTGTAAGCAGGGCGACAACGGACGCAGTTGTTATGTCTTCGGTATTGATTCTCATATGGGATTATTTCCTCGGCTCGGTTTTATTGTAGGAAGGCGGTTATGATAGAAATTATAGGACTTGAAAAATCGTTTAACGGACAGAAAGTCTTAAGCGGCATTAATCTCAGGATCGAACACGGCGAGATTATGGCTATAATAGGGAGAAGCGGCGGCGGGAAGAGCGTCCTTCTGAAAAATATTATAGGAATTTTAAAGCCGGACAAGGGAAGCATAATAATTGACGGGGTTGATATTACAAAACTTCGCGGAAGAGAGATGGATAAAACAAGGCAAAAACTCGGAGTGCTTTTTCAGGGAGGGGCGCTTTTTGATTCAATGACCGCTTATGAAAACGTAGCATTTCCGTTGAAGGAAAAAATGAAAGTCAGTAAAAAAACATTGCAGGAAAAGGTGTCGAAGGCTCTGGAGGATGTAGGGTTGAAGGGTATGGAGGATAAATATCCGTCGGAAATGAGCGGCGGAATGAGAAAAAGGGTTGCGCTCGCGAGGACATTGATAACGGAACCTCAGATAGTCTTGTTCGATGAGCCTACAACCGGACTCGATCCGATACTTTTACAGTCTACTCACAAATTGATAAGATGCACCCACGAAACCTATGGATTCACCGGTATCGTGATAAGCCATGAGATACCCGAAATCTTTGATATCTCGGACAAGGTGGCTTTTTTATACAAAGGAGTCATTGAAGAGATCGGCACGCCGGATGAAATAAGAAAGTCATCGAATCCCATGGTAAGGCAGTTTTTAACCGGAAGCTCTGAAGGCCCCGTGGAACTGTTATGTGAAAAGGAAACCAGGAGGTAATTTATGAATATGAAAAAGAAATTTGACATTGAAGTGGCGGTCGGTTTTTTTCTTTTGATCGGAATCTTTGCGCTCGGTTATATATCCATAAAAATGGGTAAACTTGAAGTTATAGGCGGCAAGGGATATACTGTATATGCGGAATTTGAAAAATCGGGCGGCATAAAGGCAGGTTCCGACGTCGAAATAGCGGGGGTTCATGTCGGGAAGGTAAAGTCGGTAACGCTTAATCAAGACTATCAGGCGCGGGTGGAAATGATGTTGAATAACGGACTGAAGATACAGGAAGACGCCATAGTCTCGGTAAAAACAAAAGGGCTCATAGGAGAGAAATACATTCAGATAACACCGGGAGGCTCCGAGAAGGTTATTGTCGAAGGCGAACGGTTAAGGGAAACGGAGTCCGCGGTTGATTTGGAAGAATTGATATCCAAATATGTATTCGGAGGGGTGTAAAATGACAGGGTCAAGGGTTAAGGGGCAAAGGTCAAAGGTCAAACTCGTTACTCGTCGGTCGTTATTCGTTACAATATTTATACCGCTTGTTTTTTTAGTATCGCCCGCATATGCTCAAGATCCCGGCAAGCTTGTTTTAACTCTCGATCAGTGCATTAAAAAAGCCGTGGAAGTAAGCCCCGAGATAGGGGAATCGCGTTACGACGAAGAGGTATATAAGTCGAAAAAGATGCAGGCCGATTCGGCCGGCTATCCTCAGATAGAGATATTTGCATTGACAGGGCCGTCGCCGAAGGCGAAAAAGGAACAGATAAGCCCGACGGTTAATACATCTGTCGGAACGACCATTAACGGCATATTCGGAAGCGCCGACGCGACCTTAATACAGCCTATCTATACTTTCGGCAAGATAAGCAGTTATAGAGAGGCTGCCGAAAGCGGTATAAAGGCAGCAAGGGCAGGCGTCGGCAAAAAGACGTCGGATATAATACTAAGGACAAAAGAGATATATTACGGGCTGATCCTCGCGAGAGACATGAGGAATCTTGTGCTGGAAGTAAAGGACGAACTCGTTGAGTCCATAAAAAAGGCCGAGAAACAGATAGAGGTAGGCTCTCCGTGGGCGGATGAGGCAAATCTTTTTAAACTGCGGGCATTTCTGGGAGAGGTAGAAAGAAATCTCAACGAGACTGAGAAAGGCATAGCCACGGCAAAAGACGCCCTCGCCGTCAGCATGGGACTTCCGCGGGGAACGGATTTCGATATAGCGGACACGTCGCTGACCCCGGAGGGCAGAGTTCCGGAGGAACTGCAGAGTTATACGAGGAATGCCGCAGAACTAAGGTCCGAGTTCATTCAGCTTAAGGAAGGTCTGAATGCAAGGAACGCGCTCGTTAATGCCGAGAAAAGCAATTTTTATCCGCACCTTTTTTTAGGGCTGAAGGCATCGGTTGCCGGAGCGACCAACAGGGACAAGGTGGATAACCCGTATCTTTACGACTTCTTTAATCATTCCTACGGCGCAGCGTTCATGGGGCTTAAGTGGTCCATAGATTTCGGAATAACCGAGGGAAGGGTAAAGGAAGCGCAGGCGGAGTATTATAAACTGGCGGAGAAAAAGAAGTTTGCGGATGAGGCTATTCCGTTTCAGGTGAGAAAGATCTATCTCGATATGGAAGAGGCGAAGAAGAATATAGTCGAAACGGAGAAGGCATATAGAAACGCCAGGAAATGGCTTGTTGTGGCCGTGGCGAATTTCGACCTCGGCATCGGCGACGCCAAGGATATAGCGGACGCTGCCGTGGCGTACGCGCGGATGAAGGCTGATAATCTGCGTTCGATATATAATCACAGGATGTCGTTCGCGAATATTTTATCCGCTACAGGTATGGATATCAAAGAAATAAAGAAATAAATAGAGGAGGTTTTAAGTTTTATGAGAGGTGTAAAGTCATTTTTTGCAATGCTGTTAATTTTTGCGTTTATGGCGGGGAATTCTTATGCCGCATATGCGGGAGAGCCGACGGATCAGGTAAAGCAGACTATCGATAAGGTGCTCGATATTCTGAGAGATAAGGAACTGAAAAAACCGTCGAAGACGAAAGAGAGAAGGACGATAATACGCAAATTTATCGACGAGAGGTTCGACTTTGAGGAGATGGCAAAGAGGGCGCTCGGCCTTCACTGGAGAAAAAGAACCGCCGAAGAGAAAAAAGAATTCGTGCCGTTGTTCATGGATCTCCTTGAGCGTTCATATATTAAAAAGATAGAGAATTATACCGACGAGAAGATACTTTATATCGCGGAAAGAATAGAAGGCGGATATTCCGATGTGGGCACAAAGGTTGTTACCAAGAGGAATGTGGAGATCCCCATAGATTACAGGCTGCTTAAAAGAGACGGGAAATGGGAAGTCTACGATGTAACAATAGAGGGCGTAAGCCTTATTAATAATTACAGGACACAGTTCAATAAGATCATCCGCGCCGATTCTTACGAGGAACTCGTCAAGAGAATGAAAAACAAGCAGGAAGAAGAGTTGTTCGAAGATAAAGCGAAGAAATAGATCTTAAATTTAAAAAAGAGGCGGCATTTATTTGCCGCTTATTTTTTAAAATAATACTTGACAAAAACGGTAGGGTTTTATAGCATATTCTCATGCTGAGATTATCGACAAAAGGACAATACGGCGTAAGGGCCATGTACGAAATAGCGAGGGGATATCCCGCAACGCCCGTAACCATCAAAGAGATTTCCGAAAGGCAGGACGTCTCCGTAGCCTACCTTGAGCAGATACTCAATAAGCTCAGGAAGGCAGGATTAATCAAGAGTATAAGAGGGCCCGGCGGCGGCTATATACTGAACCGGAGCGCCGATAAGATAAGCATAGCGTCCATTTTAAACGAACTGGAGGGCCCTGTAGCGCTTACATCATGCCTTGAGCCCGAAGGCGGATGCGTGCGCATCGACAGCTGCGTGACCCATCTGCTGTGGAAGGCATTGGGAGAGCAGGTGGAGGCATTTCTTAAAACCATAACGCTTAAGAATTTGATGGCAGGAGACTTTTATGCGTTAGGAGGTACGGCTAAGAAGGAGATGCGGCGGCCCGTAAGGCTGAAGCCGCAGTCGCAGCCTTAAACTGTATTTATGAAATTCGTTCACGGCGTAAAGGCGGATATAACCGCAGACATTGTATATATGATGTGCCCTATGCATCTTCTGAAACTCGACGAGATGGTAAGGAGTCTCGAAAATGGACAGGTGCTGGAGATACTGACCGATTACGACGGCGCACTCGAAGATATACCGCAGTGGTGCGTAAGGACAGGCAATGAATTTGTAGGAATGGACGAAGACGAAGATTATTACAAGTTTTATGTGAGAAAGGCAGGCAATGTGCAATAGGCTGAAAGAAAGGAGCAGACAATGACTAAATGTTATTTTGACCACGTTGCAACCAATCCGCTTGACCCGGAAGTGCTGAACGCAATGATGCCGTATTTCAAGGAAGATTTCGGCAATCCCTTGAGCGTATACGACCTTGGAATGAGGGCGCGTGACGCGATCGAAAAGGCGAGAACGGGAGTCGCTACTCTGATAAACGCGAAACCGTCCGCAGTCGTCTTTACCGCAAGCGGAGCAGAGGCTAATAACTTTGCCCTCAGGGGAATAGCCCTTGCCAAGCAGAATCACGGCAAGCACGTGATCGTTTCCAAGGTAGAGCATCATTCCATTCTTAATTCAGCCCGGTTCCTTGAAAAGAACGGGTTTGTCGTAACGTATCTGCCTGTCGATAAACACGGGCTCGTAAATCCCGATACGGTTAAAAACTCTATTACAAAAGAGACCGTCCTTATTTCCATAACGCACGCGAGCAGCGAGATAGGCACGATAGAGCCCATAAAGGAGATAGCCAAAACAGCTAAAGAAAATAATATCGTATTTCACGCGGACGGCGTTGCAACGGTCGGGAATATCCCGGTTGACGTTAATGATCTCGGCGTCGATCTTTTGAGCATGGCAGCGCATCAGTTTTACGGTCCTAAAGGCGCGGGCGCTCTCTATGTGAGGGAGGGGCTCAGGATAGTCCCCCTTGTTTACGGAGGCATTCAGGAAGGCGGCAGAAGGGCAGGCACAGAGAATGTTCCGGCTATAGCAGGTATGGGAAAGGCTGCGGAGCTTGCAAAGAGCGAGTTGGACAAGAGAATGGAACACTCCAAGAAACTGAGGGATAGAATAATAGAGGGTATACTGAAAATTCCAAACGTGTATCTTACCGGACATCCCGAAAAAAGATTACCCCACCATGCGAGCTTTGTCGTAGAATTTATCGAAGGAGAGGCGATGCTGTTAATGCTTTCCATGAAAGGCATGTACGCGGCAAGCGGTTCGGCCTGCTCGTCAAAGGCGCTGAAATCATCACCGGTCTTACTGTCGCTCGGAGTTCCTACGGCCCTCGCGCAGGGTTCTATCGTATTCAGCCTCGGAGCCGGCAATACCGTTGAAGACGTGGATTACCTGCTCGGAGAGTTTCCGCCGATAATTAACAGGCTGAGGGAAATGTCTCCGTTTGCAAAGGGATGGGGTAAGGGATTTGAAGGACACGGAGAAGGAGAAAAATGTTATACAGGCTGAAAATTAATAGGAGGTGTCGGTTATATGTATTCCCCTAAAGTTATGGATCACTTTATGAACCCGAGGAACGTCGGAGAAATTCAGGATGCCGACGGCATGGGCATGGAAGGAAATCCGACCTGCGGAGACGCAATGCAGTTATTCATAAAGGTCGAAAATGACGTGATCGTAGACGCAAAATTCAGGACGTTCGGGTGCGGCGCGGCAATCGCAGTAAGCAGCATGATCACCGAAATGGTCAAGGGCAAGACGCTCGATGAGGCATTGACCATCTCAAAAGAAGCGGTTGCCGGCGAACTCGGAGGGCTGCCTCCGCAGAAGATGCACTGTTCCAATCTGGGAGCCGATGCGCTCAAAAAAGCAATAGAGGATTATAGGAGCAAGAAAAAATCTTGACAAGCAGGGATGTTAAGTAGAAAACTTGATAATATGACAAATAGGATATTAGTCAGCCTGAGTAATACAATTAAATCAGTTAGTTGCAACAGTGAGGGTTATTTCCATAATCATTGGAGGACTATGACCGTCCGGTGTTATATAGTTAACTGCTTAATAACTGGTTCTCACCTCGCTTCGCTCGGTGAGAATGCGGCAGTTAAGCCGTGAACTCTGGTTTCCCTCGCTCCGCTTCGGGAGAACCAGGAGTTCAAGACCGACTGCTTCGCAGCGGCTTAACTGCCGCATTATGACTCAAAGGCAAATACCTCCTGCCCCATCCGTCCCGCTGCTATTTCGCAGTATGCTTCTTCAATCTCAATGCCTATCGCCTTCAGCCCTGCGTTTTTTGCAGCCAGAAGGCTTGTCCCTGTTCCGATGAAAGGGTCAATTACCGATGCTTCGGCAAAAACCGAAACCAGCCATGCCACATGCTCATACCTTCTCGGTGAAGGGTGCGGCAGTTCGTCATATTTCACCGTGTCTGAAGATCCATTCCCTCGGCCGCTGTGCCAAAGTTTCTGATTGTTCTTTTTCGCCATGCATTGCCCAGGCAGCACTTTCCGGCCCGGCCTTGAACTTGGAGCCACACCGTAGGCATAAGCCACGTCTGAACCCATCAGGATGCGCCCTACATAGGATGGATGCGCGTATGCCAGCCAGCATGTCCTCAGAAAAGGAAGGCTTGCCGGAACTCCGGCCAGAAAACGCGGGTCACTCATACACCCAAGCTGAACAACCAGCCTTTCCACATGCAGCAGCCCGCACATTTCCGCAAATAGCGCAGCCGGGTCCTTCACCTTGGGAAATACAGAGTTAGGCCACACAGGGTCAACAATGCAGGTGTCTCCATGCTCAATCTCCGGCAATATGTCCCTGCAGTCGCCGTGGTAGAGCGTTATCAAATCATCCTGATAATAAGGCAATACAGTCATAACAATTTGCTCCATTTGACCGGGAATAACGCCGGTCGGTTTTCAGTTATGCCTGTGCCCCGGCAAATGAGCACGGCGTTCTCACCTCGCTTCGCTCGGTGAGAATGCGGCAGTTAAGCCGTGAACTCTGGTTTCCCTCGCTCCGCTTCGGGAGAACCAGGAGTTCAAGACCGACTGCTTCGCAGCGGCTTAACTGCCGCATTGACGACAAAAAAAGAATGCGATATATAAAAAAAATTATGCTGTTTCTTGGTGGATCGCTGCAGTTCATTTTGTGGCATATGCCTGTTTCGGTAGCTGCTCTGGCAGGCATTTACTTTACCTTTGACCTTTTATTTAAGCAAAAAGAAGCTTCGATTAATATTACTAATTATGGCTTTGCAATAATGGCAGCGCTGTCAAGCATATGTTTTTCGTATTCTAAGTGTGTAGATGAGGATCAAGAAAAGTGTACTATGCTTCGGTATTGTGGTGAAAGATTCTTGCATTCATCCATACAGTTTGTGCTTGCATCAGTAATCAAGTATTTTACAAGCCAAGAGCCAGTATATCTGTTTGTAATGAACCATAAGTTCTTCATTATTCCGTATATTATTGCTGGTTTTATGCCTGGCTTGTTGTTTCTCAATAGTGTAACTAATGTGATCGCAGGTGTTCGAGAGCTTAATACTATTTTGTATAGCAGAAAGAAACCAGGCGAAGAACTGATGAAGCTTTTTTAAGGAAAAGCCTGTAGCGGGAAACTATGGACAGCGACCAGATAATTGACTGAGACTACAGAATGGCGACCAGGAAAGTGAATACAGTCGCACAACCAGCAGTTCCAGCAGCCGAGCCGCTGAACTCATTGTTATCTGATAAAAAAAGGTATCGCATGGACGTGAACACCTATTCCATATCCAATCATGATAACTGCTACAGCATCAAGAGCCACAATTGCAGCCCATTTACTTTTTTTAAAACTATTATTCGATAAATACATAGCGAGAAACCGCCCATGAAAAACCAAGAAAAGAAAAATACCAGCAAAGATAAAAACCCTAGCAGTCCACATAGCCAATCTGTATTTATTCAAGATAAGCCAGGTTTCTACGTTCAACTTGCTATTTCTATAATTACACTGCTCACGCTCCTCGTTATTGCCTATCAAATGATTATCCAATCCCGCGCATGGGTTACTCTTAAAAAAGCAGAATATAGCGACATTCAAATCGGGAAGAAAACAATAGCTACCTTGCTGTTCGTTAATTCCGGCTCTAGTCCCGCATTGAATCTTACCATTCATAGTAATATTAAAATTGGGAACGCGATCCCGTCCAAGTTCCCCCATATTCCAGAAGGTCAGGAACCTAGTCGTGCTGTTATTGGCCCAAATTCCGAGTTCTCCAATTCTATTCCTACTAATGAGATTATTACGCCACAACAGTTTGCGGAAATAACGAAAGGTACTTCCAAAATAGTTATATTCGGTCGAATTGAATATGATGATATCTTCTGGTTTCATCGCATAACTGAATTTTGTATCTACAACCATACCGACTCCAATGAATTTGATATATGCACAATAAAGAATACTGTAGATTAATGTCATAATTATAACCTGGTGTTCGGGGCATAAATAGGGACAGCGACCATTTCATTGACAAAACATAAGGACTACTTTACTATTAGCACATGCCGAGAATAGCAAGGACGGTTGCAGTCGGATTTCCCCATCATATTACTCAGCGGGGTAATTACCGACAGATGGTCTTTGAAAACGATGACGATTACATCCAGTATCTGGAATGGTTGCAAATGTATAGTAAAAAGTATGCTTTGAAGATATGGGGCTACTGCCTCATGAGCAATCATGTGCACTTCATAGCTGTGCCTATGGAAAGCGATTCCCTTGCAAAGACATTTAATACCCTTCATATGAGATATTCACAGCACATCAATTCAAGGCGACAAAACAGAGGACACCTATGGCAGGGACGCTTCTTTTCCTGTGCGCTCGATGAAAGACATCTTTATGCTGCTATACGCTATGTAGAAAATAATCCTGTGCAGTCTCGTCTTGTTAAAAAGGCTGAAGATTACCGTTGGTCGAGCGCTTGCGCTCATGTAAGGAAAAAGATGGATGCGGTCTTAGCAGATGACTGTTATATGGTTGAAAGAATAAAAAATTGGTCTACATATCTCAGGGAGAAGGAGGATACAGTATTAGTAGAGGATATCCGGCAAAGCACAAAGACAGGTCGCCCATGTGGAGACGACAGGTTTGTAATGAAGATGGAAAAGCTGCTCGGAAGGAAACTGACAGCATTGCCGAAAGGAAGACCTCGCAAGACAAATTAAATGGTCGCTGTCCCTATTTTAATAAACAATGCACAATCGCAAGCCTGACCCCATTCCTATGTTGCGTCTCGACGCTATAACGCTATCGCCTTCTCATAAATCCTGTACTTCTTATACAGCTTTCCCTCAACCATTTCCGAAATCCTTATCACAGGGATATTGTCTTCGAGTATCCACGAAAATTCAACCCTCTTGTAATTTCCGTCTTTTATCCCTTTAAATCCATACCTGAGAAGCAGGGCGTCAACCCCCCTGTTCCTGTATTCCGGCTTAATTCCCAAAAGAAGCAGTCTGAGATCCTGAATTTTTCTTGAATAATAAAGCGCCTTGAGGATAGACACCGGGTTAAGCCTGCCGTTCATCTTTTTCAAAACAAAATTATAATCCGGTACCAGTCCGAGAAAGCCGACCTGCTCGCCGTCTTTTTCCGCGATAAGCGTCAGTTCAGGGACAGCGATAGGCTTAAGCTTTCCCGCGTTGTAAGCAAGCTCCTCGTCCGGAAGAGGGACAAATCCCCAATTCCCTTCCCATGCCGAATTATAGAGTCTTTGAAATGCCTGCATGTCCGTCATGAAATTCTTTTTGTCGATATACCTGACGCTAATTCCCTTCTTCTCTGCCAGCGCAGCCACCCTTAGAACCTTTTCAGGCAATCTCTCTTTGGTATGATAAATAAAGGCGTAGAGGTCTTTTGATTTGACCATCCCGTAAGCATCCATCAGATCGTTGTAATAAGGCGGATTGTAAGGCATCATCAGCATGGGAGAACTGTCGAACCCTTCCGTCAAAAAACCGCACTCCTCATTCGTGGAGAAATTCATAGGGCCGCGCATAATATCCATGTCCTTATCTTTCAATTCATCCCGCACCTTATTTAATAATGCTCCGGAAACCTCTTTGTCGTTAATGCATTCAAAAAAACCGAAAAAACCTGCCTTCTCGTCATGCAGCCTGATATGCTCCGGATTGATTATGGATGCTATGCGGCCGGCAATATTCCCGTTCTTTCTTGCAAGAAAGAACTTCACGTCAGCGTGCTTTAAAAATGGATTTTTCCTGGAAAAATGCCCCTTCATGTCCCATGTCAATTGAGGGACATAAAGGCTGTCATTTTTGTAAAGGTTGAGGGGAAATTTTATAAAGGCATGGAGATCCGATTTTGTTTTGGCTTCTATTATCTCCACTTATATTTATATCAGACCCAATGCCTTGCCGACCTTCTTGAACGCATCGAGCACCTTATCGAGCTGTTCATCCGTATGCGTGGCCATATAGCTTGTTCTGATAAGCGCCTTGCCGGGCGGCACAGCCGGAGAAACCGCGACGTTTGCGAACACGCCCTCTTCCTGAAGCATCATCACGGATTTAAAGGCGATTTCGTCCTCTCCGACAATGATCGGAATAATAGGCGTCTCGCTCGGCCCGAGATCAAAACCGAGTTCCTTAAAACCCTTAAGCATCTTATGCGTATTCTTCCAGAGCCGTTCTATCCTTTCAGGCTCGTTCTCGATTATGTCAATTGCCGCGCTGACGGACGCTATCGATGCCGGCGGCGGGCTCGCGCTGAATATCAGCGCCCTCGCGAAATGTTTTATATAATGAACGACATCCGCATCTCCGGCGATGAATCCGCCTATGGATGCGAGCGATTTACTGTAAGTTCCCATTATCAGATCGACCTCTTGTTCCAGGCCGAAATGCTCCGCAGTGCCCCTTCCCGTCTTGCCCAAAACACCAATGCCGTGGGCGTCATCCACTAAAAGCCTTGCCCCGTGTTTCTTTGTTATATTCAGCACTTCAGGGAGCTTGATGACATCGCCCTCCATGCTGAAGACGCCGTCCACAACGACCAATTTCCCCCTGCCGTTATTATTATTGAGAACCCTCTCGAAGTCGGCCATGTCATTGTGTTTGAACCTCTTGACTTCGCCGTAAGAAAGCCTGCATCCGTCTACAATGCTGGCGTGATCCATTTTGTCTATAACGACAACGTCGTCCTTTCCGACAAGGGCCGATATTACGCCCAGATTAACCTGAAAACCGGTGGAAAATACGAGGGCGGCCTCTTTTCTCATAAAACGCGCCAGCTTTTCTTCGAGGTTCACATGGAGATCGAGAGTGCCGTTGAGGAATCTCGATCCGGCGCAGCCGGTACCGTATTTCTTTATCGCCTCTACTGCGGCCTCTTTGACCTTCGGATGATTGGTGAGCCCTAAGTAATTGTTCGAGCCGACCATTATCATCCGTTTGCCGTTCATTACCACTTCGGGATCCTGCGCGCTCTCTATTATCCTGAAAAACGGATAGACACCCGCCTTCTGTAATTCTTTTGCGGTCTTGAACTTAAAACATTTTTCGAATATATCCGTATTATTTTTCATAGCCATCGGTGTATCCTGTACCAGTCTGCCGTCCATTGCGCTCCTTCCTTTATTTTTACCTTGGGTTCAAACTTCAATTTTGCCGCGGCCTTTGACGCGTCGCAAACCCAGTACGCGTGCTTCATCTCTTTAATCTTGTCCGAATTTATTATATTTACGCCTCTCAGCTTCTCCGAGAGCATGCCCAACAACGGCATAACAAACTTAGGCATCTTCAATTTCACCGGCCTGCGCTGAAGCGCATCGGATATGGCAGTAATAATATCATCGACGGAATAAATATTGCCGTCCGACATGAAAAAAATCTCCCCTTCCGCCTCCCTGCTCAAGGCAGAAAGTATTATACCATTTATCAAATCCTCAACGTAAAGAAAAGAATAATAACACTTTCCCCAATATGGAACGATGCCTGATTTCACCATCTTGAAAAAGACGAGCAGATCCCCGTCGCGCGGGCCGTAAACTGCGGGAGGCCTGATAACGGTAACCGGAATATTCTTTCCGTTCGCCGTGACTATCTTTTCCCCTTCAAGTTTTGTTCTTCCGTAAACGGATACGGGCATGGGAACGCAATCCTCTTTTAAGGGAATACCGTCATGACACGGCCCCGCAGCCGCAAGACTGCTCAGATAAACGAACCGTTTAATATCGGGATTGTTTTCGACAACGGCCCTTACGATATTTTCCGTGCCTTTGGAATTGGCGTTATAATAATCTTCTTCCGAGCATGCCTTTGTAACTCCGGCGAGATGAAAAACGTAATCGACGCCTTTAACGGCATCTATAAGAGAATCCCTGTCAGTGCAGTCTCCTTCCGTTGTCCTGACATTCATATCTTCGAGGAATCTTAACCGCGACCGGTTTCTTACAAGACATTTGACGTCGAATCCTTCTCTAACGAGGGCAGCCGCGAGATGACTCCCTATAAAACCCGTTGCGCCGGTAACCAGCGCCTTCATTGCGCCCTCCTCACCTTGACCTTAAGCCCTTTAACGCTTTCAACCGTTACTTTTTCGTTCTTATGTATGGTCTCGTCCGAATACGCCGACCAGTATTCGCCGTGCACGACTGCCATACCGCCGTCCGGAGTAATATCGGTCTTCGCAATCCCTTCCAGCCCTATAAGGCCTTCGGAGCCGGTAACGGGTTTTCTCTTATACGCATTATACGCGAGCCTGAAAGTCAGCACGAAAAACAGGGCGGTGACAACGGCTGCCGGAATTATCACCGAAAGCGAAAGCTTAAAGAAAGGAAACGGAGATTCAAACAGCATCAGCGATCCCATGACAATCGATACGATGCCTCCTACGGTCAGCATACCGTATGACGTAACCTTTATTTCGAGAATAAACAGGATAAGTCCTATGATAATAAGGAGAACGCCCGCATAGTTTACGGGAAGCGTCTGGAACGAATAAAATGCGAGCACAAGGCATATGCCGCCGACAACGCCGGGGAATATCGCGCCGGGGTTGGTCAACTCAAAGAACAGGCCGTAAAAACCGAGCATCATGAGTATATAAGCGACATTGGGATCGCTTATAAGATTCAATATCTTCTGTCTTAATCCTATCTCATGCCTGACGATTTTAGCGCCCGATGTCTTCAACGTCTTTTCGCCGTAAAGGGTCTTTACCTTCCTGCCGTCTATCCCGGAAAGAAGCGCAGTCAAATCCTTCGCAATA
>Ga0209211_10009168_pt1 | contig 13258 bp, 5 predicted proteins | sample RifGroA2_FD_183992 | JGI IMG/M metagenome (GOLD analysis project Ga0209211, IMG submission 183992) | Groundwater microbial communities from Rifle, Colorado, USA - Groundwater A2 (SPAdes) (version 2) | ecosystem: Environmental > Aquatic > Deep subsurface > Groundwater | place: Rifle, Colorado...
CTTGGCGCAATTCTCCTTGTGGCGTAAAGTTTAGTTATTGACATTTCATATCATTTGTCATATTATCATAATAATGAAGTGAAATATTTTGATTGGGATGAGAAAAAGAATAGGATTTTGAGTAAAGAGAGGAATATCTCATTTGAGCAAATAAAGCTGGCAATAGAAGAAGGCAGGACATTGGATACGTATGATCATCCTAATCAAAAACGCTATCCCGGTCAGAAAATAACGGTTGTTGAAATAGACAATTATGCATATTTAGTTCCTTATGTCAGAAACGAGGAGAAAGTTTTTTTAAAAACAATTATCCCTAGCAGAAAGGCAACTAAAAAATATCTAAGGAGAAAATTATGAAAATATATCAATTAGATCCCGAAGAAGAACAAATTTTAAAGGCTTTTGAAGAAGGCAAGTTAGTTCGAACAAAGAACTTTAATAAAGAAAAAAGAATGCTGGAAGAAGCTGCAAGAAATACTTTAAATAAGACAAAGAATATAAATATCAGACTTTCGGAAAAAGATTTGCATAAGCTTAAAGTAAAAGCGGCAGAGGATGGTATTCCCTATCAAACTCTTGCCGGTTCAGTTCTTCACCGTTTTGCCAATAAAACAACAAATTTTAGCTTGTAACATTGTAATTTAGCCATTTAATTAAATACAGCGGCCGCTATCTGCAATTAAATATTTTCAATGCATTTTAGTGCATTTCAACCTCAATGTAGGCTTAATAATTCACATTAGGGACTAGCGGTTGGTGTGGGTTCACTTGTTGATGGAGGAGGGGAACTTGATTCGGTTGTGGTAGTCGTAGTTGGCGGAGGAGTAGATTGGGTTGTAGCTGTAGGAGTAGTCGTATTCGTATTGGTTGTTGTAGTTGTTGTTGATGTTGAACCGCTTGCGCTGTCAGACATACACCATCCGCCGCTGTCAGACATCCAATGATATCCAGACGGACATGAACCGCCGCCGGATGAACCTGATGAGGTTGTAGTTGAGCCTCCGCCGCTTGTTGATGTTGAACCGCTGGAGCGGCAAGTACAGGCAGAAGAGTCCCAATAAAATCCGCTTCCGCAGCTAGACGCTGACACGTTGTAGCATCCTTGTGACGAAGCTTGTTTACAAGAGCATGATGCTTGGTCAAACCAACCGCTGCCGCATCCGCCAGCTGGCGGATTACAAGAACCTGTATATGAAGAACCACCGGTGTAGGTGCCGGTAGTACTGCCGGATGAAGGATATTTACAGCTGCAGGTTGAATAGTCTAAGTAAGATCCTCCGCCACAGCTTAAGCCTGAACAAGAACCATAAGTATCGGTAGAACTTGTACGAACACAGCCATTACCATTCCAATAATATCCGGATCCACAACTGGATTGGTTTAGATTGGGAGAATAATAATTGTTGCTAGTGCCTCCAGAATAGCTGGGGGAAGTAAAGGGTACGCATTTTGATCCGTCCCATGAATAGCCTCCCGGGCAAGCGCCGTCAGAGCATCTCTGGCGGATAGGATCCCAAGGCTGACTGCCGCAATTATATCCTCCGGAGGTTTGTGGCGTAGCAGAGTAATCCGTATATCCATAAGAAGCATTGCCGCCATATCCTCCACCGACGTATGTTCCGCCGTCAGCCATACACCAACCTGCTTGTCCTGCTGATGGGGGCATCCAATGAAATCCCGAAGGACATTGCCCCGGAGAAGTTGGCGCAGGACCGGTTCCCGGCACAGTTCCCGGAGGCGGGTTTGTTGAGTATGCGGTAGGCGCTGTTCCATAATAGTTGGGTGGCGAATAAGTGTTAATAAAATTAGAATAGCCCCCCGGACCTTGATAGCCGTAATTTGCAGGCGGCGCGCCCGGAGCAGAGTAATATGGAGTATAAGGTGTATAGCCCGGACCGGAAGAATAAGGCGATGCATAGGAAGATGAGCTTGAAGAATAATTTCCGGAATTACTCATACACCAGCCGCCGCTATCATACATCCAATGGTAACCGTCCTGACAAACACCTGCTTTAGTTGCTTCGGGTCCTTTGCCGTAAACCAATGGTTTGCCATCCTTATCAACAGATGGGACTTGTGGAGCTCCGTAGCCATAGAGTCCTGCATTGTTATTTCCTCCTGCTCCAAATCCTCCAAATCCGGGAAATGAAGGCGCCCCATTATAATAAGAGGAAATAGGAATGGCTGCTCCGGAAGCAGGACAAGGAGTATTGGGAGCAAATGGCGGAGAAGGCAGGAAACAGGCTGTTGCAGTATCTCTGACGCCGATACTGTAGGATAATGCTTCGATTCTTGCTAATTCCGGCGGAAGAGATCTCCCCGGACTTGACCTACGGAATTCCGCGAGTCTTTGGAAATCCTCTTTGGTTGGTTTAAATTCCTGCTGAAGAGTAGCAACTGCCAGCTGGAGATCCTTGCGGTTGCCAAAATCTTCAAGCCTGACAACATCCGGCCGAATTGTTTGGGATATTTCATCGATTCTGGTTAGTCTCATATATTGACGAAGATCTGCCGGTATATCTTCTCCCGGCGTAAAAGTTTTCTTGAAATCATCCAATTTTTTGGCAACCTCTTCGGTTTTTTCAACTTTCTCGGCAATATCTTCTTTAAGATTTGTCAGTTCAACTGCCTGGCTTAATTTTTTAATTTCGTTAAGTCTTAAAGCGGAGGAGGCATCGGGAGGCGCAACCCAATTATCCAAAGAAACAAGATCGGATTGAGTTAAAGCGCCTGTTGCAGCTAATTCTCCTGTTATCAAGCGTGCCTCAAGTCTTGTATCAGCCTTAGCCAGTTTTTCCTTTTGTTCTTTTGTTAACATGTCTTCAGGTAAATCAGCCAGTTTTTCTTTGATATTTTCAGGAATAGGAGCTTGGCCCTGAAGGTCAGATGCCCTGTCAATTCCCTGAGTAACAACAGAATTCGCGGCGCTAATAGGGGAAGCAACATCTTTGGAAGCTAAAATAGATATTTTTTGCAAAAGTAAATTTTGCCCTATAACTTCTTGTGCCAGCTTTTCTCCAAGTTCTTTTTTGTCATCCTTACTTAGAGAAAGCCCTTTATCTAAATCGTTATAAACTGACTGCATAGCGCCTGTATATTTACTAAGCGCATCTTTGAAACCTTTCTCATTATTTTTTTCAAGCAAATTATAAGCTTCGGCAAAACGTTCTTTTGCATGAGCGAGTTTTACCTCCTCTTGAGCTTTTGGTCCAAACGCAGTAATAGTTTGTATCGCTTCAGCTCCTTGTTTTAAGAAATAGAATGGATTATCGGATGAAACAAATGCAGGTTTTGGTATAAATATATCGGCAGCTTTGCCTGAAGAATTATCCTGCGGTTTCGGTTGAGGTACGCATTTGCCTTCTGCCCAATTCCAAAACATCTCTTTCTCTTTGCATTCAGGTTTCGCATCATCGGGGAAAGGTTTTTTTGGATCAGGGTTAGGAACGCACTTGTTCTGACTAAATGAATAATAGCTGTTATCAGTGCTGCATTTATATTGCTCTCCATCATAAACAGTTTTGTCGCTTCCGTCCCAAACGCAACCTTTAGGAACTTTGTAAGAAGCCCCTACAGGGCAAGACTTAGACAGTTCGTCCTGTCTCTTTTTGGTAGGAGACGGTTCGGGTTGAGGTATGGGTAAATCTATAGCGCCGCCGCCTGTAAATTCTTGACAGTTTGATACGCTCCAAGACCAGGAATAACCTATCGGACAAGAAGGAATACTATCTTGAGCGCCCGGAGATTCTAAGTCCATAGGGACACAGGCATTAGAAACGAATGACCAGTATTGAGCGGGTTTGTCGCATTTATATTGTGTATAATCATCAATTCTCTTTCCGTTATCTTCCCAAGTGCATCCCTGGGACTCCTTAAAAAGCGCGCCTATCGGGCAGGTACCCAATAAAGCATCGGATGAGGTTGGCGGTTTGGGAAGGGGAGCGCCCGGAATTACATCGGGACCAAATTGACCGGCATTGATAGGTCTTTTCGGAGCTTTTGCCGCAATATCTTTATAGGTTTTAATTAATTCTTCCCGTCCCGCAAGATCTTCTATGCTGATTAAGGCAGGATCAATAGTGTTGTAAAGAATGCTTACTCTTTGCTCGTAACTGTCTTTAACTTCCTTGAGCGTTGCTGTTTGCGCAAACTCTGCTTGGACTGCTCTAAGATTCTGCAATTCCTCGATTTTCCGGACTTCAACAAGCTGATTGAAATCAGAAGGAGCAATCAGGCTTTGCGCCTCATCCAGTTTTTTAGCATCTGCCGGCGGGAAACCCCCGACTTTTACAAGATTACGGATTTTTTCTCTAACTTCTTCTCTTGATTTAGCATTGGTTAAATCACTTACTTCTTCTTGCAAGACAATGCCTTGGGCCTTCAGATCTTGTAGGCGGTTTTCCAGTATTTGAGGAAGAACAGGTCGTCCCAAAACATCACTGGTTGCATCCATGACGTTTTCAGTAGCATTAAGAGCGGCTGTGTAGATTTTTGTGTCTCCCGAAGTAGGAGCAGGCAGAAGTCCTTTTTCAAAAACCACATTATGTCTTGCAGATTCCGATTCCAAAGAATGGGCCAAATCTCTTTTTTCTTCTTCCGAGCCCTTAAAGCTTTTAATATTGTCAGATGCATTATCCATGGTGGTTTGATATTCTTTGAGAGTTTCTTCGTAAAGTTTTTCTTTACCTTTTTGTTTAGATAGTGCATGCGCTTCCTGTAAGCGTTCGTCGGCATAATCCATTTCCAGTTCCAAACGGCGTGCAGGATCAAAAGATGTTATTAAAGCTGCCTGTTCGCCAATATTTTTGAAGAAATATCCGAACGTTCCGGGCAATGGCCCCTTATAATCAGTTAAATAATTCTCAGCAGGCGGAATATTGGTCGGCTGCGCTAATGGAGAGGGAATTGGTGAAATTGATGGTGAAGGAGACGGCGTTATAGGGGTACTGGAAAAAGTAGGATTTTGCACAACTGCATCCGGATAAAATCGAGCTGCTTCAGACTGTTGCTCCGGGTCAAAACTGCTAAAATCTATATTTTTTGCCAGTTCCTGTGCGCGGGTATAATAGAGATACGGACGGATTTCCCCGGGCGCAGGAACATCTCCTGCTTGATTTTGCCATTGACTTATTTTGTTCTGAATTTCAGGTGTCGGAGGAGTAAGCGCCTGATATGTCCGCAGTTCAGAAAAACCTATAACTGCCTGGGTATCTTTATAATTTTGCGGATAATTAAGAGCGACTGCGCTGTTTAATTTTATCGCTTCAGCTACGGGGAATTGACCCGCATCAACAAGTTTGCCCAGTTCATTCCGAACACTGGTTCTATCTGACAGTCCGTAAAGCTTATCGCTTTCCTCAGGAGTTATTAATCCTTGCTCTTTGAGTTTTTGAATGCCATTTGAGAGATCTTCCGGAATAGCAGGTTGATTTGAGGCATCTGCCACAGTATCCATTGTATTTTCTGTTGCATCTACAACTTTGGTCCAAAAAGACGCTGTGTCGGAGGGGGAAGAAAGGGCCAGGCTTTGAGCGACCACAGCATGAGAAGCTGCAGCGCTCTCAACTTTTGTCAATAAATCTGCGGAACCGGGAGTTTTTTTAGAAGACAGCTCTTCTATGTTTTGTGCAATATCTTCCATGGTATTTTTGTAGATTACAGCAGCATCATTAGCCAGATCGGATTTGCCCAGATCAGCCAGAGTTTTAATCTCACTTAATCTTTCGGAAGCAAAAGCCAAACGTTGCGTCGCTTTTTGTATTGGATTGAAAGTTAAGGCAAGCTGAATATTTTCTGTGAAGAGTTCAAGATTGTAAAGCGGATTTCCCGGAAGAATTCCTTGCGCTTTAGAGGGCATTATATTTTGAGGGATTTCAGGTGTAGGCAATTTTTCCAAAGAAGAAAAACTGACTCCTAAAACCTGCTTTTCTGTACTACTATTATAGTATGATCCCCAATCGTAGTAGGAACTGGCAGGAGATGCAAAAACAGAAGGAACAGCCGATGTTGAGGCAATAACTAAAATAAATACGCTTGCAAATAAGCGAGATAAGAAATTTCGACTTCTATTATCCATTTGGGCAGGTACTAAATATATACAATATGATTCCGTTAATTTTGTCAAGTATCAAATAATTCCTATTGACTTAATATTTGAAAAAGTATAAAAATAAGTATTGCAAAATATGAAAGATTTAGCTCCGCTTTTCCGAATAGACCGCATAAGGAATTGGAAGGCAACCAAAGAGCAGGCATGGAGGGACGCCGAGGATTATTACGAGCAAATACTTAAGGAGATGAAAAAAACTCTAGTCCATCTGGTTTATTTATGTGCTCCGCTAAAACCAACGAAGGAAAAATTAATTCAAGATCACGTGGCCCAAGCAATTAAAGCTGCGAGTCAAATCTTGGGAACAGAATACAACGGAAAGAGAATTATTCTTTTTATTCCGCATCTTCACGTATTTAGTATATATAACGAAATAGTTTATCCTATGGTACGGGAAAGGGCAATAAAGTTTAATGACCGGCTTATCCAGAAGTATTTTCATACATTGATAATAATCGGCGAGAGAATTTCCGGAGGAATGGCGTCGGAAATAGAGCAAGCCAGAAAAAATGGGACAGAGATAGTAAAAATGAAAGATTTTAAAAAACAACTGAAGAATTTGCCTGATGCTGAAAAGGCCAAGGAGAATTATCAGAGAATGGTCAGGCTACATAACAAAATCCACGGTTCCGACTTTTCATATCAGAGAATGGTCAGGCTGCATAACAAAATCCACGGTTCCGACTTTTCAATCAAATAACAAGCGCAAGCTACCCATTGACAGGTAAAAATAGCTATGCTAAGATAGCAAATACTCGCTCAGGGAGCGGGAATATAGTTTATGATGAGATTTTTTCAAGAAGTAAAAGTTGCAAACAACACATTTGTACTTTTATTGTCTTCGTAAAAAAGGGTTCTTCATAAATCCAGCACCTTTTGTCTAGAGCATTAAGCTCTGTGAAAAGAGAATTGCTGGCAACCAGTTCAGCAGGTTGTGAAGTTTTGGAAAGGTGCTGGATAAAATAAATTGACAAGGTAAAAAATTTTTTTGTGGGTTTTGAGGTAGACCACGTCAAACGTGGCAGGTCGGGGGCCCGAAGTTTACCTGGTTGAACGCCTCGTTTGCAACGAGGAGGCAAGGGGTTCGACTCCCCTCGGGTCCACAACGGAATGATTAAGTATTAATTAATAATTACTAATTAATCATTATTAATTTAGTTGTTGGTTCTTGGTCTTTTGGTCTGCAGAAGTTCTTGACCTGCGACCAGAAACTAGCGACTAAATGAGAGGCGGTGCGAGTTATCGCTTTTGCGAGCTTGCATCGCAACGTTCATGCGCGGAGCACTGAACGTTGCTCTTTGACAAGTGAGGAGAAGAATCCATGCAAGATTCTCATGTAAATGGGAGTTGTGCATGGAATTAATTTTTACCCCGCTTAATCTTACCATTCGCCTTATCCCGCTCAGCGGGATGCGGCTCATGGAGAGATTTTGACGGGGCAAGAAGTCTACTTATAATGCCGATAATGAATGCCTAGGAGATTTTGGCCGAGGAAGGACGCATACGGCGGCGATACTCGTTGGGGAGGTGCCATAAACCTTTGATCCAGCGGTTTCCGAATGGAGAAATCCCCCCGCCTTTGGCGGGGAGCCAATCTTAAAAATATTACCGCAAGGTTTTATATAGAGATTGGTGGGGCACGGCGCGAACCGAAACATCCAAGTAGCGCCAGGAAAATAAATCATTAGGCCAGCTCAGCTGGCTTAGAGATTCCGTTAGTAGCGGCGAGTGAAAGCGGAACAGCCTAAACTTGTGCTTTGCACAAGGAAATTCGAAGCACGAATATCGAAACTCGAAACAATATCAAAATTCAAATATCAAAATGCAAAACGTTTTGAGAATTTGTATTTAGAAAATTAAAATTTGTTTCGGATTTCGAATTTTGAAATTCGGATTTTCTCTTGCAGAGCATGAGGGTTGCAGGGCAGACGATATTCGATGTGCAATGGATAGCAGAAGGATCCGGAATGGTCCTCCAAAGAGAGTGAAAGACTCGTACGCAAAATTCAAAGCACCGATAGTTTGTTCCTAAGTACCATGGAGCACGATAAAACTCTGTGGGAATCTGGGGCGTCCACGCTCCAAGGCTAAATACCAGAATCTACCGATAGTGAACTAGTACCGTGAGGGAAAGGTGAAAAGCACCCCGGAAGGGGAATGAAATAGAACTGAAATTGTCGGCTGACAAGCAGGCAGAGGTCGCCTTTGGCGACTGATGCCGTGCCTATTGAAGAATGAACCGGTGAGTTATTCCCCACTTTTGTCTAAGCTATTAAGTAGCGCAGGCAAAGTGAAAGCAAGCTCTAATCGAGCTATTTTAAAAAGTGGGGATTAGACCCGAAGCTGGGTGAGCTAACCTTGAGCAGGGTGAACCCTATCGAAAGACAGGGGGAGGCCCGAACTCGTGACTGTAGCAATAGTCTGAGATGACTTGAGGTTAGAGGCAATATGCCAATCGAACCCAGAAATAGCTGGTTCTCCCCGAAATATATTTAGGTATAGCGCTCGCTGGACCCCTTCAGGGGTAGAGCACTGAATGAAACTCTATGGCGCAAGTCATAGATTTCAATCAAACTCCGAATACTGGAGGATTATTAGCGAGTAGTCAGACATGTCGGGCTAAGCTGATGTGTCGAGAGGGAAACAGCCCAGACTCCCATCTAAGGTCTCTAAATAAAAGCTAAGTTTAGAAGGAAGTCAGATTCCATAGACAACCAGGAGGTTGGCTTAGAAGCAGCCATCCTTTAAAGAAAGCGTAACAGCTCACTGGCGGATTGGAATTTGGCGCCGAAAATTTAACGAGGATTAAGCTTTTTACCGAAGTTGGAGTCCCCTCTTTTTTAAAAAAAGAGGGGAGGTAGGGGAGCGTTCTAAGTGCAGCGAAGTCGAACCGGAAGGTTTGGTGGAGCGCTTAGAAGTGAGAATGCCGGTATAAGTAGCGAGTGTCTGGTGAGAAACCAGGCCGCCGAAAACCCAAGGTTTCCTCCGCAATGTAAATCAGCGGAGGGTTAGTCGGTCCTAAGGATGTTCCTCTTTGTGGGGAGTAATCCGATGGGCAAGTCGTCGAAATTCGACTACAAAATGTACATATTCTAAGGGGATGCCGAGGATGAAAGAGTCAGGCCCAGCACGCTGGGCTCAAATAGCGAAATAGGATGAAATGGTAAATACGTTCGTCCGTTTAATTGAGCTATGATGAAAAGTTGTATCGAAAGGTGCAGCGATTTGATAGCTTTTAACTTCCGAGAAATATCCCATTAGATCTGAATTTATTCATGAAAAAATGTATATTTTACCGTACCGACATCCGACACAGGTGGGTTGGTCGAGAAGACTAAGGCGAACGAGAGAAAGATGGTCAAGGAACTCGGCAATAAAGCTAGGCGTAACCTATGGGAGATGCCTTACCCCGATTAACATCGGGGTCACAGCAAAAGATTATTAAGCGACTGTTTATCTAAAACACAGGTCCATGCAAAACTGAAAGGTTAAGTATATGGGCTGAAGCCTGTCCAGCGCTGGTAAGTCAAAAGTAGAGAATAAAGTCCGCAAGGATCAGTTTTTTACTTAAGCTCCAGTTAGCGACAGCAGTAACTATAACTGTCAAAACTTAGGGCAGTTTTAAAATCTAGCTATATGCTGGAAAACCTGTTCTGTAAAAGATGAAGAGATCACGTTAGAATATGCTACTATAAAATTATTAATGAGCATTTCTGATAATACGTTGATCGCAGGCAATCAGCAGGAAAGATCCTGAGAGCAATCGAAGGAAATCCTCAGAGACTATACGCTAGAGTCGCCTCAGGCGACATGATATAGTCCGATCTCTATGGCGACATAGAGGATTTCCATATGGACATATGGAATGATAACGTAGGGTCTAAGGTAGCGAAGTCCCTTGTCGGGTGAGTTCCGACCTGCACGAATGGTATAACGACTTAATAACTGTCTTGATCATCTACTCGGCGAAATTGAGATGGCCGTGAAGACGCGGCCTAGTTGTCCTTGGACAAAAAGACCCCAGAAGCTTTACTGTATCTTGGCATTTGAAAGTTTATTCTAACTGTTTAGAATAGGAGGGAGGTACGTTCATTTACTGAACGTACCAAAATATGAAATACCTCTCTTTGGAATGAACAATCATTACCTCTAAGCCCTATAAAAATCGGGCAGAGGGACCATGTCTGGCGGGCAGTTTAACTGGGACGGTTGACTCCTACAACGCAACGGAGTCGTACAAAGGTTGGCTAGCTCCGGATGGAAATCGGAGCGATAGTGCAAAGGCATAAGCCAGCTTGACTGCGAGACCTACAAGTCGAGCAGGGACGAAAGTCGGTCTTAGTGATCCTCAGTAGCGTAGTGGTACGCTCTGAGCTTAACGGATAAAAGCTACTCTGGGGATAACAGGCTTATCGCATCCAAGCGTTCACAGCGACGATGCGGTTTGGCACCTTTTGAATTAAATCATTGGGGCGCCTGCAAAGAGATTTGCAAAAGTCTGGTTATTCGAAAGAATGCATCTAGAGAGTGCATTGGAATAATAAAATTGACTAGTTAAAATCGGTGGACGCCAAGCTCAGCTTGGTCAATACCGAGGTTCTGCAAAGCAGAATGATTCTTATAATCCTGCTGGCAGTACCGTATCGACTTCTATGTTTGGTTAATACAGACATAGGGAGGGAAACTTTTGCAGCAATGCAAATTTAAAGTTTTCCTAAAAAACTAGCTCCATTACTGCGAAGAGAATATCATTCTCGCGCAGCGAGCAAATGGATGAAGGTATAGTCAGATCCTCTTGGCAACAAGAGGGCGCATTCGCCGGTTGGCGAATCGCGATGTCGGCTCATCGCATCCTGGGGGTGGAGAAGCTCCCAAGGGTCGGGCTGTTCGCCCGTTAAAGCGGTACGCGAGCTGGGTTCAGAACGTCGTAAGACAGTAGACCAATAGCATTAATAACGCTATTAATATGAGCTGTCTATAAATCTAGCTATTTGCTGGAAACTCCGGAGTATCTTCAGCTACTTGACAAGTAAGCTATCGTAGAGTTACGATAACTTTATGCCAAGTGACAATGTTGGAAGTGCGGACAATCAGCAGGCAGCTGGGAAAGAAATTTCTAATGAGTATTTAGCAGGATTCACCGATGGTGAAGGGTGTTTCTATGTAGGATTTGGTAAAAGAAAAGATTTGCCTCTTAAATGGCAAGTGATTACCGAATTCCATGTAAGTCAAAATCCGGGCGGAAAAAATGTCTTGGAAGAGTTCAGAAAAAGGCTTGGTTGCGGGTATTTAAAACGCAATCATGCAAAGAGCTTGAAAGACAAAACTTGGATTTTAATCGTAAAAGACAGAAGGGATTTAAGGGGAAAACTTATTCCTTTTTTTCAGAAACACAAACTGCATACAAGCAAACAAAAAGATTTTGAAATTTTTGTAAAAGTGCTTGAGAAAATTGAAACAGGGAAGCATCTAACTAAAGACGGTTTTAAACAAATCGTTGAATTAGTTTTTGCCACTACCCGGGTAACAAATAAAAGATACTCAATGAAATCACTTCTTTCCTAGAGCCTCAGAGACTACATACTAGAGTCGCCTTTGGCGACAAGATATAGTCCGAACTGCATGGCGACATGTAGAGCGCAACAGAAATGTTGCGTCATTCGTAAGAATGTAACATTATTGTCGGTCTCTATCCAGGACAACCGATTGAGATTTGAGGAGATTCGCCCCTAGTACGAGAGGACTGGGATGAGGAAACCCCTGGTGTGCCAGTTGTTCTTACAAGAGCAGCGCTGGGTAACTATGTTTCCAACGGATAACCGCTGAAAGCATCTAAGTGGGAAGCCGTCTCCAAGATTAGATCTCTGGTCGCCTTTGGCGACCGTAAGCCCCTTATAGATTATGAGGTTGATAGGCAGGCAGTGGAAGAACCGCAAGGTTTTAAGCTTACCTGTACTAATGGTTGAACGAGCAGACTTTACCACGTTCAGTTACATGAACGTGGTTTAAAAATTAACTTTCTCCTCACGTGTCAGAGAACCAAAGAAATTTGAATTTGATATAATAATTTGCTCGGTTGTTAGAGCGACGTGGAACTACCCTTTTCCATTCCGAACAAGGAAGTAAAACGCGTCAGCGCTTACGATACTGTTGCGTTATGCAACGGGACAATAGGTCACAGCCGAGCAATTTTTATTGGCAAAATGGTATCATTATTTGTGACGGCCGTCACATAAAATGAGATATAAATTAAGAGCGCACAGTTATTTCTATTGAAGATTATTTATATTTTATTAAGTCGAGATTAAGCGTATGTGGGGGGATTTCTTTCTTCAAAAAGTTTTAAAGCCTCATTGTGATATAATACTCCCAATGTGAAAACACAAGTTATAAATTATCGTATTTTGGTCGAGAAAGAAAAGCAGGATAAAAAAACTGTATATGTGGCTTTTGCTCCGTCATTGGGTATTTCTGATTTTGGCACGACTACGGATCAAGCAGTTTCTAATCTTGAAAAAGCAATGAAGCTTTACATAGAAACCTTGATTGAGCTTAAGCAGCCGGTTCCGGCTCCAGATGCCGAAGATTATTTCGTCACGTCCAGAAAAATATCCGTTGACAAATATGCCAAATCTTCCTTCGTTTAAGCCTAGAGAGATAGAAAAGATTCTTCTTGCAAATAAATTTTATATCAAACGTCAATCAGGGAGTCATCGCGTCTATTGTCACATCGAAACAAATGCCGTCGTTATTGTTCCATTTCATAGCCGCGATATTCCAACGGGAACACTCAGAAGTATTATAAGGCAGTCAAAGCTTCCATTAGAGAAATTCATGAAGAACTAGGGGATTTCTTTCTTCAAAGTCTTTTTCTCTCCTCGTTGTCATGCCGAACTTGTTTCGGCATCTCCTTAAATAATTTTATTTTTTCTTGTACTTTTGTGCCGACAAAAGTACCAAAAACTCGCGAGCTATGAAAGGTCGCTAAAATTGCTTAGTCGTTAATCGGGTAATTTCACCCCTTCCTCAATCTCGCCTGCGCTCGCTGAGGAATTCCCCTGATAACTTCTTCGCAATTTTTTAACGCGCTGCTTTCAACGCTCGCAAAATGAATTATCAAACTAGGAGTGGGGGATTTCTTTCTTCAAA
>Ga0209211_10009169_pt1 | contig 13258 bp, 15 predicted proteins | sample RifGroA2_FD_183992 | JGI IMG/M metagenome (GOLD analysis project Ga0209211, IMG submission 183992) | Groundwater microbial communities from Rifle, Colorado, USA - Groundwater A2 (SPAdes) (version 2) | ecosystem: Environmental > Aquatic > Deep subsurface > Groundwater | place: Rifle, Colorado...
GACGCCGGCGAAAAGGTGGTCGTGACCAAAATAATCGACAGGAATTTCGTAATGGTCCGCTCGCCAGCGCGCAAGAAGAAGCCCGAGCGGAAGTGTTCTGTGCTGCACCTTGAGCCCACCGGGACTACGCAGAGCGGCTGAGTCTCTTCATTTTCCCAGGCTCCTTTTGTCTGTGGTAATAAATAAAATAAGAAGGCACATTTAAAAAGCCTTGCCAACCCATTATTCGCAGGTGGCATCGTGGCACAAATAGGGCGCTTGGTATTCCTTACCAGAACTGAGTTTTTTTGCCGTGGGTTAAACAAGAGAGACATAAGGGATTTCGGAATAAAGGTCCCTTTTTTCACAACCGAGAAAGAACTCAAAAAACTAATCGCCAAATACAAGAAGCATACTGAGCCGGTTTTGAAGGAGGAAGTTGTGGACATGTCTGAGTATATATCGAGCGTCCCAACAAGAAATCCACTGCCAGATGAAATTCGGGCAATGAACAAATCTGCCAATTCAGCAGATGGCCTTACGAATTCCAAAATACAATATATAAAAAACGTTAAGAAAAGTGTCGTAGTGTCTTTGCAGGAGCAAGAGGGTTTCAGGACATTCAAAAACGCGGCAGACAATCCAACGATTGATAGACTTCAAGCAGATGATGAATTAGCTGAAGGATTATCCAGCTTGCTAGTCGATCTTGACAAAATAAGGACTGAAATCGAAAGCAACCCTGGAAGTCATGCGGATCCAGAAAAAGCCGGGGAGTCAATCTCCAAGATAGAATCTCTGAAGGAGAGAATCAAGGCGTTGGCTTCCAAAGACACAGGTAAGTACGAGCTGAAAATAGGAGTTTTGCGCAAGAGTGCAGCCCAGCTTGGCGAAATTCTGGCAAAGGATGAATTGGAGAATGAACTGTCGCGCTTACTAGTCGATCTTGGCAAAATAAAGTATGAAATCAACAGCAACCCAGGAAGTTATGTTGGTTCAACAAAAGTCGGAGAGTTAATCTTGAAAATAGAATCTCTAAAAACGAGATTCAAGGCGTTGGCTTCCAAGGACACAGACAACAGATACTCGCTGCAAATAGAAGTTTTGAGAAAGAATCTTGACAAACTTCCAGGAAAGCTGAAAGATCACTTCGTAAATGCCTTGGCAGAGGAAATAATAAACGCAAAAGCTGTCGCGTGAAGCAGATAGCAAGCCGCCCATCGCCTGCCCTTTCCTCATCGGGCGCATCCATCTTATCCGCAACGGCCGCCATGTCAGCATCGCTTTTTATTCCCTCCGCGCCCACTATGCCATGCCTGCGGCCCCAATCCAGGCAGGGCTTTTTCATGCCGCCTTACCAGCCTACCCTTCCAGAACTTCTCGAGTGCTCGTTTGTCTATGTGGACAAGCCCCGCGGCCCCTCCTCCCACGAGGTATCCGCATTCGTGCGCAAGATTCTCGGCGTGGAAAAGTCCGGCCACGCAGGCACGCTTGACCCCCAGGTCTCGGGCGTGCTTCCTGTGGGGATTGGGAAAGCAACGCGCCTCCTCCCCTACCTTTCCTCCAAGGACAAGAAATATGTCTGCCTCATGAAAACAGGAAGGGAAATGAAGGAATCAGAGCTTCTCCCCCTTTTTAAGCGCTTCACCGGCACAATAACGCAAACTCCGCCGAAAATGAGCGCTGTGAGGAAGCAGCCGCGCCAACGCAAGGTTTTTTATATCCATCTCCTCCAATTACAGTCCACGAAGGTGCTTTTCGAGGTGCATTGCGAAGCCGGAACATACGTGCGGGTGCTCGTGAACGATTTCGCAAGATTCTGCGGGGGCGCATCGATGCTCGAGCTGAGAAGGATCTCAGTCGGGGCGATAAAAGAGCTCTCCGCGCACACGCTTCAGGAAATTTCCGACGCGGTGTGGCTTGCACAAGAAAAGCGCGACGAGTCGGCTGTCAGGAAAATCCTGATACCGGCGTCTGAGGCGCTCTCCCTTCCCAAAATGGTGCTGCAGGACTCCGCCGTTGAGGCGGTCTCGGCAGGCTCGCCGGTTTCCCGGCCGGGCCTCTCCTCGTTCGACGGGGGCATTTCGGAAGGCGCCACGGTTGCCCTCAGGACAATGAAAGAAGAGCTGATCGGCGTAGGACGCGCCACGGCTTCTTCGGAAAAAATGAAAACGGAAAGCAAAGGCGCAGTCGCGCTGCCGCTGACGATAATAATGAAGCGGGGGACATATCCGAAGATTTGGAGCCGCGCTCAAAAATCGCGCAGATGATGGTAATCGGGAAAAATGCCGGGATCGCATAACCTGGTAGTGCGCACGCCTGGAACAACCCCTTTTTCGCCTCCCGCCAACGCTCGGCGAAAAAAGCGTTCAGCATGTCAGTCGAAACGGACATGTCTGATGCATTTTCGTTTCGACGAAAATGCACATGACGGAAAACGGAAAATGCGGAAAAAGGGCATCCTGCAAGCGTGTGGTCGCAAGGCCTTATGGGTTCAGGTCAATAAGCCCCGAAAAATGGGTTCGTGTTGCGCCGCCCAAAAATCCCATTCCCGGCGCTTCCCGTTACACCTGCAAGAAATGAAAAATTCCATGGTGATTCACGATGGCTGAAAAGGACCAAAAGGCTTCGGAAAAGCCTTCAGAAAAACGGCAGGAAAAAACTCAACACAGCTTTAACCGCCAGGCCGGCGATTCACAAACCAAAGCGCAGCCGGTAAGAAAGCAGCAGCAATCGCCCCAAAAGCCAGTTGTGTCGGCGTCAGGAAAGGAAATCAGGGGCGTGGTGCGCCTAGCAGGAAAGGACCTGCGTGGAAACCTTCCCATCCGCCGAGCAATCGCCTCAGTGAAGGGGATAGGGATCAACCTCGGAACGGTGATCTCAGACATCGCAACCCAGAAGCTTGGCATGAACGACATGACCATGATAGGCGAGCTTACGGAGGACGAAGTCCTCAAGCTCGAGCATGTGCTTACCCACCCCGAAAGCTACGGGGTTCCAACCAGGATGCTCAACAGGCAGAAGGACCTTTTCACAGGCAAGGACGTGCATCTCATTGGATCAGACCTAGTGTTCACAGTCAGGCAGGACATTGATCACGAGAAGGATTCCAATACCTGGAAAGGCTACCGCCACGCCTACGGGCAGAAGGTCCGCGGGCAGCGCACCAGGAGCACAGGAAGGACCGGCATGACGGTCGGCGTGCTGAGAAAGGCAGTGCTTGCAAAGGCAGGCGCAGCCGCAGCAGCGCAGACCGGGGCTGCGGCCCAGGCTGCAGGCGTAGTGGGCGCGACACCGGCGGCAGGGGCAAAGGGCGCGGCAGGCCCTGCTCCAAAGGCGGCTGCAGGAGCGGCGCCAGCAGCAAAGGCCGCGCCGGCAAAGAAGGAGGAAGCCAAGAAGTGATTCTTGAAAACTTATGGAGGAAATTTTCATGGGAGACCCGCGAAGGATAAAAAACAAGTACGAAACGCCCCGAAAAGTCTGGGACGCGGACAGGATTAAGACCGACAAGAAGCTTCGGAGCGCCTACGGGCTGAAGAACACGCGCGAAATCTGGGTCACTCTGCAGTACTTGAAAAAGGCGAGGAGGAACGCCATCCGGCTTCTTTCGCTTGGCGCAAAAGGCGCGGAGCAGGGAAAGCCGCTCCTTATGAAGCTTTCGCGCCTGGGCGTGCTTCCGGCCGAGTCAGGCCTCGAGGACATTCTTTCATTGACTGTTGAGAATTTCCTGGACAGGCGGCTGCAAACCCGCGTTATGAAAAAGGGCCTTGGCCGCACAGCAACGCAATCACGCCAGCTGGTCACCCATGGTTTCATCGCAGTGAAGGGCAAGAAAGTGACCGCGCCATCGTACATGGTGACCGCAGAGGAGGAGCAGTACATATCCTATTACAAGCCGATTGACATTTCGGTGCACGAGGCAGAACCCAAAAAGGCGGCACCCAGGGAAGTGGTGGAGCCCGCAGAGCCTGCTCCAAAGGCGGAAGGCTAACCGGTGATATTCTTGACAAACGAAAAAAAGGAACACGAGCACCCTTCTGAAAAAAAACCAGAGGAGGCAAAGCAGGAGAAACACGAGCATTCTCATGAGGAGAAGCATGAGGAAACAAAACACGAGGAGGCAAAGCAGGAGAAGCACGAAGAAAAGAAGCTCGAGGAAGCCAAGCACGAGCATGTGCACGAGGAGAAAAAAGCTGTGCCGGTCCCTGTGGAAAAAAAGGACGATTCAAAGCCCCCCGAGCCACCTTCAGGCGGGACGGCAACCCCTGTGGTTAGCGCGCAAGAGGCAAAGCCCTTCAGGCGCGAGTACAAGTGGGCCGTTGCGCATGTGTACTCCTCCAAAAACGACACGATTATTACGGTGACAGACATATCCGGGGCGGAAACAATCGCAAAGGCCTCGGGCGGCATGATAGTGAAGGCTGACCGGGAAGAGGGCAAGCCCTACGCAGCCATGCAGGCTGCTGCGAAAGTGGCGAACGAAGTCAAGAACCGCGGCATAACCGGGCTGCACATACGCATCCGTGCCCCCGGCGGCCACGGGGCAAAGACCCCTGGCTCAGGTGCGCAGGCAGTGGTCCGCTCGCTGGCCAGGATGGGCCTGAGGATCGGGAAAATCGAGGACGTGACGCCGATCCCGACCGACACCACCAAGAGGCCGGGCGGAAGAAGGGGGCGCAGGGTATAAAGAAGGTGAGCTTATGGACATAGAAATGAAAGAGGAAAAGGGAAACAGGCTGCAGTTCCTGCTCAAGGACGGGTCTGCTCCGTTCTCCAACCTCGTCCGCCGCTACGTGGTGGGCCAGCTGCCGACGTTCGCAATCGACCGCGTGACCTTCTATGAAAACTCCTCGGCAATGTTCGACGAGTACCTCGCTCATCGGCTCGGCCAGGTGCCATTGCTTTCGGATGTGGCAAGGGCAAAAGACGAGGTCGTCTTCACGCTGGACGCAGAGGGCCCAGGGACCATTTACTCCAAATCGCTCAAGAGCACGGATGCAAAAATAAAATCAGCCCTTGACGACATTCCGCTCCTGAGGCTCCTGGAAGGTCAGAACCTCAGGCTGGAGGCAAAAGCAAGGCAGGGGATAGGAAGGGAGCACGGGAAATTCCAGCCCGGATTGGTTTCCTACGAAATGCTCTCGCCAACAGAGTTCAAGTTCAAGGTCGAGTCGTTCATGCAGATCGACCCGCGCGCCATGCTTACCAAGAGCGCGGACATGATAATCGAAAAATGCGACGAATTCGATGAGAAGATTTCGTCAATTAAAAAGGAGAAAGACTAAGGTGATGTGAAAGTTTGGATTTGAACGTGTGGGGGTGGCAGAGCTAGGTCAAATGCGCCAGCTTGAGGGGCTGGTGCCTTAGGGCTTCGAGGGTTCAATCCCATATCCCCTTTTCTTTCCCAAAAGAAAAGGGTCTGAGGGGTCCACCCCCAAAAGAAAGGGAATATGAGGGAACAAATCCCTTCCCCCACACGTATTGTTTGGTGTTGCTTATGAAAAGGAAAAAGTTTTCCGAAAAAAACCTGAAGATCTCGGCAGGCATGCCGCCTGAGGCGAGAAAAACGCCCTTTTGGAAGCGTGTGCTGGAGCTCCTTTCCTCATCCTCGCGCAGGAAGGCAGGGGTCAACCTGAGCAAAATCGCCGCTTACTCCAACGGCAAGGTGGTGGTGGTGCCTGACAAGGTGCTGGGTGCAGGCTCGCTTTCCTCCAAGGTCACGGTTGCCGCAGTTTCATTCTCGGAGTCCGCAAGGAAGCTCATAGAATCATCGGGCGGACGGGCAATATCCATAGCCGACGCGGCAAAGAGCAATCCGACCGGCAAGGACCTCATAATCATAAAATAGGTGGGATGATGGTTGTAATAGACGCAAAGGGCGCTGTCATAGGGAGGCTGGGCGCAAGGGTGTCAAAGCTCCTGCTTTCAGGGCAGGAAGTGGAAATCATAAACGCCGACAAGGCAGTCATGCTGGGCACGCTTTCGGTCGCCAGGGAAAAATACCTGTCCCGAAGGCACCAAAAGAACAAGCGCACGCCCGAGGACTCGCCGGTGTGGCCGCGCACCCCGCACCTGCTGCTTCGCAGGATGATCCGCGGCATGCTCCCCTGGTCAAGCAGGCGCGGAAGGGACGCATACCACAGGCTCAAGGTGGTTTCGGGCGAGCCGCAGGGCAAATCGCAAAAAATCACCGAAGCCTCGTCAGAAGCCAAGCACGGCTTTTTCACGCTCTCCGAACTTTGCGTGGAGCTGGGCGGCAAATCAAACTAAGGGTGTTTACTCATGGCTACTGCAAAAAAGAAATCAAAACCAAAGCAGAAGAAAGAGCAAAGCAACGTTTACCGCGGCAAGCGCAAGGAGAGCATCGCGCGCGCAACCATACGCAAGGGCAAGGGAGTGGTCAGGCTGAACAGCGTGCGAATCGAGGCTATCGACAACAAGTATGTCCGCGAAATCGTCACCGAGCCCCTCAGCCTTGCGCCAGAAGTCGCATCGCAGGTGGACATTTCAGTGAACGTCATGGGCGGGGGCCAGATGGGCCAGGCGCAGGCATGCCGCGTGGCAATCGCGCGCGCGCTCATCGGCTTTTCAGGAGATGCCGGCCTGAAGCAGAAGATGATCTCGCACGACCGCTCCATGGTCGCCGAAGACTCCAGGCGCGTGGAGCCCAAGAAGTACAAGGGGCCGAAGGCGCGCGCAAGGTTCCAGAAATCATACAGATGAGAGGAATGCCCGAGGTGTATCGATGTATTTCCCAATAAGGTGCTTCACGTGCGGCTCGGTCATTGGGCAGCACTACGAGGATTACGCCAAGCAGATCAAGGAGGGCAAGAACCCTGCCAAAATACTGAACTCGATGGACATCGACCGCTACTGCTGCAGGAGGATGTTCCTCTCGCACGTCGAGGTAATGGACAAGATCGTGAAATACAGGAAATACTGATGAATAGCGTTCATGGGGTCATTGAGTGAAATTGCGGCGTTGTGGAACCTTCGGGTTCCACTTCGCGCCAAACGCTGCGCGTTTGTCGTCCACTGTTGCCCCCATTCACTGACGTTCATGGGGTCATGGGGTAACCTGGCTAGCCTTCCAGCTTGGGGTGCTGGAGATCCGAGTGTGGACCTGACTTTTAGTCGGGCTTCCGGAAATTCAAATCTTCGCGGACGAAGTCGGCGAATGTCCGTTCGCGAAGCGAACAAATCTCGGTGACCCCATTTTATTGTAATGCGCAAGGGAAATCCCGATAGTGGCCGGACACAGGGGCCTGCGGGCTTCCCAAAAAGAGGTTGGAAAAATGGAAAACTTTCTGATAAAGCAGGAGGCCTATCTTGAAGCCGGCATACACATCGGGACCAAGCTCAAGGTAGTGGACATGAACCAGTTCATCTACCGCATGAGGAACGACGGGCTGTTCGTGCTCGACTTGCGGAAGATAGACGAGCGGATACGCACAGCAGGCAAGCTCCTGTCGCAGTACGCGCCAGAGGAGATACTCGTGGTCGCTTCGCGCACCTACTCTGGCAATGCCGCGTCGGTTTTCTCCCAGCAGACAGGAATCAAGATATTCCAGGGAAGATTCATACCGGGAATCCTCACCAACGTTTCGCGCTCGGACTTTGTGGAGCCCAAGCTTCTGCTCATCTGCGACCCCAAGGGCGAGCACCAGGCGGTCGTGGAGGCGGGCAAGATGGGCATAACCACCATCGGTCTTTGCGACAGCGATAACTCCACCTCGTTCATAGACTGGGTGGTTCCCTGCAACAACAAGGGCCGCCGCTCTCTTGCGCTAATTTTCTACCTTCTTTCCCGCGAGTACCTGATGGGAAGGAACAGGATTGCGTCATACGACGAATTCACCGTGCCTCTTTCCACCTTCGAGGCTGACCAGCCAGAGGAAGGCGCTTCGGCGCCCGCAGCGCCTGCCCCGGAATCGGCGGAACAAGCAATTCAGCCAGCACCGGAAGGGGATTCGCCAGCCGAAACTGCTGAGGAAGGGCAAAAGAAAGAGGCGCACGCCCACAAAAAGAAACCAGAGCACGAGCATGCTGAGAAGAAAGAGCATGAGCACAAGGAGCACGAAAAGAAAGAATAGCTGCAAAAAAGGTAAGCGCTTAAAATTCTACCGATAGCGTCATAATTTTTCTCCCCCTATCTGTCTCTGCGACCAGCATGGTAACAGAATTGGAAAGACTTGTGCTCAGACTGGAAAGTTTTGAGCGACAGGTTGGCTATCTCAAAGAAGAAAATCAGCTGCTGAAAGGCAGCAATGGCAAGCTTGAGCAAACCATAGCGAAGCAGGGGCAAGAACTGCTCAAGTTGAGGGACCTTGTTGAGAAAGTTGCAAAGGAAAATGAAACGCTCCGTGATGAGCTGCGAAAATACAAGAATGAAAACACCCCTTCCGGTGCACTGCCGCCATATCTCAAAGATGAGCTGGCGCGGATTGTAAAAGACTCGCAAGAGTCTCCCCCTGATACAAAATCTGCCTCTGAGCGTGCATTCACATACGCGTCTGTTGTGCTGTCTGAATCTGCCTTGGCGTAAGCTTTTGTTGCATAAGGCCGCCTTGAGGCGTCATCCTCATAGAATGTAAAGCAGCAGCGCTTTCCCTCATTGATGCGCTTGACTCCCCAATCTGTGTGCATCAAGGAAAGGACTTTCCTCCTTTCATAACGATGAGATTCGGCTTTCTCTTTCACTGGAGGAAACCACTTTGTCTTCCAACGCTGCACAGTGCGTAGGCAGGTTCTCTGCCCTGATTCAAACCAGGCCTTTATCGTACCTGCACCCTCTTCAAGCAGTTTCCTTATTCTTTTCAGGATATTCTCCCCTGTCCTGTTGTGCACCTGCCTTGGGGCAGAAGAGAAATGCGTTGGCAGCCCTTCCAGAGTCCTTTTCACCCATCTGCTTATTGCCGCCCTGCCAACATGCAGCAATCTGGCAGCTTCCCTTACTGAGCGATGGTCCTCCAAGACCATGCCTACCGCTATATTTACAATCTCCTCGTTGTATCCCATATGGGGCACCTCCAAGTTTGGCTCAAACAAACTAAGAGGGGCAGGGCTTAATGCCCTGCCTGCCCCTTTACAGTGGCTCCATAAGCGCTGTCACGCAACATCTATCGACTGATTCTCCTTGCAAAATCAGTTGCCGAATGCAGAATCGCAGCTGTCAGAGTCGCTCGTCCATGGAGTGATGAATACGCAAAGCGAGCTGTTTGCAGTGGAAAGCGCGGCTTTGTAGTAGCACTTGTCCTTCCAGATGCTGTCCAAGACGGATTCGCAGTCGGACGGGACCGGCCCCCCTTCTGAATATAGTATGCTCCCCGAGTAGCAGTCCCTCATCCAAGCTTCGTTCCCAAGCGAGTTGCAAAGCGAGGGCATCCTGTTCTTTTTCGCAGCAGTGTAATAGCAGCCTATCCTGTTTTGCGACTCCAGCACCTTGGGGCAGACGCTTACGTCGCCTTTCCTGCTTGCGTATTCCATATAGCACCAGTTCCTCGATGTGCCGCCCCCAACCGAGAACTCGGGCTCTGCCCTTGCGCAGACCGAGCCGTCTCCAATCCTGACCGCGGCGTCGAGGTAGCAGCGGTTCCGATAATCGCTCCCCGCGGTTGCAAGGTCGCAGCCGTCCGCATTGCTCAGCCTTTTTGCAGAAAGCTCAACGCAGTAGTCCTGCACCGGGGAAAGCGGCGCCATCTTGCACTCGCCGACGTCATTTTTCACAACCGCAATGCATGCGTATTTTTCTGCAGGCGAACTTATCAGGCTGCAGGCGTTCACATCGCTTGTGTTCTCGGCATATTTGGAGAAGCACTCGTCACCGCTGCAGTAGTTGTAATCATTTTTCTCAAGCGCAATGCAAAGCGAGCGCTGCATCTCATCAAGGACCAGCCTGCAGGGCGGAACCACCTGCCGCAGGCATTCGGCCCTCGATTCGGCGTTGTCAATCAGGTTGCATATGGATTCCGACTCAGTCGAATTCAGCCTCTTGGCATTCTCCGTAAGGCAGCCTGTCCTTTGTTCTGCATTGCTGATCCTTTTGCAAATTTCGAGATTATTTTCGGCAAAATGCGAATAGCATGAATCCACCTTTTCAACCGAATACACATTCCTGCAAAGCTCGGGATCGGATTTCGAGATAGCAAGCGAGGAGAAGCACTCGTCCTTCTGCACAATGTTTCCCGTGCTGCAAGGAGAAGCCACAGTGGTGTTGTTTTTCGGCGGCTCCACCACAGGCGGCTCTACCACCACTATCTCAGATGGCTTTTGGATGCAGCCAAAAGCGGCAAGCAAGGCAATTGACAGCACAGCAAGGATAACGAGCGGGAATGCCCTCATCTTTCCACCTATGGAACAACGGATGCAGTGTTTTTAATCTTATTCGCCTGAACCTCTCTTTGCGGAGATGGCAGAGTCCGGTCAAATGCGCGAGGCTTAGGACCTCGTGCCCTAGTGGCTGCGGGGGTTCCGGCTTTTTCGGGGTCCGAAATTTGCCGCCCAAAAATCCTCCTCTCCGCATTTATTCTCATTTTTGACCACAAATATAGTGATGACTGATTCTGTGCGCTGCCGAGCTAGGAATGTTTTTAAGGAAGTTCAAGCCCATAATGAACCATGAACAACGTTAAGCAGCGCGCAAAGGAAGCGGTGGAAAAGTTCCTCAATGCGCGTCCAAGCCAGCCCCTGAAGCACAATGGCGACAAGGCGCTCAACAGGCTGCAAGGCTATCTTAAGGAGTCCGTTCTTGTGGAGAATGCGCATCTCAGCTCCAAAACGCACAAATCCCTCTCCCTCGCGGCAGCCAATTTCTATTACGACATCAATGTATCGCCGGAAGAGCCGGTAGACCAGATCGATTCCCTGCTTGTGGGCAGGCGCATTGCAGAAATCATGCAAAGCAGGATGACGGTCCTGATTGCGGGCAAATTCGGTCTGTTCAACAGCACAATCGGGACTGACCTTGGCTTCAGGGGCGACATGTTCGATTCTCTGGAACTCAAGAAACGTGTTCTCATCTCGGCAGCCATGCAGCATTTCGGCATTGAAGGGAATACCGTTCTCACCAACGACCTTTGGGATGACCCATATTACTGGCACCTCGTTGCAAATCTCTACAATTCCAGGAGTTCCCTGCCATCCCAGCGTGCCTATTCCGATATTGAAACGCGGGTGGACTTTTCTGCGATTCCGGTATCCCAGCTCAGGAATATCCCACCGGAAGTTTTCGACCTTCTCAGCAGGGAAAAGGCCACAACCCTGTACTCAATCGCGGAAATTGCAGAATCGCTATACCTGAAGGAAAAACATTCCGTCATCCTAAAAATAGGCCCAAAGGCAGAGGAAGAGTACGACAAGTACATCCAGAATTCACTGGACACCATCCACCTCTTCCAGCCTACCGACCTCCGATCCACAACGGCAAAGCCGCGTCCTGTGACCCCCTACATCCTTCGCCAGGGTGAAGAGAAAACGAGGCTCATATTTACTGACCAGGAGAAGCAGGTCTACGAAAAAATCCAGAAATTCTCCACGGAAGCGCAACCCCTGTTCTATGCAGGCACCATCCATCCCATCCTGCGCCTGTTGGCATTCGTGGACGAAGCAGAGCATATAGCCGGGAACGTGCCTAGGACTGCGGACCAAATACTTAGCAAGCCGCTTGCAAAATCCTCAGTACGGAAGGGCGAGCATGAAGAGAAAGAGTTATACATGCGCATGCGAAGCAGCCTGCAGGCTATTGCGCTTGCAGTGGAAAAAACCATAATCGCGCCCATCCGTGAGCTGATTGGCTATGAGAAGTAACCAGATGGCATTGGACTACTCGCAGAGCCCGTTCCAGCCCCCTGCCCAATTCGTTAAAGCCTTGGCAAGGAGTCTTGCATCGCTTAACAGCTACCCTGACCCGTCTTACCGCCTGCTCAAGGAGCGCCTTGCAAAAAAACACGGTGTGCTGCCTTCAAACATATCCTTGGGCAACGGGGCAGACGAACTGATAGACCTGATAACGCTGGCATTTGGAAACCGAATTCTTATCCCGACGCCGACTTTCGGGCAGTACGAGCTCGCGGCAAAACGGCACAACCGCGCCTATCGACGCATCAACTGCTTGCTGGAGGAAAAGTTCTCACTTGCCAATATCAAAGAGCCTTCCAACGCAGCATCATTAATCTGGCTGTGCAACCCGAACAACCCCCTAGGTATGGTCATCCAAAAAAAGGAAATCCTGGATTTTGCTGCAAACTCAAAGGCATTGATAGTGGTTGATGAAGCCTATGCGGATTTTGCCAATGAAAGTGTAGCCTCTTTCACCAAAAAACAGTCCAATCTCATTGTCCTGCGCACTTTTTCGAAAGGATTCGGGCTGGCAGGCCTGCGCATCGGTTACATGATCGCAGATGCGGGGATTATCGCAAAAATTGAGGCTGCAAGGCAGCCATTCAACCTCAACAGCATGGCGGCAGCGGCAGTTCCGATTGCATTGCGCTATGAAAATATGTTTGCCAAGATGAGAGAAATGATAGAAAACAACCGCGATGCCTTTATCGTGCGGCTGAAAAAGATTGGCTACAGGGTGCTTCCGTCAAGCACTAATTTTGTTACCATCAAGCTGTCAAACCCAATGGAAGCGAAGAATCTGTTTTCGTTTCTGGAAAAAGCAGGTATCCGAGTCCTCTCTCCGTGGAACGAGGAATTTTCCGGAATGCCAAGAAACATGCTGCGGATATCTATAGGCACAAAAAGGCAGATGGATTCTGTTTTCAAGGCGCTTGCCAAATTCAAGAAAATCTAGATTTTTCCTAGGAAATCCACTGCCAAAATGTTTTTAACGTCTAAAAAATAATGCCAAAATGGACAAGGCATATAAATGTAGAATGCTACTGTTTCGAACGGTCAGAAGGGGTTAAAAGAGCCCGCACACTTCAACGGAGTTGCGGGGGCAGGGGGCGGCAGCCCCCTGGAGCTTCAACATTCAGTCGCGGGGTGGCGGTGTCCTCTCCGCACTTCTTTTTATAATTTAACACTTATGTGCCTGAGCTGAGTGGCACTGACCTACTCCCGCACATGGCCCGCCCCTTCGCAGACCAGCTTGGTGGTGCAGAGTTCTTTCAGGCCTATCGGCCCCCTCGCATGCAACCGCTGAGTACTTATGCCAACCTCGCCTCCGAAACCCATAGTATAGCCGTCTGAAAACCTTGTGGAAGCGTTCACATAGACGCAACAAGAGTCAACCATTCTTGCAAAGAGGGCTGCGTTCGTTTTGCTCTTTGTAATTATG
>Ga0209211_10009172_pt1 | contig 13255 bp, 8 predicted proteins | sample RifGroA2_FD_183992 | JGI IMG/M metagenome (GOLD analysis project Ga0209211, IMG submission 183992) | Groundwater microbial communities from Rifle, Colorado, USA - Groundwater A2 (SPAdes) (version 2) | ecosystem: Environmental > Aquatic > Deep subsurface > Groundwater | place: Rifle, Colorado...
GGTCCTGCCATACTGACAACACTGGCTCTCTTAGAAACCCCGGGGCGGTGACCGCCAGTTATACAGACGAAAGCCTGACATACACCTTCCCTGATGTGGGCGGCTCCAACCTGTGTATGGTCTGCCATTCCGGAAGGGAAAACGGCGACAGTATAAGTAAAAAGACAGGGTTTAACAACCTGTCATTCTCGAATTCGCATTACCTGCCTGCGGGAGGGTCTGTATTTACTGTCATTGGATATGAATTTGATGGAAAAGACTACTCAAACCCAGCGGCTTACATGCATGACAAGATAGGGTCTTCGGCTGCTCCTGGCACAGGGCTCAACGGGCCGTGTGTAGGCTGCCATATGACGACTTCCGAATCGCATCTTTTTATGCCTGTGAAAAACGATGAGACGACCGGCGTGATAAAAACGGTCACCAGCAGCGCCTGCGTTACATGCCACGGAAGTTCGATAACTGCGGCAAGTCTTGAGGAAGAAAAAGCGCTGTTTGAGGCGTCCCTTGCAGTCCTTAATGCGCAGCTTGGAGCCAAGGGGTATTTCTGGGGTTCTGGTAACCCATATTTCTTTACGACGGCCGGAGGAAGTACAGCTGTAAAGAACTGGCTGTCTACAGGAGACACTGACAACACGGGCAATACCACAGGCAAAAACAATATGGGCGCTGCCCATAACTACCAGTTTATGGCGCATGACCCCGGAGGGTTTGCCCATAACAGGTATTATGCAAAGAGGCTGATATACGACTCTATAGATTGGCTTGACAACAACATACTCGATGGGAGCGTTGCAACTGCCATAAGCAACCTTACGGTTCCTACGGCTGATCAAAAGGCCAAGGCACTTGCTTATCTCGACAACGGGACACGCCCGTAACATGTGATATAGACAGGGAGGCCTTAAAAGGCCTCCCTGTACTAAAAGTAATAACAGCTGAATAATAAGGAGGACAGCAAATGAAGCTCAAACATAACTGGCTATATTTAGCCGCTCTCATTGTACTCGCAATACCACTTGCCTTCATGGTCATTAATGCCGGGGCGGTCTACATTGGCGACGGCTCCAAGCAGAACTCATCAGGAGGCTGGGACATCACAGACTATGGCAAATGCGTGACCGGCATAAAAGCGGACGGCACGATGAGTGTAGACACAACTTTGACGTCACGCCCTGACTGCCTGACAACATACTATCCGGCTTATACAACAGAGGCAACATGCTTAGCCTTCACAAATTCTGAAAGCTCATCACATTACTGGGCTTCCATGTGTCTGGCAAGCGATGGTACAGCCATATCATTGAAAGGCCTTGACAGGAACGCCAATATGTGTGAGCAGGCGATAACTGCGGCGGGTAAAACACCCAAGGGATGGGTCTGTGTTGACAGTGGCTATACTACCAGCGCCACATGCACAGCCGCTTTCCTTTCCTGGGACAGCGCGCTCTCCAAATGCGTAAATCCGACAAAAGTCCAGGCCACATGTACCGGTGCCGGAGCTACCGGTGGCACTACCACCCTGGCATGGACTTCAAGATCATGGGCGTCGGCCTGTACAGCAGCATGGGTTTATACAGGTCCAGCCGGCGACGGCGCTCCGGGCTTCTGCTATACAACAGTTAACCTGACAACGGCCTATGGCACCTCTGCCACCTGCCCTATAACCACCCCCGGCTTTTCATGGGGCAGCAGCAAGTGCACATTTTCATACGGCATTACAGGTTATGCGAATGCTGCCATCACAATGAAAGACAAGGCCACAACTTATGCTGCAGCGGACGCTGCTGTTGATTTAAGTGCATTGACACAGGGCCAGTGCCTTGCAAATGGCGCCTCATGGTCCACCGGCACTGTCAAGTCAGGGACCTCATCAGTCGCAACAACACCGGCTGCGTCAACAATAGCTACTGTGACTGCCACGCGCGCAGGCTGTCTTGAGTGCCATAACAGCACCTCAGGGAATAACGGCTACGCAGAGAGATGGAAGGAGTCATACCTCAAGACCGGTCATAAGAATATGCTCAGAAAGGTGACTGCAGGAAAGTCCTGGAATGGACCTAATGGCAGCGCCCACAACACAGACGGCACAAACGGGATAAACTTCGGGACTTCCACAACGAATGCTTACGTAATTTTAGCGAACCCTTATTGTTCCGACACTACCTATACAACCCAAACAACATGCGAGGCTGCAGCAAAGACCTGGATAGAGACGCCGAAGCTTTTCTATTTATACGGCAACTGGATGGCGCCCAATCCGACCCTGGCGTATAACACCAACGGTGACGGAGTTACCACAAGTTATTCCTGCGCTGCCTGCCATACAACAGGCTGGTCAAATTCGTCAAAGGGCCTTTGCAGCGATACTTCAAATACCACACAGGCTACCTGCACTGCCGCAGGCGCTACATGGGTAGCGAGCACAGGCATTCAGGGTACCACGGGCGCTGAACCTGCAGCTTCGTTCTCTGGCATCAAGGGAGTTACAGGTGTATGGGACCTCGACGGCATTCAGTGTACGAGATGCCATGCGGCGACATTCCCTGCAGTGACGAGTGGGGTTACAACGCTCTCATCGGCTCAATGCTCTGCTTTGGGCGGCACTTACAGTTCAACCACCTTCAAATGCACTTGGACAGAAAATGCATGCAAGGCCGCGGGGGGCGTCTGGGATTCAGCATCTTCAACAAAATGCACCTTTACCAGCACGCATAACCTCGTTGCAGAAGGCGGTGACATCACCAACCTCTGCTTCGGCTGTCACCAGAGCCCTGCAACAGATTATTCAAGCGTAACCGACACGACCGGCAAAAAGAACGTTGATCCGACTGTCATACCCACGGGTTCAGGACACGGCGCGAACTGGGGCAGGGAATTCAACGGACATGTGCTCGGCAACCAGTTCCTTAACAGCCCGCACGCCCAGTTCTCCGGCACGATTACGCCGAACAATCTCGGAAAGTGGAACCTCAATTATGACGCCTCATACGCGAGCACCTTTGGAGGTAATAATTGCAGGACTTCCACGACTGCCGGCAGCGGCTCCATCCTTGCAACTGTGATAAAGGACGGAGAAATAGAGAAGATAAAGAGCCTTGCAGACTGCAATCTGGCAAACGGCAAAACCAGCGGCGATGAAACGAGCTATGGCTACTGGCAATCCGAGGGTCAGGGCAGCTGCTCTACCTGCCACGACGTCCACCAGAGCATAGTCCCTGCTGTCAATGCAGAAGAACCGCTTAGGAGGGAATGCGTTACCTGTCATACTGACAAGGAAGAAAATATCAACCATGCTGCAGGCCGCGGGACCCCGCTCCAGAACCCCGCTGTTTCCTGCGAGGTGTGCCATATGCCTAAAAGCACCTCTGAAGGGCTCCCCATGCATTTATGGAGGATCAACTCTGATCCCAATTACGACACCTTCCCGGCACAGGCTGAATTCCAGGGAGGCACCTGCAGTATAAATACCTTTGACGCAGACGGCTATGCCGTCAACAGCACCGAGGCCAAGTGTACGACAGCGGGCGGTACATGGACTGCAGCCTCTGCAAAGACAAGGGCCGCAAAGACTGCTGCTGACGGCAGTTATACCAAGGCGGTCTGGGTAGACCTCGACGCTGCCTGCGGACAGTGTCATGGCGGAAGCAAGGGGTCAGGCGCTGTTGCCAATGGGGCGCGGTACCTCACCAAGTTGACCCTTGCCAAGGCGGCAAAGACAATGCACGGAGGCCTTGCAACAGAAAACTGGATAGTGGCAAGCTTTACAAAAACACAAACGCCGTCGCAACTTAACGTGGTGGACTTCGATGCCTCAGGCTCAACCTGCCCAAGCGGGGCTACCTGCACATACGCCTGGGACTTTGGAGACAGCAGCACAGACACTGTTGTCAAGCCATCGCACACTTTTGCGGCAGCAGGCGGAACCTTCAATGTAAAGCTTACTGTTTCTGCGAGCGGATATCCTGACAGCAGCGTTACGCTGCCTGTTGTTGTATCAGGAAGTGCAGCCCCTGTAGCAGGCATGACAGTGAGCGCAACAGACAGGAACCTAACAAAGGCCGGCACGCAGATATATGTGCTTGATGAGATATCAGTGACCGACACCTCCACTGATGCGAACAGTGACATCGAAAAGACAATCATTAATTGGGGCGACAGGACTACCGAAGAAATCGCCTCAGGCAGCACCGCAACTCATTCATATATCAGAAACGGTGCCAAAAAGATAACACTGACAGTAACCGACTCTACCGGCCGGAAGTCACAGAAAACCGCTACGGTGGTTGTTGTGGCTTTAACAGGCAAGGTCAGCGGCACTGTGACCAACTCTGCAGAGACTCCCGCAAACGTGGCCGGGGCAAAGGTAGTGCTCAAGAACGTAAAAGGGAAAACTGTAAAGTCCGCTACCACTAAATCCAATGGAAGTTACAGTTTAAGTAACCTGTCTGGCGGCAACTATACAGTTGAGGTGTCCAAGTCGGGTTGCACAAGCACTTCTGCGGCGGCATCGATAACAAAATCGGTGGCGAGCGTAAGTCTTGACTTTGCTCTCGGCGGCGACGAGTGTAAATAGTCAGCATTTTCTCAAAAGGGCAGGTGGAAATTTTCCACCTGCCTTTTTTATCCGCAACTGACTGACCTTTGGTTTATCTGCTTCTCTGTTTTCTGTTATATTAAAAGACAATGAAAGGCTATCTGTTAATAATCGGCACGCTTGTTATAGTAATATCAGTCCTTATTACCCTGAACATCTTTTTCCAGCAGTCCCTCCAGATGGAGATGGCGGAACAGTTCAATAAGCAGCAACTGCTCCTCTCCAAATCAATCGCCGGCAACATCGCGGCATATATACATTTCATGAAAGAGGAGGTGCTTTCGGTTTCCCATGTGCTTTCAAAGACAGAGATCAGTGACAAAAAGGACTTCAACTGGCTGACCAATGAAGTCCTGAGGAACAAGGGGATGATCCAGGCCAATCTCGGGATACTGGATGCAAAAGGGAATATCATCTTCTCAGAGGGTGACCGGGACATGATAAAGCCTGTTATCCCCAGCATACTCAAGCGGGGGAGGGACATCTGGGCAGGCAATGCAAATATAATCGAAACAGAATCCTCACTTTATATAGTGGCCCCGGTATACGAGGAAGACAGGCTCAAGGAGATCATCTTCCTCTCTGTCAAAATACATGACATAGCAGAACACTTTGTCAGCAACATCAAATCAGGCAGCAGGGGATATGCCTGGATGATGGACAAAAGCGGCAACCTGCTGTTCCACCCCATGCAGCCCGGGATGGTCGGGAGGAACCTCTATAAGGCTGATACAACCTGTTTTAAATGCCATATGAGCTTTGACCTCGAAAAAAGGATAATCGAAGGCAAGGCGAACAATTACGGCAGGTATATTGCTCCATCAGGTGAAAACAAGATAATCGCATTTACAACCGCCAATATAGGCAATATTTCATGGATCATTGCAGTATCAGCCCCCTACTCTGAAGTCACCCATGCAACACAGCAGAGCATGAAGCTCTATTCTTACCTGATAATATCCATATTCATAACAACAAGCATTGTATCCACACTCCTTATCTTGTTCAATAAAAAGAGGATACAGGCCGAGGAAATAGCTAAACGCCAGGAAGAACTCGAGAAATACGCGGTTGAACTGGAGGAGAAGGTCAACAAGAGGACCTCTGAACTCGTGAGCGAAAAGGAGAAGCTCAATACCATTGTGAGCGCGATAGGCGGCGGGATTGTGCTTATTGACAAGCGCGGGAAGATCCAGTGGGCCAACCAGATGATAAAAGACATGGCAGGCATGGACATCACAGGCAAGGCATGTGAAGACATATGTCCTGAGTGTTCCATTTCCGAATTTTACGAAAATCATAATATTGACACAGTGATCATTTCAAACCTCTTTGGAGAAAAGGACAAATACTTCCAGCTGACCACGGCGCCTGTTAAAGGCGACAACGGCGACATACACGGGTACATAAGGCTGATACAGGACGTGACAGAGATCAAGAAAATGGAAGAGCAGATAATCCATTCCGAGAAACTCGCCTCCATAGGCAGGCTTGCTGCAGGTATTGCTCATGAGATAGGGAACCCGCTGACATCCATCTTTTCATTTGTACAGATATTAAGGGAGATGGAAGAAGACGAATTCAAGAAAGAGAGCCTCGAAACAATTTATTTCCATATAAACAGGATATCTGAAATCCTGAAGCAGTTGTCAGGTTTCTCCAAAATGCCTGCGGGTGAGCCCAAGAAATGCCAGGCCAATGACATCCTCGAAACCTCAATCAACCTGATCCAGTATGACAAGAAGGCAAAGAACATCTCTATCGTAAAAGAATTTTCGGAACCATTGCCTGAAGTTGTTCTTGACGGCAACCACCTCTCCCAGGTCTTTGTGAACCTTACGCTTAATGCGATTGACGCCATGCCGGAAGGTGGCACTCTTACCGTAAGGAGCATGGTGAAGGGTGATGATGTAATCGTGGAATTCGAGGACACAGGCATGGGGATCCCGAAAGAAGACCTGCCGAAGATCTTCGACCCCTTTTACACAACAAAGGAAAAAGGCACAGGTCTTGGACTTGCTGTAAGTTATAATATCATTAAAAAAATGAACGGTACCCTGATTGTTGAAAGCGAATCAGGCAGGGGTACCATATTCAGAATAGCAATACCATACAAGGAAACATAATTTTTATGAAACCACGCATTCTGGTAGTTGACGACGAAAAAGACATTTGCAGGGCCCTGGAATTCCTGCTCAAGAGGGAAGACTATTCCGTGACTACGGCAAACAGCGGAGAAGACGCCATTGAAAAGTTGCAGGCAGAAAATTTCGATGTTGTAATAACCGACCTTAAAATGGGCAAGGTTGACGGCATGACAGTCCTCGAAAAGGCAAAGGAATTAAGCCCTGACACAGGAGTTATAATGATGACCGCCTTTGCCTCGATAGAGACTGCTGTTGAGGCCATGAAACGGGGTGCGACTGATTACATAGTCAAACCTTTTCTTAATGAAGAGATAAGGCTCACGATAAGAAAGGTGCTGGAGCAAAAAAATATAATAAGGGAGAACATAGCCCTGAAGCAGCAGGTAAGCCAGCGGCTCAACGCCTGCATGGAGTTTGTTGCCAACTCAGAACCAATGATCAAAATAATCGAGACGCTTGAAAAGGTCATCCCGACAAAAAGCAATATAATCATACTCGGTGAGAGCGGAACAGGCAAGGGGCTTATCGCGGAATTAGTCCACTGCAACAGTCCGCGAAAGGACCAGCCTTTTATCTCCATAAACTGCTCTGCGATACCTGAAGGGCTTCTGGAGTCAGAGTTGTTTGGGTATAAAAGAGGGGCGTTCACAGGCGCAGTGTCTGATAAACTGGGCCTTATATCACTTGCTCATAAGGGCACACTCTTCCTTGACGAAATTGGCGACATGCCGCCCAACCTCCAGGCAAAGCTCCTCAAGGTGCTCGAAACCGGTGAGGTCTATCCCCTCGGAGAGACAAAACCGAGGATGGCGGATGTCAGGATAATCTCGGCCACCAATGTGGACATTGAAAACAGGATAAAAGAAGGCCGGTTCAGGGAAGACCTTTATTGGAGATTAAATGTAATAGAGATAAAGATACCGCCGTTGAGGGAGAGAAAAGACGATATAGAGATGCTCGCAAGGCACTTTATGCATAAGATGCTTGCAGAGCATAAAAAGGACATAAAGGGTTTTGACAAACAGGCGATCTCTTCTTTGATCGAGTATTCCTGGCCCGGCAATGTAAGGGAATTAAGGAACATCATAGAAAGGGCTGTTGTGCTTTCAGAAGGTGACCACATAACTGCGGCTGATCTGCCGGACAAGATAAAGAAAAGCGATGTTGACTCTGAGACCTCTACACTTAAAACCTACCTCGGCGATTATGAAAAGAACCTGCTTCTGAAGATATACGAGTCGCATGGCAAAAGCAAGGAAGAAACAGCCAAAGCCCTGGGAATAGACCTTGCCACACTTTACAGGAAATTCAAGAAATACGGGATAGAGGAGTAATAGATCAGCCACAAATGAAAAAGGCATTTTATATAGGAATTATTTTAGGCGGCATCCTGGGTGTTACAGTCGCCCTTAGCATGGACATACTGCTCGGCGGGACCCTCGGTGGTGGATGGAGAGAAGCTGTTGCCAATGACCTTAACCGTATGTTTCATGCCGGTTTTTCCCAGAACCACTTTTTGGTAATAATCGGCACTATTATCGTAATAGGCATAATCGGCGGGTTTGGGTCTATCATAGGCGGCATAGGCGCTGTAATAATCGCTCGATTCTTCAAAATGCTTCTCAGGGAAAAATAAAAAAAGGCTGAGGCAAGGCCTGAGAAAATCTCTCGGCCTTGACCTCAACCTTAAGCTAATCTGACCTTCTACTGTTTATGGCACTTGGCGCATTCGGATATGTTTCCGCTGTGGCACGCGCCGCAGAATTTGCCTTCGTTTAACCTGTCCATCGGCATCTTGCCCTGTGTCTTTTTCATTGCGAAATGTTTAGGATGGCACTCATCGCATGAAAACATGCCTGTATGGAATTTATGGCTGAAGACTACATTGCCGACGCTTTCAACCTTGTACGTGAGTTCCTTATCAAATTTCTTCATCTCATGGCATTTTGTGCATTCAGAAGAAGCAAAGGCCTTTTTCCCGTTATGACAAGCGCCGCAATAAGCACCCTTGTCCATTTCCTTCATAGTAATGGAAGCTGTGCCGGCCTTCATCAGGAACACACCTGGATGGCAATCCCTGCATCCAGCCTTTTTTGCATGTGCCTCATGATTGAATTTTGAAGGAACTGAGGTTTTATTAAAGGTTATTACCTTTATACCGTGACAGTTGCCGCAGATATTGCGGTTGATCGTTACATGCTGATGCCCCTTGAAATCGTGGCACTGGTTGCAGTGGTAGCCTGTATTGGTATGCAACTGATGGGCAAACACCCCCTTTTTTGGCGCAGCCGCAAACTTCTGGAACGAATGGCACTTGAAGCACGGAAGGCTTCCCATTGCCTCGTCCCTGGATATGATTTTTTCAGGCGCTTCCTTTGCCTTATGCTCAGTTTCCATCTTTGGGGTACAACTGAAAATCAAAGCGCTGATAATTACCAATACCGGCCATTTCATTTATCAACCCCTTTTTTGTCTCCGAATTCAAGTTTATACTCAAGAGGGTGTTCATGTTTCATCTGCTCTATTGTTATCTTGCCTGTGATCCAGGTCATGCTCATCGGGAACTTGTCCCACCTTAAATGTTCATTATAGAAGTGCCAGAACAGTATGAACACTATGGCGAGAAGCGCTTCGTCGCTGTGCATGATCGAGATTACCTCCCATATCCAGTTTACGCTCCACATTGGGAAAACGTAGGACGACTGTACTGGAAAAGCGAGGAAAAGGCCTGACAGCCCTATAATCCCCATTCCCCAGAAGACCGCCCAGTAATCGAATTTGTGTATATAACTGAACCTTCCGAATTCCGGCCTGGTTTTACTCAATCCGAGGAAGTACAGGATGTTTTTGACAGCATCCACAACGTCCTTGGGAAGCGGTATTATTGTTGTGTCCATGCGCAGCTTCATCTTTCCTGTGGCCAGCGCGTATGCGAGATACGCACAATGCCAGGCAAAGTCCAGGAGCATCCCGATACCTGCTATCCGGTGGACTATGCCGGCATTCCTTGGGCCGCCGAATATGCTTATCAGGCCCTTGGAATGTTCAATCTCAGGGTATTTCAGCGCCCAGCCTGAAAAGGTGAGCAGCAGAAAGGTGACAAGCATAAAAACATGCTGTATCCTTTCAGTAACATTAAAACGCATATATTCTTTTGGGATTTCATTATTCATCATGTCCCTCCTTTCCCTTGTTCAGGACCTTGTCCCTTATCTCTGCAAAGGCCTCAAGTATCACATGGCCTACGATGAATGTAAAAACGCCCAGCAAGAGGACTATAAGTCCCTTTTCAAACCAGTATGGGATAGGGCCATAAGGCTTGTGGGTGATAGCAGCAACGAACTTCGGGGTAGCGCCCTTATGACACTTGCCGCAGGTTGTTGTCCTGTTTGCCATTGCAACAGGGGATTTGGGATCATCCCACTTCTTTATATCGTGATAACTATGGCAGTCAACGCATGTCGGGGCATTTGCATGTCCGAGCGTATATTTTTTACCGTGGAAGCTTTCTTTATACTTCTCAAGTATCTCTGTGCTGAAATTGTATTTTTTGGCCAGTTCTTCCTTCTCATGGCACTCGCCGCAGGTCTTTATAATGTTCTTCTTGTTTATATGAGATGCCGGTGAAAGCTTTTTTTGTATGTAATGGGGAGAGCCGTGGCAGTCAACGCACATTGCGCCGTCTGACTCTTTTTTCTCTACCACATTTTTCCCATGTACGCTTTCAAGCACTGACTGATAAACAGCATCATGGCATTCAACGCATGCTGCAAGGGCGATCGGATCAACCTTTGCCTTGTGGGACAGCTTGCTTGCAAGATCAGCAATATTTTTAGGGACATCAACCAGCTTGGCCGGCTCATGGGGGTTTGACCCAAATTGCTTGTGACACATAATACAGTCAAATCCCCCGTGGACAGAAGCCGCATACTGATCACCATCCACGTTAACATTGATTAAAGCGCCTTTTTCTGTACGGATATTACCTTTCATTGCACTGTGGCAGGCAAGACAGGTAAAGGTTTCAGCGCTTGCAGAGTAAGAAAGGCATAAAAGGGGAAGCCAGAGAGAAACCACAAAAAGAAACCTTTTCATATAACCTCCTGTTTGGAGATATTACGGAGCTATTAAAAATAGCTCTGGGATTATACACAAAATGCAGTGATTTTGGGAATAGAAGAGGATTAAAAATAGTAATTAAGTTATTAGCTGTATCTTGCAGGTAACTTAATAACCTTATATCATTAGTATTTATGAACGCTGGAGTTGCCAGATCCAAACTCCAAAATTCAGGGCCATATGGTAACATATCCATATAATCATGAGTTTATTTGGTCTTGATAGAGAACTGTTCTTCCTTATAAATCACGGCATGGCCAATGGGTTTTTTGACGTGCTGATGCCTGCCCTCTCAGCACAAGGGTATCTCCTGGTCCTTCCATATGCCTGCTACATCTTATGGCTGGGTCATAAGAATTCAGCCAAAGCTGCTTTCAACATCTCTTTCAACATCCAGGCTGCCTTTTCTGCTATTGCCGTTGCCTTTTTTGCTATGCTGCTGGCAGATTGGATAGGAAATGAGGTCAAGCATTCAATAGAAAGGACAAGGCCCTGCAATGCGCTTGAAGAAGTCAGGCTGCTGGTCGGCTGCTCAAAGTCATTTTCAATGCCGTCAGGCCATTCGTCAAACTCATTTGCCGTAGCAGGGTCTCTTTTTTACATGGCAGGCAGATATATGTCAAGAGGCTGGAGTCTGTTTCCCTTTGTCCTTGCCTCCCTTATCGCATATTCAAGGGTTTACCTTGGGGTCCATTATCCGTCTGATGTGCTGGCAGGCGCCCTGTTTGGCAGCGCTATTGCACTTATATTGATCTATTGCTATAAACATGCCCTTTCAAACTACAAGGTCAGATCGCATATTACCCTGCTCTTCTGCGGACTGGCTGCGATAAGCCTGTTCAGGGTCTACTACATCCTCCACGGCCCGCTTGACCTCGGCCCTGATGAGGCGCACTACTGGGAATGGGCAAGGAGACTGGACCTGAGTTATTACTCAAAGGGTCCCATGACCGCATATCTCATTTATGCGGGCACTTCCATTTTCGGCGATACTGTTTTTGGGATTCGGATACTGGCAGTAATACTATCTGTCCTAAGCAGCCTGCTTTTGTACAGGCTCGCTTTCCTTATGTACAGGGACGGGGCCATTGCCCTCTTTTCGGCAATGCTGCTCCAGGTTATCCCGCTCTTTGCGCCATTTGGGGTGCTTTTTACAATAGATGCGCCCTTTATATTTTTCTGGACTCTGTCATTGTATCTTTTCTGGAAGGCCTTGGACAGTAACAAGCCAATCACATGGGTCCTCCTCGGCATCTCAGTCGGTCTTGGGCTTTTAACAAAATACACCATGGCCTTTTTTTATCTCAGCGGGTTTCTGTGCCTTCTCCTGTCGGAAAAAAGAGGGTTGCTGAAAACTTATAAACCATACACAGTCTTGCTTGTGGGGCTTGCGGTTTTCAGCCCTGTGATTATCTGGAACATCCAGCATGACTGGGTAACGCTAAAGCATACAGCCGGGCAGGCGCATGTTGCAGAGGGGATTAAAATATCCTCAAAGTATTTTCTTGAGTTCCTGGGCTCACAGATTGGCGTAATTACCCCGATACTCTTTTTTATGATGGTATACGCACTCTTCAGACTTTACAAAACAGAACCTGATATAAGGTCAAAGTTTTTGGTTTACTTTTCTGTGCCGGTAATTGCTTTTTTTCTTCTGAAAAGCATTCAGGGTAAGGTGCAGGCCAATTGGGCCATGACAGGGTACATAACCGGTATGATAGCAGTAGCAGCGTACTATTTCAGGATCAAAGACAGGAGTGCTGCCACACGACGACTGCTTATTGCAGCTGTCTGCATGGCTTTGTTCATGACTGCAATCGCGCATTACCCATACATGGTCAAACTTCCGATCAAGCTCGACCCCTCTGCGCGGCTAAGGGGCTGGGAGGAGCTTGGCGTGGAAATAACGGGCATGTATAATTCCCTTTCATCCAAGGGCCCGGTGCTCATATTTTCAGACAGTTACCAGGTATCCAGCGAACTGGCATTTTATGTTGAAGGGCATCCTAAAACATATTGCATAAACCTCGGCAGGAGAATGAACCAGTATGATCTGTGGCCGGATATGAATGAATATAAACCAGGGGTTAGTAGCCAGGAGTCAGTAGCCAGAAACCGACCAGCGGGGAAAGACGCACAGATTAACGGTATATTTGTAATGATGGGCAAACAATGGCTGCCCGACCCTGTCGCAAAGTCATTCGAGAAATTTGATAAGAAGAGGTTTAAGGTGTATGATAAAGGACGTCTATTAAGAGAATATACGATATTTACCTGTTATAATTTCAAAGGGTTAAAACAACAAAAACCGGCAACCTATTAGGACATCTGGTGATGTCCTGATTACTCAGATTATGGAAAAGATTGCGCAGATTAAAGATTGACAGACCCG
>Ga0209211_10009173_pt1 | contig 13252 bp, 8 predicted proteins | sample RifGroA2_FD_183992 | JGI IMG/M metagenome (GOLD analysis project Ga0209211, IMG submission 183992) | Groundwater microbial communities from Rifle, Colorado, USA - Groundwater A2 (SPAdes) (version 2) | ecosystem: Environmental > Aquatic > Deep subsurface > Groundwater | place: Rifle, Colorado...
CTTTTTGTTCTGTGCCGGGGCAGGGGAAGGTGTATCTGGTCCTCGGCTCCGATACGGCGATCTGGGAATCGATGGATGTCGCACGATACCAGAGCACGTATAAACCCGATCTTTATACCGACCCGTCCCGGAACGGTTTTCGAGTCATGGACCCGGCCTTCCGAACGAAGCTGGTCGATTCCTACGGCCAGCCGATGAAGCTCACCTGGTGGATGATGGCGGGGAATATTTTTCGATACGCGACGAACAAGAACGTCCCCATCCCCAATATCATGACCTTGTACCTCATGCAACAATATCATGGGGAGTCGCTCCGTAGCTACGGCGATGAACTGACCCTTCATTATCACACCTTCACATGGACGGATTACAACAACGACGGGAAGTATTACTGGAACCAGGCCCGGAGCTTCGAAGAATGCAGGAGCGATTTCGATTACACGCTGGCCCAGTTCCTGATCGAGGAGAATGTCTACCCCGTATCGTTCCGGAGCGGCTGGCACGCGATGGACAACGGCTGGCAGCGATACCTCGACGAACTCCTTCCGTACAGCATGCATAACGACTGGCCCTCGAAGCGAACCGACCCCACCGAGCCGATCGACAATGAGTTCGACTGGTCTCTTTCACCGAGTACGTGGATTCCCTTTCATCCTTCTCTGGAAGATTTTCGGGTTCCGGGCAACGCACGCGGATGGAACCTGCGGTCCAAGCATATCGGTTCCGTCAACGCCGCGTTGATGGATACGCTCTTTGCGCGCGCCCAACGCGGGATCGACCAGGTTGCGTGTCTCTGGGGCCATCTGCCGGAGACGGATTTTCTTGATAACCTGAAGAAGATCGACAGCCTGGCGCACCGGTCCGAGGCAAAATATGCCGGCGTTCAATTTCGCTATGACACGGCCGTCGAAGCCATGCAGCGTTGGATCGGATCGAGTGATACCACCGCCCCGCAACTGACCGTCACGGAAAATCGTCAGGGTGATAGGATCTCCTTCACCATCCAGTCCGATGAACCGATCTTCCAGAAACAACCTTTCGTCGCCGTCAAGGACCGGTATGAACGATATACGCTGATGCACAGCACACCGATCGGATCGAATACATGGCGGACCGATCCGTTCCTGGAGAGCCTGCTGGCGAAGGTGAGCGTCGCGGCGACGGACACCATGGGAAATCTCGCGAAGCGCAGTATCCGCTTTTTGCCGGACGATATTTACATGGACAACAGACATTCGGGGTACAGTGAGCCGGCCGGATCGTGGTCGGCGGTCACAACCACGACATGGGGGGTCGATTCACGGACGGCGACATTGTCGGAGGGGACCGTCGTGAAAGCGCGATGGACGCCTCCGCTGGAGGAAGCCGGACGATACCGGATCCTGGCCCAGGTTCCGGTCCTTTCAAACCCCGCTGCATCGGCCCGCTTCATGATCTATTCGGGGGGGATGCCGGTCGATTCCGTACTCTTCAGCACGCCGTTGCCCGGCAACGAATGGATTTCGCTCGGGGCTCCGCAGCTTGTACCTGGAGCCGGGACGTACGTGGAGTTCGTGGCCGACGGCACTTCGCAGGGCGGAAAACGGGTGGGCGTTGATGTCGTGCGGTTCTCGCCCTTGGTGCGGGATCGCCAGTTGGTTGTTCAGCAAAGCTTTGTGAATTTCGGGCCGGTGTCGAAAGAAGATACGGCCGTGACGGTTCTCACGGTGACGAACGATGGAGTGAACGATCTTCGGATAACGGGGATCTCGTCGCCTGTTGCCGCTTTCTCCTCCACGGCCCAGCTCCCGATCGTGCTTGCGGGAGGGGGATCCGCCGGTGTGCCGTTGAGATTGATCGGTGTGAGCGTCGGTGCGTTATCCGACTCGATCTTTATTACGAGCGACGACCCCGTGGTCCCCTCGTATGCTCTCCCGTTCGCAGCCGACGTTCAGAACTACTTCCAGGTGGTCGATAACGGGGACGCCGGATCCTATCAGGAATCCGGGGCTTGGAACACAAGCGTTGCACAAGCGTACGGCCCGAGCAGCCGGTACGTCGGCGTATCATCCTCCGGCGGAGCCTTTGCGACCTACTCGTTCACGGTCAAACGCTCGGGTTCCTACGATCTGATGTACATCGTGCCGACGACGGTCAACAGTGCCACGAAGGCCCTCTATGTTATTCGGATCGGGCCGCAATTGCCGGACTCGCTGACTGTCGACCAGAATGTCGGTAGTGGAGCATGGGTAGTGTTGAAGAGATATTCCTGCATCGCAGGAGACCTGATGACTGTCCGGGTGATTGACACGGGCAAGAACCCTTCCGGTGTTGTCCTTCGTGCCGACGCGATGAAGATTACAATGGCCGGGGGGACGACGGCGGTCGGGCCGTCGGATCAGCAAGGTGGTCCGCACGAATACCTCTTGCGGCAAAACTACCCGAACCCGTTCAACCCGGCGACCGTGATTGAGTTCGGTGTCCGGGACGAGGGATTGGTGACGCTACGGGTGTTCGACCTCCTCGGGCGTGTGGTGGCGACGGTGTTGGATGCGGTGAGGTCACCGGGACTTCATCGGCTGCAGTGGGATGCCGGCGGGTTGCCAAGCGGAGTCTATTATTACCAGCTCAGGGCCGGAGCATTTGTTGAGACTAAAAAAATGCTGTTGATGCGATAAGACCGGAAACAGACCTCTCATAAAGGATTACGAATGAAGCATTGTATCCGAGTGCTGTTGGTGGCAGGTATATTCCTTTCCCAGCAAGTGTTCTCCCAGATTCCTCCAAAGCGTGAGTTCCGCGCGGCATGGATCGCGACGGTGTTAAATCTCGATTGGCCCTCCACGCAGGGAGGCGATCCTCAGGTTCAACGCAATCAGCTCATTACAATATTGGACGGTCTCAAGGCCGCCGGCATCAACGCCGTGGTTTTTCAGGTTCGGTCGGAGTGCGATGCGATGTATCCGTCAGATATCGAGCCATGGTCATACTGGTTAACAGGAAAGCAAGGGAGTGCTCCAATACTTCCCTTCGACCCTTTACAGTTTGCTCTCCAAGAAGCGCACGCACGGGGGATGGAGATCCATGCATGGTTCAACCCATACCGTGTTGAGAGATCCGCCGGTAACTACCCACTCGCCCCCAACAATGTCGGCGTCGTACATCCGGACTGGGTGATTCAAATGGGGACCTATCGTTTTCTGAACCCCGGTCTCCGCTCCGTCCGAGACCATACCGCCAGGGTTATTTCAGATGTCGTGCGGCGATACGATGTTGACGGTGCACACATGGATGATTATTTCTATGAAGCCGGGATCGGTAAGCAGGATACGGCCACGTTTAGCGCCGATCCCAGAGGGTTTACAAATATCGGTGATTGGCGACGGGACAATGTGAACCTGCTGATCAAACAGGTGTATGACAGCATTCTGGCCATCCGACCAAGGGTGAAGTGGGGAATAAGTCCCCGGGGAATCTGGAGAAATGGAGTTCCGACGGGGATCATTGGTTCTGACAATTATAACGTCATTTATTGTGACGCCACAGCCTGGTTGAACGGGCAGTACATCGACTACATCGCCCCGCAACTGTACTGGCCCTTCGGTGGTAATCAGGATTATGCCAAGCTCATGCCCTGGTGGTCGTCGGTGAAGAACGGGAGGCATCTTTATGTGGGTCATGCACCCTATCGGATCGCCACGTCGCAGGGAGATTGGGGGCCTTCGGAACTTCCCAATCAGATTCGGCTGAACAGGATCAATTCCCAGGCACAAGGAAGCATTCAATTTAGGGCAAGATTTGGAGTTCTCGATAACCTGAAAGGATTTTCCGACTCACTCAAGACCGATCTTTACCGATACCCGGCCCTGCGGCCTATCATGGCGTGGAAAGAAACAACTCCCCCCAATGCGCCGACCGGGTTGACCATCACCAAGCTGACCTCCTCCGCGGTCATCAGTTGGACGGCTCCGATGATTGCTTCGGACGGGGAACCGGCTTCCCAGTACGCCGTCTACCGGTCCAGCACCCTCCCGATCAATTTTAACGATCCGCGGAACATCCTCGCGGTGCAATCGAACACGAGCTATATCGACCAGCCGCTCCCTTCGCAGGGGATCACGTACTATTACGCGGTCACCGGGCTGGATCGCCTGCACAACGAAAGCCCTTCCAGCAACATTATGGGAGTGACTTCGAGCGGGGTTGTCGGCATCGAGGCGGAACGAAACGTCATCGCGTCGTATCGGCTCCATCAGAACTTCCCGAACCCGTTCAATCCGGCAACCGTGATCAGGTTCCAGCTTCCGGAGGAACAGCGGGTCACGATCCGGGTGTACGACATCCTGGGCCGCGAAGTGCGGATGCTGGTCGATGGGATGAGGGGAGCGGGGGAGCACCAGGTCTTGTTCGATGCGACGGGGTTACCGACAGGTGTGTATATCTACCGTCTGGTGACGGGGGAATTCGTCGAGAGCCGGAAGATGCAGCTTGTCCGATAACGGGTGAAGGCCCATCAACGGAAAGCCCCGGACAATCTGCCCGGGGCTTTTTGTTTTCCCGCCATCCGTGGGTCATAAGACTTCACAGTCTTCCCGGAGTGATCTCCTTTACCAGTTGATTCTCCCCGGACCCTGCCGTTCGTTTCGCCAGGCGGGACTGGTATGCACATCGCACTCGCCAACAGGATATTTCGCGTTGAAAATTTCGATCATTGTTTCGGGGCAGAACTCTCTCGCTTTTCTCTTCGTCTCCACGCAGATCGTATCGGCGATCACTCCCTCGGGCTGGCGGAAGTACTCGAGCGGCAGGGCGATGTCGGGATCCTCGTACGTGTGACGCATGAAGAGGCCGAAGATCGGCGCCGCGGCACGTCCCCCCTGGCCATCCGAGCTGCCGAACTTGATCCTGTTGTCGTCGAACCCGACCCAGGCACCCGCGACCAGTTGAGGCGTAAACCCGACAAACCACGCGTCGCCGTAATCGTTGGTCGTTCCCGTTTTTCCTGCCGCGGGAAGCGCGAAGTCCCGCCTGATCGCACGGCCGGTCCCTCCCTCTTCGTTGACGGCTCCCTCCAGGAGATTCGTCATGATATACGCCGTCTCCTTGCTCAACGCCTCCCGTTTGGAGGGAGAGTTTTCCTCGAGGATGTTCCCATCTTTATCCTCGATCCGCAGGATCGAGATCGGCTCCACGTGTACCCCCTCATTGGGAAAGACGCCATAGGCTGACGTGATCTCGAGCGGTGAGACCTCACCGCTGCCGAGGGCGATCGATTCATACGGTGGGATCGGCGAAATGATCCCCATCCGCTGTGCATAGTCGACCACCTGCTTCGGGGGAGCGATCTCGAGGATCGCGCGCACGGCGATGAGGTTGATGGATCGCTTCAATCCTTCGCGCAACGTGTATTTGCCCCCGAAGGTCCCGTCGAAGTTCTGGGGCGTCCAGCGTGTCCCGTCCGCCATGGGGACGGTCACAGGCTGATTGAGCAACTCGTAACAGACCGGCGTGCCATTGTCGATGGCCACGGTATAGACGAACGGTTTGAAGGACGAGCCGGGCTGACGGCGGATCTGCGTGACGTGGTTGAGGCCGTATTTGAACTGGCGGAAGTTGCGTCCGCCGACCATGGCCTTGATCTGCCCGGTGTGTGGATCGATCACCACGAATCCCACCTCGATCGTGCGGGCCACTATGCGAATGGAGTCGATAAACTCCACGTTGGTGCGGAGCGCGTTTACGATACTGTCGCGGATGGCGGGGGTTTTCGCTTTTTTGTACACGTCGAGGTCACGGATACTCTTGTCGACGTTACTCCGGAGAATCTCCGGATATTTTTTCCAGTCCCACAACTCATCGAACCGTTTCTGGAATTCGAGGAGGTGTTCCTCCACGGCGCGGTTCGCATGGCGCTGCATGCGGCTGTCGAGTGAGGTATAGACCCGCAGCCCGTCACGATGGACATTGAATCCGTACTTCTCGGACCGTGCTTCGAGTTGCTGGCGGATCCATTCAACGAAATGAGGCGCAATACCGGTCCGCGAGTCCGGCTCCAGCGCCCGGAACACAAGGCTGTCGGAACGGATCCCTCCCGCCTCCTCCTCGGTGATATACCCGTCCCGGACCATCTGTCCAATGACGATATTGCGCCGGCCCAACGACCGATCAAGGTTGCGGAGAGGGTCGAAGTAGCCCGGTCCCTGCAGCATGCCGACAAACAGCGTGTATTCAGGGGGAGTGAGTTCGGAGGCCGACTTGTTGAAATAGCGCTGCGCGGCCGACTCGATGCCGTACGCTCCGCGTCCGAACCAGGCCACGTCCAGATAGAGTTCGAGAATCTCCTTCTTGGTGAAGTTCCGTTCGATCTGGACGGACGTCACAAACTCGCGGAGTTTGCGCGTGATCTTGTCGAAGATCGTCTCATTCTGACTACTGAGCCTGTAGAGGTTTCGCGAGAGTTGCTGGGTGATGGTGCTGGCCCCCGCCTGCCGGAACGTGATGAAGTTCAACACCATCTGGCGCGCGAACCGGGGAAGGTTCACCCCCCAGTGGTTGTAGAACTCCTTATCCTCCGTCGCGATCAGGGCGTTGATCAGCCCCTGCGGGAGGGAGTCGATGGCGATGCGCGTCCGGTTTTCGATGGCGAGCAGGTCGAGGACGGCGGCATCGGTTGAATAGATTTTCGTTGCCAGCCATGGCTTCGGGTTTTCCAGTTCTTCCAAGGAGGGGAGTCCGTTGACAATATAGACCCCGTACCCGATCGCCAGGGCGAGGAGCAGAACGCCGCCTGCGAGGACGAACTTCGCATTGCGCCGCAGGAACCCGCGACTTCTCTTCAGGAACGACCTGCGGTACTCCGGGTCGCGGAAGTACCGGTCCATGTCTTTTGTCGTGTCGTTGTTCTTTGCCATTCTGCCTCAAAATCGTCCGGAGTTTCCCCGGGGCCGATGCCCGCCATCCCTCAGTCTTGTTTAGTCCACTGTTCCAGCTTCAATGTCGTTCCGTCGAAGACCGCGTAGGTTCGTTCGTTGATCCAATCACCAAGATTAACATATACTCCGGAGCCGATGTTCCGGTACAACGATTGATGGTTGTGCCCCATCACCACATAGTCGAATCCCTCCCTAATTTTCCTCTCGGCGAACTCCACCATATCGTTCCCCTCGTATACTTTTTTTGACGTATGCCGGCGGCTGGTGTTCGAAGTTCCCCGGGCGATGCGGGTTGCGAGATCGGGGGGGAGGAGGGAGAAAAGGGCGATATTGGTCCTGTTTCTGAGGATACGCTTCAGAATCCGGTATCCCGTGTCGCTCTTGAGGAGCCCATCCCCATGATGAAGGTAAAACCGCCTGCCGTGGAGGGTCTGTTCGATCGGATCGGGAAAGACCTCCATCCCCAGTTCATCCCGAAAGTAGGTCGCGATCCAGAAATCATGATTGCCCGCGAGGTACGATACCTTCACACCGGATTCCGTAAGGTTCGCGAGCGCCGTGAAGAGGCGGAAGTATCCTTTGGGCACGACTGTCCGGTACTCAAACCAATAGTCGAAGAGATCGCCGAGGATGAATAACCGCTCGCCGTCGAGAGCGACCGTCTCCAGGAACCTGACGATGGTTCGTTCCTTGGCCCGGTCTTCCTCCGGTGTGCCGATTCCGAGGTGGGCGTCTGAGAAGAAATAGGTCTTGCGCATAGGTTGGTCGAAGGATCCCCGGAACGACGGGCTCTCAGCAGAAGCCATTGGTGGGACGATCTGAGAAAACCGTTCTTAGATAGCGAAAAAATGAGCGAAAATCAAGACGGGATCATGGACCCTGCAACAGCTCGCCGGGTCCTCTCAACCTCCTGAAGATTTCGTGTTAGGAAAGTGGAAGGGTGACGGTGAAGGTGCTTCCCTTGCGCGGCTGGCTTTTGACTTCGATGGTGCCGTGATGGGCCTGAGCGATCCAACGGGCGATCGCCAGTCCAAGACCGCTTCCCCCCGCGTCCGGAAGACCGTCCTGGCGCACACGGTAAAAACGGTCGAAGATTTTCTTATGCTCTTTCTTGGGGATGCCGATACCGGTGTCACTGACAAGGAAGACGGCATTCCCGTCTTCATGGCGCAAGGAGATCGAGATGGTCCCCTCGTTGGGGGTGTACTTGACTGCGTTCTCGACGAGATTGAGAAACAATTGACGCAACCGGATCGCATCACCGCGCAACGTCACCGGCACGATCTGTTCGGCGGTGACCCGGATCCCTTTCCTCCCGGCAAGGATCTGCGCATCTTCAAGAATTTCCCCGACCATCCGATGCAACTCGACGTTGTCGAAACGGAACGCCAGCCGGCCGGATTCCGATTTGACGAGGGTCATGAGACTTTCGACGATGGAGGAGATGCGGATCAGTTCATCATGGAGACTGGTGAGCAGTTCGCGGGTCGCTTTCGGAAGGCGTTTGTTCCGGAGAGCGACTTCGATCTCCCCGCGCATGATCGTCAAGGGTGTCCGGAGTTCGTGGGAGGCGTCGGCGGAGAACTGCTGGATCTGTGCGAACGATTCCTGGAGCCGCGCGATCATGTTGTTGATCGTCTCCGTCAGCCGTCCGAGTTCGTCGTCGGCCTTCTGGCGCGGAAGCCGCTGGCTGAGGTTCTGGGCGGTGATGGCACGCGCCGTGGTCGTCAGGGTATCGACAGGCTTGAGCGATTTATGCGCGAGAAACCATCCGCCGATAATCGAGACAAGGAGCGCCAGCGGAGCCATATACCCGAAGTTGGAGAAAATATCCCCCAGCGCTTCGTTGAGGTCCTCCAGGGGATAGGCCACGATGATCTTGACGTAGTCATTCTGCGTGGAAGCGAGGCGGAGTTCGCGGTTCTGCTCATCCCGGATGGTTACGATATTGATGGTCCGGTACGGGATATAGGAAAAGGAGATGGTCTCGTCCTCCAGCGAGGGGGAACGGTAGAGAAGGTCGCCGTTACGATCGAGAATCTGGATGAACTGCCGGCGCGGGCTGAGGAGGGTGTGCTGGTAGATTTGATTCCAGATCTGATCGGTCTCCACCGTTGCGACGTCCAAACTATCGACCGGTGAAAGGGCTATGGCTGCGCGCTTGAGTTCCTGCAATTCGAGGAGGGCGGCGCGTTTGAGCCGCACCTTGCGGGCCTTCGGTTCGATGAATTCGTTGACCCACGCAACCTCGTTCCGGAGGGAACGATCAAGGTTGTTCAACAGGATTGAGCGTGTCAGGAGGTAGGCGGTTGCCCCAAAGCCGAGAAGGGTGGCGCCGAGAAGGGCGGTGTACCACAACGTCAGTTTGGTCCGGATGGAATGGAACACCATCATCGCGATTTTCGCGGCTTCTCTTCATGGGCGATGTAGTATCCCTGCCCCCGCTCTGTGTGCAGGAGTTTTTTCCCGAACCCGTGATCGATCTTCTTGCGCAGGTGGTTGACATACACGTCGACGATATTGGTCCCTGGATCGAAATCGAACCCCCAGATTTCCTTGGCCAGGTGTTGGCGCGTCACAAGCTTGGGATGATTGCGCATCAGGCATTCCAACAGCGCGTACTCGCGGGCGGTCAGATCGATGGTGGTCCCGTTACGGGTGGCCTTGTGTTTGACGGTGTCGAGCTGGAGGTCTGCTATTTTTAACTGGGTCTGGCTCTGCCGCCCGCGACGGAGGATGGAGCGGATGCGGGCAAGGAGTTCTTCGAAGACGAACGGTTTCGTCAGGTAGTCGTCTGCGCCATTATCCAGGCCGGAAACGATATCCTGTGTTTCGCTCCGCGCCGTGAGCATGAGAACGGGGGTTTTGAGTCCCGCCTTACGGATGGCCTTTAAAATTTCAAACCCATCCTTTTTCGGCAGGAGCACATCCAGCAGAATGAGATCGAATTGATCGGAACGGGCCCGTTTCTCCCCGAGTGCGCCGTCGGCGGCAATCTCCACCGAGAAGCCCTCGGTCTCAAGGCCGCGCTGGATGAAGCGGGCAAGTTTCGATTCGTCTTCGACAAGAAGGATATGCATGGTCTCTCGTCACAATGTTGATCCGGAACCCGGGGGAAGGAACAACCGTTATGAAGAACTTGTGGTAGATTCGATGCGCGTGCCCAAGGGAGACACGGATCGATCAGTAATCCGGCTGCGGTGACCGAAAGAAGGTAGGTTTAATTCGGAACACTGTCAAATTTATCTCCCCGGAAGAATATTTGTGTTTGTGAGTCTCATGGGACTTTTCCGCTCGCCTGAATATGGAATGGAGGCGTGCCGGAACTTCCTCACGCGAAACGAGTTGGGCTCAAGAGGTCACGTTGAAACCCGGAGGTTTCCGGTGCGATACGGTCATTGGAAACTCCCCCTTTTTTTATTATATTTTTCCGATTTTAAATTAACACTATTGTGACACCACCCCGTGAGGAAGGACACAACATCCTTTGTGCTCCGCGCCTTTTGGGGGGTATGGGGGGTTTTGCATAATCATGAAAAAACACCTGTCGCTTCTCATCCTCGTCTTTGTTGTTCAAGGTTGCGTCCAGACCATTGCCATCAGGACCATGGGCGGGATCATGGACTACGGTTTTGAGGCGTTTAATGAGGAGTCGGACCTCCAGCTTGCACAGGAAGCGTTGGGTTCCAATCTGAAGCTTCTCGAAGCCCTCATCAAGGGCGACCCGGAAAACGAGAAACTCCTGCTCCTCGCTTCGCAGGGCTATAGCGCCTATGCGCTCGCGTTTGTCGAGGACGACAGCATCGAACGGGCACGCGTGTTCTACCAGCGGGGGCGTGACTTCGCCCTCCGCATTCTTCATCAGGACGCATCGATGCGGGAGGCCTTGGCCATGGACCTCGACTCCTTCCGCGCTGTTCTCAAAACACGCTCCCGGGAGGATGTCCCCGCTGTTTTCTGGACCGCGTTCGGGTGGGGAAGTTATATCAATATTACGCGGAACGATGTCGCCGCTCTGGCGGATCTCGCGAAAGTGATCGCGATGATGGAGTTCGTGGCGGAAAAGGACCCGACCTATTATTATGGAGGGGCGTATCTTTTCCTCGGCTCCATTGAGGCGGTAACCCCGGAGATGCTTGGAGGGAAGCCGGAGAAAGCCAGGGAGTATTTTGACAGGGCCGTTGCTGCCAGCGGGGGAAAATTCCTGATGACCTATGTTTTCTATGCAAAAACCTATGCCGCCCAACGCCTGGAACAAGAACTGTTCGAATCCTTGTTAGCAAAAGTGGAGAATGCCTCCCCTGATCTCCTGCCGGAGGCGCGCTTCCCGAATGCCGTGGCAAAACGAAAAGCACGCGCATTGCGTGAACAGATTCCCGAATTATTCTGAAATGACCATTTTTCCGGAGTTCTCGTGAACCGACTATTGTCTCTCTTGGTACTCTCTTCCCTGGTGCTTTCTGCCCTCTACTCTCAACAGTATACCGTTCGGTTCGCTACCGTGGCCCCGGAGGGGAGCACATGGATGAATGTGATGAAGGAATTCGATGCCGCGGTCAGGAAGGAGAGCGGAGGGAAGTTGGGATTCAGGATCTATGCCGGCGCCACGCAGGGGGATGAGAAGGTCGTTCTCCGAAAGATCCGGGCCGGGCAGATCCACAGCGGTGGCTTTACGGGGGTTGCCATGGGGGAGATTGCCCCGATGGTGCGCATCCTCGACTCGCCGTTCCTCCTCCGGAATTACGCAGAAGTGGATTTTCTCTATCAGCAGTTCGACAAGGAATTCCAGAAGGCCTTTGAGGAGGGGGGATATGTGTTGTTGGGATGGGCAGAGGTGGGGTTTGTCCATGTTTTTACCAACGCGCCAATTCGGAAACCGGACGATTTGAAAGGGATCAAGATGTGGACCTGGGAAGGTGATCCGATTGCCGAGACCTCCTTTAAGGCTCTTGGCATCAACCCCATCCCTCTTTCACTCGATAACGTGTTAACGTCGCTTCAAACCGGGCTGATCGATGCGTTTTATACCTCTCCGTACGCCGCGACCGTGCTGCAGTGGTACACACGGGTCAAATACATGGTTGACGCGCCCCTTGCCGATGCCGCCGGTGCGGTGTTGATCTCCAAAAAGTATTTTGATACAATTCCGGCCGACCTGCAGGAGATCCTGGTCCGCAACGGTCGGACGTACCTGTCGAAACTTACCCGCCTGAGCCGCGAGGATAATAAAAAGTCGGTGGAGGAGATGAAAAAACGGGGTATCACCGTGCTCCCGGTTCAGGAGAAAGACGTGCAGCAGTATATCGATGTCGGCGCCCGTGCGCGCCGTATACTGGTCGGGAAACTGTACTCCGAGGAATTCCTGAACCGTGTGGAGAACCAGCTCGCCAATTTCCGGAAGAACAACAAAGGGGCACAATGAAGCTGCTCCAGAAGTTCGACACGCTTCTCAATAAGGCTGAGGGCGGACTTCTCATTCTTCTCCTCACGGTGATGATCCTGCTCGCGTTCGTGCAGGTGGTGCTTCGCAATGCCTTTTCCTCCGGTATCCTCTGGGCAGACATTCTTCTCCGTCACCTCGTTCTCTGGATCGGCTTTCTCGGTGCAGCCCTCGCCGCCAGCAGCGATCGCCATATCTCCATCGACGCATTGACCCGGTTCCTCCCGGAGCGTCTCAAACGCGGGGTGAACGTCCTCTCGTACCTCTTCGCCGCCTTCATCTGTTTCCTCTTTTTCCGCGCAGCTCTAACGTTCATCGGGAACGAGATGCTGGACGGGTCGACGGTCTATGCGGAGATCCCTTCCTGGTATGCGGAGATCATCATCCCGATCGGGTTTGGATTGCTGTTCATCCATTTCCTCATTCGAGCGATTCTCAGCGGACATGATGCCCTGACCAGGGGGGAGCCCCGATGAACGTCTGGCTCTTCGTCTTCGCGATCATCGTGCTTGCGCTGTTGGGAGCTCCGCTCTTTTCGATCATTGGAGCGCTTGCGTTGTACGGATTCAGCTCCGCAGACATCGACCTTTCGGTCGTTATCATTGAGCTGTACCGCATTGCGGACTCCCCACCGCTGATTGCCATTCCCCTGTTCACGTTTGCAGGGTATATGCTGGCGGAGAGTCAATCCCCGAAACGGCTTGTCAACCTCGCTCAAGCGATGTTCGGATGGATGCCGGGAGGGCTCGCCATCGTCGTGCTGATCACATGCGCTTTTTTCACTGCGTTTACCGGGGCGTCAGGCGTCACCATTGTTGCTTTGGGGGGATTGTTGTACCCCATTCTGATTAAGGAACAGTATCCTGAGCAGTTCTCCCTTGGATTGGTCACTGCCTCGGGG
>Ga0209211_10009181_pt1 | contig 13248 bp, 11 predicted proteins | sample RifGroA2_FD_183992 | JGI IMG/M metagenome (GOLD analysis project Ga0209211, IMG submission 183992) | Groundwater microbial communities from Rifle, Colorado, USA - Groundwater A2 (SPAdes) (version 2) | ecosystem: Environmental > Aquatic > Deep subsurface > Groundwater | place: Rifle, Colorado...
ATACTGGAAGCACTATCGCCATGAAAATAAATATTACTCCGAAAAAATTCATTTTTTCCGCAAACTCTTTAGTCTTCTGCTGCAGCTCAAAGCTCACGTCTTCAGCAATATTGTTCATTACCTCGGAAAGATTTCCGCCAGTGCGCAAGGCGCGGATTATCTGAGTCAGGGCTGTTCGCAAGGCGCGGCTTTGAGTCCTTAAAGCCAAATGCCTTAAAGCGTCTTGAGCGTCAGTGCCTTCCTCAATCTCGTTAATTGTTTGGGAAAACTCTTGCGACAAGACTCCATAGTCTGCGGAAGCTATTGCCTGAAGAGTCCTGTACAATCCAATTCCAGACTTTAGCTCTGTAGCCATGTGCCTTAATGCAAAAGGCAGTTCTGCGGAGATAGCATCTCCCCTGGCGATTGCTGCTGAGCGAGGCATCAAAAACATTATCAAAGCAACCGCAAGGAATGCAAAGAATCCTAAAATTAACGGAATCAGCACCATAATTGCAAGGGAGAATTCCCATTCCGCGGAAAGGACAGCAAACAATATTCCTGCAGCTATGAAAATCATCAGGCCAAGGATTATGGAAACCGAGGTTGTAAGAGCAACGTACTGCTGCACTGAAAAAGGCATGTTGGCAGAGTACAAATAATAGCCAAGCACTTTCACCTGGGGCAATGCCTTGAAGAATGCAACAACAGGCGTTAAGGGCTTTCTCAAAGCAAGGTAGAAAGGCTCCCTCCAACCTCTTCAAAGCTCAAGCCCTCAGCAGAGTATTTTTTCTTCATTTTTTCTACTATTTTTTCAACCTGCTCCAAATCCACAGTTTCAATTGCTTTTGGCTCTGCAGCCTGTGCAGGCCTGAAGGCCTGGCCTTCCTTTGCTTCCTTCTTCTCTTGAATGCCTTTTTTCAATTCTTCAAGCTTGCTTGGCATTTTTCAAAAAACCTCAATCAATAGTTCTCTTTTGCGCAATGTACTGCTGCACTGCAGCGCTGACGTCAGGCATTGCGCGAATGTTGTTGTTCAATAATTTTTTCAAAAAGGCTTCCCTTTCCTCAAGGATTGCGTCAATGTTTTTCTTTGAAAGCCCTGTAAGCTTGCACAAGGTTCCAACGTACTGGCTTGGAATTTGCGTCCTTTTTAAGGAGTCATCTGTTGGATCGCGCTCGAAAATAGTTTGAGTCTGGGCCCTTTTTTCCAGGACTCCTGTAACTTCGGAAATTTCAGTCACTCTCCTTATAGTGCCTTTCTTCCTGTCGTGCAAGCGGTTTTCAATAATTATAAAATCCAGGCCTGAAAGCATTACTTCCGGAACATTCATTGGAGGGTTTGTTACACGGACTATTGTTTCCTGCGCGGAGTTTGCGTGCACTGTTCCAAGCGAACCATCATGTCCCGTATTCATTGCAGTAAATAGCGTAAAAGCTTCGTCATGCCTTACCTCTCCGACTATTATACGGTCAGGCCTCATTCTCAAGGAGTTCTTTGTGAGAATGTCCAAAGTAAGCTCTCCCCTTCCCTCCAATCCAGGAGGCCTTGCTTCCAAGCGAATCCAATGCTTTAAAGGCAGGCTTAATTCTGCAGTGTCTTCAATGGAGACTATTCTTTCAGAGGTTGGAATTAACGCGGAGAGAACGTTTAGCAAGGTTGTTTTTCCGCTGCCTGTGCCTCCAGCGATCAGGATGTTTGCAGGCCTTGTGGCTAAGCCTTCAACCATGAGCCACAAAAAAGCGGCTGCCTCAATGCTGATTGTGTTGAAGTTTATCAAATCCACAAGGGTGTATGGGTCTTTCTTGAATTTTCTAATGGTTAAAGTGCTGCCTTCAACAGAGGCTGGAGGAATTGTGGCATTCACTCTAGAGCCGTCAGGCAGCCTTGCATCAAGCAATGGGGAGGAAATGTCTATCCTTCTTCCAATCTGCCTTGCAATCTTATTAATCAAGTCCTGGATTTCATTGTCGTTGAAGAATTCAATGTTTGTGAGCATCATTTCATACTCTCTGTGAAAGACATACACCGGGGTTTTCGGGGCAATTATCATTATCTCTTCAAGCTTGTCGTCATTCACCAATGAATCAATCAAGCCATAGCCAACCATGTCTCTCACAACAGCGTTCGCGTAAAAGTCAAACCTGTGCTGCGGAATCTTAAGCTCTGGAGAGTTGCGCAAAATGTCCATTACTCTCTGGTAGTAAACCGCTTTCCTCTGCTGCGGATCGCGAATCCTGTAAGGAGCTATAGTGATTAAGCGAGTGGCTGCTTCCTTGATAGTGTTTATTATTGTTTTTTCAGAAGAGGTAGGCCTTGGGACTGGAATGTAATAGTAAAGCATTGGCTGGCCTGAAACCTTGTAAATTTTCGCATCCCCATAAGCTGCAATCTCCACTTTTTTCGCTGCCTCGAACTCCTGTTCTATAGTGGATTTTTCAGGAGTTGCTTCTTCTCCAGGCTGTGAAGTTTGCAGGGCTGAAGGAATCTCAATCTTTCTTGAAGGCTCTGCCTCTTTTTTTACTTCCTGCATGAAAGGCCTGCTTTGAGGCTCTGGAACAGCGTCAGCTTGCTTTTTTGCCTCTTTAGCCTTTTTCAGCAAGTCATCCAGATAGTCAGTCATTTTTTTCTACCCTTAAAGCTCTCGCTAAGAATTAAAGAATTGGAATATTTAAAGCTAATGTCAAATCCTACCAAGAATTTTTAATCGAGCTTGGGATTTGACAGTTGTCAAAAAACAATTAGTTTTTGACATAATCCTTCCGGAAAACAATCAGTTGAGAGAACGCTCTGAAATCTGTTGCAAAACTTTTTCAAGAAAGGCAGGGGCTTTTTCAGTGAACTGCTTTCCAAGCCTGTCACGGACTGTTACAGTGCCGGCTTTTTCTTCCCTCTCGCCTACGACTATAACGTAAGGCACTTTCTGCAATTGCGCCTCGCGGATTTTGTAAGAGACAGTATTGCTTGAAAGGTCCAAATCTACTCTAATGTTATTGCTTTTGAGTTCTGAAGAAATCTTTTGCGCGTAATCATTAAACTTGTCGCTGACTGCGAGAATTTTGACCTGGACTGGAGAGAGCCATAAGGGAAACTTGCCCCCAAAATGCTCTATCAAAATTCCCTCAAATCTTTCTAAAGAGCCGAATGGAGCGCGGTGAATCATTACAGGCCTGTGCTCCTTGCTGTCCTCCCCGATGTAAGAAAGTTGAAAGCTTTCGGGCATATTATAGTCTATTTGTATAGTGCCAAGCTGCCATTCCCTTCCTAAAACATCCTTCACAACAAAATCTATTTTAGGGCCGTAAAAAGCAGCCTCGCCTTCAGCCTTGAAATACTTCAGGCCTGACTCTTTCAAAGATTCTTCAATGTTTTTTTCCGCACTAATCCAGGCCTCATCGCTTGCCATATACTTGCCGCTATTATCGCGGGTTCCAAACCTTACAAAATAATCCTTAAAGTCAAGGATTTTGAAAATTTTCAAAACCAAGTTTATGATTCCCAAAATCTCATCCTTCACCTGGCCTGGAGTGCAGAACAAGTGCGCATCATCCTGAGTTATCATTCGCACCCTAGTCAAGCCTGTAAGCTCTCCGCTTTTTTCAAGCCTGTACACTGTTCCAAATTCTGTGTAGCGCAAAGGAAGCTCCCTGTATGAGCGAAGCTTTGACTGGTAGATTTGAATATGGTGCGGGCAGTTCATTGGCTTCAAATAGTATTCATCGCCTTCTGTTTTCATTACAGGAAACATTGAGTCCTTGTAAAGCTCGAGATGGCCTGAAGTCTTGTACAATGCGGCTTTTGTAATGTGGGGAGTGACAACAGGCAAGTATCCTCTCTTTAATTGCTCCTCGCGCAAGAATTTTTGCAGCTCTTCCCGAATTATAGTGCCTTCAGGAGTGAATAAAGGCAGGCCAGGGCCGACTTCTGGAGATATCAGGAAAAGATTCAGGTCTTTTCCAAGCTTCAAGTGGCTTCTATCCTCAGCATCTTTCTTGAGCTTTAGCCAAGCGTCAAGCTCTGGCTGTGTTGGAAAGGCAATTCCATAAATGCGCTGCATGCTCTCTCTATCCTGGGTTCCTTTCCAGTAAGCTGCGGAGCTTTTTAAAACTTTCAAAACTCCAATCTGGCCTGTGCTTTGGACATGAGGGCCTTTGCACAGGTCTGTGAAAGAACCTTCAGAATAAGTGGAAATCTTTCCTTCTTCCAGCTCTTCGATAAGCTCGAGCTTGAAGGCCTGGGTTTTGAAAAGCTGCTGTGCTTCTTTTTTTGAAATTTCCTTTCTTTCAAAAGCCAAATCCTGCTTTATTATCTCGTTTGCTTTTTTTTCAATAGCTTCAAGGTCTTGCGGAGAGAAAGGCTTGGCAACTAAAAAATCGTAATAAAATCCTTCATCTATCGCAGGGCCGATGCCGAATTTCGCTTCAAGGAAAAGCTCTTTCACTGCTGTCGCAAGCACGTGGCTTGCGGAATGCCAGACAGTCTCTTTAGGGAAAGAATGATTTTTTGCAGATTGCTTTTTAGAAGCCATTCCAAAACCACTGGAATTGTACTCACAACTTAATTATAAATACACTTGCAGAAAGGTTTATTTTATGATTCCCAAAGGCCTGTGCTTGAAATGCAAGGGAAGGCTATGGTGCGGAAGCACCTGCTTTGTGCTTGAAAAATTCAGGGCAAAAAGCAAGGCAATAGGAGCGATGAAAGGAAAAGAGTTTACCGGAAGCTCTCCGCCTTCGGTCTTTGTAAGCTGGGAGAACTACCCAAACATTACCATAGCGCCCTTAAGCCCCACGCAGGTTTTGAAAGACGCAGACTTGCTTGACAATCCTGAAAGATGGTATGGGTATGGCTTGGAAGAGATTGTAGGCTTCAGGGAAAGCCTTGTGCAAAGCCGCACTCCAATGAACGCTTTTGAGGCAGCAAATCCAAGCTATGGCCTGCAGGATTTGCAGGAATTGGCAATGAGCGAAAAACAACTGGACCTTGACATTGAATTAGCAAAAGCCCCAAGAGCTGAATTAAGGTTTTCTGAAACAGTCTCGCCTTTAGGCCCTGTTGGGGAGCTTTTGGAATTGCAATTTCAGGAAAGCCCGAAAGTTTCAAAAAATGTTGAAAAATTCTATTACGACAATGATGCGAGAGCGATTGAAGCCTTGAAGGAATTATACACTAAAGGAACTCCAGTTCACTCTCTCTACAAGCTCTTGAGCGCTGGAGTTTTAGGCATTGGGAAAAAAAGAAGGCTTGTTCCTACCAGATGGAGCATTACAGCAGTTGACTCGCAGATTTCTGAAGAAATGATTGAAAGAGTCAAAGGCTTTGGAACAATCGATTATTTCGAGCTTTACCACTCAAACTACCTTGACAATGACTTCTGGATTTTACTGCTTCCAACAAACTGGCAGTTTGAACAGTTGGAAGCGTGGAAGCCTGGAACAGCATGGACTTTGGAAGAGCAGGAAGCCTCAATAATACAAGACTTTGAGTTTTATAACGGGAGGAAAGAGTACGCAAGCAACGTTGCAGGAGCTTATTACGCTGCAAGGCTTGCAATCTGCGAGCATTTGATGAGAAGGAAAAAACAGGCAGGAGCTTTAGTGTTCAGGGAGATTGGAGAAGGCTACAAAGTGCCTGTAGGAGTTTTCCAAATCAGGGAAAACGTTAGGGAAGCGTTAAGGAAAAAGGCTTTGAATTTTTTCGAGCTAAAACTTTGCCTCGCATTCCTTGGAAAAAAGCTCTCGATTCCAATCGCCAGCTATGAGAAAGAAAGCAAGCTTATTGACGCCTTAAAGCACCAGAAGAGAATAAGCGAATTCCTTTAAAAGCAAAAAATCATTTCTTGAATTTTCCAAACTGCGCCAAAAGAGCTTCCAGCTGTATTCTCTCTGAAGCCCCCTCGACCAAACGGAAATTGTACTCTCCGACAATGTCCACTAGCTCAATCTTTGCCTTTGAGGAAATTTGCTCCTCGGGCATTTCCATCAACTCCCTGTAAAGCTGAAGTATTACATCCTCTCCGCTCATTCCATGCTCGTAAAGCAAAGCGTCCAAGTTTTCCCTGGCCTTCAAAAACTCTCCCTTCAAAGCAAGCCCTATCATCTGCTTTATCTCTTCAGGCCTTGCCCTTGAAGAAACCTCAAAAACTGACTTTTCAGAAACCTTGCTGTCCATTGAGGAAGCAGCCTGCAACACGTTAATGCCTTTTCTTAAATCCCCTTGGGAAACGTAATAGATTGCCTTCAAAGCCTTCTCCTCCAAATGCAATCCTTCAGCCTTTGCAATCTCAGACAGTCTTTCCTCAACATCCTTAGAGCTTAAAGGCTTGAAGCGGAAGACAACGCAGCGGCTCTGGATTGGTTCAATAATTTTGCTAGAATAGTTGCACGACAAAACAAATCTGACAGTGCGCGTGTACTTTTCCATAGTTCTCCTCAAAGCCTGCTGCGCGTCTGCTGTCAAAGCATCGCTCTCATCAAGAAAAATGATTTTGAAGCCGGAGTCAAAAGCCAAAGTCCTGGAAAAATCCTTTATTTCCCCCCTAACAACATCAATGCCTCTAGTGTCTGATGCATTGAGCTCAAGAAAATTCTGCTGGAAGCTTTGGGCAAACAGCTCTTTCGCGAGCGCTATTGCGGAAGTCGTCTTTCCAACCCCTGCAGGACCTGAAAACAAGAGGTTTGGAAGATTGCGGTTTTTCGCATAGCTTTCCAGGCGTTTTGAGATCTCCCTCTGGCCGACAATTTCAGAAAGCCTTTCAGGCCTGTATTTTTCAACCCAGGGAAGTTCAATTCCTTGAGCCTGCTTTGGCTGTGCTTTCATAAAAAACCTTTCTAAGTTGTGAAAACAAAGGTTTTAAAGCCAATTTCAACAATTTTTTGAAAGTGGAAGAATGGGTTTTAAAGAACTGAAAGAATGGCAAAAAGTTGCGATTGCTTTTGCAGGAAGCTATATACTGCTTTTTGCGCTGCAAGCCTTGCTTTCAGGAGCAGGATTGCTCGGCAGCTGGGAAAACATTCCAACATTCTACCTTCTCCCGATTCCAGGCTTTTTCTTTGCATACCTTGCTGTAGAGCACGCTGCAGGATTCTTTGAAACAGACTTTATCAAAAAGCCATGGTTTGTGATAATCTTCCTGATAATGGCATTGCTCGCGTGGCATGTTGCCCTTGTTTTTTACACGCAAAACAACATCTCGCTATCATTGCAACAAAACCAGCAGTATCTAGACGGCGAAGAATTGCAATTCAGCACTAACTGCAAGCTCTCAAAGCTTTCTGAAGGCGCTGAAAGAAACCTTACCTGGGACTCTTTCAGGGTTTCGCACTGCCTGATTGCAGAGCAGTACTGGCAGCAGCTGAAAACATCAGCCTACCTGGTGTTTATACTGTCCGCAATCTTGGGCTGGGCTTCAAGCATTCTTATCAAAAAGAAATAACATCCACTATTTTTTTATGAAAGCGGCAGTGGAAGGCTACGGCTGTTCCTTAAATCAAGCAGACACGCAATCAATCAAAGGGCTGCTTGAGGAAAACTGCATCACATTAAGCCGGCTTGAGGACTTGGGAAAGGGAGACCTTGCTGTAATAAACGCCTGCGCTGTGAAGGAAACAACAGAGAAGAGAATGCTCTCGCGCATTCAAAAACTTTTCCAGCTTTCAAAAAAGCAAGGCTTTGAGCTGATAGTGTTCGGGTGCATTTCAAGAATCAGCTCTGAAAAAGTTGCTGGAATTTCAAAAAGCATCGTGCAAATGCCTCCGGCTCTTGAAGAGCTCTCAAAATTCCTCAAGCTTGGAGCACAAGAGTTTTCCCCAAGCTCTGCAAGCGTCCAGGAGAGCCAAGTGATTGCGATAATTCCAATATGCCGGGGCTGCCTTGGAAATTGCAGTTATTGCGCTGTGAAAAAAGCAAGGGGAAGCTTGAAAAGCTATGGGATTGAAGAATTGAAAAAAAGGTTTGAGAAAGAAATTAATGCAGGGAGGAAGGAAATCTGGCTTACGGCACAGGACTGCGGATGCTACGGCTTTGACATTGGAACAAGCCTTGCAGGATTATTGAAAGAACTGCTGAAGGTTGAGGGCGATTTCAGGATAAGGCTTGGGATGATGAACGTGCAGCACTTGAAAAAATTCTTGCAAGAGCTTTTGAAGCAAATGAGTGATGAAAGGATTTTCAAATTCCTGCACCTGCCCTTGCAGTCCGGAAGCAACAGGCTCCTAAAGCTGATGAATCGGGAGTACAGCGTTGCGGAATGGCTGAAGGCTACGAAAACAGCAAGGAGAAAATTTCCCGAACTTGCTATTGCAACAGACATTATTGTTGGCTTTCCCACAGAGACAGAAAGAGAGTTTGAGGAAACGCTGAAAGTTTTGAAAAAGGCAGGAGTTGATGTGGTGAATATTTCAAGGTTTGGAAAAAGGCCTTTCACTCAAGCAGCTGGAATGAAAGACCTGGACAGCAAGGTGAAAAAAGCAAGAAGCAGGAAAGCGGCCTTGGAGTGCGAGAAAATCACAAGGCAAAGAAACAAAAGAATGGTGGGAAAGATTGATGCTGTTTTGTTTGATGAGAAAGGCAAGAAGGGCGGAATGATTGCAAGGGCTGGAAATTACAAGCCGGTTGTTCTGGAAAAAGGAGTTTTGGGAGAGTTTGCAAAAGCACGCGTTGAAGGCGTTGGAAAAACTTTCCTGAAAGGAAAACTCGAGTGACTAATAACGGTTTTTAATGATTTTGATGTTTTAAACTAGGAGTAGAGGGGCATTGTGTTTCTGAAAAAAACTCTGAAATTATACCTTGCAAACAGGAAAGCTGCTTTAGTGTTTGGAATACTGCTTGTTTTCGTAGCATTGTTCATCCAGTTAAGCAATGTTTTCGCTTCCTCAGGCAGCATTTTCTTCAACTATTCAATCCCAGAGCAAGGCCTTGCTGTCCTGATTGGGGAGGCAATACTCCTTGCAATCTTCCTTGCACTATACTCCGCGTTCGTGAGCGTGATAGTTTTTTCTGTAAGAGGCGAAATGTCGCACGTTAGAATCCACTTTTACCTTAGGGAAATGCTTGAAAAGTTTGCCTTGAGGATTTTCGCGTTCTATTTCCTTCTTGTTGCAGTGCTTTCAATACTTGGGTTTTTGCTCTTGACTGCCGGAGCGAGCATTGCAAGCATAAACCTCCTGCTTTTGATAGTGAGCGTTTTCCTAATCTTTGTTCCGCAATCCATAGTGATTGACGAAAAGGGATTAAGGAGAGCGGTCTATAACAATTTTGAATTCATACTTTCAAACATTCCGGCATTCATCCTGGTAATTGTTGTTTCCTCAATAATCCTGCTCGCAATTCCCTTGGTTGAATTATTCTTTGACCAGTTCAACTACATGGGCTTTTTAGTTTCGATAATAATAGTGCTTCTCTTCGCTGTTCCTTTCATCGAAACGTTAAAAACCCAGCTGTACATGCTCAAGTATGGAATGGTAAAAGCGCACCACTCCTTCGAGCTCAAGTACAAGCTTTGATTTAGGTTTTTAATCAGCTTTAAAAAGCAGGGATTGAGAAAGAATACTTTTTTATTCGGTTTCGTTCAGAAAATAACTCATGAGTTTGACTCTTGACAAGATAGACTATTTGATTCTGCAAAAGCTCCTGGATGATGGAAGAGCGAGCTTTTCAGCAATAGCGCGAGAAACAAACCTTACAGACGTTGCGATAAAAAAGAGAGTGGAAAGGCTCAAGAGAAAAGGCATAATCCAAAATGTCGCTGCCAACCTGAATTATAAAATTTTAGGGTATGAAAACCCGATTTTCGTGCAGTTAAGGACCGAGATGAGCAAGAGTCGAGAGATAATGAGGAAAATGCAAGAGCTTGACTATGTTTTAGAACTCCAGCAAGTGCTTGGAGAGTACAACCTTCTTGCAAAAGTCGTTGTCCCAAGCCTTGAGACAGCTGAAGGATTCATAAGCAGGCTCTCAAACCTTGATGGCGTGATAGACATGAAAACAATGGTGGTATTGCAGGAAATGAAAAAGACAAGCGCTCTCCCAAGCCAGGTATTGCAGAAAAAACTCTGAATTTTCCAATTCCTTCTGTTTTTTAAATTCTAACCATTCTAAAACTTCCAAAGGCGCAAAAAGCATGCAGCTAATAATTGCGGAAAAGAACATCGCAGGCCAGAGGATTGCGGAACTGCTTGCGGAAGGCAAAATTTCCTCAAGCAGGGAGGCAGGGGCACAGCTTTACACATTCTCAAAAAACAAGGAGGCCTTTGAGCTCATTCCATTAAGAGGCCACATTGTAGAACTGGACTTTCCCCCAGAGTACAAAAACTGGTACGGCACAGACCTGAAAAGCCTGGCGAAGGCGGAAATAAGATACGAGCCTTCGGAAAAACAGATTGCAAACCTGCTGGAAAAGAAAGGGAGAGAGGCTGAAAAAGTCATTATCGCAACAGACGCTGACAGGGAAGGAGAGAGCATTGGCGCGGAAGCCTTGAGGTTCCTGAAAGAAGCAAACCCAAAAATAAAGGAAGAGAGGGCTTTCTTTTCAGCCATAACCCCGAAAGAAATAAGCCATGCTTTTGAAAACCTGCAAAAATTTGATTACAACCTGGCAGATTCAGCAGACTCAAGGAGAGAGATAGACCTAATTTGGGGCGCTGTTCTTACAAGATTCATAAGCTTAATGAGTGGAAGGACAGGGAAAGAATTCCTTTCAGTGGGAAGAGTGCAGACTCCAACTTTAGCCTTGGTTGTGGACAGGGAGAAAGAAAGGAGAGCGTTCAAGCCAATTCCGTACTGGGAGCTTAAGGCAATCCTTGAAAAAGACTTGCAAAAGTTTGAAGCATTGCACAAGCAAGCCAGATTCCTGAACGAAGAGGAAGCAAAAAAAGCTTTCGAGAACGCGAGCAAAGCAGAATTTGGAACAGTGCAAAAAATCGAAAAAAGCAAGCGCAGGCTTTCAAAGCCAATTCCGTTCAACACTACAGAATTTTTAAGGGCAGCCTCAAGCATTGGGGTTTCTCCAGGAGAGGCAATGAATCTTGCGGAACAGCTTTACATGCAAGGCTTCATAAGCTACCCAAGGACAGACAATACAGCATATCCTGCATCCATAGACTTGAAGGAAATACTGAATGCATTGCTGAACACTGAATTCTCAAAGCTTGCGGAAAAAATACTGTCAAAAGGAAAGCTAGAGCCTTCAAGAGGGAAAGAGACAAAAGACCATCCCCCAATACACCCTGAACTTCCTGCAGCAAAAAGCAGGCTTAGCGAAAGGCAGTGGAAAGTCTACGAGCTTATAGTGAGAAGGTTTTTGGCAACTCTCTCTGAAGATTGCGAGACAGAAAACTTGAACGCGGAGATAGAACTTAACAAAGAACCATTCATAGCGAAAGGCCAGCTGATTGCAAAGCTTGGGTGGAAGGAATTCTACCCTTACTCCACTATTTCAGAGATAAGGCTTCCGGAATTAAAAGAAGGGGACAAATGCAAGAAAATAAAACTAGGCAATGAGGGGAAGGAAACACAGCCTCCAGCAAGATACAGCCAGGCCGCGCTGATTAAATTAATGGAACAGCTTGGCTTAGGGACTAAAAGCACCCGCGCCGAAATAATACAAAAGCTTTACGCAAGGAATTACATTTTCGGAAGCAAAGCAATAGAGCCAAGCAATATTTCGTTTGCAGTGATTGAGGCATTAGAGAAGAACTGCGAAAAAGTCACAAAGCCTGAAATGACCTCGGAGCTTGAGAAAGAAATGGACCTGATAGCTTCAGGGGAAAAAAAGAAAAAAGAGGTCGTGGAAGATTCAAGAAAATACCTGCTTGAAATCCTTGAAGCCTTGCTGCAGAAAAAGAACGATATCGCAGCAGAGCTTTACAAAGGATTCAGGCAGGACAGCCTTTTGGGAAAATGCCCAAAATGCGATGGCAACTTGAGGATGCTTTCAGGAAGGACTGGAAAAAGGTTTGTGGGGTGCAGCAGCTACCCAAAATGCACCAACTCCTATCCCTTGCCTCAAAAAGGCAGGATTAAATGGCTGGACAAGAACTGCACTGAATGCTCAGCGCCAATGATTGAGGTGTTTGGAAATAGGGGAAAGTACCAAATGTGCCTGAACATGGAATGCAAAACAAAAGAATCCTGGAAGAAAAAACCAGCGCCTGCCCCCAAAGCCAAAACCATAGAGAAAACTCAAATGAAAGAAAAAGAAAAAGCTTCAGCCAAGCCAGCAGCCAAAAAGCCAGCCAGGAAAAAAACAGCCAGGAAGAAAGAAAAAAAGAAAGAGAGAAGCGGGCTATAATTAGCCGGTGAGCCTAACCCCTTCCCCCAAAGTTTAAACAACCACCTCAGTAACAAAAGCCCTCTTTTAAATAAAACAATTCAGGGGGAGAAAATGTACTTTTAATGGCAATAATTAAATAGTTGCTGTGCAGAAAAGTATAGGTATAAAGGTGGTTATTTGTCCTTACAGATGAAGCCTGATGACGAGGTTAGATTGAAGGTTTTGGGCGCGCTGCTTGAAAAAAAAGTCGTCATGCCTGCAATAGAGCGCATAAAGAGAAAAACAGGCCTGCACAAGGCAACTATAAAATCATCGCTCGGCTTCCTGGAAAAATTCGGAATGATTGAAAGCTACGGGCCAAAGGTAATTTTCAAAAAATTCGGCTACAACTTGGAAATACTGGAGCTATTGCAAGTGGACCTTTCGGAAAAGCAGGCTTTCGAGCAGTTTGTGAAAGAGGTGCAGAAAGACCCGCACGTTTACATGATGGCTCCAATGATAGGCTCTGGAAATTTAAACATAGTGCTCAAGCACATCCACAAGAACATTGAAAGCTTCCACACGCACAGCATAAAAAACTATTACGAGAGAATTCCAGGATTGTACAAGCTAATAAAAGACAGGCAGATATTCTACATCGCAGCTCCAGAGTACAAGAACAAGCCAAGGACTGATTCCATAATCAACATCATAAAGCAGGAAAAGGGGCTTGAGTGAATTGCAAGTGGAAATAAACCCTTTCAAAAGCGTCAGGGAGAACGCGAACGCCTATTTTGAAAAATCCAAAAAAGCAAAGGCAAAGCTTAAAGGCCTTGAAGAGGCGAGGAAGAGAATGCAGGCAAGCCTTGAAAGCAGGCAGGCGAAAAAAGAAGCAAAAGTTTTGGAAAGAAAAAGGAAAAAAGAATGGTTTGAAAAGTTCAGGTGGTTTTACACCTCGGAAAACAGCCTTTTATGCATTGCAGGCAAGGACAGGCAAAGCAACGAAACCATAGTGAAAA
>Ga0209211_10009185_pt1 | contig 13247 bp, 9 predicted proteins | sample RifGroA2_FD_183992 | JGI IMG/M metagenome (GOLD analysis project Ga0209211, IMG submission 183992) | Groundwater microbial communities from Rifle, Colorado, USA - Groundwater A2 (SPAdes) (version 2) | ecosystem: Environmental > Aquatic > Deep subsurface > Groundwater | place: Rifle, Colorado...
CAAAACAAAAGGGGTATAATTATAGCCTGGATTCAGTTTTGTCTGCTGCTCACGCAGTCATGGAAAGTAAAAATGATATACGTGGCGCTGAATTGGCTACAAGCGCTCAAGCAAGCCTTAATCAAGCCAGTCATCTAAGAGAAGAAGCAACACTTGCTCACACCCGCGTTAAAGAAGCGTCAAGCGCTTTTGCGAGAAGTCAACGCAAAGACTTCCAAGAAACCCGTGATATTACGCAGCCTTTTCTTGAGTATGTTGCAAGTCAGCCTGTTAATAACGGACCAGACCTTGCATCAAGTCCCATAGGTATGATGGGAGCTGTTGTCCTTCTTAAAGAAGGTGGAGAAGCCTATCAAACATACCTGGAAGGTTTTAAGGAGGCTCATCCACAATATGCCATTCAACGCGTGTCCGTTTCAGAGAAAGCCCTTGAGGATCAGTACGCCACACAATCAACTGCCTTTAAAGACAAACACCCCTCAATTGAAGCTCAACACCAACAAAAGAAGCTTTTAATTGATCAAAAAGGGAAAGAGCTGGGTTTACCTGAAAACATCGAAGACTCAAACATTAAAAACGATGTTCAACAAAAACAGATAGAAGCAGAAAGTCGTCTTGAAGCCCGACAAGAAAGAATGCAAGACACATCCCTTCAGAAAAAAGTTGAAAACGCTCGAGAAGAAAATGTCGTTCTCGGAAATGCTAAGCAAATCGGAAGCAGTATCCAGTATTCAGTTTCCGGTATCCAGAAAGAAGAAAGGAAAAAATAATGACTATACTTAAGACAACTATCCAAGGGGGCCAAATTCATCTTCATCAATTGAGGATGCTCAAACATATCTTTATTGCAGGAATATTCGGAGCCCTTCTTGCGGGAAGCGGATATTTTGTGTGGCAATGCCAACGTATTCCAACATATGCTTGGCAAATGGCTTATGAAACAACTTGGGCCAAGTTTTTGTTTGTCTCAACAGTGGATACAAAGCATCAGGAGTTATTTCAAGTTTATACCCCAAAAATTGGGAAGCCTTACAAGAGAAGCAGCAAGAGTATTTTAAAAGACCCAGTACTTAAAAAAGCAACAGAACAAGTTGAGCGTTCTCTGAACCGGGCAGTCACGAAGAGTCTTCAGTTTGGAGGGGTGGTCTTTTTTTTGATTATGATCCTTTGGTTTATCTTAGGTCATCTTCAAAAAAAGCCTCATCATAAACGTGGGAATACCCTTGTTTCTTGGAGAGAGCTTAAAAGAATCTTAAGGAGAACGCATCAAGCCTCAGATATTCATTTAGGAAAGCTTCCTCTCATTAAACACGAAGAAACCTCTCATATTCTTATTACGGGAACAACAGGCTCTGGAAAGACAAATACCTTTCATAGTCTCCTTCCTCAAATACGGCAACGCGGAGACAGAGCTATTATCATAGATCTAACGGGAGCTTATGTTTCAAGATATTATGATGAAACACAAGACCTTCTTCTTAACCCCTTCGATGTGAGATCGCTTTCTTGGTCTCCCTGGGCTGATTGTCATCTCGATTCTCATTATGATGTTTTAGCTGAATCGATCATTCAGCCTAAAAAAACATTAGCTGATCCTTATTGGGATACGGCAAGTCGAGCTGTTTTAAAGACAGCTTTAAGAAAATTTGCTTATCAAAAAGACTATGATATTCAAAAACTCACAGATTTTCTCCTTACTTCGTCTTATAAGGAATTTGAAGATTTTTATAAGAACACAGAATCGGCAACTCATGCCGCAAAAAATAATGAGAAAGCCCTTGCTTCGATAAGAAGTGTTCTGACTACACAAATTGAGGGGTTCAGGCAACTGGAGACCACAACAACCCCTTTTTCTATTCGAAATTGGGTGATGAATGATCCGCCTTCGCTGCCCAGTTCTGACGAGACATCACGCCATAGCGCTATGCGCGAAGGCGGATGGCTTTTTATTACAGCGCGTGCTGATCAAAGAAAGACCTTAATTCCATTGATTTCTGCCTGGGTGGATATAGCTATGAATGCTCTCATGGTTTTACCTGAAGATTACAATCGGCGTCTTTGGTTTATCATGGATGAACTTGCTGCGTTGCAAAAACTCCCTTGTCTCCAAGGAGGACTTGCAGAAGTTAGAAAATATGGAGGATGTCTTTTGGTAGGGTTTCAGAGTAAGCCTCAACTTGAAGAGATATACGGAGAAAAAGCTGCAGCAGCCATGCTTGATCTTTTTAACACCTTTATATTCTTTTGTTGCAAAGAACCCTCAACACAACAGTGGATCTCAAAAGTCCTTGGAGATAAAGAAGAAACCGAATCCCAAGAAAACATCTCCTTTGGAGCGCATCATATGCGGGATGGCGTTTCTTTAAGTCGTCAAACACATCAAAAACCCCTTGTCATGCCTACAGAACTTTCTCTTTTGAATAAATTTGAATGTTATATCAGACTTCCAGGAGATACCCCCTGTACCAAGCTTCAAACATCTCTTCAAACCCCGCCCGCCATTAAGAAAGAGGCCTTTATCCTAAAACCGGAGAAGAAGAGGAAATATCCTTCTCCAAAGACCAAAGCTTCTAAAAAGAAAAAAGAGAAAAAAGAGGGGTTGGTGTGAGAGCAAAATTTTAGTTGCTGAACTCAAAGCTTGTAAACGTTGGAAAATACCGACGAAATAACTCAATAATAGTGGAATCATAGTGTTGAATGAGCGGAACTGCTTGACTCTTTTGGGCCCTATGAATCTTTATGCTCTGAGAATAATTTTTGTAAAAATAATCTTCGCTTGAGTACATCTTCAATAAGGACAGTTGAACTATAATAACTTGTGGGAGGTAGAGTATTTTCTTTTCCTATCCCTTGTCTTGCATAAATTTCCTTTTCGCTCGTAGGGTTAAACATTAAAGACGAACAAGAACCTAAAACTAAGAAAAAGGGCTCAATGCCCCCACCGCCATTTCTTGCCCGAACGATATTCATTACTCCTTCAATGAGTGCCCCGCGCATTAAATCCTGGGAAAGAGATATGGCACAACACCGGCAAAATTCTCTTGTTGAGTGGAGATGAAGAATATAGCCTATCTCTCTGGCATTTTTAAACCTTAAAAGATTTTGCTTAAGTTCCTCAGTTCCTCTAATTAAAGCATCAATGTCTTGTGTATTAAACAACCTATGCTTGAAAAAATTCATTTTCTGAGTGACGTAAGTTCCTCTTAACTTTTCACATTCCCTGATAAGGCGAGGGGTTGGTGCTTCAATGGAAGGTATTCCTCTTCTTAGAAATTGAAGAAGATATTGCTCACTATCCGTAGATGATCCAAACCCTTCATCACTGTCCTGACAGGCTATTTGAAGTTTTGGCTCTATGGCGTTAGCGAACTCATGGGCTGATGAAAAACGGGCTTCTAATAAGCCTCTAACTTCAGATTGTACCCTTTGTAGGGGGGCCATGAGACTTTTACGCCAGATTTGATAATACTCCCCAATTTCTCCGGGCTGGAGGAGAGGATCTCGTATTTGAGTCAACCTGTCTCCAAAATTTTGGAAAAGATCCATGGGATCAAAGTCTTCTGAAGAATGAACAAATGTATATTTTTTATTACTAACACCCTTTGTGCGTTTACTCCCACTTACGAACGCTAGAGGTAATCCTTTCTCATCCTTGAGCACTTGAAAAAATGCTTCATAATGATCCTCCAACTGAAGGAGCAACGTAATTCCAGCAACAACCACATTATGTTCACCTGTGGCAATTTTTAACTCTGCAACACGCGTATGAAGTCCTCTATGAATTTGATCAATGTCAAAGGGTAATTCAGATGTAGCATCTTCAGATAAGATGACCGTGTTTCCTTCAGTACCTGTTCGTAATTTTAAAGTATGATGAGTAAAATTAAGAGTTTCGGACCAAACACCTCCATACTCTCCAACTCCATAAGCTGTTGAAAATAATGTTACAACATAGAAAAAGTGGAGGATAAAAAGAGTACGAAACTGACGCATAAAAGTTTCACTTCATCTAGAATATTCTAATTTGCCCACTTTATTTTATAAGCATTTATTGTTTTAGAATTCATTCCTTGATACCAAGAAAGGTTAGCTATCCCATTTGTTCTGATGTCCAACGTTTCAAATGTTGGTTTATCTAAAAGAGTCATAAGAGTTTTTTCAAAAGCTTCAAAGGCTTCTTGCCCTCTCCAATCATAAATTCTGTTTGTATGAAAACTTAACTTCCTCAACTTAGGTAAGCTTAGAGCAAACTCTAAAATTTTATGTGCTCCACTGAAAGTAATGCTGTTATTTCTAAAATCTAAAACCTCAATATCATCTTCATGATACTTGCTTTTAACATAGTCGATGGCTTTACTAACTGACAGCGGGCGAGGGCTTCTAATAGCGTTTGCTATTTCATCGTCTGTAATGCCTTCTCCTCTTATTTTAACCTTCACAGCAAAGGAGTCACAAGAAAAGGCCATTACTAAACAAAAAACGAGTATTCTCATCATTTTTTCTCCTCCATGTATTTACTTGTTATTTAAATCTATCTTATCATATGTCAATAAAAATCATGCGTCAAACTTTAACAGTAAATACTTTTCGTCTTCTCTCTATTCATTTGAATTTCAAGGAAAACTAATTGTTCTTGAAAGCCCTAAAGCTGCAGGAATCATTAAAGTTTTTAGGCGGCGCGCTAATTGATAAATGAGGAATATGTGAGCTGTGGTTCCCCTAGGGCGCCAAAAACTCATCAAAAGCCTCTTGTCATGCCTACAACAGAGTTTTCTCAACTTAAAGACCTTGAGTTTTATGTAAGGCTTCCTGGCGACATGCCATGTACCAAGCTTCAAACCTCCATTGATCTTTATCGAGCTAGGTATTGGAGCGATTATTTGCTATTCCTTTGATGGGCCTGATTTCCTAGCATGGTTTATTGGATACATTATTTTGCTATGTTTCATAGTAGGAGGAGCTTTTGGAACTTATGGTGGGACTACTTTTGAGATTAGTCCTAGCAGTGTTTCCCATGATCGAAATTTCCTTTGGAGCAAAAGGAAAGAAGTGCTTCTTACGAATATTAAAAAGGTTGAGTTAAAATCTGGCCTCTTACAAAGACTCTTTGGGCTAGGAACAATTGTCATGCATACGCAAGCAATGTAAACGGCGGTGGAATAATGCACCACAAGAGGATGGTGCAGAAGTGAAAATGGCGGAGTAAAAGTGCACCACTTCTCGTAATGATTAGAAGTAATCTTTCCTCATGGGAAATCATGAGGAAAGGCGAGGAGGATGTACAAAGTGAATGTATATATGCGAGTACGCCGAGCCTGTTTAGTTGAAGGCAAGAGTGTACGAGGGGCAGCACAGGAATTTGGATTAAATCGGCGAACAGTGCAAAAGATGCTGGAGCAGGCGGTTCCGCCGGGATATCGGAGGAAATATACTCCATCTAGACCGAAGCTAGGCCCGCACCTTGAGTTTATCGATCAAATTTTAAGAGATGATAAGAATAGCCCTAAAAAGCAGAGACACACTGCTAAACGCATTTTTGTTCGACTGAGGGAAGAACGGGGCTATGAGGGCGGCTATACGATGGTGAAAGAATACGTAGCCAAGCATCGAATTCGCAGCAAAGAAATGTTTTGCCCTTTAACGCATCAGCCTGGGATGGCCCAAGCTGACTTTGGGGAAGCATGGATCATCATGGGAGGGATTAAACAAAAGACCCACCTTTGTGTGATGGATCTTCCCCAAAGTGATGGGTGTTTTGCCAAAGCCTATCCCCGTGAGAACACAGAGGCCTTTTGTGAGGGTCATGTATCAGCTTTTGAGTTTTTTGGGGGAGTTCCTAGAAAAATTTTGTATGACAACACAAAAATAATTGTTGCACGGATTTTAGGGGACGGAAAGAGGCAAAAGACCAGAGCCTTTTGTGAACTGCAATCCCATTATCTTTTTGAAGAAGGGTTTGCCCGTGTTGGAAAGGGAAATGACAAGGGAAAAGTAGAAAATCTTGTAGGGTATATAAGACGTAATTTTTTAGTTCCCTTGCCTCAGTTTGAGAGTTATGAAGCTCTAAATGCCTACCTTGCAAAGTGCTGCCAAGAGAGGCAGAAGGACATTCTGAATGGCCACAAGGAAACGATTGGGGAGCGGTTAAAACGCGATCAAGAAGTCTTCTTACCTTTGCCAATAACTTCTTATGAGGCCTGTCATTGTCAGGCGGGGAGGGTCAGCTCCCAGTCTTTAGTTCACTATAAAGGGAATGCTTACTCTGTTCCTGTTCGGTATGGATATCGGGATGTGTGGGTGAAGGGCTATGTTCATGAAGTTGTCATCAGTTGTGGGGCGGAGGTTATTGCCCGCCATCAGCGCTGTTATGGTTACGGAGAAACTATTTTTAACCCTCTTCATTATTTGCCGTTATTGGAGCAGAAAATCGGAGCTCTTGATCAAGCCGCTCCTCTTGTCAATTGGGGTCTCCCTGATTCCTTTCAAAAGCTCAAGTCTGTCTTAGAGAAGCAAGAGGGCAAAGCAGGCAAGCGAGAGTATGTTAGGGTCTTAAGGTTACTTGAAAACTTTAAACTCGAAGAGCTGGAGAAGGCTGTGTCTGAGGCCTTGCATTTAGGAGCTGTTCGTTATGAGGCAATTAAGCATTTAGTCTTATGCCAAGTTGATCAGCGTCCACCTCAGTTAAGTCTCGTTGATTATCCTCATTTGCCTGCCGTTTCAGTAAAAGCGACGAACGCAATAGATTATACGCAGTTGTTAGGAGGAAGGGCATGATTCTCCTTGAACATCATCTCAAATCGCTTAAATTGCCCACCTTTTTAAAGTGTTACCAAGACGTTGCCAATCAATGCGGGAAAGAAAGAAAAGATTACATTGATTATCTCTCTCAATTAAGTGAGATGGAAGTTTCAAATCGCCACAACAGAGCTGTCCAGCAAAGAATTAAAAAAGCTCGATTTCCTACCCTTAAGACACTGGATAGCTTTGACTTTAATGCTGTACCTACTTTAAATCAGCGTGAGGTCTGTGAGCTGGCAACAAGCGATTACATTGAACGTCATGAGAATATCATCGCTTTGGGTAATTCTGGTACGGGGAAGACTCACCTTGCAATTGCGATTGCGATGGCAGCGTGCCAAAGAGGATTCTCCGTGCTGTTTACAACGGCAGCAGCACTGGTGAATGAGTTACTTGAAGCCCGAGAAGAAAAGCAACTCCTTCGTTTCCAAAAGAAACTCACGACATATCCTCTTTTGGTTATCGACGAGCTAGGATTTGTTCCTTTTTCTAAAACAGGGGCCGAGCTTTTGTTTGAGATCTTCTCGAATCGTTATGAACGGGGGTCGATTTTTGTGACTAGTAACTTGCCATTCCAAGATTGGACTCAAGTCTTTGGGTGTGAAAGATTGACGGGAGCTCTTCTCGATCGCCTCACCCATCACGTCCATATCCTTGAGATGAATGGTGAGAGTTATCGTTTATCCCAAAGTAAAAAAAGGAAAGAAAAAATGGATCCTTAACCCTTGGGGTTTGACCCTATAAAGTAAAGTGACTTCATAAACAAAGGAACGGACATTCACCCGTTCAAGTTTAAAGATTTGTTTCTGCACTATCCAGACAGTGTTTGGAAGGATGGTGTTATTTTATCCAAGACGTCAAAGTACATTTTGAAAAAATCCAGGAAACCCTAAGCCTATGGATATGTGGACAACTTTCTCCGCAAGTTGCCCACATCTCCACAGGCACCACAACAAAGATATTTTTAAATGAATAAAAAAGAAAAAACACCTCACCTATGGTGCACTTTTACTCCGCCTTCTGGTGCACTTTTAAATCGCCCTTGACACGCAAGCAAGCACAGCAGGCAATAGTAAGACAGGACTTTCTCTTTTCGATATAGAGAACTCTAACGAAGTCTATGATTTATTGAAAAAGAATATATCTAAGGCAGTTAAGGTCTCGGAAAAATAATAATTTTTGTAACCGTTGAAGCTTGGATCAGGGTGTCAATGAAAGCTAAATCATAGGTGCTGTACAGATAAGCATTTTTTAAGGTGTTCCAAGGAAATGTCGAAATTTATCCGGAGTAATATCCCTTGTGTTTCGTAAAAATCAATTACCTTTTTGACGGTCTGATTAAACAAGACAATCCTTTTCTGAAAATCTTGTTCATTATCACAGGATCGCTGAATAAGAGGATGCTGACAAACATCACACATGTCAGGGTTAATTGGTTTTGCGGTTATTAAGTTATAGAGTTTCCCGCAAGATGAGCATGTCCTCCTTCCTATGATACGTTCCGAGGCAATTTCTAAAGGAACATCAAGGTAAACAAACTTAACGTTTTTGTGCAACGAGTGCGTTTTAAAAAGATGATCTAAATGTTGAGCTTGTTCAAGTGTCTTAGGGAATCCATCGAGAACAACCTTTTCTTCGGTCTGCAGAAGAGCTACTAATTTTTTTAACACGACCTCTTGAATAATTTCTTCTGGGAGGAGAGACGAAGAAGACTCGATTTCTTTTTTATACTTTACCCCTATGCTTGTTTTAAGTCGGACTTCTTCTCTTAAAATATCACCTGTAGAAAGGTGTTTATACCCTCTTTCTTGAAGTATTTCTGAAAAAGTCCCCTTGCCCGCCCCAGGATACCCAAAGATGACAAACATTTTTATTTCTTCCTCCTGCTGCTTTTTATATAGATCTAAATTCTCTTGGTTTGTAGGGGGCTTCATTAACCCCCATTCATCAGCATCTAAACTTATGGACATATTGGGCGATGGTTTAAGATCATGATATTTTAAAGTTGCAAAGAGTTCACTTCTTATTTCACTTAGTTCATCCCGTCTTACCGCATTCGCAGATTGAATGATGGTAATGAATCCAATTATTCCAAGTAAAAGGAGCGATTTTTTGAGAAGACATGTAAACATTCCTGTGCCCCCCTTTCTTATTTGAGAGCAATGATATTAGCTCTCTTTTCTCCCATCTATATCCACTATATTTGATCCATGTTATGATGTCATCACTCTCTTTATCCTTGCTCATTATCAATTTGTAATACCTTGTTTTTTTCGTTTCAAAACTCTATCAGAGCTCACTATTAGAGCTAAGCTGATCCTTTTAAAGAACAAGCCATTTGATTGTATCTTGTTATGAGGCGGCGCAATTGATTGTTGTTAAAAAATACAGGTTGTTCTTGATAAAGTTGAAGACTGTGTTTCAAAAAGTAAAGCGTGGGGGCTCCGAGAACATTAATAACATGTGTGCATGAATCTCCAAGTTCATTCTTTTTTGCAAAAGAATAAAGGACTTTCCTCTGGTTTTCATGAGGTGATGTATAAGAAACGAATGTTTTTTCTCTTGCATTTACAACGTTTAAGATTTCTCTTTTAACTGTGGCTACAACGCTTTCTTTTTCTCTTAATGTGTCTATAAAACAAACATTTGTAATTCCAAATTGTGGAAGCTCTTTCCTATAAAATTGTTGCAAGGCCTTCAAAAAGTCAAGTTGAGACCAAGGCCAGGGAATTTTATCCTCCCGTAATTGACGGCGTTGTAACCCGATTTCTGGAGAAACGTCAAAAATAAGTATTTTTTCAAAAGGAATCTTTAAGATATTGTTGATAAAGAGTTTTACTTGAGCTGGATAATAATGGGATCCCGTTAAAGCATCTAAAGCATAGGTATAGGCAAAGTTCGAAAAATATGTTCTGTCCAACATGAAGCAGATGTGAGGATCTTGAACTGTTTTCAAAAGAGTCATTCTTTCAATCCACAATCTTAAGTATATATCTCCTTGATCTTTAAGGGGTAAGTTCTTCCAAGGAGACCCAGGCTCAAAATTTATTTCAGATAAAAGGATGGCTCTTCCTTCTAATTGTTCTGCAATGGTCGAGAGAACAGTCGTCTTTCCTCCTCCAGGCCCCCCTTCAATGCCAATAACCTTACTCATGGGGTATGATATGTTTTTCTGAGAGAAGAGAGCTGTTGAGTTTTGAATCATAAAGAAATCAGTGCGATCACAATGAATTACTTACCCTGCTAGATCATAAGTTATCTGGGTTTTTTTGTTTATTTGATTTTTTGAATCAGAACTGGCCTCAAGCGTTTTCATTGGCTTGATTTGTATTACTCTATCTGTAAGACGTTTTTCAACATCTTGGCCAAATTCAGGTGCGATTTCTTTTAAATGGGAGATTTTTTCTTCACACTCTGGATATTGGTTATAATAAGAAATGGCTTGAGAAATTTGTTTTTCCGACACATCAAAATGTCCTAATTTTAAAAGCTCTAAGAAATCTCGAAACTCTTTAAAACTTGGGTACCGGTTAATTTCTTGATCAACGATAGAATATTGAGCTTTTTTATATAAAGTAATGAGGGTTTCTTGTGTTCCATAAATAAGATCTCGCAACTCTTTGGGGAGGTTTTTCAGTGTGAGTTCATTGACTCTTTTTTCTTTTAAATAGTCTTGAAGGACACGAATTGTATAATAAAGCCGTACTTTTTCGTCCTCAAAGAGACAGTTTCCTGCATAATCTCTGACACTCACAGCCTTCATTAAGGTCACAGCTCTTGGAGAAACTTCAGAAATAATGTTTTGCCGATAAAGAGACCCTTTTTCAATATAAGATAAAGTCAAAGGATCTTTAAATGTTTCATTGCGTGTTTTTTCAAAATCATCTTCATAAACATTGAGGGGATTATCTTGAACTCGGTTTTGCCATGTACATACATTTCCATTGTATTCAACAAGCCAATCCAATCCTCTTTGTCCCTTTGAATTGAAAATCACTGATGGGAAATTTCTTTCAGAATATTCTAAATCCCGATCATAAACATCAATTGTATCTTCAAGAGAAGACGGATTGCTTAAGTTAGGACGAAGTCCAGGTGTAAAGACCCTTGAAATGCCCAATATTGTGCTATAACCCGATGTAAATGTTATCTTTTTCTTCCAAGGAATGATCTTTTCAATGACGAGATCATCTGAGACATTTTCTCCAATATCCTTTAAATCATAGTGGGCAAGAGAGTCTAAAAAAGTCCAGAGAGTTTTATCGTTTTCAAAGGTTTTTAATTGTAATGTCAGATAAGGATGAGAGCGATAAGAGGTCTCAAAAAGTTGCAATAAATTAACAAGGGGTTTTACCCCAAGTTTAAAACTGTGCCCCTCACTGATACTTAAGCGAATCGATACCCTCGCCTGTTTTTCTCTTTTAGAGATCGCTTCTAAAATGTTTTCAACATAGGCCTGGGCACTATTTTTATCTAGAGCCCATATGCCGCTCGTTACAAGCATAATACGATCGGCATTTACCTCTGAAATACACTTTAGAAGAGCACGTTTCTTTAAAAAGGGTTCTCCTCCTCCTGATATCTGTAAATAGCCCACATTGGCATCATTCGCAAATTGGATAAAATGATCAACTCCTTCTTCTGTAAAACTGTCTCTGATATCAGGGGTTCCCTTATTGGGAGGTGATTTGAAAAAACAAAATGGGCAACCAACTCCACAAAATCTTGTTAAAAAAAGACAAATGAAAGATTTTCCCGAATATGCTTCCCCGTTAGAAGAAACTAAATTTTTAGAATCTAAAATAAATTTTCTATACTTATTTGGCGTCTGAAAAATATTTTTCATATTTTAAGCCTTTTTACTTCTTCTTTTGTACACTATGCATATTTAAAAATAAACTTCAACACCAGTCTTCATAAAGCCATAGATACGGGCAAATCAAACTCGAATGAACTTTTTTGTATTAAATTATATTTTATAAGTCTTCCTTTGGTTTTGTTATATCGATATTTGCGAGCTTAAGTTGAATCCTTTTTATTTGAGGGGATTCTTTCGAAAGACATTTTCCGATGATGTGGCACGCTTGATTTAAATAATCAATGGCCTTTTGTTTCAATTGTTGAGCTTCTTTTTCATGCCCCTCCTTTAAAGCTTGTACTGACTTTTTTAAATAAAGATCCGCCAAGACTTCTAAAGAAAAATATCTCCAGGGGTGTTGAGATTCCGAAGAGATTTTAAGAGCGGTACTTAATAACTCTTCTCCACGATTTGTCTGTCCTTGGAGAAGATAAACCTCTCCTAATTGGGTTAGAATTTTTGTGGTTTCTGTGTGATTCTTTTCATAATTTTCTTCGTAGATAAGGAGGCTTTTCTTCAAGAGAGTTTCTGCTTTTCTATAGTCTTTCAAGTCTTTATAAACTTCCCCCAAAAGAAACAGAACCCAGGCCGTTCGAATGTGACTTTCAGAAAAATGTCGCTTGTAAATGGCTAAACTCTTTTCAAGAAGGCCTTTTGCCTTTTGAAAGTCCCCTTGCTCTCTATAAATACTCCCCATATGTGCTAAAATCCAAGCTTCTCTTAAGTGATTGTCAGAGGATTCTTTTTGATAAATTCTAAAGCTCTCTTCAAGAAGACCTCTTGCCTTGTCGTAATTTCCAAGTTCCTTATGCGCAAGACCCAAATGGGCTATGACCCAAGCAACCTTAATGGGATTTTCGGAATAATGTGATTGATAAATTTCTAAACTTTGTTCACATAAAGTTTTAGCCTTCTCATAATCACCTAATCTTCTATAAACATTTCCTAAATGGGCTAGGGCTTTTGCCGTTCCTAAATGATCCTTTGAAAAATGCTTTTGGTAAATTTCCAAGCTTTCTTCAGAGAGTTTTCTTGCCTTTTTATAGTCACATAAAACACTGTAAACATCCCCTAAATACATCAATGTCTCCGCTGTTTTTTCAGAGTCATTGTTCTTTTGTTCTTTTAATTCAGACAATGTTTTTTCAAGAAAATCCTTTGCCTTGCCATAATTGTTTAAATAGTAATAAATATGTCCTAATTTACCTTGAAGTATCCCTCTCATTTCTAGATCGAGGAGAGGATGATTGATTATACGTTCACAATGGGCTGCTAAAAATTTCATTTTTAAGGTATCTTCTTTGTTTAAGGCCTCATCGATGTAGTTTCCCATCGTTTTAATAATAGAGGTTAAGATAGCGTGGTTATTTTTTAACCCTAACTTCTTTTGTAAATAGTCCAAACTTACTTCTTGTGTGCTGGGGTGAATAGAAAACAATGGTGATAAAATCACAGGACTGGTAGACTCCCGGGTAATAAGAGAATGGGGCTATGCAGTTGACTCCCGTACTTGTGAGTACCTTGTTAAGAGAAGTATAAACTATTACCAAGAATCGTCATCGCGAGTCCCCGTAGGGGGCGTGGCGATCCA
>Ga0209211_10009187_pt1 | contig 13246 bp, 16 predicted proteins | sample RifGroA2_FD_183992 | JGI IMG/M metagenome (GOLD analysis project Ga0209211, IMG submission 183992) | Groundwater microbial communities from Rifle, Colorado, USA - Groundwater A2 (SPAdes) (version 2) | ecosystem: Environmental > Aquatic > Deep subsurface > Groundwater | place: Rifle, Colorado...
AATGCCTATTTCAGCGCCAAAGCCATACTGAAATCCGTCGGAAAACCGGGTTGTGGTATTAACCATAACCGAAGAAGAATCCACCTCGCGCGAGAATCGTACAGCCGTTTTTTTATCACGCGTCACAATCGCTTCCGTGTGCATGGACCCGTATTTCCGGATATGACGCATGGCTTCGTCAACACTGTCGACCACGCGCACCGCAAGTATCAACCCCAGGTATTCTTCGTACCAGTCCTGTTCCGTGGCCGGCAGCGCGCGGGAAAGTATTTTCCGGGTCTTTTCGCAACCGCGAACTTCACAGCCAAGAGCCTTGAGCTCTTTGTCCAGCACCGGCAAAAATTTAACCGCAACGTTTTTATGCACCAAAAGGGTTTCCATGGCATTGCACACACTCGGTCTCTGACACTTGGCGTTGACCGCGATAGCGACCGCTTTTTTTAAATCAGCCGCCTTGTCCACATAGACGTGGCAAACCCCCTTGTAATGTTTGATAACAGGAATGCGGGACTGCTCGGCCACTTTGCGTATCAAACTCTCCCCTCCGCGCGGGATCACCAGATTGATGTCGTCAGACAACTTGAGCAATTCATCCACCACTTGCCGGTCCGTGTTTTCAACCGGCGTCACGATATTTTCCGGTAAACGATTTTTCCGTAAGACATCCCGGAAAATACCGGCTATGGATTTGTTAGAGTGATAGGCCTCCCTGCCTCCCTTTAAAATCACGCTGTTACCGCTTTTCAAGCAAAGGGCAGCGCATTCCTGCGTCACATTGGGCCTGGCCTCGTAAATAATCAGGATAACACCGAGAGGAACCCTGACTTTGGAAATTTTAAGCCCATTGGGACGCTTCCACCTGGACATGACACCGCCCACGGGGTCAGGAAGCTTGGCCACGGCCTCAAGTGAAGCGGCCATATCCGCTACGCGTTTATCATTCAGAGCAATCCGGTCCAAAAGGGCCGGAGAAAGGCCTGTTTCTTTGCCATAGGCCAAATCCCTCGCATTTTCCCTGATCAGCATGGCTTTGCCGGCCCTGAACTTGGCGGCGGTTTGTTTTAGTATTTTATTTTTCACGGCCGTAGGGATATTCGCCGCTTCATAAGAAGCCTCCCGGCTCAACCGGGCTATTTCCCTGGCGTATTCGGCAAGTGAGTTCAACGATCCGGTTACGGCAGCCATCTCATTCCCCCGTCATGACCACAAAGTTGTCGCGATGAATCACTTCATCGTAATATTTGTATCCGAGAATTTTCCGAATTTCATCCGTCCGGTGTCCTCGGATTTTTTCCAATTCTTCAGCCCCGTAATTGGCAAGCCCGCGCCCGATTTCCGCCCCGCGCGCGTCCACGATACGGACCGCGTCTCCCAGACTGAAAGCACCTTTCACTTTGCGAATGCCCGTCGGCAAAAGACTTTTTCCACGGTCAACAAGCGCTTTCCGTGCGCCGTCATCCACTTCCACATCACCCTTAGTGTGAGAAAATGCCAGCCAGTTTTTCCTCAAGGCCCTTTTTTTCTCACTGGCATGGAACCAGGTACCCACAGACTCTCCTGCCAAAACTTTCCGAAGCACCCCTTTTTCCCGTCCATTCGCGATCACCATCGGAATGCCGGACTGCATGGCCAAGCGCGCAGCCTCGAGTTTGGCCTCCATACCGCCCGTGGTCTTGGCCCTGTTATTCGTGTAAAGATGCGCTCTCAGCTCCTTGTCTATCTGACCGAGCGATTTGACGTGATCGAGGCGGGTTTTTCCTTTCAGATAAAAACCGTCCACGTCCGAAAGAATCACCAGAAGATCAGCCTCCACCAGGGCGCTCACGAACGCGGACAGATTATCGTTATCGCCGAACCTGATTTCCTCCGTGGCCACAGTGTCATTTTCATTCACCACCGGAAGCACGCGCATGCGGAGAAGCGCGTTAAACGTGTTTCTCGCATTCAAGTACCGCTCCCTGTCCTGAATCCCGTCCCTCGTCAACAGCACCTGGGCCGTGTGAAATTTTTTCTTTGAAAAAAAATCCTCGTAAATTTTCATGAGCTTGCCCTGGCCTATGGCCGCGCAGGCCTGCAGCGCCGGCAATTCCTTGGGGCGGGCCTTGAGCCCCACCACGTCCATGCCGCAGCCGATGGCGCCCGAGCTGACCAGCACTACCTCATAGCCTTCATTCAGGACATCAAGGATTTCCTGGGATATTCTTTCGACTTCATCTTTTGAAAACAGGCCGGCCTTGGAAGTGAGAATGCTTGTTCCCACTTTGACCACCACGCGTTTGGCTTTTTTTAATTTTTCCTTCATGCCTTTTCAGCGGACTCAAAAATCCTCTTTTCCGCTTCCTTCATCAACATTTCGATTCCCGCCCCTGTTTCTGCAGAAATCCTGAAAACGGGGCACGGGACATTGACCTTTTTTTTCACCGCCTCGCTCGCCTCCGGAGTATCCATTTTATTGATCAAAAGAAAATGGGGAATACCGGCAAAATCGGGGTTGTAGGCTTTCAACTCCTCGATCAATTCATTATAGCCAGCGGCCGCGTCAAAATCACTCTGAAAAGGATCCACCATTAAAAACAAAAGACGCGCCCTGGACAAGTGTTTGAGGAACTGGTTTCCCAGTGCCTTGCCTTTTGAGGAACCGCTCACAAGGGACGGCAATTCACAAAGAACAAACGTCTTGTAATCCGCGGTTTCAAAGATCCCGAGTTGGGGCGACTTGGTGGCAAACGGGTAGGCTTCCGACTTTGCCTTGGAGCCGGTCAAATAATTGAGCAAACGCGATTTGCCCGAATTGGGGCTTCCCACGAAAAAAATATCCGCTTTGACTTTGAGATCCAGCACCACGTCCAGGGATTGTCCGGGTTCGCCGGGAGTCGCCATCTTGCCATGGTGCTGATTCCCTATACCGCCCCTGCCGCCGCGAAGAGCAATCACCTCATCTCCTTCGTTGAGCAAATCGCGAATCAAAAGATGCCCGGCCTTGTTAAAGACCGAAGTCCCGCAGGGGACAAGGATCACGACGTCCTGGCCGTTTCTGCCCGTTTTCTGATTGCCTCCACCCAACTGGCCGGAATCCGCGCGAAACAAGGGATTGAACCGGAATGAATACAAGCTCGTGACGTTTCGGTCGGCGCGGATAATCACGTCTCCACCCTTGCCACCATCGCCCCCAGTGGGAACAAATTTTTTATCCGTGCGCCGGTAATAGCTTTCACAGCCCTTGCCGCCGCTCCCAGACTGAATATGAATAATGATTTCATCGACAAACATGAATACAAACACCCCTATTCTGAAATGCGGCTGGAAAAACACACCGCGATTCGAACCTTTTCGTGATTATTTTAAATGAAAGTTCCAGGCGAATTAAATGGAAGGGATTAAGAATCAATTGCCCGGCGTCACGCTGACCACACGGTTCGGACTGAAGCAGACCAAGCCGCTTTTTAATGCAAAAAGCGTATCGTCGCTTCCCAAGCCGACATAAAGACCGGGTTTAAACCGCGTGCCTCTTTGACGGACAATGATCGAACCGGCAGTGACTTTTTGACCGCCGTAGGCTTTAATGCCCAGCCGCTGCGAATTACTGTCGCGGCCGTTGGAACTGCTTCCTTGTGCTTTGGTATGCGCCATTTCAGAACTCCTACTCCCCCTTGAGAACGATTTCTTTGACTCTAAGCCTAGTAATAGTCTGCCGGTGGCCTTTTTTGCGGCGGTAATTTTCGCGGTGGCGAAACTTGAAGGCAATCACTTTGTCCCCGCGAACCGTGCCCAGCACCTCGCATTGCACCGAAGCGTTTTTGACATGCGGCTGCCCGACAGTCACCTGCTCTCCCTCCGCTATCAAAAGCACATTACGGAGAGAAACACTGGCTCCGTCCTTCTTGGCAAGATCTTCCACTTCCAAGATATCGTTGGGTTGAACTTTGTATTGTTTACTTCCTGTTTCTATGATGGCGTACATAAGTCCTCGTTAAAGATGCACTAGTATAATCATAAATAGAAAAATGTCAATGGGTTACAGCAATTTCAGAATATCGTGCTTAAGTTATTGATATCAAATAAGTTAACAGTCAAAACCAGCGTGAGTCAATACCGGAAATTGACGCCGCAATTTTCTAAGCAAACCGAAATCAAGCTCCGCCAGGATTATTTCTTCGCCTGAAGATGACCCGCGCGCCAAAATCCTGCCCCAGGGGTCGACGATAAGACTGGTCCCGAAACTCTTGATGCCCGTGGATACATTTTTGCCGCATTGAGCTGGCGCAATCACAAACACCTGGTTTTCAATGGCACGGGCACGCAAAAGTGTCTCCCAATGCGCCTTGCCTGTGGTCTCGGTAAAATTGGAAGGAACGAAAATCATCTCCGCGCCGCGTGCCGTAAGCTCGCGGTACAATTCGGGAAATCTCAAATCATAACAAATGCTGAGGCCGGCTTTGATGCCCCGAAATTGCGACACGACTTTTTTTCTTCCAGGCAAAATATATTCCGACTCCGAAACCTTTACTTCACCCCGGAGATCGATGTCAAACAGATGAATCTTTCTGTAAACTGCCGTGATCCTGCCCTTTTCCGAAATAAGAACCGATGTGTTATAAAATTTCCCGCGCTTCCCGGATTTTTCCAGTACGCTGCCCAGAAGGATTCCCATATTAAAACCAGCGGCGGCTCTTTGAAATTTCTTAATCAAAGGGGCTTTGAGGGTTAATGCGGCTTGCCCGATTTTTTTACGGTCGCCGCGATAGTGAAACACTTCGGGGAGCAGAGCGAGGCGGGCATTTTTTTGGGCGGCAACATTCGTCAGGCGCAAAGCGCGGTCGATATTCGCATCGATATTTTCATCCGCATTTATTTGAATGCAGGCAACTTTAATTTTTGAGGTGGGCATAAGGAACCATCTTCAGATGAAGGTCAAAATCAAAAGCGGGATTTTCTTCCGTCCGGAATTCAAAACAGCTGACTATTATTTTCCGGCCGCCTGGGTCTTTGCCTTTTTCTGATAACAATCCGGGCAATTATAAACCGCGCGGGAAAGGGTCCGGTCGTAGTTCTCGCGAATCACCACGCGTTTCACCACCGGAACTTCCCTGCCGCAAGTGTCGCACTTCATGTCAGAATTTGAGACCGTATTTTTTGAGAAACTCGAGATCATTTTTTGTCAACTCACCGTTAAGGTCGCCTTCCGCCAGATCTTCTTCGGCAAAAAACTCATCCATTTCACATTCGAAATCGGCAAAATCTTCATCGCTGAGAGGCAGAAAAGTAAAAAAACAAAGATTAAGATTCACGTTCTTGCTATCCATTAGTGTCGTTAGGTCCGCGTTGCCCGTTTTTTGCGATTTGAGAATTTTTTTGAGCAGATTAAGGAGTTCCTTCATGTTTTTGCCAAAATCATTGGAGTCTTTCATTCTCTCCCCCCTTTGGTTGTATCCTATGAAACTTCTCCGGTTGAGCGGCACCCCTAATTCAAACCTGCTTCATCCAGAACTTCCTCTGCCACGTAAATTGGACAGCCCGCGCGCAAGGCCACCGCGACACTGTCCGAAGGCCTGGCGTCCACCAAAACCTCTTCCTCGTTCCTGTCGAGAGCCAGTTTCGCGTAAAAAGTGTTATTCTCGAGCTTGTCAATGACAATGTATTTAAGCGAAGAACCAAGACACTGCACGGCGCTCAAAAGCAAATCATGCGTCAAAGGCCGGGGCGGCGTGATGCCGCTCAGTTTCAATTTGATAGCATTCACTTCGGCCATGCCGATGACAACGGGAAGCATGCGTTCGCCCTCTTTTTCTTTAAGAACGATGATTTGCTCGCTCCGGTTCTCATCGATTTTGATCTTGGAAAGCACCACTTCCCGCATCCGCTTCTAATCCCCCATGCTCTTCAGATTAGATTCCGCAAGTTCGGTCCAGCCGCTTTCCGGCCGCGTTTCAGCGATTTCCCGGAACAATTGCTTTGCCAACTCCAGGTTCCCGATTCTTTGCTGATTGACCGCCGCGTAATACTTTACCGGCATCGAGAGAATGCCTGAAGGATAACGTTTCAAAAACCGCTCAGCCGCCTCAAGGGTTTCGCGGCTTTCACCCTTTTCATGAAGGGCTCTTACCCTGTAAAACGCCTTTTGTTCCCTGGAAATGGGCTCTAGGTTAGGACGGTGATTCGCGCAACCCGTCACCAAGTTTAAACCGATAAGAAGAAAAAAAATCTCAAACCGGATTCGCAAACCCTTATTAAAAACCCGCGGCGGTTAAATGTTCCGAACCGGAAGACAGACCGTTTGATTTTAGCTGCTTGGCGCGCACAATTTCCTTTTCAAACATCTCCTGTTCGGCCAGAATGTTTTTCAATGCTTTTTCTTTTTCCGTGATTTCTTTTTCGAGCTCTTCCTGCCTTTTCACAAGCTCCCGCAAAGCCTTTTCCCGCAACCCCATGGTCTCTTCCGCCAAGGCGCGCTGGTAATTTTTTTCAGCCTGTTCCAGCCTGAGGGCAAGCTCTTCGGTTTTTCTCCGGAAGGCTTCCGTCTGGCTTTCATAGCCGCTCACTTCATCTTCCTTGGCTTTCAATTTGCGGGACCACAGCATTTCCGCTTCTTCGTATTCTTTCTGCACCATTTGCAACCTATCATTAAGCGTCTTATTCTCGCTCTCAAGCGCGGCGAATTTCTGCGTCTGAGAAGCCTGCTCCGCCTCAAGCTGTTTGGCCACAAGCTCGTGCTTCACGCGATGTGCTTCCAGCTCATGCATCAAGTTTTCCTTATCTGCGGCCAGGGTTTTTAAATGGCCCGAAGCGGCATTGTCCTTGTCGCGCAAAAACCTCACTTCCTTTTCGATAGCATCCGCCTTCTGTTCCTGAATAAGTTTTTCTTCCACCAGCAAATTGTATTGGTGCAGCAAGATTTCATATTTTTTCTGGTATTCGCCTTGGTCGTCAAACCCGATGCTTTTAAGAACAGAATCCCCCGCCTTCGGCCGCTCTTCGCGTCGGGGTTGCGGCGGCTGTTCCTGAGGCACGTATTCCTTGCAAGAAATCTGCGGATCGAAATGGGACGACTCAAGAGCGACAAAATTCAAACGAGGCTCTTCAGGCCACACGGTCTTGAAGCATTTTCTTTTCTGCAGCGAATTGTTGGTAAGAACAATTTCCACGCCGCTTTCATCCAGATAATGCTTGGCTTTTTGCGCGGTCTCATAAGGCATGTCTTCAAGAAGGATAACGGGGGCGCTTTCCACCAGCTGCGCGGATTCGTCTTCGGATATCGAAAAAAAATGAGATAGTTTATCCGTCGTTTGACTTTTGGCGAGCTCCCCTTTTACGGGGGATAAAATCAAACACCAAGATCTGTCGGGCTCTGATGAAGTTTTTTTATGGATGATCACGTTATGAATGCTTTATTGGTTCGGATTCTAGCGCACTTTTTATACGCCGTCAATCGCTGAGACCAAAAAATCGCTCCTTTTTTCCGGTCAGATGGAAATTTTCTGCGCGATATCGTAGACCAGCGGCATTTCCCAGTATTCATTCATCAGCACCTTCAGGATACCGACCAGGGAAAGAATGCCGCACACCACAAAAGCCAGAGTGAAAACAACATCCCCCACTGCGGGCACGATCTTTAAAATGCCGGCTCCAAACTCAAGGATAAAAAGCACCAGCGCCTGTTTGCCGTGAAAAAGGGCGAATTTATTGTCCTTTTTCAGAATCAGAGGGACAAGACACAGAATCGAAATATACCCCACAGCCGCGAAAAATCTGCCATCGCTGATTTCCGACTCGGCGTCTTTGGGTTTGTCCACAACTTCCGCCGGCGTCTCATCTTTCATAACTTCCTCCATTTAAAAGAGTTATAGTAAATGAACACAGAATGATAACGACCTCTCATCTATAACTAATATTTCGGCTTTATACGGCCCATCTTGAGCCATCCTTAAGGCTTATTCAGGATTCCCTTTCATGGCGTGGAAACAGTAGTCGGAAACCGGCTTGCCCTGAATCAAATGCTCCTGGATAATCCTCTCCAGTTTCTCCAAATTCACTTGCTCATACCAAATACCCTCGGGGTAAACCACAACCAAAGGCCCCTTTTCGCATATCCCGAAACAATGGCATTGGGACCTCTTTACCGGCCCCAAATCCGGTTTATGGTAAAGCCCCAGTTCTTCCAACCGTCTTTTAAGCGCCTGGTAAACCCCTTCCGACTCATCAGGCGCACACCGGGGACCGGTGCAGACAAAAACATGCCGGTCATACTTTTTAATCGCCGTCTTTGAGCTCATCTTCCACCCTCCCCCAGCCTGTTTTCAACAAATTCAAATTCTCCGGATTCTTTCCAAGCCATTTTTCAAAATAAACCAAATCACCGAGAGGAAGACGCTTCTCCCAGCCTACGTCTTCCAGCATGGGCCGCGGAGGAAATTCCGTGACATAGCCCAAACAAAGATACGCCACGGGAACAACCGCTTTTGGAATGCCCAAAACCGTTTTGACTTCCTCATTTTTCAGGATACTGACCCATCCCATGCCGATTCCCTCCGAACGTGCGGCCAGCCAAAGATTTTGAACGGCGCAGCAAGTGCTGAACAAATCCGTTTCGCGGATGGTGTTACGGCCCAGCACATGGTCGCCGCCGCGCTCCGAATCGCAAGTGACGCACAAATTGAGCGGCGATTCCAAAATGCCTTCGAGTTTCAGGGAGGCGTATTTTTCCCGGCGTTCCCCGCTGTAATTTTCCGCGGCTATCCGGTTTTCTTTCTCGAACAAAACCTTGATATCCTTCCGAATCTGCAAATCGCGGATCAAAATAAAATTCCAGGGCTGCATGAACCCCACGGAACCGGAACGGTGCCCCGCGTACAGAATTCTGGCCAGCACATCCTCGGGTATAGGATCGGACTTGAACTGCGAACGGATGTCGCGCCTTTCAAAGATGGCGCGGTAAACGCCCCTCTTTTCGGCGGGCTGAAATTCATGTTTATCCGGCATCGAGCAATTCTCCCCGCAAGACAGCCCGCAGGCAAGTTTCCGCGCCCGTGGACGGATCTATTTTGACAATTTTCAGTTCTTGCGCTCCTTGCTCAATCAAGGTTATCGAACCCGGTTCCACAGGCAGGGAGCGGAATTTGCAAAGCGGCTCGTCCAAAAGCTCCAGCAAAAGCAGGCGGATAGGGCCGCCGTGAGAAACCGCTATCACGGATTCTTCATCAGCTCCGGTCAATTCATCGCAAAAAGACATAATGCGCCGCGAAACCTCCCGTACATTTTCTCCGCCCGGAGCGCTGAAATCCGGTTTCAGCTCAATCCAGTTTTTGAAATGTTCCGGATATTGAGCCCGGATGTCATCGTAAGTCTCGCCTTCCCACTTGCCGAAATAAATTTCATTCAAGCGGGGGTCCACTCGTGGGCTGAGGCCGCAGGCTTCCGAAACAAAGCGCGCGGTTTCTTTGGCCCTATCGAGTTCCGAAACTACAAGGCGCTTCGCACCCACGGCGCTCAAATACTCTGCCGCGGTCCGGGCCTGTTTTTTGCCGGTTTCATTGAGAGAGACTTTTGAGCGGCCCTGAAGCCTGCCCTGCAAAAGCCAGTCTGTCTCTCCGTGACGCACCAGAAAAAGTCTCATGGATTCCCCGTTAAAACTCTATTCCTTTTTGGGCGATAATTCCCTGTTTGAAAGGATGTTTGATGTCCTTCATCTCGGTCACCATGTCCGCCAGGGCCACGATGTCCGGATGCGCGTTTCTGCCGGTCAGGAGCACATGGACTTTTTCCGGTTTGGCACGCAACGCCTCTATCACTGTTGCCGCGTCAAGGTATTGATAATCGATCACATAATTGATTTCATCGAAAATAACGAGCTCGTAATCGCTGCTCATCATTTTTTCTTTTCCAAAATCCCAGGCCTTTTGCGTCATTTCAATGTCACGGGCGCGGTTCTGGGTGTCCCAGGTAAACCCTTCGCCCATGGGTTTCATTTCAAAATAAGGCGCGAGTTTTTCAGCCGCGGCCAACTCCCCGTATTTCCAGGCGCCTTTGATGAATTGCACCATAAAAACCTTCATCTTATTGCCCGCCGAGCGCATGGCCAGGCCCAAGGCGGCCGTGGTTTTCCCCTTGCCGTCGCCCGTGTGGACCATGATCAATCCTTTTTTCTCGCGTTTGGCGTTTTTGGGAACCGGACTTTCAAGTGGGGGTTTAGTCATTTCATTCTCCTCATTCAACCGAATCTTCCGGCATGCCGGCTTCTTCCTGGATCCGTTTTACCAGAATCCAGTTTAAATACCAAATCGCCATGGCCAATAAAAAGGCAAAAAAGGAAGTCACATACATCAAGCGCACGGCACGGTCTATGTCTTCGATTTCAGGCTCCCTTCCGTCTTTTTGCATAACCGCCTTTTGGGACGGCACGCCGCCATAATAATTCATGCCGCCCAGTTTGACGCCCAAAGCCCCGGCAAAAGAGGCTTCCGGAAATCCGCTGTTCGGGCTGGGCTGGCTTGGGCCTTCATAAAAACCGGCTTTGAACGCCCTGATTCCACGAAGACCGGAAACAAAGGCCGCCAGCGATATAATCACCGGCGAAACGCGCGCAGGAATGAAATTGGCCCAGTCGTCCAGCCGCGCGGAAAATTTTCCGAACTTTTCATATTTTTCGTTTTTATAGCCGACCATGGAGTCCAGCGTGCTGACGGCCTTGAACGCCATGACCAGAGGCGCTCCTCCGATGCCCGCATAGATAAATGGCGAAACAATCCCGTCGAGGGTCCCTTCGGCCACGGTCTCAATCACGGCGCGAACCATTTCTTTCGAATCCAGATTCGCGGTATCGCGCCCCACAATGCCGGACAAAGCCTCTCTGGCCTCTGCCAATTCCCCGTTTGAAAGAGCGTCGCGCACTTTGAAAGCCCGGTCCGCCAGGTCTTTCACGGAAAGACTGCTGTAAATAAAAAAAGTGCTGAGCACAATTTGAAAAACCGGGTGCATCTCACGGGCTATCCACAGCAAGAAAAAAACAATGAGAAAAACATCGGCCGGAAGGCCGAACGCGAGAAACATGCCTCCGCGCACTTCGTCCTGAAAAAAATCGCGGAGCCTTTTTTCATAAACCTGGACCATGCGGCCTATCAAGCGCACCGGATGCAAAGCGTAAACCGGATCGCCGAACAACAGGTCCAAGGCATAAGCCAAGGGCAAAATGAGTCCTAACATAAAAGCGATTGAATCCTTTTCATGTCCAGCGCCTTTTCCACCTCTCGGGCGATGCGCGCGTAACTTTTTCTTCTGGCCCGGACAAAGGACGCTGAACCCTGATCTCCACCTTTATCTCTCCCGGCAAGCGCGGCAAAAAAATTGCGGCGGAAAGCGTCATTGTCAAACAAACCGTGAAGATACGTGCCATAAACGCTGCCCCGCTGGAATATTCCGCCCTTGCCCTTCAAAGAACGGGAAGCCGGAGTACGGCCCATATGAATTTCATAGCCCGACACCTTTCCGCGGATAGGCCGGCCATTCACCCGGATATCGATTTGCGTCTGAATTTTTCTCGCCACCTTTTCTGCTTCAAAAAAAGTGTCCACGGGTAAAAGGCCGAGGCCCGGAACGCGTTTCCGTGCGCTTTCCACGCCGCCGCTGTCTTTTATTATCCGGCCCAGCATTTGAAACCCGCCGCAAATCCCGAGAATAGCACCGCCCCGCGCGGCATGCCTCTTCAACAAAGGCCCTATCCCCCGTTTTTTCAAAAAGTCCGCGTCAGAGACCGTACTTTTCGTGCCCGGCAATATCACGAGGTCCGGACTTCCGAATTCTTCCGCCCCTGTGAAGTAGCGGACCCGGACATTCGGTTCCAGCTCAAGCGGCTTCATGTCCGTAAAATTGGAAATTCTGGGAAAACGAAAAACAGCCACATCCACTCCACCCTGACGGACCGGATCGAAAGAATCAAGAGAATCTTCCTCATCCAAAAACAACCCCTCCAGATACGGAATTGTTCCCAGAAAGGGGACCCCGGTTTTCTTTTCAAGATACTTTATTCCCGGCGTTAGAAGATGTTCATTTCCTCTGAATTTGTTGATCACAAATCCCCTCACCATACGGCGTTCGGCACGGGTCAAAAGCGCGTAAGTGCCGTAAAGCGCGGCAAAAACACCGCACCGTTCAATGTCGCCCGCCAAAATCACCGGTGCCTTGGCCATTCTGGCCATTTTCATGTTCGCGAAATCAAACTGCCGTAAATTAATTTCCGCCGGACTCCCCGCGCCTTCAATAATAACCAAATCAAAACGCCGAGAAAGCCATCTAAACGAATCCTCCACTTTAGACATTAGAACCTGTCGGATACGGTAGTAAGCCTCCACTTGCATGGGTTTAATGGCTTTCCCGTGGACAACAACCTGGGAACCTGTATTTGAATGCGGTTTCAATAAAACCGGATTCATGTGGATGGAAGGTTCCACTCCGGCGCACTCGGCCTGCATGGCCTGCGCCCGGGCAATTTCTCCGCCCTCGGCGGTCACGCATGAGTTATTGGACATATTCTGCGCCTTAAATGGCGACACACGCCAGCCTTTCTTTTTGAAAATCCGGCACAGCGCGGCCACCAGCATGGATTTGCCCACGCCTGAGCCGGTGCCCTGCACCATCAAAGTTCTAGCTTGCCGCATGGCTGGCTTCAAATATCCGCCGCAGGGCCTTGACGAGAAGCTGATTTTCCTCGCGCCTGGCCACGGCCACTCTGAAAAACTGATTGTCGAGCCCCACAAAATTGGCCGCGTCCCTGATCATGATTTTTTCCGCCGCCAGTTTTTCCGTCAATTCGCCGGCCCGCATGCCGTTTTTCAGCTTTATCAGAAAAAAATTGGCTGCCGAAGGAAAAACCTTCAACTCCTCGATGGCCGCCAACTCGCCGGAGAGAAAATCTTTTTCCTGATGGAACAATTGCCGTGATTTTCTTTGGAATTCCAAATCCCGCAAGGCCTCAACGGCCAGAATTTCCGCCAAATGATTCACCGACCAGGTGACTTTCGCGTTCTCAAGCTTCTCAATCAGCCGTCTCGCGCCCAGGCCGTACCCGATGCGGATGCCGGATAAACTGTAAAACTTGGTGAGCGATCTCAGGATAAAAAAAGACGATTGATCGGTCAGCGCGGAAGCCAAACCCTCTTCAGGCACCCAATCGACAAAGGCCTCATCAAGCACCAGAAAAATACCGCGGCGGCGCAGGGATTCAATGAGAGTTAAAATTTCAGTACGCGGCAAAACC
>Ga0209211_10009190_pt1 | contig 13245 bp, 14 predicted proteins | sample RifGroA2_FD_183992 | JGI IMG/M metagenome (GOLD analysis project Ga0209211, IMG submission 183992) | Groundwater microbial communities from Rifle, Colorado, USA - Groundwater A2 (SPAdes) (version 2) | ecosystem: Environmental > Aquatic > Deep subsurface > Groundwater | place: Rifle, Colorado...
ATTGAAAAGAGCTTATGAATAACTCATTAGCACACTTTTCCTGGAATAATGTAGACACCGTCCTGCTCGATATGGATGGTACACTCCTTGATAAATATTTTGACGACTACTTCTGGGAGCATTACCTGCCGGAGGAATATGCAAAGAAATACAATATCGGACCAGATGAAGCAAAGCAACAACTTCTGTCACGATACAAAAAAGAAGAACAGACTCTCGCATGGACAGACCTGGACTTCTGGTCAAAAGAATTCGATCTCGACATACCTGCCCTCAAGGAACAGGTCCATCACCTCATTGCAGTCCACCCCCATGTAGAAGACTTTCTGAAATTTCTTCGCACAAAGGGAAAACGCATTTATCTCGTAACAAACGCCCACTATAAGACACTGGAATTAAAGCTCAGAAAAACTGAGATCGGTAAATACTTTGACTCCGTAATATGTGCTTTCGATATTGGATTACCGAAGGAGGACACAGCCTTCTGGCCAAGATTGGAAAAGCTCATAGGATTTGAAAAGGAAACCACCATGCTAGTTGATGATAATGAGGATGTGCTGATCTCTGCAAGGGATTACGGAATGGGTTATATCATATTCAAGGCAAGACCAAGTTCCAGAGAGGGGATAAGGTCCTCAGATCATTTTACAGCAATAGCAGACTTCGATGAATTGATGACGAACTCTTGTCATTCCCACGGAAGTGGGAATCCAGGACTTTAATTTAAAGAGAGTCTTCCAACTGGATATTTGCATGTGTTATATGAAACTGTTTATCCAGAGTGGACTGGATCTGTTGTAGTATTCCCTGCGCCTCTGAAATATTCATATCCCCTACAATAACATGACAGGTCAGAGAATACATTCCTGACGTAATCTGCCAAATATGTATGTCATGCACATCCTTCACGCCTGACACAGCTTTGATTAAGCGCTCAACCTCATCGAGTCTGATCCCTTTAGGGACAGACTCAAGAAGCACATGCACTGACTCGTATATAAGTCCTGCAGACCATATAAGTATCATAATACTGATTACAGCACTGGCAATAGGGTCTACGACCAGCCAGTTTGTGAAATATATAATCACACCTGCAACAATTACAGCTACTGAAGAGATTGTATCTCCCAACATATGCAGAAATGCACCCCGGATGTTTATGTCTTCCTTACCAACACCCCACAGGGCAAGGGCACTGACAATATTTACTATGAGACCCACGAAGGCAACAACAAGCATGAGGGTGTCTCTGATCGGCTCAGGATGGAGATATCTCTGGTAAGACTCATACAGGATATATCCAACGATCGGGACGAGGGTAATACCATTCAGGAGCGCCGTCAGGATTTCTGCCCGCCAGTAACCGAATGTCTTATCTTCAGACTGGAACCTCGTGGCAATTATGATTGCAGTCAGGCTTACCATCAATGCCCCAAAATGGGTCAGCATGTGAAAGGCATCCGATAGGAGGGCAAGGCTGTTTGTTACATATCCGCCAATACCCTCAATAACCATCATAAAACCGGTAAGGATTGCAACAATCGTGAGTCTTTTCTTTTCCGTACCCCTGTGGACATGCTCGTGGGGATGGTCGTGATGCTCATCGTGGCCGACTATCTTTGGGTGATGACCATGTTCCATAATGTCATAAGTATATGAAATTTGATTCCTGCATGCAATATGGATCAATCTTTTTTGACTTATTGACTAACAACTCTATTTAAAATAATATGCATCATTGTAAGCAAACTCTTTATTATCACTTACCATGTACACAACAAAGAATTGTAATCACTGCGGAAAAGATATAAATACTACACTAACCATATGCCCTTTCTGCGGGGGGCATATCAAAGACAAGACCGTAGATATCCCGCCCTGTTGCCCCCGCTGTAAGAAACCCCTTGTAACTTATACTCAGAAAAATGAAACAGCCATGTCCAGGCCGGACAAAAACGAGCATGAAAATAATCCCCCCCTTCCCGTTGCAATGCTTCGCAACAACGGGAACCCAGCCCCTTTAGAAAAGGGGAGCGAGGGGGGATTTGAGTCGGGCTTTTCGGGCGACAAATACGAATTATGCCCGGATTGCGGCGGCCTCTGGCTCGACCGCGGCAAATTTCGCAGAGCTACAAGGGAATCTGACGTATACAGGGAAGAAAGTCTCATAATTAATGAATACGTGAAAAAGCCGCCTCAGGACACTGTAACCTATATCCCATGCGTCCGCTGTGGAAAGGTAATGAACAGAAAAAACTTCGCTAAAATATCAGGTGTCATAATTGATGAGTGCGGCAACCACGGCGTCTGGCTTGACGCCGGTGAAATCGGGAAGATAAGACACTTCATAGCAGACGGCGGCCTTGAAAGGGTTCAGGACAGAGAGATAGAAAAAAACCGCGTAGAAATCGAAAGGCTCGCCATCAAGGTGGATCAGACAGCCTTTATCCAGCGTCTGCTCAATTTCTGGAGTTTCAAGAGATGGCTGTTTGGGGGGTAACGCTTCAAGGAGGGAATGGAAATGGTTTTGACACAAGGTCGGTTGAAGATCATTGCTTTGTCAGGGATCTGTCTGTTGCTTGTCGGGGTGACTCAGTCCGCATGTACCTCGATGTCCCGCACGCAACAGGGAGTTATAATCGGTGGTCTCGGAGGAGCAGCCGCAGGGGCCATGATAGGCGGAAAGAAGAGCTCAGGAACAGGAGCATTGATCGGAGGCATCCTTGGAGCCGCATCCGGAGGACTGATCGGGAACTATATGGACAAACAGGCCCAGGAACTGGCATCCGTAGCCGAAGTCCAACGAACGGATGATGGGATCAGGGTCACGATGCGGGACAAGATCCTGTTCGATACCGGTCAATCCATTCTGAAACCAGAATCGCGGCTTGGTCTCATCAAGATAGCCGACGTCATCAAAAAGTACAACAAGACCGAGGTTGCCATCGTTGGACACACCGACAATGTAGGTTCGGCCTCTTATAATCAGGGTCTTTCTGAAAGAAGGGCCAATTCCGTCCAGCTCTTTCTGGTCAATCAGGGAGTCAAGGCCAGACGCCTGAAAACGGTCGGAATGAGTTTCGATGACCCCGTGGCCTCGAATGACACATCAGAAGGAAGAGCCATGAATCGCCGGGTTGAACTTCATATCACTCCCGACCCGTCACTTGTCCGTGACGCAGAGGCCGCTGGAAAAAACCAATAAACCAATTTGACACGCAGTCGACCAACCTATCGGTAAGTCAATTATATTATGAGTATGCCAAATCATGCAATATAATAAACTTGACAAGCCATCCTCTCTGATGTAATATTCCTGCTGAGTATGATGGATGCTTCAGTAAATGTTTTAATGTGATAAGTCCATATGAAAAAGAAGATTACTGAAATCGCAGATATTCAGATTGGTTACCAGTTTAGAAAAAAGATTGAGCTTGATGACCCCGGCACTAACCTGGTGATCCAGATTCGGGACTTTGATGACAATCATACCCTTAACAAGGACGGCCTTTCCCGGGTCAGGATTGATAAGTCAACAGAGCAGTATCTGATTCGCCGGGGTGACGTCCTCTTTCTTTCCAGAGGTCACCGGAACTGGGCAGCGCCAATTATTGATGAACTACAGGACACGGTAGCTGTAGGTCATTTTTTTGTTATAAAGATGAGGAATGAGATTATTTTACCTGAATATCTTGCATGGTATATTAACCAGTCCCCAGCACAGGAATACCTCCACAATATCGCCCGCCGGGGTACTCATATGCCTCTTGTTACCTTGTCTGCTTTCAAAGGGCTTACCGTAGAGGTGCCGGATATGACTACTCAGCATAGAATTGTCGAGTTAAGCAGATTGATGGAAAGAGAAAAGAAACTGCTCGCAGAACTTCAGGAAAAAAGATTATTATTAATAACGGCAATATCCTTACAAGCAATCAGTACCAGGAAGGAGAAATAACATGGCCACAAATATTTCGCAGGAGGAAATTAATAGCATAGCGTGGGCGGCATGCGATACCTTCCGGGGGCCGGTTGATCCGGCGCAGTATAAGGACTATATCCTTGTTATGCTGTTTTTGAAATATATCTCGGATGTATGGAAAGACCATTACGAGGAATATAAAAAGCAGTATGGTGATAATGATGAGCGTATAAGGCGAAAACTCGAAAGGGAACGTTTTACACTACCCTACGTAAATTATGAGGACAAGGACACAGGCCAGAAAGAGCAATTCCATGCAGATTTTTACAGCCTCTGCGAGCGGAGAACCAGGGCGAATATTGGTGAGTTGATTAATATTGTTCTGGATGCAATTGAAGAGTCAAACAAGGCCAAGCTGGAGGGGGTGTTCCGCAACATTGATTTTAACAGCGAGGCTAATCTCGGAAAGACCAAAGACAGAAATCGCTTGTTGAAGCATCTCCTGGAAGACTTCAACAAGCCGCAACTCGACTTGCGGCCAAGCCGTGTCCCGGAAGATGTCATCGGGAACACTTATATTTATCTTATTGAGCGTTTCGCATCTGATGCCGGCAAGAAGGCCGGAGAGTTCTACACCCCGCACAAGGTTTCAGAACTGCTTGCCAGGCTTATCCAACCTAAGGCCGGTGATCGTATCTGCGACCCTGCCTGCGGATCCGGCGGTCTTCTGGTCGAGGCAGCCAAAGAGGTGGGCGGCAAGGACTTTGCCCTCTTCGGCATGGAAGTGAACGGCAGCACCTGGGCCCTGGCCCGCATGAATATGTTCCTGCACGGCATGGATAGCGCCCGCATAGAATGGTGCAATGCCCTGACAAACCCAGCCTTGGTGGAGAAAGACCGTCTCATGAAATTCAACGTCGTCGTTGCCAATCCCCCTTTCTCGCTCGACAAGTGGGGTGCGGATGAAGCAGAACATGACCGCTTTAATCGTTTCTGGCGAGGCATTCCACCCAAGAGCAAGGGGGACTATGCCTTCATCAGCCACATGATAGAAGCAGCCCTTGAAAAAGAAGGAAAGGTCGCTGTGGTGGTCCCGCATGGGGTACTGTTTCGGGGAGGGGCTGAAGGACGCATTCGCCAAAAGCTGATCGAAGACAATCTGCTCGACGCGGTTATAGGTCTACCCGCAAACCTGTTTCCGACCACATCCATCCCGGTGGCCATTCTGCTCTTCGACCGTTCACGCGAGAAAGGCGGGATCGGAGAGAAGCGCCGCGATGTGCTTTTCATAGATGCAAGCCGGGGATATCAGTCAGCCAAGACCCGGAATCTCCTTCTGGAAGGGCATATTGAAAAGATTGTTGCTACCTGCAAGGCCCGCAAGGATGTTGATAAATATGCTCACGTTGCATCTTTCGAGGAAATCAAAGAGAATGATTTCAACCTTAATATCCCGCGCTATGTGGATACCTTTGAGGAAGAAGAGGAGATAGACATTCAGGCGGTGCAGAAAGAGATTGACCGGTTAGAAAGCGAGTTGAGTGAGGTGAAGGCAAAGATGGCCGCCCTACTCAAGGAGGTGGTGCAATGAGTATGCATAAACTATGGTATACGTCCTTGAACCCCGAATTGCAGAGCCTCTGTGACCAATGGCTTTCGGCCCAGCCTCTCAGAAAAGAATACGAACAGCGGTTGAAGAATAATAATTGCTTGTTTTGTAACATTCGGGAATCATGGTATTGGAGGTTTGCCAATGAAAAAAGAACTGATAATCCAGTTGCATAGGCAGTTTGACAGTATTGCAAATGTCTGGCCGGAGGCTGGAGTAGAGTTCTGGTATGCCAGGGATTTGCAGGAAGTCCTCGGATACGACCGCTGGGAGAATTTTAAGAAGGTCATTGATAAGGCCCTAACATCCTGCGAAACAACAGGGGTTAATGTTTCTGACCATTTTCGTGACGTCACGAAAATGGTCAGAATCGGTTCCGGTGCAGAAAGATCCGTTGATGATATTATGCTCACTCGCTATGCCTGCTACCTGATTGCCCAGAATGGAGACCCCCGAAAAGATCAGATTGCCTTTGCCCAAAGTTACTTTGCCATCCAGACCCGGAAGCAGGAGATCATAGAGGAGCGTATCCAACTGCATGAGCGCCTCCAGGCCCGACAGAAATTGCGCGAATCCGAAATAGAGCTTTCCAGGAACATCTATGAGAGAGGCGTTGACGAACAGGGATTCGGGCGAATTCGATCGAAAGGTGACGCCGCCCTCTTTGGAGGCAACACCACCCAGACAATGAAAAACCGGCTTGCTGTTCCGGAAAACCGTCCGCTTGCCGACTTCCTTCCAACGATCACGATTACTGCCAAGAACCTCGCCACTGAAATCACCAACCATAATGTGACACAGAATGATTTACACGGAGAATCGTCTATTGCCGACGAACACGTCCAGAATAATCAGAGCGTCCGCAACCTGCTGGTTGAACGTGGGATCAAACCCGAAGAACTCCCCCCGGAAGAAGACCTGAAAAAGCTGGAACGCCGGGTAAAATCTGATGAGAAAAAATTGATAAAGAGCGCGGAGTTGCCCAAGAAGCTGGGGGAGGGAGAGCGATGAGCAAGAAGAAGGAAGCGGTAACAGAGCAGGACAATAGGATTGTTGTCTTTCAGGAGAAAAGCATTCGCCGCACCTGGCACCAGAATGAATGGTGGTTTGTGGTCGAAGATGTCGTTCTGGTACTGGTCGACTCAAAAGACCCCAAACAGTACATTCAGCGCATGAAACAGCGCGATCCTGAACTCGGTAAAGGGTGGGTACAGATTGTACATACCCTTTGGCTTGAGGCCGAAGTCGAACTTGCGCAAGAGGGAACTATCCGGAAATTCCGGATGGTTCGTGAAAAAGAGCAGCAGGCCGGTTCAGGGACAGTTATGGAAATAATGGACAAGAGGGACAAGTAAATGAGCAAAAAAGATCTTATGCAGCAACATAGTGAGACTTTTGAGAGCATCAGGCATTTTGATAAGGATGGTAATGAGTACTGGCTTGCGCGTCAACTCTCCAGGGTACTTGAGTACTCGGAATATCGGCATTTTCTTCCTGTCATCGAGAAAGCCAAAGAGGCCTGCACAACAAGTAAACATTCGGCAGCAGACCATTTCGAGGATATCCTCGAAATGGTTGATATCGGGTCCGGCGCTAAAAGATCAGTACCAGACGTGCGACTGTCACGCTACGCCTGCTACTTGATTGTACAGAACGGCGATCCCTCAAAGCCGGTGATAGCCAATGGCCAGACTTACTTTGCCATGCAAACCCGGAGACAGGAACTCGCTGACGAGGAGCGCTTCGCGCAACTTACTGAGGATGAGCGGCGGCTGATGCTGCGCGATGAGTTGACTCATCACAATAAGGCCCTGACTGCAACAGCAAAATATGCAGGTGTAGAAACAGGGTTAGACTATGCTATTTTTCAGGATCACGGGTACAAAGGACTTTACGGAGGGCTTAGCGCAAAGAACATTCATGCCCGAAAAGGACTTAAAAAATCCCATAAAATTCTCGACCACATGGGTAGCACTGAACTTGCCGCTAATCTGTTCCGCACAACACAGACAGAAGAAAAGCTCAGGCGGGAGAAAATTAAGGAGAAGCAGGCGGCGAACCGCACACACTTTGAGGTAGGTCACAAGGTTCGTCAGACCATCAAAGAACTCGGCGGTACCATGCCGGAAAACTTGCCGAAACCTGAAAAGAGCATCAAGCAAATTGAGCGGGAAAAGAAAAGGATCGAAGGAAAAAGGAATGATTAGTACCAATTTCTTCTCGCTGAGGGGAACTGTCAAGGATTACATGACAGTTCGGCAGGTTGCCAAAGGGAAGATAAAAGATACTGCAGTTGTAAAGGAATACTTTATAACTCAAGCGGGTCAGGAGGATATGGCCGACCTATTTCAAAAGGATGTGCATACAATAAAAGAACACATTCGGGACATCTTGACCGTGGAAGAACTTACGGAGGATTCAGTTATCCGGAATGTCCGGATAACTGCTGCCGACGGCAAACGTTGTGAGGTTACCTACTACAACTTTAACGTGACCTCCGAGCGCGATATCCTTGACCACACCGGCTCTGTATCCCATGAAGACGCTTTGAAGAAGGCCGAGATCGAGTTGGAGAAATACCGGCAGCAGTTGCTGAACGAACCCAGCCCAGTGGAGCGGCATTTTGAGGAGGCGGTGAAAAAGGTAAAGGCGATGGAACTGCAAAGATCGAAGCTGGAAAAGAAAGGGCGGGGGGAAAAGAAGTGACTTGGAAGAAAGTCATACTTGGCGACATCGTAACGCTTCAGCGTGGGTACGACCTACCTGAACAAGATCGGCGCCCTGGGCAATTTAGTGTTGTCGGATCAGCGGGCCCTAATGGGTTTCACAACAAGGCTAACGTTTCTGGTCCTGGAGTGGTAGTAGGAAGAAGTGGTGCTGGATTCGGTACTGCGCATTTCTGTGAAGCAGACTTTTGGGCATTGAACACCGGTCTCTTTGTATCCGATTTTCGGGGTAATGACCCCTATTTTGTCTATTATCTTCTCGATTATCTCGATTTCACAAAGTACAACTCCGGTGGTGCTCAACCTTCGCTAAATCGCAATTTCATTTACCCTATTCCAGTGACTCTTCCTCCGTTAGCAGAACAGACGCGAATTGCACGTATGCTATCTACTTGGGACCTCGCCATTGAAAAAAAAGAGCAGCTGATAGAGGCAAAAGAAAGGTGGTTTTCATGGTTGCTCAAGAGGTTGATTACAAGTGATAAACACCCTCGTAGGCATATACGTGATTTCACGACAGAGGTATCAAAACGAAATAGCGGTGGAGTGATTGATCGTGTTCTCAGCGTTACCAACAACAGAGGTTTTGTCCTACCGGAAGATCAGTTCGAGCGACGGGTTGCCAGTAGCAATCTGAACAATTACAAGATCATTACCAGAGGCCAGTATGCCTACAACCCCTCCCGCATCAATGTCGGCTCCATTGCCCGCTTATACAGCTGGGAGAAAGGCGTTCTCAGCCCGATGTATGTGGTGTTCAGGCTTAACGAGAAGAAAGTCAATAACGATTTCTTTCTGCATTGGCTGTCTTCTCACGAAGCCAAAGAACGTATACGCAAGAGCGCTCAGGGCAGTGTGCGCGAAACTGTCAGCTTTACAGACCTTGTCGCAATCCCTTTTCCACTTCCGCCGCTTGAACAGCAACAACAAATTGCCACAACCCTAAACATTGCCCGGCAGGAAATTGATCTTCTGAAAAAGCAGTCGGAAGCCTACCTCAAGCAGAAACGTGGCCTTATGCAGAAGCTACTGAGTGGCCAGTGGCAGCTGAAAAATGGCGAGGAGGTTGAAAATGGATAGTCTCATACCCTTTTCCCAAGAAAACATGAACGAAATATTCAAAGTCTCTCCAAATAAACCGAATCGGGTAATTTCTCGAGAATCTAGTTGGCTGGAGTTCAAAGAGTCCTTTGGTTGGGCCAGTCTTGCCAAATATCTTCGCTCATGTGCAGCATTCGCAAATTCTAAGGGGGGCTACATTGTTTTTGGAATCGCCAACCGACCTCATATTTTGAAGGGGCTCAAAGGAAAGAATCTCGATTCCTTTGAAGGCTTTGATCCCGAACAGATGACTAATCATTTTAACGATCATTTTGCTCCAGAAATTGAGTGGAACATTCATCAGTATGAGCTTCATGGAAATGTTTATGGACTGCTTTATGTGTATGAGTCGAAAAATAAGCCTGTTGTTTGCTGTAAGGATGCCGGTAAAGAATTGAAGGAGGGAGATATTTATTATCGGTATCGAGGACGCACAGAACGAATTAAATACCCTGAGCTTCGCACTATTCTCGACGCAGGGCGTGAACAAGAGCAGCAGCTTTGGATGCAGCATCTTGCCAATATTGCCCGTATTGGTGTAAGAGAGGCTGGAATATTTGATCTTCATACAGGCCAAATTACAGGATTTGGCGGGTCATTTCTCATTGATGAATCTCTGCTCAGCCAGTTGTCATTTATCAAAGAAGGCGAATTTTCTGAAGTGAAAGGCAAGCCAGTACTCAAACTCATTGGTAATGTCGAGCCAATAAGAAGCATGCCGTCGAATGCCGGTAAGAAACAGATTATAAAAACAAAAGGGATTCGCATAGGGGATATCGTAGGAAGTTTTTTAAGCCGCGAGCGTGTTGCAGAACCACAAGAATTTATCAAACAGATATGCTTTGAAAGTACGGCATTTCTGCCAGTTTATTACTACATGCACACAGCTGGTCTTAATAGTGGCAGGACTATTGATATGCTAAACGAGGTGGTTTCAAGATCCGCGTCCAAGACAAAACTTATAGAACGTATTATGAATACTTCGACGCAACAGTTGACTCTTCCCGCAGGTGATAGTTATGCCGCCAAAAAGAAACGTGAATATGTTGAACAACTGATAGGTAACTCTGTGGACCCAACACTGTCTGGCAAAAATCTTGAGTACTGCCTGCAAGCTGTTCGAGGGCTCTCTCAAAAAGAAGCATTCAAACACTCAAAATATCTTCGTATTTTATTGAGAAATTGGTTCAATAAACATTATGCATCTGCTAAAGGCTCCTTGGCAGATAATCTTCGCCGGGCAATATGCTGGATTGATGAAGTGATTTATAAAGAGGGTGTAAATAAATAAAATTCAATAGAACGTTTATTTGTATCATGTTGTGCTACATGGACACTATGGACGGCATTGTAGAAGGAAGGATTTTGAAAAATGGCTGATCGGGAAGAGCTGATTCCAAGACAAGGAGCTTATCGCAGGTTAACGAGTTTTCAGCTTGCACAACTTGTGTATGATGTAACGGTGCGGTTTTGCTATCGTTATGTTGAGTGGCGTTCGCGGACACATGACCATATGGTTAGAACACGTAGTCAATCCAGGGGCTGCTTATGAAAAGCTTCCGCTTTAACGAAAAATACCTCTCCCAAATCCCTGCGTTGCAGCAGCTTATCAACCTTGGGTTCAACTATCTTACCCCCGAGCAGGCTGTGGCTGAACGTCAGGGAAAGGTCGGCGGTGTGTTGCTGGAAGAGATACTGCGCAATCAGATCAAGGCCATCAACCGTATCCAGTACAGAGGAGAGGAATATCTGTTCAGTGAGGAAAATATACAGTCAGCACTTCAGAAGCTTAAGAATGTGAAGTGGGATGGACAGCAAAAGACCAATGAGGTGGTCTATGATCTCCTAACTCTGGGAACGGCGCTGGAACAAACCATCGAAGGAGACTCCAAGAGCTTCACCCTGCGCTATATAGACTGGGGGGACTGGAAGAACAATATTTTCCATGTTACGGCGGAGTATCGTGTCGAGCGAAGCAGGAGCGATGAGACTGCCCGACCCGATATTGTGCTCTTTGTGAATGGTATCCCTTTTACCGTGATCGAGTGCAAATCGCCTAAGGAGGAAATAAGTAAGGCTGTAGAACAGACTATCCGCAATCAGCAGGATGAATATATCCCCAGGCTTTTCTCATATGTGCAACTTGTCATGGCCGTAAACAAGAATGCTGCCATGTATGCCACGGCAGGTACGGCGAGGAAGTTCTGGAGTGTGTGGCAGGAGCTTCGGGACAAGGAAAGAGATGTTGATGCAAGCATTAAGAGACGGCTGCCGCCGGAGATAAAGGATGTGCTCTTTTCCGGCGACTTTGCTGTGGCCAGAAAATTCTTTGATGTCCTGGAGGCTGAAGGCGGTAGACAGGTGACTGAGCAGGACAAGACCATCTACAGCCTTTGCCGTCCGGAGCGTCTTTTGGAGCTTGCCCATAAGTTCACTATCTTTGACGGAGGGATCAAGAAGGTCGCCCGCTATCAGCAGTATTTTGTCATCAAGTCAACGATGGAACGGGTGAAGCAGTTGGATGCCGAAGGACGGCGCAAGGGGGGCATTATCTGGCATACGCAGGGATCGGGGAAATCACTCTCTATGATCTGGCTTGCCAGAAACCTTGCACTTGATCCTGATATTCCTGATCCTCGCATAGTGCTTGTTACCGACCGCGTGGATCTGGACCGGCAGCTCAGTAATACCTTTGCCGCCTGCGGGCTTGATCGGCACAGGGCAAAAACCGGGCGGGACCTCCTGGAGGCGGTTTCGGAAAAGAAGGCGGCCATTGTCACCACCCTGATTCACAAGTTCGACAAGGCGCTTAACGTTAAAAAACACCGGGAGGAATCCATAGATATTTTCATGCTGGTTGATGAGGCGCACCGCACTCAATTTAAGAATCTGCACGCCCGGATGAGGCAGATGTTTCCGAAGGCATGTTACCTGGGCTTTACCGGAACGCCGCTTATGAAGAAGGAAAAGAACAACTTCATCAAATTCGGCGGCCTGATTGAACCTCACTACTCGATTAAGCAGGCGGTGAAGGACAAGGCAGTGGTTCCTCTACTGTATGAGGGACGCTATGTGGAGATGGAGCAAAACAAGGCTGCAATTGATCTCTGGTTTGACCGTCACACCCAGGGGCTTACTGATGAGCAGAAGGCGGACCTGAAAAGGAAGTACGCGCGCGCCGAGATGCTGAACAAGGCCGACAAAGTGATTTATATGCGTGCCTTTGATATCAGCGAGCACTTTCGCCAGAACTGGCAGGGCACTCCTTTCAAGGCTCAGTTGGTTGCTCCAGGTAAGCCAGCGGCATTGCGATATCATGCGTTCCTGAATGAGTTCGGACATGTCACTTCAGAAGTGATCATATCACCGCCGGATACACGGGAAGGTTTTGAAGAGGTTGAAGCCGGGCCGGAAGATGAAGTCGTCCAGTTCTGGCAGAAGATGATGAAGAGATACGGCTCTGAGGAAGAATACAACAAACAGATCGTCAGCCAGTTTCTGTATGGAGATCACCCGGAAATCCTGATCGTCGTGAGTAAATTGCTGACAGGATTTGATGCGCCACGAAATACGGTGATGTATCTTTGCAGTACTCTCCGGGAGCATACCCTGCTGCAGGCGATTGCACGTGTGAACAGGCTCTATCAAGACGAAACCCTCGGTGCAGAGAAAGAGTTCGGGTATATCGTTGATCATGCCAGTATACTTGGCGAGCTGGACCAGGCCTTAACCATGTACGCCGATGCCGGTCTGGAGGACTTCGACGAGCAGGATATCGAAGGGACGCTCACGTCAATACACCAGGAAACTGCTAAGCTGCCACAGGCCTACTCTGATCTCTGGGACCTCTTTAAGGAGGTGAAGAACAGATATGATGAAGAGGCTTATGA
>Ga0209211_10009191_pt1 | contig 13245 bp, 8 predicted proteins | sample RifGroA2_FD_183992 | JGI IMG/M metagenome (GOLD analysis project Ga0209211, IMG submission 183992) | Groundwater microbial communities from Rifle, Colorado, USA - Groundwater A2 (SPAdes) (version 2) | ecosystem: Environmental > Aquatic > Deep subsurface > Groundwater | place: Rifle, Colorado...
CGCGATCTCAAGCAGGGCACCGAAGCCATCGAAGAACGTGCGCGCAGCGAGCTGGGCATGATCAAGCGCGACGAAGTTTTTTTCCAGATTCTGGAAAAGCCATCCGCAGAGATAACAGAGAAGCAGGCGATGTCATCGCCTGCTTCATCTGTTTCCGGCGCGCACAAATAACGCGCACCCAGCACCTCATCGCTCCCGATTCACTATCTTTGTTGGAACACCCGCTATTTACCGATCACCGGCCCGGTTACGCCATCGACTCCGAGCGACTTCAGTATTGATAATTCGGTTTCGCTCTTTACGCCGACAGCGATAACGACAACACCAACAGCATGGGCAATACCACAGAAACGATTCAGAAATTCTTGAGCGCCTAAATTTTCCTCGATACTGTGCACCAGACCAGGATGTATCTTGATGTAATCGAGTCCGAGTTCGGTCAGTTTATGGCTCTCTGACAGCCGCTGGCCGAATTGCTCAATGCCGACATGACAGCCGAAATCCTTGAGCACCAGGCAGACATCCTTGAAGGCGTCGAAGTGCTTGAAAGCGCCATATTCGGTCACCTCAAACCACAAGCGCGGGCAAAGCTCCGGATTGCCGCGCAAGAGTTTCAAAAGATCGGCACGGAATGTCCAGTTGCCGATGGTCTCCGCTGAAAGATTCACCGCCACATCCTCCGCGATGGTGGATAAATGCAGGATAGCCAGACGGATCACTTCCAAATCGATCAGTGCGGTCAAATTGAGGTGCGCTGCAATCGGCATGAAATCACCAGCCGCCATCAACGGCTTGCCCGGTTCGGTCTGCAGGCGAACCACGCCTTCCTGATGCAGTATCACACCTTCCTGTTTGATAACCGGGTAAAACACCAGCTTCACGTTACCTGCATTCACCGCCTGGGTTAACAGGGTGCGCCACTGTTCACCCGGAATAGCATTCATCTGCACGCCGCCTTCGATGACGTGACTGGCATTCTCCCCCTCCCCCTCAGCCAGTGCCAGAGCCTGATCAACCCGGGAAAGAATATCGCCAACGCTGCTGCCGCGCTCAAAAAAAACAACTCCCAAATGATAAATATCAGTCAGCTCCGGCCATTTCGCCACCAACTGTTCATCAAATATCCTCACCAGCCGTTGGGACACGTCTTGCAGGTCGCTCTCGCCAGGTAGTGCCACGGCAATATCGCCCGCCTTGATCCGTCCTGACAAAGCCCCCTCATGCTGCCGGGAAAAATCCGTATAAATCTGCCCGATTTCCTTAAGCAGTTGATCTGTCCTGGCACGCCCCAGTGCCTCATTGATGGTATCCAGATCAGGTAGGCGCATGACTGCCAGGGCGCCGTAACTTACAATCTCTCTGCTTGCGAGTTGTTCCTTGAAATGCGCCATGAAATAATCGCGATTCGGCAGCCCGGTCAGTTGATCGTAATTCACGCGCCGCAACAACTCCTCCAGGCGCGCCGCCGCCTCGTTGAACATCTGCCTTACCCGTTCCACCATGCCGTTCATGGCGTGAGCAAGGGCGCGCAGTTCGGGCGTCCGAGGTTCGGTAATCGTAATAAAACGCCGTTCACCAATCGCTCCTGCCTGATTGACTACATCATTGAGTGAACGACCGATGGTGCGCAGTCCGAGCATTCCAAGCATACCCACACAGCTTCCGCCCAGAAAAAACCAGAGCAGCAGCTTGCCAGTCTGTTCCCACAACGACTGATAGGCAAACTGGGTATGGCTTATCACTTTCACCGTGCCGTATTGTTTCCAGCCATCGCTGACCTGTGCCAGCCCCGGCTTGGAACTGATCGGAAACGACTTGATGAACCAGGACGGCACATTCGTATCCGATTTGTCCTGGATACGTTGGGAAATCACCTTGCCGAACGGATCTGCCACCGAGATCAATTGATAATAGCCCGTATCAAACAGTGCGGTTACTTGCAGTTCGATTGTTACCGGGTCTTTATCCTGCTGGGTCATGGACAGCGCCAGCGAGTTGGCGACATCGCCATTCTTGCGCTCGAGCTGTTGTGTAAGATAAGCCTGAGCCGACCAGATGCTGACAAGCAGACTCCCCGCAAAAGCCATGACAGTAGAAATAATAACTGCCAGCCATAACTGACGCATTAATGACATACGCACCTCATTTCACTCAAAGCCTTCCCCCTTCATTTTTTCGACCAGATCGTTCCACCTCGACAGGCGACTCCCGTCGCCCGGCTGTGGCGTGCTGCCCCCCGCCGCCCAGATGCCTTCCGAGTTGAAACTAAAAATCGGAGCAAGGTCGGTGCGGCGCAATGCCGGGCGAATTTCGCTCACCAGGTTGTCGAGTACCAGCGGTTCCGCATCCGGTGCGGAATAATAGGTCAGCACCATGTGCGCCTGGGTGATGTTGCTGTCCATTCCGCCTATCCGCGCCTTGACGTAGGTGATCCGCAACTTGGAAACCGGCACACCGGAAAACTTCAGCGAAAAGTATTTGGCAATGGCGTAATCCTCGCAATCGCCGCTACCTTTCATCAGGGCTTCGATAGGGGTTGCCCAGTAATCTTCGCGCCCCCAGGTTTTTGAGTCAGCTTCAAAGCGTAGCTTGCGGTTAAAGTACTCATTTATGTTTTTCAGTTTTTGCTGTTCTGTACCCTTCTGAAACAAGGTCAGGGCATCGTTCCAATCCTGAGCCGCAGCCGCAGCGTCGCCACCATAGCGCTGCTGGACGGCCTGAATAACGCGTTCCAGCCGGAAACTCTCAACCGCACCGGCCAGCAGCACAACACTATACAAGCCGAAGCAAGTCAGCAGCAATCCGTAACGATATTGTATTTTTATCAACAGAGGCTTATCCGCAATTAACTTGCATTCACATTCAATTAATTAGCAGTGTACTGTAAAAATATGGCTTATTTTTTTCTCTCAGGCTGCTAGGCAAGAAAAACAAAGCCCTGCATAAGTACCATAACTCTAGTACCGATACAGGGCTTTCCCAAGTGCAAGTAGCCTAAGGAAAAGTCAGGCAATATTTATTTTTTTTCATGAACCGTGTAACGAACCTCTACGCGACGATTCTGCGCGCGGCCTTCTTCGGTCTTGTTGCTGGCTACCGGTTGTGTTTTACCCATTCCCTTGGCATTAATGCGCTTGGCATCAACACCATTTTTCACCAACCAATTTTTTACTGCTGCAGCACGTCTTTTCGATAGCCCCAAGTTGTAGGCCTCGCTAGCAATTTCATCGGTATGGCCAACGACCTCCATGTCAGCGTCAGGGTACTTTTTGGCAAACTCAACCACAGGTTTCAGCTTGGCATCGGCACTGGGTTTTAGCGTTGCAGAATCGAAATCGAAGTTAGCCCCCGTGATGACCACAGGTCTGGCGGTTAAGATGATCTGCTTGACAGAAGGCTCAATCTTCACACGGGTCAGCTTATCCTTTTCCAGGGCGAGATTGAATATGGCATCCTTATCAATCGGCATGTCGCCGCCAAACTCTGCGGGGCAGGTGGTGAACATATCTTCATCCGGAGAAGTCTCCGGCTCAGGCGGCGTCATGTCGAGATTCTTGAGGTTGAGAATATTGAGCAGGTTGCCGGACATCGCCTGATATTTTGCATCGGCGATTACCAGGTCCATTTCCGCATTCAGATAGTTACGCCTGGCTGTGTAATATTCGTTTTCGGAATCGAGAACGTCGAGCAGCGTGCGTTGGCCGATATCAAACTGGTTGCGGAAGGCGGTGCGTACCTTGTCGATGCTGAGTTGGTGTTGATCGAGGTACTGTAGCTGTTCGACCAGACGAAGGTGGTCGTTGAAGGACATGGAAAGATTCTGGCGCACTTCGCGGCAGACCTTTTCGCGCAGGTCCTTGGCGACATTAAGCTCTTCGGTAGCCTTGTATTTTTTGGATTTATCCTGATTGCCACGGAAGAGATTCCACGTTAGCGTGACGCCTGCGGTTGATTCATTAGTGGTGCCGGTAAAGCCGGCATCGTTCAGGTTATGCACTCTTTCAAGGTAGGCATCAACCCGTGGATAAAATCCGGATTTTTGCACCTCAACGTTGCGCTTGGCAGAGAGGATATTCTCGAAAGCTGCCTTGAGCCGGGGCGCTTTTTTGAAGCCCGTTGTGATGCTATCCATACGATCCTTGGGTAGCCCTGTGGAAAGGTTGGATGGCGGCGGTTCCATTTCACCCTTTGGCAGTTCGCCAACAATACGCTGGTAACGCGCGCTGACGTCGTGCAGGTTGGCGGTTTCTGTCAGCAGGTTCGATTCGGCCAGTGCCAGGCGGCCAGCAGCGGTTTCCATATCAACCTGGCGTCCCACGCCGGACTGGGCGCGTTCTTTGACTTTGACATAAGCGAGGCGGTGAGTAACGTAGTTTTCTTCAGCAAATTCGACCAGCTGGCGTTGGCGCCAGACATCACTGTAAGCCTTGGTCGCTTCGAACGCGGCGCTCTCGGAAATGTCGACCATTTCGTAGAAGCGCACTAGCGTTGAATGTTCAAGCCGCTTGGTGTCATTGATGGTAGCAAAGCCCTCGAAAAGATTCTGGCGCAGAGACACCTTGGCATTCTGAAAGTTGTATTTACGTTCACTGCCTGGCGGCGTGTAAAGAGGGGATTGGCGGTGCTGGTAGGCAGTGCCGTACATGATGTCCAGCGAGGGAAGATTGCGGCCCCAAGTGGTATCCCGCTCGAAACCGATGGCCTTGAACTCATGCCATTTGGCGACGACTTCCGGGTTGGTCAAAACAGCCTTGCTTGCGATTTCGTTAAGTGTTACCGGGGCGGCCTGAGCCACGGAGGCAGCGGAACTGACGAGCAGAGCTAGGACTGACTTTTTAAAGGTTGGCTTCATTAAATCTCCCTTGATTATTTATAACTTTTTCATTAAACCACAAACTTAACAAGTAGGGCAATATGCCCCATGTTTGAAATTAGCCAAAGAAAACCCCCGGTAACCTTGCGGTTGCCGGGGTGCATATCCCGCCTGTCTTTTTTAATATCGCACACCAGCTGGCGCCGGCGGGCATATGGGATAAAACCATCTAGGACGTGATCGTGACGAGGTTGTTCGTGTCCATGACCAAATGCTGAGTACCTGTTAAAGCGGCCTCAAACTCAACGTGGATGATCTGCTCAGGACTGACTCCATCACCCACATTCACATACACATACGCTTCCGTCGACGCAGAAGAGTGATCGGAAAAAGTCACATCCCCACCGTTAGAGAGAATATCACTCAGGTCTAGCGCGTCGTTAATGCCAAAGTCCTTGACCGTATCTGTCGCAGGGTTAGCTTCGGTGCCAATATCGGCCAAACGGAATACAAAGGTATCCGCTCCGCTTCCGCCGGTCATGACATCATCGCCTGCCCCGCCGGTTATAGTATCGGCAGCGGATGTCCCCACGATGTAATCAGCGTCGTCCGTGCCCGCAAAGGTATGATCCGCATCGGTCTGAATAGTGAAGCTGGAAACAGCGGAACTACCATCATAATCGGTCAAGGTCGCAGTGAAATTCATTTGCACTTCCTGATCCACCGTGACTGTGGTTTCGGTCGAGAAGCCGAACGACAGCTTGACATCGGTTCCCTGGATGCCTTGGTCTGTAGCATAGAAGCCCGCCGTAACCTCGACATTGTCGATGCCATCCCAACCCGCAGGTGTGTCCAGCGCGTAAGACGAGAGCGCGTCACCAGTATAGTTCCCGCTCGTGATGGCAGTCAGACTACCATCCTGATTGACGAGAAAATCGCCGTAACGGCTGTCAAGCATGATGGTCTGCGTTTCATCATTGGTCCCGTGCATCGTGAAATACAGTACATCTTCCGAACGGCCCTGACCGAAGCCGACATCACCAGACTCTTTGAAAAAGACCGTGATGGCACTTGCGACCTGGTCAGGGTTGTAGGTCAGGCTCTCCGTTGTGAGGGTTGTAATTTTCTCCTTGCCGCCGCTTGTTGTCACATAGCTTGAAATCACATTGTTGTCGATACCTATCCCATCACCAGAGGCGTTGATGTCGCTGCCTACCGTCGTGGCCGCATAATTTATTGCGTCTCCTGTGCTACTGGTCGCACCAGCAAGAGCCAGTGTCTGGCCAACCGGTGCAGCAGTCACCGTTGCCTGCTGGGTCGTGCCGGTGGCCGCATCCGCGTAGGTAAGCACATAAGTCGCTGTTGGCCCGGACGCCTCGACAGCACCTTGAAATTCCGTCGGCGTAATCGTAATCACGGTCGGGGATGATCCAAGATCCAAGGTATAAGTGCCGTCATTATTCAGAACGAGAGTGAAGCCCACCGTTCCACCGGAGTAGGTGAAAGTTCCTGTCCCGGTATTGTTGTTTGCATCAAAGGTGAAACTGCTGGTTGTCGCAGGACTCCCGCCCACAGTGACGTTATCTAACAGCACTGCAAGTGTGTTCGGATTATCTGCGCTGAGCGTTTCATTCCACAAACCGGTATAAATTTGATCCGTCGCACCAGTTGAACCGATGCTGTTGGTAAAGGCCAGAGTCGGAGCTGTGTCGGTGATATCAATTGCAGTGCCATCGTCCGTATTCAGAGCCTCGTAATTACCACCGGTAGCACTCAAGATTGATACGTTGATGGGGCCTGGGTTATTGAAAGCGCTGATATCGATTGACGCCGATCCGCTCGTTTCGCCAGCAGGTATCGTTACCGATCCGATCGAAGTGGTGCCGTCGATGGTGAGATTGACAACCAAGGCCGATTGTTGCGGCTCCGCCCCTTCGGGAACCGATACGGTGAAGGTCACTGAGCCCGTGGTCCAATTTACCAAGGTCGCCGGTGAAGAGGTCAGGGTGAGTGTCGTGGTGTCGGGGGTGTCGCTGATATTCGCCGTGGCCGACGCCGGGTCTATCACCAAGTTCTCGAAGGTCGCGCCCACAACGCTGGCGCCCGAGATCGTGACCGTGGCAGCGCCCGGGTCTACATATACGTCGTCGCCTTGCGCGGGAACCGAGTAGGCGGCGCTCGTGGCGCCCGCATTGATGGTGACATGGTCGCCGTTGCTCAGCGTTACCGTCAGGTCGCGATCCAGCGCCTGGCTCACCGATACGGTGAAGCCCGCCGCCGTCGCTTCGTTCACGTCGCCATTGGAGGCGATGCTCACGGTGACCTTGTCAAGGGTGTCGCTGATCTGCGCCGTGGCCGTGGCGCCGGCGAAGCTCACCGCCTCGAAGTTGCCGCCGCTCACGCCGCTGACCGTGGCGGTGATGCTGCCCGGGTCGACGTAGACGTCCGGGTCGGCGGTGTTCACCACCAGCGTGCCGGTGGTCTGCCCGGCCGCGATCACGATGTTGCCCAGGTTGGTGGTGATGGTCACCGCCGTTTCGCCCGGGTTGCTGAGGGTGGCCGTGAAGGTCACGCTCGCCGCGTCTTCGTTGACGTTGCTGGCCGTCAGGCTCACCGTCGTGGTGTCGGTCGTGTCTGCAACCGTATAGCCAACCGGCGTATCATCAAAGCTCAATACTTCATTCGCGCCGCCGCCGGTCATGCCAACGATGCTGACTGAATGTTCTGACGGGTCGACATACGGGTCATCACTCTGCACAGCCACAGGCTGGGACGATCCGGATAGTGTTCCAGCCGGGATGGTGATTTCTGCACCGTTTGAGAGCGTAACGGTAACATCCCCGCCCGATGCCTGAGAGAGCGTAACCGTGAAAATTACAGACCCCCCTTCAAGTATCCCATCAACCTCGCCACTTGGCAGAATACCGAGTACCGATGCCAGACTCACGACAATCGGGATCTCCGCTGCCACCGGCGGAACACCAGCCTGCCCCTCGATCACAGGCGGCGTTCCGGTTGGATTGATCGGGAAGTCGTAGCCTGTGGTCGGCACGTTTTCGACAATGCGCACGAGATCCACAAAGCTGCTGCCGCCGCCATCACCGCCCGTCAAACCGGCGGCGGCAGCCTCTTCCTCCAGCAGTACGTTGAAATCCTGCTGATCATCGGTGCTGACGGTCTGGACGACCTTGGCCGCTTCGGTGGAACCCAGATCGGAAACGGCGCCCGCCGTGGCATCATGCGCCGGAGAGATGACCTGGCTATCGATCGTGACTGATTGTTGTTCGGCCACATTAAGCACCGGACCATTGAATATGTTGATTTCGGCGGAGCTGCCATTGGCGGTGATGATGACCTCGCCCTCGAATATTTGGTCACCCGCTGCCAAGCGGCGCATATTGCCGTCCGCACTCTTCGCAAAGACTTCACCTTGGATGGATCTTACCTCGCCGACTGCCACAGATTGAGTTGTATTTGAGTTTGCCATGATATTCACTGCCTCCGCTGGTTAGTTAGATGGTTTGCTGTTTGCAGTTTATACAGCTTGAAAAATGCATCAATTGCCCAAAAGGGCAGAAGCGGAAAGTTGGTTGTTTTGTTGGGTTCAGCGGCAATAACGCCACCTGAAACAAGGCGCGCCATTTGAGTGTCTCAAGCAGCGGATGCCCGCGTATCAGCACCGCTGCCATTTCGTCCGGATGGGTGTTAGTCGGTAGTGTTAAGCAAAATCGCAAGCTGCAGGCGGTCGCGCGCACCGAGCTTCTCGAAAATGGCGGTGAGATGTGCTTTGATGGTGCGTTCGGCAATACCGAGATCGCGGGTGATTTCCTTGTTGCTTTCTCCGCGTGCAACGCACAGCGCGACTTCACGCTCGCGCTCGGAGAGTGCCTGTAATGCGGGGTGTTGCTCATGCCGGCCAGCCATGGATGAGCGGACGCTTATGCCGCCCACCAGACGGTTGAGCAGGGATTCGCCAACCCACAGTCCGTTGTTACGGATGACCGATTCTATGGTGTGCAGAAGTTCCGGCGTTGCATGTACATTGCAGTAGCCGGACGCCCCGCGTGCGAGGGCTTCCAGCCCCTTGTCGTCGCTAGGTTCGTCGTGCATGACCACAAAGCGAACACCAGCCGGGCGCACGCTGCCCGGTAGTTGGTTGTGCAGCCAGACGATGCTGCCAGCGGGAAGATTGGCAGGCATGGACGAGAGAATTTTCGCCTGCGGGAAAGCTATCACCCAACGCATCGGATGCACTTTGCTGTCCGTGATAATGATATTGTTGACCATCATATTCTCCCTTTATTAGCGTTCCGTCAGCGCATATTGCTTGGCTCGCAGTATAGGCTTGAGCAGGTAACTGAGCACCGATTTTTTCCCGGTGAGGATATCCACTTCGGCGATCATGCCCGGAATAATAGGCATGTTCACCCCGAGACTGGATTTTACCGTGCGCACCCGAACAATATAAAATGTGTTTCCCTTGTTGTCCATGACCGAGTCTGCGCTGATGTTTTCCACATATGCTTCCAAACCGCCATAAATGGCAAAATCATAGGCAGTAAACTTGACGTTGGCCTTCTGTCCGGGATGGAGAAAGGCGATATCTCTGGGCAGCACTTTGGCCTCGAGCAGGATGGTGTCTTCGAGCGGCACCACCTCGATGATATCCTTGCCTGGCTGCACCACGCCACCCACGGTGTTATACAGCAGGCGCTGAATCGTGCCGTTGACCGGCGATCTGATGTCGGCCTGCTTGACCTTGTCGGAGAGTGCAACGCTGCCTTCACTCAGGCTGCTGATCTTGGCCTGGGTATCGGAGAGTTCGTTGCGCGCACGGTTCTTGAACTCGAGTTCGACTTCTTCGATTTTTTTTCTCGCCTCGGCTATCGCTGACTGCAGGCGGGTGATTTGTGACGCAGTCTGATTTTTCTCGCCTTCAAGGCGGCTTACGTCACGCTCCAAGCGGAGCAGATCAACATCCGAGACCGCGCCGGAATTGAGGAGCGGCCTGGTCATCGCCAGCTCTCTGGAAGTCAGGGCATAGCCCCGTCGGGCTTGCTCGTGACGCGCCTGCGCCTCGCCCAGTTCATGGCTGCGCTGTGAAAGCTGGTCGCGTGCAATACCCAACTGTGCATTCAACTCGGCCTTGCGATTGGAGTAGACCAATCGCTCCTGATCGGCCAGCGCGGGGTTTTCCCCGAGCACTTCCGGTGGCGGTACAAATTCCGTGCCTTCAGCCAACGCCCGCAGGCGCGCCGCCTTTGCCAGCAGCGACAGGTAAGTTGAGCGACTTTCATTAAAGCTGGAAAGGAAGCGGGTGGTATCGATCTTGACCAGCACCTGTCCCTCCTGCACACGGTCACCTTCCCTGACCAATATTTCTCTCACGATGCCTCCGTCAAGGCTTTGCACTACCTGTAATTGGCGCGAGGAAACGGCCTTTCCCTCGCCCTTGGTGATCTCGTCGACCTGGGCGATAGCAGCCCAAAGCAGAAACGCGGCAAAGGCAATGAGAGCGGCATGCACGACTCTTCGCGCACGCATGGGATCCTGGGTGATGATTGCCGAATCGGCATCGGCCACGAAATCGCGTGCCAGCTTGTCGTCCTCAATACGATAAACGGCGTAGGGATCGGTAGCATCAGCGCTACGCGAAAACGGATTGAGTTGACCGATGCGGAGATTTTTGAAAAACCCCTTGGGGCGTTTGGAAATACCCTCAAGATGTTCGGAAAAACCATCAGGCTTCTTGTGTTCGTCAGGCTGTTTGTCTTTTACTTTATCTTCCATGATTAACCCCGCCCCACTTTCCCGGTGCGCAGCGCTTCGGTAACCTGTGCCTTGGGGCCATCCGCGACCACCTTGCCCCGATCGATGACAATCAGGCGATCCACCAGATCCAATAGTGAATTCCGATGCGTGATCAGGATCATCGTGCGACCCTTGGCATAGGCCGTCAGCCGCGCCTTGAGCGCCTCTTCCGTGGAGCTATCCATGGAGCTGCTGGGTTCGTCCAGAAGGAGAACGCTGGGCTCATGCACAAAGGCGCGGGCAATGGCAACCGACTGGCGCTGACCACCCGACAGCGACTCGCCGCGCTCACCAATAAGCATATCAAAACCATTGGGATGGTTGCCGACCAACTCCTGCAACCCGGCAAGCTCGGCGGCCTGCAGGATGGCGTGATCTTCCACGTGGGGTATGCCGATGGTGATGTTCTCTCGCAGCGAACCGTAGAACAGCGTGGCATCCTGAGGAACGTAACCAACGGCTTTGCGCAACTCGGCCGGGTCAAGCTGGTGAATATCCACTCCGTCGATCTTGATGCTGCCCTCGCCCGGTTGATAGAGGCCAAGAATGAGACGGTTGATGGTGGACTTTCCGGAGCCTACCTTGCCGATGATCGCAACATGCTCTCCTTCCTTGATGCGGAAGCTGAGGTCGTTGAGAACATCGGACGATCCGCCGGGATAGGAAAATTTGACGTGGCTGAAGTCGATTTCACCCCCGATGCGCTCACGGCGAATAAAAGCCGCGTTATCGGGCCGCTCGACTGGCTGGGCCACCACCTTGTCCAGCGCCGATAGAGCCATGGCCGCATTCTGATAATGGGTAAGCAGGGAGGCAATCTGCGCGAAAGGCGCCAAGGCACGCGACGAAAGCATCATGCAAGCGATCAGTCCGCCCATGGATAATTTGTGATCCGATATGAGATAAACGCCAATGATGACAATGGCAACGGTAACCAGTTGTTGGGCCGACGTACTGCCATTAACCACCGAGGACGACATATAGCGCAAGTCGGCCCCGACCTTGGCCAGGAAGGCCACCGAATGCTCCCACTTGCGCTGCATGACGCCTTCCGCGCACTGCGTCTTTATAGTTTCAATGCCGACCAGGCTTTCGATCAGCGTGGAATTGCGCGTAGCCGTTGCACGGTAGGTGGTTTCGGTTAACTCCTGCATCTTCGGCTGGAGCATGAGGGCGTAAAGAACCAGCACAACCATGGCGACAACCAGCGGTATGGCCAGCATCCAGTTCAGCCAGACAATAAGTGCGAGGAAGATGAGGGCAAAGGGCAAGTCGATGAAAGCAGTAATCGTGGTGGACGTAATAAAATCACGAACCGATTCGAAGGCGCGCAGGTTAGCGGCGAATGAACCGACCGAAGCCGGCCGGTTAATCATCTGCATGCCGAGAACACGCTCCATGATCAGCGCTGAAAGATCGATATCAACCCGTTTTCCGGCCGCATCGAGCACATATCCGCGCATCATGCGCAGCCCTAAATCGACGGCGATGACTATGACGACTCCCAATGCCAATGTCCACAGAGTTTCAAATGCATTGTTCGGAACAACCCTGTCATAGACACCGAGGATAAAAAATGGAATGACGATGGCTACGGTGTTAATGAGTAAAGCCGCTAGCAGCACATCCTTGTAGAGCGGTGCGTTGTTCCACAGCGCACCCCAGAACCAGTGGCGGTTGACGGCCGAGCGGATTTCCGGGGCTCGCGTATCAAAGCGAAAGCGCGGGCGGACAAAAATGCAGTAGCCAGTGTAAATGGGCAGAAGCCGATTCAGTTTAATCTCGGTCGCCCCTTGCCCTGCCTCGGGAAAGACCACACGCGCCTGGGTGCGATCCTTGCTCACGCCGAGCAGGATGCATGAATCATTGTCTTTCAGCAGCAGGATAACCGGGAGCAATTCATCGCGAATTGCGTCCAGCGGCCTGCGCGAAACACGGGATGCAAGGTCTGCACGCGCCGCAGCGCGCCGCAGCAAAGCCGGTGTAAGCAGCCCTTCATGAAGAGGCAGACCCGCAAGAAAACCTTCGGGCGTCATGCTCCGCCCGTGAAAATGGGCAATCTCGATAAGCGATGACAACAACGGGTCGTGCCGCCTCCAGGATTCTTCACCCAACGGGGATTTGGTCACCCCCGCCTTGCTGTCATCGGCTGTAGTCATATTTGTCGATCTGGCCAAAGCGCGAGAATATCAGCGCAGTATCAAGCATGAAACCGGATGTATTGCTGAAGTGGCGTGACATCATAGAGTGACGAGAAGCACATTATGTTCAAGAAGAAAAACAACCCCACGCATGGTACGGAAACGATCTGGCTCTGGCAAGTTGTTACGGGAGCCTCTAAAAATCGATTTCCGGTATGCATTTCTTGCGCCGATTGAATCTTTTGCATTCGCCCGTGGGCGGATAAATCCGCCCCTTCATCCGCTGAATTTTAAAGTTGTCTATCGTTCGCTTCCGTTTGGGCAGAGGCCAAGTTGCGCAAGCTGGCGCGGAATGATTCCAGTTCCAGGGTCAGCTCCCTGAAATCGGTGGAAGACGCCCAGAACAACCCGATTCGCCCGTGCTTGCGCTCGACGCGGCCGCGCAGGCGCGGCTCGCGCTCCCTGTCCAGCCGCTGCTTC
>Ga0209211_10009193_pt1 | contig 13243 bp, 11 predicted proteins | sample RifGroA2_FD_183992 | JGI IMG/M metagenome (GOLD analysis project Ga0209211, IMG submission 183992) | Groundwater microbial communities from Rifle, Colorado, USA - Groundwater A2 (SPAdes) (version 2) | ecosystem: Environmental > Aquatic > Deep subsurface > Groundwater | place: Rifle, Colorado...
CAATAGAAATAAAGGTCAGCAAATAAGTAGCGGATTTTAGGGAATCACGTATTTTTTATTTTGTGCCGGTTATTTTTGTTTAGCTAATTAAATGCCCAATAACATTTCCAAAAACCAGAGTGACAACAAATCCCATAAGAAAGCTCGGCACAAACGGAATTCCCTCTTTTATAAGCACCTTTTTTATTTTCCCAGCCCTATAATAGCTGATTAGATTTTTTATCTGCTCTTTCTCTATGCCCAGGTCCTTTGGCCCGCAGATCCTTTTGCCGTCAACTTTAATGTCATTGACAATCCAGTCCCCTTCTGTCAATTTGCTGGGCAGGACATATTTCTGCATGCATGACTTCTCTACCGCTTTTGTCAGAATCCACATATAACAAGTAAGATATAGAGTGATTGCAGACCCGAATATCAAGATTTTATGATTGAACTGCATGGGAAAGAATGATGCTGCAAGAGCAATCAGCGCCAATATCAACAAGGCCATTTTAATCCTCTTTACACTTTTTTTATTTGATATATCCTTAACCTCTTTCGCAAATTTTTTCCTGTTTTTAACAGCAAGAAATACAGTCCACAATAAGCCGTAAATGGCGCCTGCAATCAGTATATTGATTAAAAAGGAGAATAAAAATGGCATTGAATCAAGCTTATAGAAATTCCAATCCAATCCCAGCAATGCACCTATTCCCATCAAAGCCTTGCTGTCTCCGCCCCCCCATTGCCCTGTATAAAACAAAAGGTATGCCAGTACAAAAGTTACACCCAAACCTATCAAACTCCTTATTATGTAAGAATAATCTAAATAAACCAATGAAAATATCAGATTGAATCCTATACCTATTCCAATTGAGCCGTAGTTCAGCCAGTCGGGGACTTCTCTTGTCTTCAAGTCGCTTATTGAAGCAATCACCAGAAATACAAGTACTGCAAGATAGATTATCAGCATAGGCATTGAAAGCACTACACAATCTTTATAAATGTAATCATATATCCAACAGCTATAATTAAAAATATAGGTTCAATAATTCAATCAATGGCAGCAGAAGCAGGAAAATACAGGCATGTTGCATTTGCTCTGGGAGATATTTCTTTACTTGACATTAATCAACTGATGTATGAAAAGCACTTTGGCGCGCTGAAAGATATTATTGGGCTGCAAACGGAGCTTAATATTGAAACAATGACTTTCTATCTTTTGTCCGAGAAAACAAGCAAGAATACAGAGCATTATGATAAGCTTGTCAGGAACATGAAAAGATTTTTTGATGAAATTGCAGAAAGCAGCCATATAACAAACAATAAAATCAAGATAGGTGTTTTTGGAAAATGGTATAAGCTGCCAAGCGAGTTTGTTGAATCGATAAAGAAGGCGGTAGATGCAACAAAGGACAACGGCAGCTTATTCCTGAATTTCTGCATAAACTATGACGGGCAGGAAGAAATACTGGATGCATGCAGGCTTATTGCAATGCATGTAAAGCAGGGCAGTCTTGACCCGGAGATGATAACTAAGGAGACAATAGAAGAGCACACTTATTCATCATATTACAAGCCGCCTGAAATCATTATAGCATTCGGAAAAGGGCATAAGCTGAACGGGTTTCTTTTGTGGGATTCCACTGATTCAGGGGTTTATTTTATTGAAAAGGAGTTCAGCGATGTAGTGAAGGGAGACTTAAGGGATTTTCTCAGTTAAGTTTAAATAGAAATATGGTTAAGTATACCTATGGATAACCTAAGGAAGGATTTTGAGCAGAGTTTTGGCTCTTTGAAAAGAAACACCAGAATTGTGCTGCCATCCCTATTTTCAACCGTTTTAATCCTGCTGCTGCTATTCTTATTCCTTAGCATCACGGGAATAGGGCCGTTATTTAGGGAGATAATGTCTGCCTCTGCGGGATTTGAAAAGCAGAAAAAGGACTATCTGATGAATCCTGATAATATTGGAGACAAAAATTACACTTTGGAAATGCTTAACTATGTTGGCAGGGATTCCCGCCACTCAAAATACAATGACCAGATGGTGGAGTATCTTGATGAAAGCGGATTTGATTCCGGAAAATTCGCAAAGGTCATGGTTATGGGGAATCTTGTTATGCTTATTGCATTTGTGATTATAGGCATTATAGCCTCAATTTTCTTTTCAAGCATGTCTTATGCAATAGTGGCCATGCACGTCAAAAAAGAAAGCTTTTCTGCAAGAAGATTATTGCGATTTACCAACAAGAATTTTTTCAGGCTTATCTTGCTTGGAATATTCAAGTTTTTGATTATTGCAGCCCCGCTATTATTAGGTGTAGCTTTAGTTGGATTATCCTTTTTAGCAAGCAAAGCTTTAGGGATTATTTTAATAATTTTGCTCCTAATAGCTTTTGTTTTTTATGCAATTTACATGAGCATTAAACTTATTTTTGCTGTCCCTATTATGTATATTGACGGAAAAGGGGCGGCTGCATCCCTAAAAGAGAGCTTTTGGATGACAAAAGGAAATATGAAGCATACGGCAATATTGTTCCTTATTTTATATGGAATAACATTGACCCTTAACTCATTTATCGGGAACCCGCTTTATGAATCATTTATTGTCGCGTTAACAATTCCAAGCTATGGAATAGTTATAACAAGCATAATAATTGTATTGATTACAATGGTAATGCTGTCTTTTGGCTCCGCATTTCACCATTTGTTTTGGTTTTATTCTTACCAAGGCTCAAAAAAGCCGCTAAAATTAAAGCAGGATATGAAAAACAGTGAAGGAGGAAAACAAAATGCCAAGAATGCAAACAAGCCAAGCAGGTAGAGCAGTGCCCTCTTATGGGGGATTCTGGATAAGATTTTCAGCTGCGATGTGGGACACCATTATTTTTGGGGTGCCATCTGTAGCGCTGTCGTTTACTTTAATGTTCGCGACAGGAATACAGTCAATATCTTATTTTGTCTCGCTGGCCTTTCTAATACTTACAATTTACATGGATGGGGTTTTAGGAGGCACGCCAGGCAAGCTTATGCTGGGACTAAGGATAAGGAATGAAAATGGGAGATTTATAGGGATACCATATGCCATTCTCAGATACCTGGGAAAAATAGTGTCCACCATAATAATAGGGATAGGATATTTGATGATAGCATGGGACAAAAGAAAACAGGGGCTGCATGACAAGATAGCAGGCACTTTTGTCTTGAAAGAGCCTGGTGTTGAAAGAAAGGCATTGACAGTTATAGGGATAGTATTGGGATTTTTGCTGCCAATATTGATAATCTTAGGGATCATATTGTTTATGGTAAATTAATGCCTAAACAGCCTAATTCCAGTAAAAACCATCGCAATATTGTGCTCGTTGGCAGCTTCTATTACTTCCTTATCCCTTATTGAGCCTCCTGGCTGTATTATTGCCGTAACGCCTGCTTTTGCAGCCTCGTCAACGCCATCCCTAAATGGAAAGAAAGCGTCACTGCTCATAACTGAGCCTTTGCATCTTCCTTTAGATTTTTCAACTGCGATTTTTACAGCATCCACTCTTGACATCTGCCCCGCGCCTATGCCTACAGTCACATTGTCTTTTGCAAAAACAACAGAATTAGACTTCACATGCTTGTTAACAACCCATGCAAAGAGCAAGTCTTTTATTTCATCTTTTGTCGGCTTTCTTTTTGTTACAACCTTCATACCTTTTTCTTTTATGACAATGTGGGAGCAATTTTGGTATAGCAGACCCCCATTAACTTTTTTGTATTCAAAACACTCATCGCATTTCCTTATAGTTCCAGTCTCTAACAATCTTATATCTTTTTTTGTCTTCAAAAGCTCCAACGCAGCTTTGTCAAAGTCAGGGCATATTACTGCTTCTATGAACCATGGTTTCATCAATCTTGCTGCTTCAATGTTGCAGTTTCTATTTAAAGCAATGATGCAGCCGAATGCTGACAATGGGTCTGTTTCATGGGCTTTTTTATAGGCATCTTCTATTTTTTCTGCTGAAGCAACTCCTGATGGATTGGTATGCTTTATCACAGCAGCAGCAGGCTTGTCAAAATCCTTTACAAGCTCAAATGCGCTGTCAACATCAAGGATATTGTTGAAACTCAATTCCTTTCCGTGCAGCTGCTTTGCCGTTCCAACGCAGCTTTCATTCGTGAAATAAGTGTAAAATGCAGCCTGCTGGTGCGGATTTTCACCATATCTTAAATTCTGGGATTTTTTGAAAGTAAGATTGAGGATTTCGGGGAATTTTATGTCGTTTAATCTGTTGAAGAATCGGTTGATGATTGAATCGTACCTTGCAGTGTATGCAAATGCCTTTGCAGCAAGATGGCAGTTGAATTTTTCATCAAAAAAATTCGCCTTCTTCAAAGACGAATTTTTTTGCTTATAGGTTTTTATTTTCTCGATTACAAGCGCATAATCAACAGGATCAACAACTACTATCACATCTTTATAATTTTTAGCAGCCGCCCTTATCAATGAAGGCCCTCCAATGTCTATGTTTTCAATCTGCTCCTTCAAGGGCGCATTTTTGTTCATCAGTTCCTCAAAGGGGTAAAGATTCACTGCGACTATGTCAATGTTCTTTATTTTGTTTTGCTGCAGCTCCTTTGAGTGGTTTTTATTGCCCCTTACTGACAAAATGCCTCCAAATATATTTGGATGAAGCGTTTTCACCCTTCCGTCAAGAATTCCCTTGTGCTTTGTCAAATCAGAAACCTGGGTTACCTTTATGCCGTTTTTCTGCAATAAAGAAGCTGTGCCTGATGTGGAGATTATCTCAATGCCTAATGAAGAAAGCTCTTTTGCAAAATCTGCAACTCCTGTCTTGTCGTAAACTGAAATTAGGGCGGTTTTTGCCATTTTACAATTAATGCTTTATTTTAGAGATGATTGTTTTAGTGAATTTAAATTCTTTTGATAGAACTTGACAAAAAACAGCCCTTTGCCGAATGTGCCAAGCACGAAACTTAGGATTATCAATAGGCACCCCATCAAAAACTTAATGTCTTTCCACCAAATTATTTTCCTCTCTTCCTGCATTTGTTTGATTTTACTTCCTTTTATCCATTATTGTTTTTATTTTCCCCTTTTCAAATAGATCAATTGCCTTTAATAAAACTTCCTGCTCTGCCTTCTGGACTTTTTCCTTTAAAGTATCATCTGTTTCGCCTTTTTCTATTTTGACTTCCTTCTGCATTATTATTGGCCCTGTGTCTGCTCCTTCATCTACAAAATGCAAAGTGCAGCCGGTAACTTTTTCGCCTGCATCCAATACTGCTTGGTGGACATTCTTATCCATTCCTCCGGCAAATTTTGGCAGCAGGCTTGGGTGGATGTTCATTACTCTCCATCTGTACTTATTTACGAACCATGGGCTTAAATACCTCATGTAGCCTATTAATAGAATCAGGTCAATTTTATTGTCATCTAATACTTTTGATATTTCTTTGTCGTATGTTTCTTTGTCTTTTCCTTTTGGCTCAATGAAAACAGCATTTATATTGTGCTTTTTTGCCCTTTCCAGTGCATAAGCATCTGCTTTATTGCTTATAACAATGGAAATAGCAGCATTAAGCCTTTTTTGCTCAATGGCGTCTATAACCGCCTGCATGTCAGTGGCTTTTGTGGATGCCAAAATGGCAAGCTTTAACATGCATACCCCTGCCTTAAGTTAAGGTTTGTTGTTTATAAAGGTTTTGGAGAGGATTTTATTTGTTTATAAATTAAGATTAATCGAGCAAAAGGCTAACATGGATTATCCCATCTGCCCATCCATTATCCTTATGCACCCGTCCCTGAATAATTTAACCTAAAAGCCACTTCCACAATGGAATAAAGTGGATAGTTTTTCCTTTATAATCCTCAGATGCCTCAAATTCATTTGTTATAACGAGCATATTACTGCATCTAAGCTCTTTACTAGCTTTTAGCAAGGCTTTTATTTCCCTTTCCTTTGTTTTTTCATCCTCGACATTATAGCACACCTGAATTAGGCGGCTAACCTTAGTGCCCTGCTTTAAGATAAAATCCACCTCTTCCTGCTGAGCGTTTTTCCAGTAATAGATTTCCCAATTTCCCTGCAGGTAGCTTTTTCTTCTTATAAGCTCTGTATAGGCTATATTCTCAAAAAGTTTTCCAAGATTCTCATTTTGCTTAAATGCAATAGAATTGATCATCCCGGTATCAACGCAATATATCTTCTTAGGCGCTATAATCTGCTGCTTCAATTTATATGAAAATCTCTCTACAACAAATACCATATATGCATTTTCAAAATATTTTACATAATTTTTGATTGTGCCTATTTTCTTTATAGAAAATATATTTTTTAGCTTGTTATAGCTGATTTCATTTGAAAAATTTGAGATAAAGTATTTCCCTAAACTTTCCATCACTTCAATATTTTTTATTTTGTATCGTTTTATAATATCTTTGGCTATAATATCGCCGAAAATAGATTTAAGAATGGGGCTGCCATATTTGTATGCTTCTGGAAGCCCTCCTAGTTTTAAGTATTCCTCTAATGCTTTTTCCATTCTTGCTGCTGTTTCAGTAGCATATCCATATTTTTTTGCCTCTTCTGTGTTAATGTCCTTATAAATGCAAAATTCCTTGAAGGAAAATGGAAACAGGGTAAAATCAATGTGCCTTCCTGTAAGGTGTGTTGCCAATTCTCCTGCCAGCAATTGCGAGTTGCTGCCTGTTATGATAACCTTTTTTGTTCTTCTCAGCCTGTTTGCAAAGAGTTCCCATCCGCGTACATTCTGAATCTCATCCAGAATAATGTAGTCTATGTCCCCATACAATTCGTAAAATGCTTTAAGGACTGTGTTGAGGTCGCTTGATTGCATGCCATAAAGTGATTCGTCATCAAAGTTTATGTAGCCATACTTCTTTTTCTCCATCAACAGCCATGAGAGGACGGATTTCCCGCATCTTCTTATGCCTAAAATTGTTAAAATATTGGGATACTTGAGAAAAGCATTCAGTTTGCCAGGATCCACGTCCCTCGCAATTACTTTTCCCTCTTTTAAAATTCTGTCCTTCTCTATTTCCTGCTCCTGGACTACCCTCTTTACTTCTGCAATATTCATAGTAAAAGTAAGAGACTATTGAGTATATAAAGTTTCCTATTGCAATGGAAGACTTTTGATAAATGTTTGCCTATATAAAGGTACACTATTGTATTTAATGCAAATGTTACTGTATACCCCTATCCATTTGATTCAAGCATGCCTGTCTGCCGCTCTCGAAAGCAACTTTAAATATAAGAAAATCAGAGAAATCAATTGAACCGCTATTATCGAGGTCATATTTTGACTGGGTTGAGCCGTAAGCCTGTTTTAATTCAAGGAAGTCATTGAAGCTTATGCACCCGTCCCTGTTGAAGTCTGAGGGGTTTAGAGTTGGCTTGGCTGCTGCAGCTGGCGGCTGTTGAGAAACAATTTTCTCCCAGCCGAATTTGAGGTAAGCGTCAATAGCACCCTCACTATATTCAACTTGAATAATATGATCTCCTTGAATACGATTTGTCTCTCTAGTTTCTTTCACGCCAATTGTAGATGTTGAAAATATCATTGTTGTGTGTTCATCAGGATCAATCAAATACAACATACAGTAATCATCACATTCTACCCAAAACCTATAATCTCCTTTTTCAAAATGGAATTTGCCGCTTAATTTCATAGAGAAGTAATCAATATCTTTATTCCCATCAAACCCTAGATAAGCATTAACAGCTTTTAGTTTATCAGGGTCTGATGAAACCTCAATAGGGCCTCCTTTTTTATTTGCACCAAAATTTCCAGGGCCAAATTCTTTTTTTGTACCAGCAGATTTCTTATCTGAACCATCTCCTTCACCAAATCCTCTTTCTTCAATTACAGCAACAGGCGTTTTGAACTTAGTGCCGGTATATCTAATCCAGGTAAAGTACTTGACATTAAAGAATCCCTCTCCAGGCTCAGGGAAATCATTTGTTAGTGGAGGCGGTGCAGTTTTCGCCACAACTTCAAACTCAAAGTTCTTTTCAACTTCCGAACCATCAAAATTGATTGTGCATTTGCCTTTGTATGTGCCAGCAGCTTCAAAGTTTTGGTCACTATTTATTGTCCATTCACCGATGCCAGCACTCCCGCCAAAGCCAAAGGAATGTATTGGATTTTTTGAAAAAAAAGCAGGTTCTGTTATTATGCAGTTTCCGCCAAATGATTTCACTGCACTATCCTCAATATTATAGGTCACAGAAAGTTTAAAAGGAGTTTCTGCAACAGGCTTTTCTGGAGTGAAGGAGATTTGTGTTATGGAGAGTTTTGGCTCTGTTGGCTGAGATATAATTTTAAATTTGAAGTCTTTAGTAGCTGAATTTTTTGCATCATCCTCGCATGTAACATAATAAGCATAGTCTCCTACGTTTAATCTTGAAATGGTAACAGAATGTATTTTTTTATTATTATCTGGAGCTAACTCGAGAGAATATCCATTTTGGTCGGTGTACCAACATTGTGCTGGCTCGTCTGTCGAGACCTCAACATTTACTACTGCATAGGTCGCAGGAGGTATTATAGTCACATCACCAACAGGACTTTTTATTGTGATTGTTGGCGGGGTTATATCTGGCTTCGGTTGCTGCTCTGGGTTGTGGAATTTGTATAAGTTCTCTACTAATTTTTGTTTGATTGCTGCTAAATCATCCCCTTGGAACAACTTCCCGTAATAGATTCCCACCCACAAATCTTTGAATCTCTCTTCTGTAGATTTAATGACTCTCAATTGAGTTTCATCAGTAAAACTTATCAATCCCCCATTTCCAACAGGACCATATTCTTCTCTTTTATCTATGTCTCTCCCTAAAGGAATAGGAGTTCTAAGAACTACATTATTAGATGCATCAACTTCTAAATCTATCCAAGCTTCAAACTCTGCTTTTGTTTTTGGGATTTGAACGGTTGAAGGCTGTACACTAACAATCTCGCCTCGTATAGTCACTTCAATTATCTTATTATCTGCCTTGTTCTTTAGCTGCAGCTCCTCTGTAATTTTAAGTAGTGTTGTGCCTTTTAATTCTACTTTTATGACGACACTTTGCTGCGGAGGCAGGTTTTCAAAAAAATTCTTATCAACTGTAAGCTGCGAGCCTGGAGCCCTTAAGACATCAAATGAAAGGGGGGCTTTTCCTGTGTTGGTGACTTTAAGCTCTAGAGTTTTAGTTTTCCCCACTTCAACTTCGCCGAAATCAAGGGAGGTTTTATCAACAGAGATTATGCCGACATCGGCTGGCTGGGGTGTAACTTGCTGTCCTTGAATCACATTAATAATCAATGCTTCTGTTATTCTATTTTCATTAACTCCAGTGCATGAAAGTTTAAACTCATTTGTTCCTTTTGTTGTGGGATAGATTGTTTCAATTCCTGAAACTCCCTTTACCCCTATCCATTTATCATAGGCGGGAGTGCTGGATGCTATGCATCCGTCTTGATTTACATTTTTAGTATCCCAGATTATTTTTAGCTTTTCTCCGACAGTTGGAGGCTTTCTGCTTCCAATTAAGTATTTGCGCTCAGTTTGGTATTCAAATGCTGTAAATGAAGGGTCAGCCTGACCAGCGCCTTCTGCCACTGTTATCTCGAATGTTCGCTTTACAGATGCTCCACGAGAATCCTTGATTATAATGCCTACTTTATGGCTTTTCCCAGCATCATCAGAATCTGGAACCCATACAAGCTTGAATCCTCTATAAACAAGAAATAAGACCATGCCTTTTGGTTTTTGCTCTATCCAAAGGGTCTTGTCGAATGAATACTCTATCTTGTCACCATCAGGGTCAATTGCCATGACGCTTAAAGTGAATTCCTCTCCTGCAGTTGCTTGTTGCTCTGGAATTTTATCAACTACTGGGGGGAGATTTTGCTGAGGGGGCACAACTCCACTAGTTATAATAGTTATATAAGGCTCCGGTTTTAATACCACATCCCCAACGCATCTAGCAGTCTCTCCCTTGCCTTGGCAACCATTAGTGCAAATAATCTCAGGTTTTCTATAGAAATCTCCTCCTTCAGTCTCTTTGCAGTAGCTTACTATCCTGCTGTGCTTTGGGTCGCATTCCCTTTTTATGGGGCTAATCCACGAATATCCGCAGTTCTGTCTTGTGCTGAAGCTTCCTGCTGCTGGAGGTGGGGTCTCTGTAGGCTCAGAGCATTTGTTTGTTGCTGGATTGCAGCCGTAATTGCACCACTCTTTTATGTATCTTTGGTATAGCGATTTGGCAGAGCATTGATCGCAGACTGCCTGGTTGAATTCGCAGCAGAAGTCTATGTTTCTCCACTTGTCGCATTCATCTACTGGGCTTGAAATGGGCTTTCCGCAGTCACTTAGATATTTAGCATGGATGATACTGGCGGGGGTAATCTCATCAAGGCACCCTTTAGGACATATGCATCCATTCAAGTCCTCACATTTCTGGGTGCATGAGGTTAATATGCCTTCTTCGCCATCTCCATTGCATCGGTCATTAGGTATATCACATTTATAATTGCATTTATACTTCTCAAGAACCCTTCCATCGCAGTCATCGCAGACAGCATCATTGCAGCAATAGTCGGCATTGCTCCATTTGTCGCACTTGTTTGCCACTGTAAACTCAGACTGCTTAGGCGGCTTGACTCCACCGCAGTCATATCCTGTATGTAGTATGTCGCCTTGATCACCAGTAATAAGGCATTCTGAGGAGCAAATACATCCATCCAAGTCCTCGCATTTTTGGGTGCATGATGATAGTGCCATAGTGCGCCCGTCTCCATTGCATTTTTTTGTATCTTCGTTGCATCCATAAGTGCACCAGTATTTTACAAAACCCTGAGTCTCCCCTGACGGCAATATGCACGTATCGCAGACTGTTTTAGTGATGCGCCCTGCTTCTGTGTAAAAAGAAGTGTCGCAGCAAAAGTCCGCCTTTTCGCTCCACGTACCTGTCTTGCAGAGATCAGATGAAGAGAACTCTGATGGAATTAAACCCCCGCATTTTTCCCCATCTTTGATTTCTGTTTTGACACATTCTTTTGGGCAGATGCAGCCATCAATCTCTTTGCACACTTCAGCATCGCATGAGCTTAGCTGGAGTTTTTTATTGTCCCCTTTGCATTTGTCATTTTCGCAGCCATTGGTGCAGTAATATTTTGTATACCCCTCTTGGTATGTTCTTGTAACGCCATCTCCTTCCAATTTTTTTATGAAGCAGTCGTCACCTACATCATTACCGAAGCACCTGTCGTTCCCTACCCAATTTGCTGTTATTCCAGTCCCTTGATTGTCTTTGCAGTGGTCGCTTGGGTAGTAATCCAGCTTATCGGTTTGGGCGAATGAGAATAATGCAAATAGTGAGAAAAATAATATGCAGGCAAGCAGCATGGCTTGTGATTTTCTTGCACTCTTTTTTTTGCTTGGCATTTTCATTTTATTATCATGCTCTGCATCACTTCAATGCAGCCCTTGTGGTAGTCCTGCCTGAAAATATTGTAGTCTTTGCTGTCAACCCTGCCGTCTGAGTTTAAGTCATATTCCTGCTGGGAGCTTCCTAGCGCTTCCTTAAACTCCAAATAGTCGCTATAGTCCACGCAGCCATCAGTGTTAAAGTCTGTAGTTGGAATCCTGACTTTCTTCCCGATATTCTCAGTAAAGATATTCATATCCCTAAAATCGAATTTGCCGTCATTATTCAAGTCAGCAGAAGATTTTTTTGCTTGGTAGGCGGCAGCAAATAATTTAAAGTCCACCACACCATCTATCTTGCCATCACCATTAAAATCCGCCCTTGGCTCTTTTGCATATTTAACACAACATCTCTCCCCAAATCCGCACCTATAATCAGCTTCATTCTCATCATTTCCGCACGAGTTTCTGCAAATCCCATTGTTTTTATTGCACTCATTTTCCTTTTCTGTCTCTATAATCAGAGTAATGCTTCTTATCTGCTTTAGATTCAAAGGTGATTCATCCAAGCCTTTGAGCAGTATGCCGTAATTTGAAGATGGGTTTCTGAGCCATTCCTGCACTGTATCTTTTAGGTTTGTGAAGGGATAAGAGCCATCTTCTGCTATTATTACAGAGGATAAAGGATAATTTGCATATGTCGGGGCATTATTCCATGTAGGTTTTTGCCAGCTGCTTGTTGCCTTATGTACGCTTATTTCGTAAGGCTGCCTTGTGGATAAAGGATCTGTAAGCCTTACTTCTATTTTAAGATAGGCATTAAGAACATGGCCATCTACATCTTTTAGCTCAAATAACAATAGGCTTCTTGCTTTTTTAACGCCGTTTTGCGTGTTAAAGGCTCCTGCGTATAAATCAGGAGGGTTATAAAAGTCGTTGGGATTGTATTGGTTGAGAACTGCGGTTTTCGATGCGCTTATCCTATAGGTCTGGACCTGGGCAATTGCAATAGAACTCATTAAAAGAGCTATAGACATGGATAAGATTGCATATTTAAGAAGCCTATAATTACTGCACCATCTCTTTTTTATGTTGTAAATTTCCATTATATGGCTAATTTAAGCTAATCTTTTGGTTATATATAAAAATTGTGATATTTTAATCAATTCTTTTAATCAAAGTTTCATCTCCCAAGCCTTCCATCCTAATAGATATTTTGCCATTAAGCGCTTTAAAGCATAAGAAGGTGCATCCGCCAAGATTCAGCTTTTCTATTTTCTCCGAGTCTTTTAATGTTCCTCCAATAAAAAAAACATTTTTCTCGGGAGCATCCTGGCCGAACAGCGCGGCAGTAGGGTATTCATTTACGTTGGAGCAGCTTAGGGCAGGCACAATTAAAGGGCTTCCAGCTTTATCAGTAAAGCACACTTCAGAAATGCCTTCTGTCATTTTGTAATCAATCGCCTTTGATGAGCCGTAATCAAGGCTCATAGATTTTATATCTGCTTTTAATTCTTCCACGAGCTTCAATGACGAGATTTGAGCGCCTGTCTCGCCTATTCTTGATATCGCATTATACCCAAATGCCAGAACTAACAGCAATACAATGCTGCCTAAAATATATATTGGCATCATGTTTATCTGGGCTTTTCGCATGATTACATCCATTATACTATTATTTAAATACTTTGCGAAAAATATACAGTGTTGCACAATTAGCCTTTCTTTTTAGGCAATCTCATAATCAGCACATTTAATCCAAATTTCTTAAGTATCTTTTTAACTTGCTCTTCGTCCTTGCTATCAACAACAATAGCGGACTTG
>Ga0209211_10009196_pt1 | contig 13235 bp, 12 predicted proteins | sample RifGroA2_FD_183992 | JGI IMG/M metagenome (GOLD analysis project Ga0209211, IMG submission 183992) | Groundwater microbial communities from Rifle, Colorado, USA - Groundwater A2 (SPAdes) (version 2) | ecosystem: Environmental > Aquatic > Deep subsurface > Groundwater | place: Rifle, Colorado...
TTTCAAAGTGTCTGGGGCGTTGACTCGTCTCCGGAAGCGATTATTGGGACCGGGCCGTTCAAACTTAAGCGCTATGCGCCCGGCGAGCGTGTGGAATTGATACGGAATGAAAAATATTGGAAAAAAGACGCCTCAGGCAAGAGCCTGCCCTATATCGGCCGGATCATAGCTCTTATCGTTCCCAGCGCGGACGGCAGGCTCCTTAAATTTCTCGAAGGGGAAACGGATCTTTATGTTTTATCCGGCGCGGATTACCCTTTGCTGAAACCCAAACAGAAGAAAAGCCATTTTGAACTGCTGGAAGCCGGCGCGGCTTCGGGCTCGTATTTTCTGGCTTTCAATCAAAACGCTCCCAACCCCGTCCATCGGGAATGGTTTAAAAATCGTGTTTTCAGGCAAGCTTCTGCGCAGGCCCTTGATCGTGAGGCCATGATTGATATTATCTTCAACCGGAACGGTGTGCCGCAGTGCTCGCCTTTGAGTCCATCCGTGCCTTTTTTTTACAGCGCGAAGGTGCCGTGCTATGAATTTAATCCCGAGAAAGCGAGACAAATGCTGAAGGCGGAGGGATTTGCGGATCGTGATGGAGACGGCTACCTTGAGGATAAAAAAGGCAATCCCGTGCAATTCACTCTTTTGACGAATGCCGAAAATCCGGAAAGGCTTCAAATGGCCGGAATGGCGCTTGAGGATTTGAGCCGTATTGGGCTCAAAGTCAATTTTCTCGCTGTGGAGTTTAATACTTTAGTCACCAAACTTTCGGCGACACATGATTGGGACGCCGTTCTCTTGGGGCTTACAGGCGAAACCGACCCTCATTTTGGCGCTAATGTGTGGAGAACGGACGGTTCTCTTCATTTTTGGAATGCCGGAAAAGGCGCGGTCAAAACCGCGGGGGAAGACGAGATAGACGGCATTTTCCGGCAGGCCGCGTCTTTAATGAAAGCGGAAGACAGGAAAAAACTGTACGATGAATGGCAGATGATAGCCGCGCGTGAATTGCCCATGATATACACGGTCCTTCCGCGCACGGTGTACGCGTTTCGCAGCAGGCTTCAAAACGTGAAACCTTCGCCTATCGCCGGGCCGCTTCATAACATTGAAGAAATACGGATCAAAGAATGAAATCTTTCTTTTATTATTTATGCAAAAGACTGGCAGCTGTTTTGCCGCTTCTTCTGGTGCTTCCTTTCATGACTTTTTGCCTGATGCATTTGATGCCCGGCAACTATTTTGACTCGTTGCGCCTTAATCCGCAAATCTCGCCGGAAACGATTAAAAAATATGAGGCCCTTTATCATCTCGACAAACCTTTGCTGGCACAGTATTTTCATTGGCTTGAAAATATCGTTCATCTGGATTTTGGATATTCTTTTGCCTACAAACAGCCGGTCCTTAAAGTTCTCGCCTCAAGATTGTGGAACACTTTTTTATTGTCGGGCGTAGCCTTTGCCGCGGCCTGGTTTTTGGCCGTCATTCTGGGGCTGTGGGCCGGGATGCGGCGTGGCTCATGGATTGACCGCATCCTTCATTTTATTGCCTACACGGGCCTTTCGATGCCGGCTTTTTTACTTTCTATTTTATTCCTCGCGCTCGCGGCGCATTGGGGCAGTCTTCCTTTAGGGGGCATGAGATCCGTGGGTTATGAGGAAATGTCCTGGCCCTTGAAATGCCTTGATGTGGGAAGGCATATGGTGATTCCCGTTACCGTGATTGCACTTCATTCCTGGGGCTATCTTTTTCGCGTTATGCGGGCCCAGGTATCCGAAATCGTGGAAAGCGATTTTGTCCTGCTTTTTAGAGCTTATCAGGTTTCGCCCCATAACATAGCTTTCAAGCATGTGGCCCGAAATGCCCTGAATCCTATGATCAGTATTTTTGGTCTTGAGTTGCCTTCGCTTTTCAGCGGCGTGGCCTTGGTCGAAATCATCACCGGGTGGCCGGGCCTGGGCCAAATCATGCTCCAGGCTGTGAGAACCCAGGATGTTTTTCTGGTGCTGGGCAATATGGTTATGATTTCCGTATTGCTTGTGGCGGGTAATTTGATTGCGGACATCCTGCTTGTAGCAGCTGATCCGAGGATAAGGATGGAGAAGCCATGAAGGCGCGACCGTCGGCGTTCTGCGCGGCGCTTGTGTTTGTTATCGTTATCATGATAGGCGCCCTGCTTGCCGGTTGGATAGCCCCTTACTCGCCTCAGGAGGAAGTACGCCGTGATTCCTATCATCCGCCCACTAAGATTCATTTCGTGGATTCGCGAGGCCATTTTTCCTTCCGGCCTTTTGTCTACGCCACGCACGCGGAATACGATGACAATTTGAGGCGCGTCTATTCGGAAGATCAATCCCATAAATACTACCTCCGTTTTCTGATTCCCAGGCTGGTCACAGTTGAAGAACCCGGACGTATTTACTTGCTTGGAACTGACTCGCGCGGCCGTGATTTGTTCACAAGGATTTTGTTCGGCGCCCGGCTCTCCCTGTCGATGGCTGTCTTGGGCGCTTTACTGGCCGGTTTCGCGGGCTTGGTCATGGGCAGTTTGTCTGGTTATTTCGGCGGGAATGTGGATGCAGTTTTGATGCGGGTGGCTGAATTTTTTATCATGATTCCGGGATTTTACCTCCTTTTGGCCCTGCGTGGCGTGTTACCGCCCAGCCTTGACACCAAACAGGTATACGCTTTGATCGTGGTGATTTTGGCGTTAATCGGATGGGGCAGTGTGGCGCGCGTTATCCGTGGGTTGGTGTACTCCATCCGTGAAAAGGATTTTGTCCGTGCGGCCAAAGTCCTGGGCCGGGGCGATGCGGAAATTTTGGTGCGCCATATCTTTCCGCACACATTTTCCTATCTGGCAATTGTGATCAGCGTTTCTATCCCGGGGTTTATCCTCGGTGAATCTGCATTAAGTGTGTTGGGTCTGGGTATCCAGGACCCTGACGTGAGCTGGGGAAATTTATTGACCGAGTCTCTTGCCGTGGCGCATCTCAGGATGCATCCCTGGATTGTGGCGCCCGCTATTCTGATTATCGTGACCTCGCTGTGTTTCAACCGTCTGGGGGATGCGTTTAACTATCGGTCTCAATCATGAAAAAAATATTAGCCGCGTCACAACTGGAAATCGGTTATAGATCGACAAACGGCCTCAAAAAAGCCGTGGGCCCTATTGATTTTGAAATGAGGGAAGGGGAATGCGTCGGGTTGATAGGCGAATCAGGCGCAGGCAAGAGCACGCTTGCGCTGGAAATACTGGGTTTGCTGGGCTGGAAGTCGGGAGAGCGGGTCGCAGGCCGCCTGGATTTGTACATCAAGCGAGATGAAATTGCCTATATCCCGCAGGACCCTCATGCCAGCCTTGACCCTTTATGTTCTATCGGGGATCATTTTCGCGAAATAGCAAAAAAGAATTCCCTGATCGGAAAAACCCTGGAACAAGTCAGGCTTCCGCTGGATAAAATAAGCCTGCGCAGCTATCCGCATGAGCTGAGCGGAGGCATGAAGCAAAGGGTCTTGATTGCCATGGCTTTGCTGCGCCAGCCTAAACTGATTGTTGCGGATGAACCAACATCCTCCCTTGATGTGACGCTTCAGGCAGATATCATGGATTTGTTTCGGCAAATCCACGGAGGAGGCATTGCCTTTCTTTTTGTCACACACCAAGTTCCTTTGACGCGTGATTTTTGCGAGCGCGTGGTTATCATGCGGTCAGGAATTATCGCGGAACAGGGGCCGCTGCCGCATCTATTCTCGAATCCGGCGAATCCTTACACCCGGATGTTGATTGATTCAGTGCCGAGGCTTTGCTTGAGCTAGGGGCAGGAGAAAAAATGGATCAGGGACAGAGTGCTTTATTCGAGTTGTCAGGCGTAACGAAAGCTTATAGGGTTCGCGCGGGTATTTTCCGCCAACCCCGGCCGTTTGATGCCATTAGAAATATTGATTTGAGATTGGTGCCGGGCGTTTCTTACGGATTGGTCGGAGAAAGCGGGTCTGGAAAATCGACTCTGGCCGGTATTCTTATCGGGCTTATTCAGCCGACTTGCGGGACGGTTAAGTTCGAGGGGCAGGGACTATCGGATTTACTGCGCCTCAATTCACGGTATTTCCGGAATAATGTTCAAATGGTATTTCAGAATCCTTATCTGTCACTGGACCCTCGCTGGACTGTGCGGAAAATCATGGAAGAAGGTATCGGGCAATTATCCGCCCGAGAAAAGTCAATGCGCCTGAGTGAATCTTTGGAACTTGTGCGCCTGCCCGGAGAATTTTTAAAAAGAAAACCGCGAGAATTAAGCGGTGGCGAGCGCCAGCGCGTGGCGATAGCGCGCGCTCTCGTAATGAGACCGGAATTCTTGATTTTGGATGAGCCGACCTCGCAGCTTGACGTTTCCATTCAGGCACAAGTGATTAATTTGCTGCAGGAAATGCTTGATAAGCTTAAGGTCGGCCTTCTTTTTATAAGTCATGATCTCGCCTTGGTAAGCCAGATAGCTCAGGAAATCGTGGTGATGCATCGGGGCGAAATTGTCGAAAAAGGCTTGAAACCGCGTATATTGTCGTCTCCGGCCTCTTTCTATACCCGCCAGCTCTTGAATTCCATACCCCCTTGGCCATAATTGATTTTTTTGTGGAAAAATTACAAACTTGTGAGAGAATACAATTCCTAATTGGATCCCACGATGAATTTATTTAAAAGTGTTCTAACCTTCGTAATGGCAGGGGGAAAGGGTGAACGTATGTATCCCCTGACCCGTGACAGGACCAAACCGGCTGTGCCCTTCGGCGGTTCCTACCGCATCGTTGATTTCACCCTGTCTAATTGCTTAAACTCTAATCTGCGAAAGATTTACGTTATAACGCAATACAAATCTCTTTCCTTGCATCGGCATTTGCGCCTTGGCTGGGACATTTTGAACCATGAAATAGGCGAATTTATCACCATTGTGCCGGCCCAGCAGAGGGTCGATGAAAGCTGGTACCGGGGAACTGCTGATGCCATTTACCAAAACTTATACACCATTGATAAAATGAAACCGCAACATGTTTTGATTTTAAGCGGTGACCATGTTTACAAAATGGATTACGGAGAAATGATACGCTATCACAAGGAAAAGGGAGCTGATGTCACAATAGGCGTGATTGAGCTGGATTGTGAGAAGGCGAGCTCTTTTGGGACAGTGGCCGTGGATGATGACTGGCGCATCCGTGTCTTTAAGGAAAAGGTCAAAGATCCTCCGGTGATGAAAAACAACGCGAAGAAGACCCTGGGTTCCATGGGCATTTATGTGTTCAACACCAATATTTTGGAAGAAGTGCTGACTTTGGATTCCCGCGAAAAAAGTGCGCATGATTTTGGGAAAAATATCGTGCCCATGATGGTGGAAAGGGGCGACAAGGTTTTTGCCTATAATTTCAGGGATGAAAACCGCAAGGAAGTCCGCTACTGGAGGGATGTCGGCACGATTGACGCTTATTGGGAAGCCAATATGGATTTAATTTCCGTGACGCCGGTTTTTAATTTGTATGATGATAATTGGCCCATACGCACCTACCAAGAGCAGGCCCCGCCGGCCAAATTCGTTTTCGCTCAGGTTGAGGAAGGCGGCCGTCTGGGAGTTGCGCTGGATTCCATTGTCGCGAACGGAAGCATTGTCAGCGGGGGCAAGGTGGAGCGCAGTGTGCTTTCGCCGCTGGTCCGTGTGAACAGCTATTCGCATGTGTATGAATCCATTCTTATGGAAGGCGCCCAGGTCGGCCGGCATTGCCGCATCCGGCGCGCTATCATTGATAAGAACGTGCATATTCCGCCCGACACCATTATCGGATACGATCCGGAAGAGGACCGCCGCAGGTTTTATGTCTCGGAAGGCGGTATCGTGGTTATCCCCAAGGATACCAAGCTTGAAGAGTTCACTCTTCATGAACAGCTCGATACCTAAGGAGCAAGCTCTCGCCCAATCCGTCCGTTACGTCAAGGGAGTAGGCCCCAAGCGATCGGAAGCCCTGCTTCGCGTGGGCGTTGAAACAGTCGAAGACCTTTTCTATTATTTCCCCCGCCGCTACGAAGACCGCAGCCATTTCATAGCCCTGAAGGATATTCAGCCCGGCCAATTTTTTACCGTCAAAGGGGAAGTCCTGACTACGGGGCTGAAGAGGATCAAAAGGATGACGATTGTCGAAATGGCCCTCGGTGATGAATCGGGTTTTGTTTACGCCACTTGGTTTAATCAGCCCTATCTCAAGCGCCAATTCAATGTGGGAGATACCGTGATTTTGAGCGGCAAGGTGGATTTTTATAACAATCGTTTGCAATTCAATTCGCCGGATTATGAGGTGCTTTCTAAATCCCAGGAAGACACGATTCATACCGGACGGATTGTGCCCATTTATCCGCTGACCGAAGGATTGGGGCAGCGGGGAATGCGCCGGGCCATGAAAGAACTTTTGGACGGGCATTCTCGGGAGCTTCAAGATTTTTTGCCGGCGGAGTTAAAAGAGCGGCTTGACCTTGTCCCGCTGCGTGAGGCCGTTCAAAACGTGCATTTTCCGGAAGACGCCGATTCTTTAGACAAGGCTAGACGCCGATTGATATTCGAAGAATTTTTTGTTTTTGAAATAGCCCTGCTGAAGCGGATACGTCGTGACCGGAGCGCGCTAAAGGCACCCGTGCTTTCAGGATTTCAAAATATGGCGGAAGAATTCAACGCAAAATTGCCTTTCAAACTCACGGCTTCCCAGCTGGAAGTTCTTGGAGAAATCGCAAAAGACGCGGCAAGCTCAGCGCCCATGCGCAGACTCTTGCAAGGTGACGTGGGCTCGGGAAAAACCGTTGTCGCGGCTTTTTTGCTGGTTGCTGCCGCTAGGAACCGGTACCAGTCTGTTATTATGGCACCCACCGAAGTCCTTGCCGAACAGCATTATCAAACCTTGACGCGTTTTTTAGGTCCCATGAATTTGAAGGTGGCCCTGATCACGGGCAGCACGGAAGAAAAAGAAAAGGCCGAGCTTTTGGCTGACTTGAGAAGCGGACGAATCGACGTCACGGTCGGCACCCATGCACTGATTCAGGAGGGCATTCGTTTTGCCAAATTGGGTGCGGTGGTCATTGACGAACAGCATAAATTTGGCGTGCGGCAAAGGGCGGTGCTGCTGTCAGGGGAATTGCGGCCTCATCTTCTGGTGATGACTGCCACACCCATCCCGAGAACGCTGGGTCTAACACTGTACGGGGATTTGGACATTTCGACTATCCGCGAGCTTCCGTCTGGGAGAATTCCGGTGCAGACCTTCTGGATCACCAAGGCCCGCGAGCAGGAGGTTTTGCAGCGTGTTAAAGAAAAAGTTATGCAGGGGGACCAGGCTTATATCATTTTTCCCCTGATCGATGAAACCGAAAAAATGGATTTGCAGGCCGCGGCCAGCGAATTTGAAAAATTCCGCAAGGGAATTTTTGCCGGAGTGGAAATAGGGCTTATTCACGGCCGGCTGTCGCGCTGGGACAAGGAACGCGTCATGAAGGATTTCAGGGAGGGGCGGGTCAAAGTGCTGGTTTCGACGTCCTTAATCGAAGTGGGCATCGATAACCCGAACGCCGCTTTGATGGTGATTGAACACGCTGAAAGATTCGGCCTTTCCCAACTCCATCAGTTGCGCGGCAGAATAGGACGCGGCACCAAGGAGTCGTTTTGTTTTCTTTTTGGCGATCCTCAAACTGACGACGGGAAGAAACGGCTCAGAATTCTCACCAAAACAACGGATGGTTTTAAAATCGCGGAAGAAGATTTGATTTTGCGCGGCCCCGGAGATTTTTTAGGCACGCGCCAGAGCGGCGCGCCCTTGTTTAAAATCGGAGATTTGGTACGCGACGGAGATCTTCTGCGTCTGGCGCGCAAAGAAGCCATGTGGCTCATAGACAAGGACCCCGAGCTTTTACATTTTGAGCCATTGAAGGGACGCGTCGAACGTGAGGCAAAACAGTTTTTTAATGCTTTGAAGGATTAGCATGCGTGTGATAGGAGGTAAATTCAGAAGCCGTAAATTGAAATTTCCAAAAACCAGGGACATACGCCCGGCCACGGACAGACTGAAGGAAACCATTTTTAACGTTTTGGGACAGGATTTGTCAGGGCTTGAAGTGCTGGATATTTATGCCGGTATGGGGAGTCTTGGGATAGAAGCCCTCTCACGCGGCGCGACACGCGCGACCTTCATCGACCAGAGCCCCTTGGCCATTCAGTACATTTCCGAAAATCTCAAAAATCTGGGCCTTGAATCCCAGGCCACCGTGCTGAAAAGCGATGCTTTGCTGGCTATACCCCGTTTGTTTAAGGGGCAGGAGGGGTCTATTCCAGCCCCCAAATACGATATTGCCTTTATCGATCCCCCTTATAACAAAGGACTTGTAAAAAAATCCTTGCTGATGGTAGAGCAATTTGATATACTTTCGCCTCACGGAACGATTGTTGTGGAGCACGCAAGGCAAGAGGAGTTGCCGCTTCTCGGGAAATACATTCTGGAGAGGACGAATCACTACGGCATCACTTGCCTTTCTTTTTTGCACAAAATCACCTGACCGATCAAAAAGTTGTAACATGTTTCAAATAAATAGGTTGCAACGTTTGAGGATCAAGGAACAAAAGAATGAAAACCGCAGCGGTATATCCGGGAACTTTTGATCCGGTCACTTTTGGGCATATTGATATCATCAATAGAGCGCTTGAGATCTTTGATAAGTTGTACGTTGCTGTCGCTAATAATGCCAGTAAAACGCCCATTTTTTCAGCGGATGAGAGAGTGGATTTTATCCGCCGTGCGACAAAGCGCAAGCCTGGGGTTATTGTTGAGGCTTTTGACGGATTGGTGGTCAAATACGCCGCGGAAAAAGATGTGAATACCATCATTCGCGGCATTCGGGCCACGTCGGATTTTGAATATGAATTTCAAATGGCCCTGACCAACCGCAAGCTGAACGCCGGAATGCAGACCGTATTTTTAATCCCTTCAGAAAAACATTTTTATTTATCTTCCTCACTCATAAGGGAAATCGCGCATTGGCGGGGCAGTATCAAGGATTTTGTGCCGCCTTACGTTGAAAAGAAGCTGGTCGAGCGAGTTAATTCGCTTTAATACCGGCCGCTCGGAGTTTTCATGAGAATTGACATAACCAGGCTTAAAGAGGACGAGAGTCTAGCTCTTGAGCATGATTATGATCCCAAGGCCTTGAATCTTGAACTTTACGATTTGCATTATTTAGCTCTTTTAAAATTTAAAGGCACGCTTGATAAAATCAAGACCGCTCTTTTTTTGAAGGGCACGTTAGCCACCAAGCTCGAGATATTGTGCACGCGGTGCCTGAAGCCGGTTCCGCAAAATGTCACGGAAAAGGTGGATCTTTATTATCCTTTCACTAACCAGGAATTTTTGGAAACGACGGATGATGTCCGTGAAACGATGCTTCTTTCGTATCCGGTGAAATTTCTGTGTCATGAGAATTGCAAAGGATTGTGTTACCGGTGCGGGGCCAATCTGAATGAAGAATCCTGCCAATGCGCCAAGCAAGACGACGGTGGTGCGGGTGGGGGCGGGGCCTTTGACCGGCTGAAAGAATGGTATTCTAAAAGAAAAAAAACGAAAGAATCTTAATAGAGAGCAGGGAAAACATGGCAAATCCAAAACGCAGACATTCTAATATGAGATCCAGACTTCGGCGCACGCATGACACGCTGAAGATAACTTCTTTTTCGACCTGCAAACAGTGCGGGGCGCAAATTCTGCCGCACCGTATTTGCGGGTATTGCGGCTACTATAATGGGAAGCAGGCCATAACCATCAAGGCTAAAAAGGATAAGAAAGAGGCATAAATTTTATGAAAGTTCATCGCATCGCAGTCGACGGCATGGGCGGTGATTACGCGCCCGGGGTGGTGGTGGACGGCGCAGTTCAGGCCGCGAATGCTTTTGATCTCGAGGTTGTTCTGGTAGGCCAGGAACAGACCCTGAAAAGGGAGTTGGCGCGCCACAAAGTCATCGGAGGACGTCTTTCAATTCACCACGCCTCTCAGGTGGTGGAAATGGGCGAATCGCCCGTGCAGGCCATTAAAAAGAAAAAAGACTCTTCGATTTCTGTGTGCGTTGAACTGCTCAAGCAAAAAGCGGTTGACGCCGTGGTAACGGCCGGCAACACGGGCGCGGCTGTGGCGGCATCCACCTTGAATCTTGGGCTCCTTCCGGGGATTAAAAGGCCCGGTATCATCATTGGCCTTCCCACGCTCAGGGGTATATCGCTCGCTATCGATGTCGGGGCAAACGTGGATCCCACGCCCGAGCATTTGCTTCAATACGCCGTGATGGCCGATATCTATTCGCGCATGATTTATAAGAAGCGTCATCCCACCATCGGACTTTTGAATATAGGCGAAGAGGAATCCAAAGGCACCGAAGTCATGAAAGAAACATACAAGGTGCTCCGCGAGTCTCCGCTGAATTTTATCGGCAACATCGAGGGCCGGGATTTTTTTACCGGCAAAAGCGACTGCATCATTTGCGACGGTTTTGTCGGCAATGTCGCCTTGAAACTCACCGAAGGCATTCTTGAAAATCTGGGCGGCTTGATCAAGAAGGAACTTTCGAAAAGCTATATCTCGCAGATAGGCGCCATGCTTTGCAAGCCGGCTTTGAGCGGGGTCCGCCGTGAAACCAATTATGAGGAGGCAGGCGGCGCTCAGCTTTTAGGCGTCAACGGCATCATGATTATCAGTCACGGGGCCTCTTCATCATTGGCCATCCGCAACGCGGTGAAAAAGGCGGCCCAGGTGATTGAAATGGACGTCAACGGCTATATCGTCAGCGAATTCACGCAACGCGAAAAAAACAAAGCGGCCGCGGCCGCCTCCAATGGTGATTCCGCGGCAGGGGCTTCCATACGGCCGGTGAAGGACGAAGGTCTCAGGAAGTGATGCCCTCCATCGCTTCAAAAATCACGGGCCTTGGCGCCTATATCCCGCCGAAGGTGCTGACCAATTTTGATTTGGAAAAAATGGTCGATACCACGGATGAGTGGATACAGACCCGCACGGGGATACGCGAAAGACACATTGTTGAACCCGGGACCCCCACGAGTGACTTGGCACTTGAGGCCGGAAAACAGGCCATCAAGAACGCGGGCCTCAAACCTTCCGATATTGAACTTATCATTGTGGCCACTATCACGCCGGACATGTCTTTTCCTTCCACTGCCTGCGTTGTCCAGAACAAATTGGGCGCCACCAATGCGGGGGCCTTTGATATGGCGGCGGCTTGTTCCGGTTTCCCCTATGCCGTGACCGTGGCGGATGGCATGATACGCGGCGGACTTTACAAACACGTGCTTGTCATAGGTGCCGAGGTTCTTAGCCCTTTCATTGATTGGAAGGACAGGGGAACATGTATTTTGTTCGGCGACGGAGCAGGAGCAGCGGTTTTGTCCGCGACAACGCAGAAAAATCACGGCATTATCGCCACCTATTTGGGGTCGGACGGTTCGGCCGGGGATATTTTGAAAATACCCGCCGGAGGCTCGGCCATACCTCCCTCGACGCAGAGCGTGAACGACAGGCTGCACACCGTGAAAATGTCAGGATCTGAAATTTTTAAAATCGCGGTCAGGACTATGGGCGATGCGGCCGTTGAAGTTTGCCGCCGTGCCAAGATTCAATTTGATGAAATCGACTGCCTTATCCCGCATCAGGCCAATTTTCGCATCATTCAAGCCATGGCCGAGCGTCTGGAAATGCCTTTATCTAAAATCTATCTCAACCTTGATAAATACGGAAATATGTCGGCCGCATCCACCGCTGTGGCCCTTTACGAAGCGGTTGAAGCCGGTTTTGTTAAGCCGGGTTCCAATGTGATCCTCGTCGCTTTTGGCGGCGGTTTGACTTGGGCGGCTTGCGCCATCAAATGGTGAACCGATGAAATTTGCTCTCCTATTTCCCGGACAAGGGGCACAATATGTCGGCATGGGGAAGGAAGTTTTCGAGCAGTTTCCCACGGCCAGACGGCTATATGAAAAAGCCGATCAGATTTTAGGATTCCCGATTTCGAAATTGTGCTTTGAAGGACCCGAAGAGCAGCTCAATCTTACCATCAATGCCCAACCCGCAATCTTTTTGACTGGCCTGGCCATATGGGAAGTGCTCCGTGAGACTTATCCGGATCTGAAACCGCAAGCCACTTGCGGCTTGAGCCTCGGCGAATTCTCCGCGCTTACTGCCGCGGGCTTTTTTGATTTTGAACAGGGCCTCAAACTGGTCCGCAAGCGCGGCGAGTGGATGCATGAGTCTGGCCAGAAAAATCCCGGAGCCATGTGCTCGGTCATTGGCTTGGACGCGAAGCTTTGCGAAGAGGTTGCTGCGGCTGCCGGCGTGCAAGTGGCCAATTTTAATTCGCCGGAGCAAATCGTTTTGTCGGGCATCACCGAGGGTATTGAAAAAGCCATGCCGCTTGCCAAAGAAAAAGGCGCAAAAAAAGTCATTCCGCTTAAAGTAAGCGGGGCTTTTCATTCCAATCTTATGTCAGACGCTCAGGAAAAATTGGCTCAAGAACTTAATCATATCGAATGTGCGGGCCGTTTGAATATGCAATTTTTGCCGAATGTTTTGGGCGGCTTTCTCGCAGATGCTGCGCAAGTTAAACCGGGCTTGGCTAAACAGGTCACACATTCTGTGAAATGGACGCAAACGATTCAGTCCCTGCATGCTCAGGGATTCAAGACGGCTCTGGAAATGGGCCCGGGCAAGGTGCTGAAAGGTCTGGCCCGCCGTACTGTGGATGAATTTACCGTGAATAGCGTCGAGACGGCCGCTGATATTCAGGCCTTGGGGGCCTTGATCCATGGAACAGCCGTCTAGCGCAGTCAAGATGGAGGAGGGACGAGGTATGTTGCTAAGAGATCAGGTGGCACTTGTCACGGGAGCCAGCCGCGGAATCGGCAGAGAAGTTGCCCTTTTGCTGGCCGTAGAGGGCGCGCAGCTTGCGATTTGCAGCCGGTCCACTGAGGAACTCGAAAAATTGCGGGAAGAGATCACAAATTTGGGCGGAAAATGCGTCGATTTAAAGACCGATGTGCAAGTGCCTGCTGAGGTTGAAGATGCTGTCAAAAAAACGCTTGACACCTATGGACGTATAGATATACTCGTCAACAACGCAGGGGTCACTCGCGATAATTTGCTGGCAAGAATGAGCGAGGACGATTGGAATTTT
>Ga0209211_10009199_pt1 | contig 13233 bp, 11 predicted proteins | sample RifGroA2_FD_183992 | JGI IMG/M metagenome (GOLD analysis project Ga0209211, IMG submission 183992) | Groundwater microbial communities from Rifle, Colorado, USA - Groundwater A2 (SPAdes) (version 2) | ecosystem: Environmental > Aquatic > Deep subsurface > Groundwater | place: Rifle, Colorado...
TATACCGTACATACTGCAGTCTGCGGTGAGGATGCTTTGAAAAAAGTAGCAGCCAAGCTGCCAGACCTAATAGTTCTGGATTTGATGCTGCCCGGTATTGACGGCCTGACGATTTGTAAAAAATTAAAGGCTGAGAGCAAGACTCAAAACACACCTGTTATAATGCTCACCGCGAAAAGTGAAGAAAGTGATGTTGTAACCGGGCTGGAAATCGGAGCTGATGATTACATTACCAAACCATTTAGCCCGAAAATTCTGATAGCTCGCATTCGCCGACTCCTGCATAGAAACATTGCTCAGGATTTGAAAAAAACGTCTGTCAAAATTCACGAGATTGTAATCGACCCCTCTCGCAGGCAGGTGTTGGTGCAAAATAAGCCCATCGAACTTACATTCACTGAATTCAATATCCTGTACGCACTGGCCCAAAGGCCGGGCATGGTATTTACAAGGTATCAAATTGTTGATTCTATCCACGGTGAAGATTATCTTGTTACCGACAGGGCTATCGACGTTCAAATGGTTTCGTTGAGGAAAAAACTCGGCGAAGCAGGAAAATACATCGAAACAGTTCGTGGCGTAGGTTATCGTTTTAAAGATAGAGAATGAGAAGCCCCAAATTAATTTGGCAGATTTTCCCGCCTTTTTTGGCGATTGCTGTGGCAACGCTTTTAGCGACAGCCTGGTATTCGTCAAAATCTTTCAATAAATTATACTATGAGCAGCTCGCTGACAATCTCAAAGCTCAATCCCGTCTGATTGAGCCGCAGATAATGGCGAATTTTTCACAAATAGACACTGTTTGTAAAACACTTGGTAAAAAGGGCGGCTTGCGTATAACCATTATATTGCCTGATGGTCAGGTAGTCGGCGACTCGGATGGAAATCCCGCCACAATGAAAGACCACAGCGACAGGCCGGAATTCAAAGAGGCTCTCAGCGGCAGTGTGGGCAAATCAATAAGATTTAGCGATACCTTAGGCAAAAATATGATGTATCTGGCGGTTGCAGTTACCAAAGAAAACCAGATTGTCGCTGTTATCAGGACGGCTATGCCGATTACAGTCGCTGAAAAAGGACTGACCACACTTCATAAAAAAATCTTATGGACAGGCTTAGTTATAACAATTTGCGCTGCGGCTGCGAGTTGGGTTGTTTCCAGAAAAATAAGCAGCCCAATAGAGCAGATGACCGAGGCAGCGGAACGTTTTGCCACGGGTGATTTTAGCAGCAGAACTGTGGTGCCGAATACTATGGAATTGGCGGAACTGGCAAAAACTCTCAATGAAATGGCCGAGCGGATAGGCGGTAAAATTGATACCATAACCAAAGACCAGAATGAAACTCAGGCTGTTCTGGCAAGTATGAATCGGCTGGAAAATATAAGGCGCGATTTTGTGGCAAATGTTTCGCACGAACTGAAAACGCCTATTACGTCTATTAAGGGGTTTGTAGAAACGCTGCTTGAAGAAGGAGCAAATAATCCAGAGAAGACACAAAACTTTGCAGGCTTGAGGAAGACGGCCAAAAAAGAAATTTGAATTTTGAACAGCAGTCGCTCAAACCAGCGATTGTATCGGCAATTGAGCTTGCAAAATTAAAAGCCGATACCAAACGAATTGCTGTTGAATTGAATTGCGACGACTCCATAACAGCAAAAATAAACGCTGCTCTACTGGAGCAGGCGGTTTTAAATCTTATAGATAATGCTGTAAAATATAGTCCTGATGGCAGTAAAATTAAAATAGACGTTAAAAAATCAGACGGCCAAATCGAGATTATCGTTGCTGATACAGGTTGCGGAATAGACAGCGAACACCTCGACAGAATTTTTGAGCGATTTTACGTTGTTGACAAGGCCAGAAGCAGAAAACTCGGTGGTACAGGTTTGGGGCTTGCAATTGTCAAACATATTGCGCAAGTCCACGACGGCGGCGTTTCCGTCGAAAGTATAGTTGGCAAAGGTAGTGCTTTCACAATTCATTTACCTTTTAAATAAAGTGAATCTAAGCGAAAATGCCTAACCTTCTGAAAATATTGTTTCTATGCACAGGAAATTCCTGCCGAAGCCAGATGGCCGAAGGGTTTGCCCGTCACTTGAAAGGGAATTTAATAAGCCCTTTTTCAGCCGGAATCAAGCCTAACGGTCTTGACTCCAATGCTGTTGAGGTTATGAAAGAAATCGGAATAGATATCTCCGACCATAAAAGCAAGACAATCGAGGAACTTGGTCGTGTAGAATTCGATTACGTCATTACCTTATGCGACTCCGCACAAAAAAATTGCCCTTTTTTCCCTGCCAAATATGGCATCATACATCATGGATTCGATGACCCTATACGGCTGGCCTCAAGCGAAACAGGCAAACAAAATATACTGGAACATTACCGGCGAGTCCGTGACGAAATCAGGGTGTATATTCAAACTATACCGGCATCTCTCATTGGACAAAAAGACAGTGCAATGCCAAAAAGCCAACCCTAAAATTAATAATAGTTTAACACAAGTTTAATACCCCTCTAAACATTTACATTTATCATTACCTCCGAAAATACATAGTAAAACTTTTTTTGGAGGTAAACAAATGAATTTTAAATCAGTAAAAAAACAGAAAAAAACAAATCATAAGGCATTTACTCTCGTTGAGCTGCTTGTGGTTATTTCAATTATTGCCATGCTGCTGGGCATATTGATGCCTACCCTTGGCAAAGCCAGGGAAACGGGCAGAGCTATAGTGTGTGCAGCCAATATGCGAGGTGCCGGCTTGGGAATGCAGATTTACACTGCCGATTATCAATACTTTCCTGCATCCTATCTGTATCCTTCAAATTCAGAAGGCGGCTACAGTATGTCTAATCAGGACCCCAGTCATCCTTACGGCTATCTCCACTGGTCGTGGTATTTATTTTATGCCGGCAAATGCGACCCCAAGGTTTTTTCCTGTGGGTCAATGAAAATGGGAGGCGCACCTCGAACCAATCCCGGAAACAATGCTGAAGACTGGGAAGCCGAACAGACTGACCAAAACGGAAATACTCGGCCAAACAGTCTTGCCGACAAACAGGCACCGAGGATGGCGCTTACGGCCAATGCCGCTATTTTACCCCGCAATAAGTTCACCACCAGCATATCAGGCGGTCAGAGGGTAAATCGGCTTGTTAAAGCCAGTGAAATCAAAAATTCGAGTTCAACTATTCTCCTGACAGAGTTTAATAATAACTGGAAGGCTCTTGGGGTTCAGCAAGGCGGTGTTTTAGTCAAGAGCCATCGTCCAATTATGCCGTTTTCGCACATCGGTACAGGATACACAGGCAATGCTCTTTATCAGGCTCCGCTCAATACGCCGGGCTATGTCTATGGCGACCCTACGGCCAGAAATTTTGGGCTAAAACCAATTAAAGAAGTTGAAAATTCTTCAGACCTTCTCGACGGCGGCGCAGGACATCCGATTAACGCTATAGGAAGACATCATCCGGGTCCGGGAATGACCAAGGAATTAGGCGGAGGTGCGAATTTTCTGTATGTTGACGGCCATTCCGCAAGAAAAACCGTACTCGAAACTATGCAAAACCGCGAATGGGGCGAAAAGATTTACAGTATAACCGGCAACAGTGAGGTTTTGCGATAGGCGCCGCCAAAATCAAATGTGTTGCGGGTAATTTTAAAGTAATCGTATTAATAAATATATAAATTAAAAGGAAAGGAAAAGGAAAATGAAGAAAATTTTAAACAGGTTAATGTTATCTTTAGTAATTGTCGGCGGGCTGACAGGCTCGCTGCAGGCGATGCATCAGGTGAACATCAGCGGAGCGACTTTGTTCCAGAGTTTCTTTCTCGCCCCAGCTTCGACAAACGATTATATAGATGCCGATGGCGACGGGCTGTACGGTTTCTTCGGATATTCGCCGTATGTGGACCAGTTGGCTGCCACTTATGTGTCAGGTTCCGGCTGGAATCCATTTTGGGCAGTATTGTATCGTGGTGTTGGTTCTGGAAACGGCCTGTCAGATTTGGTCAACTGGTATGGTTCAAATCCATCTCTGTTCACTCATCTTACAGTTCCATCGGATTATGGTTATGTTAATCGCATCAGGTGGGCAAATTTAGGCGTACTTGAGATACCACCGGCAGACCCCTGTCTCCCTGGCGGATGTCCTGTTGATCCAAATAATATCGATATTGCGGTTATGGATGTTCCCACAACATGGTTTGTATATAACGGTGCGACCACAGATGCCCAGTGGAACAAAAGGCCGGCGCAGGCAGGTTACGGACGAAATCCTCTGAAAACCTGGAACGGCACACAAAGCAATCAGTTAAAAACTTTGGGTACTCTTAACACAAACACAACCTCGCCAAATGCTTTGACAGTATTTGATACGGAATTAGCATGGGTTCCTATCGCGATTATTGCCAATCAGGGTGTTGGACTTTCTTCAGGCAATATCAGCGCAGAGCAGACACAATATCTGTTTGTAACCGGTCGTATGCCAAGCGGCGAAAACCTCGCGGCTGCGACACGAGATTCAGGTTCAGGGACACGTAACGCGGCAATGAATACGCTGGGAATGGACCCAAGCTGGGCAAGAGGCGACAATTTTGGCAACAAATTCGATGCTGAATCGGACACGGTTGCAACAACAAAGACCGGTAAAAACCATCGAATCAATAATTGCGGCGGGTCCGGCATAATGGAAAATGCTGTCCAATACAGCCGCCTGGCTGTCGGTTATACCGGGCTTTGCAGCGCAAGCAGAGCAAACGAGGATGCCAGAGGCGGCAAATATGAAATATGCAGCGTCAAAAATGTCGGCGGTTCGGCTTATGTCCGCCCAACTCTTGATAACATACTTAACAACAGCGATGTCAACACCGGCTGGAGAATCGGCGGAAATGAAACATTCGCAACCGTAGGCAGTACCAGCACATCCGCAACTTATCAAATGTCAAATCTGTATGCTGCGGCGTATATAAACAATATAACGGCAAGTATCGCTGATTTCATCAGCTCTCCGGGTCTGAACGCAAATTATAATATGCCTGGCGAATATCTGGCAAATCAGTATTTCCTCGTAGCGGCTATTGATACGATACCGTCTCCAACCGCCCCAACTTCTTTTATAGTCAATGCTAAGCTCAATCAGAGTTTGCAGGATTGGGTTGCTGCCAGTGCACACGAGCTTACTAATACCCCTGTTCCGGCATTCGGCTCGGTCAAACCTTCAGGCATAGTGCCGGTAAGAGTAAATATTGCCGGCAGCGGAACATACAGCGATGGAAGAACATCAACTTATATTGATAACGGTGGAAACGTCATAGCCGCCGGTACAACTCTGTCAGAACGCAATAAGGTTGCAGGCGATTTCAATTACACAGGAAGCGAAAAACACAAACGCAACATTAACGATATAGCCAAAATGGTGCAGGCTGTAAAAAATCCGCGAGCTTTTGAACAGAATGTCAATCATGGCGGATATTACGGCGGTCAGGTCGGCGATTATGTTATAACGGAAGTCATCGGCGACTTTGACGGCGACGGCAATTTCGTCGCTGCCGACATAAGGTACTTCGCTGATGGTCTGGCAATAGACGCCGTCAGCGGAAAATTAAACCGCAGTGAAGGTTTTTTAAAAGTTGACCAAGCTGATAAGGCCACTGGCGGAAGCGGAAACTATTTCAACACCACGCTTGCCACAGGCAGAGCATACGACGCGAATTCCGGCTGGTCAAAAGCAGATATCATCACAGATGTCAATGTAACCCCAGGCGCCAATCCTGTTGCCAATGGCGTTATCAATGCAAAAGATATTGACTGGATGTACAGAGTGTTGCGAGGCGGCATAAAGGCTGCGGCTCTCGGCCAGACACCTTCGGTCAATCCAAATGTACGTTCCAATGTCCTCGACTGGAACAATCTTGATGATGCGGCGGTGATGGACTTAAGCTGTGATATGAACGGCGATTTACTTGTCAACGCCGAAGACATTGACGTGGTCGTAATAGATATCCTCGGAGCTGACTACGGCGATGTTAATCTGGACGGCGCAATCAATGCTGCCGACAGGGACATCATAACTGCAAATATCAGCTCAAGCTACGGCAAAGGCTGGGCGGACGGCGATATTAACGGCGACGGATATGTAACCGCCGACGATCTGGAAATGTACAGAATGACTCTTCTGGCTACATTCAGCGACAACTGGCTTGCTTCCTGCTCATCACCGTCGTGGTGTGATAGTATGGACTACAACCACAGCGGCACAGTGAACTTTGCAGATTTTGCAACCTTAGCACAGAACTGGTAAGCAGAAAAAGAAAATTAAGCCTCCAGCGGGAAGAAGATGAAGAAGAAGCATGCAGGTGTATTCTTAAAGGATGCACCTGCTTTTTTTATCATTTTAACCAAAATTTAACATTTAACAAACACCGGTTTAATAATTCTCGTTTAAACTCCCGACAGAAATTCTCGGCAGAAGTGTTTCTGTTGAACAGTTAATTTTTTTTAAGGAGATATGAATGAAACATGGAATTGTAATTATGGCGGCAATATGCTGTATCTCAATCTGTGCCATTAGCGTCAGGGCTGATGAGATGGCTGATTTGAAGCAGCAGATTGCCGAGCTTCAGCAGAAAGTCGCGGCTGTTGAGGCAAAGCAGACGCAGCAGCAGGTGCAGGTCGATGAAAGAATCACAAAATTGGCAGAAAAGCAGTCCAGCGTGCCGGATAGTTTAAAATGGGCGGAAAAAATCAAATTCAGCGGCGATTTCAGATACCGCCACGAGTCCATCAATTCGCAAAGCAGCGGCACGGAACAGGCAGGAAGAAATAGTAACCGTTTCCGCGCAAGAATCGGTATCGGCGTAAAAATCAACGAAGATTGGGATTTAGGTTTCAGATTGGCCACAGGCTCATCGGCAGACCCATCTTCGACAAATCAGTCGCTTGACAATGGTTTTGCGAAGAAATCTGTTTGGATTGACCAGGCATATTTCGACTGGCATCCGAAACAATACGAAAAACGTCTGAACATCTACGGCGGTAAAATGCCAAATCCGTTTTACAGAGCCGGCAATAACCAGTTGGTCTGGGACGACGATGTGAACCCGGAAGGTATTGCGGCAAAATATGTTATGCCTCTGCCAGGCACAGGAAACAATCTGTATATCAATGGCGGCGGATTCTGGCTAAGGGCCGATGAGGGTGGAACAGCATCAACAAGCGGAGCATCTGTTTTTGGTATTCAGAGCTATGTAAAGCACGACTTTGAAAACAAAAATTATATGCTGGGCGGCTTGAGCTATTATACGTTCGGCAACATTGAGGGCAAAAACGGCTTATACAGCACCACAAGCAAATATGGAAACACAATGACCGGCGCCGGAACAACCGCAAGTCCGTATAAATACTCGATGAATTATAATGTTCTGGAAGCATTCGGCGAGTATGGCTTTAAATTTGCTGATAAACCGACAACTGTCTATGGTAGTTATGTCAAGAATCTTGAAGCGGCGACTTCAAAAAGTACCGGCTGGCTGATTGGAACAACGTTCAACAAGGCCAAAGAACCGAAATCATGGGAATTGGGCTATAACTACCGCAATCTCCAGGCGGACGCGGTTTTGGGTCTGCTGACCGATTCTGATTTTGTCGGAGGCGGAACAAACGGAAAAGGCCACTGCTTCTCTGGAAAATATCAGTTCACCAGAAACATTCAGGGCGGTCTTACCTACTACCTAAGCCAAAAAGGAGATGCGGGCGACGCGTACCGCAGACTTATGGCTGACATAATATTCAAATTCTAATGAAATTCTAATGTTGTTTTAACACAATTTTAACAATAACAAAGTATAAGTTCAAAAGGAGTATTAAAAATGAAAAAAAATCTATTTACAATGGTATTGGTTCTGACAGCGGTATGGGTATGCAATCTGTCCGCGGCAGAAAAAACATTGCAGATTGAAGGCTCAACGACAGTCGGGCCTATAGCTGATGCGTTCACAGAGGCTTTCAGTCAGGCGTATCCCGATGTAAAAATCACGGTAACCAAAAATGGAAGCGGCAATGGCGCCGCAGCTCTTGTCGATAGTCGCTGTGATATCGCGATGATGAGCCGGTTTATGAAACTCGATGAATTTACGGCGGCAGTAGATAAAGGCATTATGCCTGTCGCTCATGCCATAGCAATGGATGGTATATGTATAATTGTCCATCCTTCAAACCCTGTAACCGAATTGAGCCTTGCACAACTCCATGATATCTTTACCGGAGCCGTAAAAAACTGGAAAGAATTAGGCGGCCCGGATATGCCTATCGTCGCAATCAGCAGAGACACCTCTTCGGGAACTTATGAATCTTTTGACCATTTCGTAATGAGAAAAGACAAGATGGACGCAAGCATCGAATATGTCAGCTCCAATCCGCAGTTGCACTCAAGAGTTAAAACGACTGCCGGAGCAATCGGATATGTAGGCGTAGGCTTTCTTGATGCGGAAGTCAAAGGCCTGAAGGTGAACAATGTTATGCCATCTAAACAAACAATTGCCAACGGCACATACCCGATGTCAAGGCCGCTGTTTCTGTTCACTAACGGCTATCCCGTACTCGGAACAATGAGCCATAAGTTCTGTGTCTTTTATCTTAGCGAAAAAGGACAGGAAATTATCGAGGCCAAAGGGTTTGTGCCTGTAACAAAGTATTAACGGAATTAAATGGAATATAATAAAGTACAAATGAATACAGAGCCAAAGGCTGACAATCGGTCTTTGGCTCTTACTGCATTGGAAGATTTTAAAGGCTTTGCTTTTTATCATCTCGGCAGATTCAGTTTGTTCGCAGTTTCATTCAGCACGGTTTTGATTGTTCTGCTGATATTCTTTTTTGTGTTCCAGCAGGGGTTGCCATTTTTTAAAAATTTCGGCATAACGGAATTCTTCACGTCGAAACAATGGTATCCCGAAGCTCGCAAGCCGGAATTCGGGGCATTGGCAATTATTGTCGGTTCTATTTATGTAACAATAGCGGCGTTAGTTTTGGCCGTCCCGGCGGCAATTCTAACGGCTGTTTTCTTGAGTGAAATCGTTTCGCATAAAATCAGAAATCTTGTCAAACCCGTGATAGAATTACTGGCGGCGATACCATCGGTCGCTTATGGTTTTTTTGCAGTGCTTGTTTTAGCTCCATTCCTCCAGGCTGAATTCGGCCTTTCTACCGGCACGAACGCTCTAAACGCGTCAATAATTCTTGCTATTATGGCTTTGCCTACAATCGTCAGCGTCGCCGAGGATTCAATTACCGCAATAGGCAGAGATTTGCGCGAAGCCTCTTACGGCCTTGGCGCTACTCGCTTTGAGACGATTTTTTTCGTTGTTATCCCTGCCGCTCACAGCGGAATCATTGCCGCGATTGTGCTGGGAATGATGCGGGCAATCGGCGAAACAATGGTCGTCTGGATGGCCAGCGGAAACGCGAATCAGATACCGTCGCCATGGTGGGATTTGACGCAATCCGTCAGAACAATGACGGCGACAATCGCAGGTGATATGGGCGAAACCGCGAAAAGCTCGCCTCATTATCAGTCGCTTTTCGCAATCGGAATTATACTTTTGGTAATGACATTTTTAATGAATATTATAAGCGAATACTTCTTAGCCTCGGCGGGAAAGAATAGCAGAAAAAAATAATATATGCGTTTTATCATAAGAAATATAACAGATAAAATTTTCACGTCTTTGACAGTCTTAAGCGTGATTGTGCTTGTCGCCATTCTTGCCGTGATACTTACGCCGATACTATGGAAAGGTTTTTCCGCCGTTGTTTTTACAGGTACGATAGAATTCCGCAAAATGCAGCTCGATTTATTTAACAGAGGCGACATTGACAGGCTGAACAATGAAAATACCAGCTCGCAGAGTTGCAGAAAAAAAATCTATGATACGATAGACCGATTCAAACAAAACATCGATGCCGAAACTCTGTGTGATAGAATCGCTCGAATTTATCGAAACTTTGGGAAAGAACTTCAGCGTAAAGATGTGCAGGGCGCAGAATATCAGCGGCTTCGTTCGTTAAGCAGAGAGATTAGAGATAAACTTGAAACCACGTTTAGCAGCGGCGATAAAAAAGTTATCGATGAAAATATAAAAGATGTTTTAAAATACAAAACCGATATTGGATTTAAAGATACCTCGGCGATGGAACTGTTTGCACTGGCCGAAGATTTTGCCGCCGACATCAAAAACATCGACCTTGCCAAGCGTCAGGAATATGCCGATGCGCTGAAAGACTTTGAAAATATTCTGACAAAGCTGCTCGGGGATAATCCATCCCTGCCCGTGCCTGCCCTGAAAATGGACAGATACGGCGCAACAAGATTAGACATCGCCCAAAAAAATCTTTATAAGCTGCTCTGGCTGGAAAAATGGCAGCAGACTTCGCCTGGCAAACCAATGGCCAAAATTATTACGCCCAGAGCCGAGTTATTTGCGGGTACGGAAATTGGGCCGCTGTTTGATTACATTCGGGATAACCTCGATGAGATGCTTATTCCAAAACGGACTTTTTATTGGCAATATCTCATTGACGGAAGTACGCCCGGCCATTATTTCGGCGGCGTAGGCCCCGAAATCCTCGGTACGCTGCTTTTGACACTGGCCGCGATGGTTTTCGTTTTCCCGATTGGAATAATATCCGCCGCGTATCTTGCCGAATGCTCATCAGATAAATTTGTAATAAAAATTATCCGTATGGCTATAAACACTCTTGCCGGCGTGCCGAGTATCGTATTCGGCTTATTCGGGCTGGCGTTTTTCGTGCTTTATCTTGTGCCGCTATTCGGCGGACCATCAAAGCCGTGCATATTGACAGCGGCGATGACTCTGGCGGCGCTTACTCTGCCCGTGATGATACGCGCAAGCGAGGAAGCGATTCGCAGCGTTCCGCAAAGTTATAAAGAAGCGTCGCTCGGCCTGGGCGCGGGCAAATTAAGAACTTTTATTTGTGTAATTCTGCCGGCGGCTCTGCCGGGAATTTTAACTGGAATAATCCTAAGCATCAGCAGGGTTGCCGGCGAAACCGCTCCGATTTTGTTCACTGGCGCAATCGCATTTGGCCCAACTCCCAAAAACGCTTTCGACCCCACCTGCACACTTTCCTACGGCAGTTATGACATTGCCGTCGGCGACAGGCTGGCATCTCTCGTTCCGCACAATCAATATGGTATGGTCGCGACATTGATTACGCTTGTTTTTTGTTTAAACATCGCTGCGATAATAATGCGGGCAAAAATTTCAAGAAAGCTAAAAGGGCATTAAATTTATGTTCGACAAAAAAGCCATAATCAAAGCCGATAATTTTTGCTTTTACTACGGAACAAAAATCGGCGTGGAAAATATATCAATGGAGATTTATCCCAAAAGCGTTACCGCCATAATCGGCCCAAGCGGTTGTGGAAAAAGCACCTTCCTGCGGAGCATAAACAGAATTAACGACCTGATTGGCAATACCACAAACAGCGGCGTATTGCTGGTGAAAGACCATAACGTATATGACAAAAACACCAATCTGGCAAACCTCCGTCAGCAGGTCGGTATGGTTTTTCAAAAGGCAAATCCATTTCCCAAAAGCATTTTCGATAACGTCGCTTACGGCCCCCGTTTGCAGGGCATAAAAAAACGCTCTGATTTGCAACGCATCGTCGAAGAAAAACTAAAAGCCGCCGCTCTCTGGAATGAAGTTAAAGATGATTTAACTAAATCCGCTCTCGCCCTGTCCGGCGGTCAGCAGCAGAGGCTCTGCATCGCCCGCGCTCTTGCGACCAATCCCGATATTTTGCTGATGGATGAACCCTGCTCGGCTCTCGACCCTATCGCCACGGGAAAAATAGAAGACCTAATAGACAAACTTCAAACCGACTACACAATAGTCATTGTAACACACAATATGCAGCAGGCGGCAAGAGTGAGCAAAAGAGCCGCGTTCTTCTGCCTGGGCAATCTTATAGAATACGACACAACCTCGACGATATTCAGCAATCCTTCAAAAAAACAAACTGAAGATTACATTACTGGAAGGTTCGGTTAATATGCCAAAACAATTACAAAAAGAAATAGAAATTATAAAAAATAGAATACTTAATCTTAGCAATCAAGTAAAAACCGCTGTCCATGATGCTACGGTTGCCATCGAACAAAGAGATGGCAAGTTAGCTCGGAAGGTAATAGAAAATGATACTGTAATAGACAGGCAGGAAATTGAGATTGAGGAGGAATGCTTAAAAACGCTTGCTTTGCACCAGCCGGTTGCCATAGACCTCAGATTTATTATCGCAATGTTAAAAATAAACAACGACCTTGAGCGAATCGGCGATTTGGCCGTGAATGTGGCAGAGCGAGCGGCTTTTCTGGCGACACAGCCTAAACCTGATATGTCTTTTGATTTTGTCGGTATGGCTAATGCCGCACAATCAATGTTGACGAAAAGTCTTGATGCTTTTGTTAACCTAAACATTAAACTTGCAAAAGAAGTCAGTACCAGCGATGATATAATTGACGCTATGAATCGCCAAATGTATATAAAAGTACAGCAGGCAATTCTCGCCCATCCTGAACAGATGGAGTCTCTAATCAATATGCTTTCTGTTTCCCGATATCTGGAGCGGATAGCAGACCACGCCACAAATATCGCAGAAGATGTAATTTATATGATTGAGGGACAAATTGTTCGACACAGAACAGAAGACTATAAATAACCGGAAGGGTAGCCATATTTATTCAGTGTCCGTTTTACAAGCACCATTATTTTTACACGCATGTTTTCTTTCATAGCCCAATCAATACCAATGTTTCTCTGTACTTTGTCTGCGATCTCACGGGCAATGGTGCGAATTTCTCATTATAATTAATTGCAAATAAATAACTTATGTAAAATGAGCGTTAACAGCCCTTTAATAGCAGCCAAGAATTAAGCGAATTGTAATGTTCCAAAGCAAAAATGACGATAACTCTGTCATAACTAACATGTTGCAGTAGTGCTGAAGAGGTACTTATGGGTCATGTGAGGCTTGGGAAATTAGCGAGAACTAAAAAATGGCGTGAGGTTATTGAACTCAGTAACCATTCACAGAAAATCTTATAAAAACCTCAAAATGTTAAAATAGATAATTTGCGCTTTTGCAAATAATATGCTACAAAACGGGCATGAATGCAAAAGACCTGCTTATTGAAAAACAAGCTGAA
>Ga0209211_10009200_pt1 | contig 13232 bp, 8 predicted proteins | sample RifGroA2_FD_183992 | JGI IMG/M metagenome (GOLD analysis project Ga0209211, IMG submission 183992) | Groundwater microbial communities from Rifle, Colorado, USA - Groundwater A2 (SPAdes) (version 2) | ecosystem: Environmental > Aquatic > Deep subsurface > Groundwater | place: Rifle, Colorado...
TGAAGCGCATCAGCACCTTGCTCATGTCGTCGTCGCGCAGCATCAGGTTCCACATGGTGCGCACGAACTCGGCGCTGAGTTCGTCCTGCCGGAACTCCCAAATGACGGCGTTGGCGCCGTCGTTGATGAACATGTCGCGGAAGGAGCTCGGCTCGTTGAGCAGCCGGCGGCGCAGCAGGTCGAGCTGCTTCTTGAAGACGCCGACGGCTTCGGTCTGCTCGAGTTCGTCGAGCTGCGAGCGCGTGCTTTCCAGGGCGTTGCTGACGTGGAGGTAGCGATTGAGGTCGCCGCCCCCCTCGGCGGGGAGGTAGGTTCCTGTGCTCATCGAATGATCTCCGCGTCGCAGTTCGCCGCCACCTTCTTGATGCGGTTCTTCAGCTCCGGCGTCACGGTCACGCGCTCGATCGCGCCGGGGATGAGGTGGGCGACTTCCTTGGAGACGCCATCGACGACGATGCGGGTCTTCTCGAACAGCTCGCTCAAGTCCTGGTAGCAGGTCTTGCAGTTGGTGCACGCCGCCGGGTCGTCCATGGTCACCAGCGCGTCGCCGGCGGCAGCGGTGCCGGCAGAGGCGCAGGACGACATACCGGCTGCGGCAGAACCGCCTGCCGGCAGGATCGGAATGAAGGTGCCGTTGCCGACGCCCCGCAGGAAGTCCCCTTGGGGGACCGGCGCCCGGCTCGAAGCGGCCAGCTCCGACATGGCCTTGGCGATGCCGTCGAGCGAGGACTCGCGCATCTGGAGCGACTGCTGGTACTGCGCCTGGATCGATTCGAGCGTGGCGCGGTGGCTGGCGTCCTTCAGTTCGACGTGCTGGCCGCCCAGGTATTGCAGCATCTGCCAGTACTTGCGGCGCTCCTCGACCAGTTCGACCACCACGCCCGAGACGGTCAGCTTGACCAGACGCTTCCTGGCGTCGACCGACCAGATGTAGGCGGTGCGGCCTTCGCGGTCGGCCTGGCACAGGTCGATGAATTCCTCGACCGGCACGGCGTTGGCGTCGTCGGCGCCGAGCTTGCGGAAGTGCTTCTTGAAGCGGTTCTCGCCCAGGGCGAAGTGGGCCGGCGTCAGCGCCATCTCCAGCAGATGGATCTTGCCGTCGTCGTCAACGTATTCGAGCGACGTGGTGGTCCAGGTCTTGTCCGGATCGGGGTTGCCGTCGAGCACGAACCAGTCGTGCAGCGTGCTGCCGCGGCGCGGGTCGTGCACGAACACCGGGTTCATGCGCGACTCCACCGCCAGCCGGGCATGCCGGTTGGAAGCATCGTCGGCGATGCCGTGCTCGGGCTGGCAGGGCGTATAGACGTCCATGACGGCCGGCGAGTCCGTGTAGCTCAGGTACTCCAGCGCGTTCTTGAGGAAGTGGCCTTGCAGCGCGGTGCTGGTGGACACGACGAAGACGTTGGGATGGAAGGAGGCGAGCAGGCCGAATTCCTTGCGGTGCTCGTGCTTGCCGGGATAGGCGGTGCCGATGCGCGCGAGGTCGGAGTCCTGGCCGAGGAAGCTGGCCGAGGAAGCCTGGCCCCCGGTGTTGGAATAGACGCCGGTGTTGAGCACCATGACCTTGAGCGGCGTGTCGGTGACGAGAATGCGCGACAGCGCGCCGAAGCCGATGTCATAGGTGGCGCCGTCGCCGCCGATGGTCATCACCGTCGGCATCAAGCCGAGCTCGTCCTTGGTGAACTGGTTCCACGACAGGTGGCGCAGGACCGGGTCGTGCTTCTCGGGCTCGTAGGCGTCGTCCAGTTCCAGGCGGGCCAAGCGCAAGGCCTTGACGTCGCCGGCGGTCTGCGCCGAGATGCCCTCGAAGATGCCCTTGGCCAGCGGCTGGGCGTCCTGGAACAGGCTGTTTACCCAGGGGTCGTTGTAGCAGTTGAACGGGAAGGTCGAAGCATAGACGCTGCTGCAACCGGTCGAGTTGGCGATCACGGCGCCGGCCGGGCCGTTGCCGGTGGGGCCGCTCTCGTAGAGGTAGAGCCGCTTCTCGAGCGCGACGATGAGGTTGCCGATGCGCTCGCGCCGCGCGCCCTCTTTGTCGGACAGCGTCGCCTGCTTGACGCCGAGGCGCCCGATCAGGCTTTCGAGGTCGCGGATGTGATCGCGCTTGCGCTTGTCGGTGATGGCGCGGTTGGCGGCCATGACCAGGCGGATGGCGGTCACCTCGCCGCAGCCGCGGCAGGCGCCGTGGCCGCCGGTGGTGGCGTAGTAGTTGGCGCGGTCGAGCAGCAGGCGCTTGATTTCGCCATCGGGCTTGATCGCGCTGTCGGTGAAGCGCGCCGGCGTGTTCGGCGTCTTGCTGAGGAACTCGAAACGGGCCTGCAAATCTTCCAGCAGCGCGGCGTCCTGCTCGCGCGCCACCAGGGCGTTGGGGCCGCAAACATCGACGCATTCGAGACAGCCGGTGCACTTCCAGGGATCGACGTTGACCGCGAACAGTCCGCCGCTGCCGGGGTTGGCCTTCTCCATGGCGTCGAAGAAGGGCCGCGTGCGCGCGACCGGGTAGACGGCCAGCGCCTCGGCGAGCTTGCCGAAATTCTTCAGCACCGTGACCTTGTCGGTCTCCAGGGTCGAGGCCGCGTCGGCGACGATTTCATGGAAGGGTCGCGGCTGCTTGTTCTGGCGGTAGATCTCGCGCACCGATTCGGACAGCGCATAGACATGGCCGCGCATCGCTTCCTTCTGCGCCTCGGTGATGTCGAGGCCCTTGATCACCGTCAGCAGCAGTTCGTGGATGTCGTGCACGTTGTTCGGAATCGCGGCGTCCGGGCAGACCAGCGCGCATTCCATGCAGCCGGTGCACAGGTCGGCTTTGAACTCGGGCACGGTGCGGCGGAACAGGCCCTTGTCCTTGCCGGCTGCCGTGCCGGCCGGCATGAACATGCCGGTGCCGGGCAGCACTGGCGCTTCGCCGATACTGCCGTCGCGGAAGGGTGCGGCGATCATGTCGTCGTAATAGTCGCGGTCGAGGAAACCGCCGCAGGCGGACGAGCCGCCGCTCTTGCACATCGAGGCGGACAGCGCCACGCTGCGGATCGCAATCGGCGCCTTGGCCGCGGCGTCGGCGAACGCAGCCGACGTGTAGTCGACCTTGTGCGTGGCCTCGATGCCCTCGCGGATCACCGCCATGTTGCCGTCGACGACGGCGCCGCCCTTGCTGCCGAATTTCTTGGCAATCTGGCTGCGGATCTTTTCGAGAATCGCGTCGGCCGAGGCGTCTGCCGATACGCGGTCCACGTGGCCGGCGATGGCGCCAATGAAGGCGATGCCCATCATGCGGGTTTGCAGCTCGGGCGTCGGCGCGTGCTTCTTCGCCACGGCGAAGGCGTCGATGATGAAGAAATTGATCTTCTTGTCGCGGATAGTCTTGCGCGCCGTGGCCGGCATTTCCTGCCAGACCTGTTCGGCCGTGCCGTTGGTTTGCAGGATGAAGGTGCCGCCGTCGGCCAGGCCGCGTAGCGGATTGGTATGGCTGAACACCTTGTGGTCGGGCGAGATGACGATTTCGACGTCTTCCAGCTCGGCGTTGGTGATCTTGATCGGCTCGGGCGAGAGCGTGATGTAGTAGTTGGTCGGCGCGCCGCTCTTCTCGGAGCCGTATTTCGGCGCCGACTTCGAGTGCATGCCGAGCACGCCGGCGAGGATGTCGGTCAGGAGCTTGCCCGAGGCGATGGTGCCGTAGCCGCCGACCGAGTGGAAGCGCACGCGGAAGGCCGCGTCCGGCAGCAGCCGCGGATTGGTCTCGGTATCGAGCGCCATCAGTTCGGTCTCGGGATAAGCCTCCTTGAGACGCGCCTGCAGCACGGCGACGCGCCCCGCGGGGTTCTTGGCGAAGAACTGCGAACCCAGATAGACCAGGGGCGCCCCCTTGCCGCTTTCCATGTTCTTGAAGGCGGCGATCAGGTGGCGTGGCTGCAAGTCGTGGCCGCCGAGGCCGAAGATCGCGGTGGTGACTTTCGGCAGAGCGGTCAGCGCCGGGATGCCGGCGTGGCGCATCTGGTCGGCATTCTCGCGCGCCTTGAACAGCGCCTGGGTGACCAGCGTGGTGAGCGCGGTCTGGTCGGAGCGTTCCAGCACGGTGACGGCCTTCTTGCCCTTCAGCGCGGCGACCAGTTCGGCCTCGGGGAAGGGCTGCAACAGTTTGACCGCGACCAGGCCGACTTTCTTGCCTTTGCTGCGCAGGTAAGCGACGACGGCTTCGACGTCGTCGGTGACCGAGCCGAGGCCGACCATGACGGTTTCGGCGTCGTCGCACATGAAAGTCTGTACCGGCGAATACTGGCGTCCGGTGAGTTCGGCATATTCGTCCATCGCCTGACGCACCAAACCGGGCACGGCGCTGGCGAAGTGGGTGCGGTGGTCGGCGGCACCGGCTTGGAAGTCGGGCTGGTTCTGCACCGCGCCGGTGAGGCCGGGGTTATGCACATCGACGAGTGCCGGCACGCGCTGGCGCGTACCCTTTTCATGGGCATTGACCCACTGGCGCTGCCACTGGCCGCGCAGTTCTTCCGGGATCCAGGCCAAAGTGTCCTTGATGCGCGCTCCCTCGTTGTCCTTCTCGATCTGGTCGGCATGGCCGTCCAGGTAGGCCTGCAGGCTCTTGAGGTTGGCGGCAGCGATATCGCCCGGGTGGCGATCGAGGTATTGCTTCAACTGGACCACGCGCCCCTTGGCGCCGAGCAGCATTTCCTGCGCAAGCGTCGGCGCCTTGATGCGGCCGGCGGGGTCGCCGAGGTATTCCTTGAGCAGTTCGGGTTCGGGCATCAGGGCTTCGCTCAGCATGTGGCTGGTGGCGAAGCCGTCCATGGCGTTGGCGACGGGGATCAGCGACAGCGAGGAAACGCGATAGGAAATCGCCGCCAGGTCGGCGGCTTCCTGCGGGTTGGACCCGAACAGGATGGTGTAGCCGGAAGACAGCAGCGCATAGACGTCGTCGTGCCCGGCCATGACGTTGAGCGAATGCTTGGAGACGACGCGCGCGGCGACCTGGAGCACGAAGCCGCCGACCTTCTTGCCGACCGTGACGTAATGCGATTCGAGTGCGTAGAGGATGCCCTGGCTCGACGAAGCGTTGGAAACGAACTGCCCGCCGGTCAGCGTCGCGCCGAGCGCGCCGCTTTGGGCCGAGTGCTCGCCTTCGGGGCTGAAGAAGAATGGATGCTTGCCCCAGACATTGACGCCGCCGTCGGCGCGGACGGCCTCGTAGATCTCGGCGATTTCGGTGGACGGGGTAATCGGGTAGCCGATCACGCCGCCGCAGACATGGCCCATGACATGGGCCACGGCGCCGTTGCCGTGGATGACGTTGGGGATGCCTGGGTACTTCGCTGTTTTCGCTTTAGCTTTCATGGGGCCGTGTCCGTATATTGTCCGTTGCGCTCAACGCCCGACCCCAATGATCTGCGCGCCGACGACGCGGCAGGCACCCGGCCAGGCTCTATAAACTAATTCGGCGGGGTATCCTCCCCGGCGCCTTGCGGGCGCGGGCCAGGAAACCCCTCACGGCGCGGCCGGAGGTTTTCCGGCCTACAGACAGGCGAGCGGCTTGGCACTCGCCCGGGATGGGCATGCGAGAAGTTGCGCCTCTCGCATGTTCGTGAGGAAATGAGTATAAGAAGTTTGTCGCAATGCAGCAATCAAATATTTTTATATTGTAAGCAGCCATGTCGTTGCGCGATGTGAAATGTCGTTGCGACACATAAAACATCGGCCCATCCGCCGCCTTGGCTCTTGCGTCGAGAGAGCCGAACCTGATTGCGACTATCTATAGTTATACAGTTTCCATTTCGACGGCATGATGTAATATGCGGGGGGCAAAAATTTCGCCCCTCTTTTTTTACGTTCGCACACTCTATAAAACACAAACACGGACGAGAAATCATGACGATCAAGCGTTTTTCAACTGTGGCGATGGCCACTCTCCTTCTCGGCGCCTCCCTGGTTTGGCAGGCTGGCGCGATGGCCGAATCCGTCAAGCTCGACAACGCCGGTTGCCTGAGCTGTCACGACGGCAAGAAGGAAAAGATCGAGGTGCCGACGCCCGGCGACGAGACGCGTACGCTTGAGCCGGTCGTGATCGACAAGATGCAAAAGAGCCTGCACAGCAAGATGCAGTGCGTCGATTGCCACAAGGAAATCATCGACAGCCAGGCCAAGCATCAAAAGGCCAAGGACGTCAAGCCGGCGAGCTGCCCGGGCTGCCATGAGAAGCTTTGGGAGTCTGCCCAGAACGAGGCGCCGTCGGCCAAGAAGGATCGCCTGCAGCTCGTCGTCAACAACGCCGAACACTACAAGAATTCCTTCCATGCGCGCCCCGACACGGACAATCCCTGGCGCCCGAAGGCCACATGCAGCGACTGCCACAGTTCCCATTATTTCCACGTGCCGCCCAAGGGCACGCCGCAGCGCGACGCATGGCGCAAGGAGGTTCCCAACACTTGCGGCGAAAAGTGCCACGAGGACCAGTTGGAAAGCTTCGTCGAATCGGTGCACGGCGAAGAGGCGCTGGAGAAGGACAACGCCAAGTCGGCCGTCTGTACCGACTGCCACTCGTCGCACGACATCCTCAACACGTCTTCGGACAACTTCAAGCTCACCAACGTCAATGCTTGCGGCACCTGCCATGCCGAAAAGCTGAAGAGCTACGCCGATACCTACCACGGCCAGGTCAATCGTCTCGGTTTTGCCTATACGGCCCGTTGTTCCGATTGCCATACCGGCCATAGCGTCCTGCCGGCGGACAACAAGGACTCGTCCATCCATCCCAAGAACAGGTTGAAGACCTGCCAGAAGTGCCATAGCGACAAGAAGCCGGGCATGCGTACCGCTACGGCGGGCTTCGTCTCCTTCGCGCCGCACGCCACCACGCATGACTTCAAGAAGTACCCCGAGATGTACATCACCTCGAAGTTCATGGTGGCGCTGCTGCTTGTCGTCTTCGCCTACTTCTGGACACATTCGCTGTTCTGGTTCTACCGCGAGTGGAAGGATAGGCAACAAGGCAAGACCGTGCCCCACATCAAGACGCAGGGCCTCGCCATCGACGAGACCAAGCACTTCCGGCGCTTCCATTGGGGCTGGCGCGTCGCGCACCTGAGCTTGATCCTGGCCGTCATGACCCTGGTCCTGACCGGAGTCACGGTGCTCTACGCCCAGAGCGCGTGGGCGCCCGTCGTCGCCAAGGCGCTGGGCGGACCCAAGGTGATGGGTTTCATCCACCGCATCGCCGCCGCCACCTTCGTCGGCCTGTTCCTCGGCCATCTGATCTACGTGCTGCAGAAGCTGTTGCGCGACAAGACCTTCCGCTGGTTCGGACCGGATTCGCTGGTGCCTAACTGGAAGGATCTGGGCGACGCCTTGGACATGTTCAAGTGGTTCTTCGGCAAGGGCGACAAGCCGAAGTTCGACCGCTTCACCTATTTCGAGAAATTCGACTACTGGGCGGTGTTCTGGGGCGTGAACGTCATCGGCTGGAGCGGCCTGATGCTGGCCTTCCCGCATGTGACGGCGCAATACCTGCCGGGCTGGGTCTTCAACGTCGCCACCTTGTTCCACGGCGAAGAAGCCTTCCTCGCGGCCGTCTTCCTGTTCACCGTGCATTTCTTCAACAACCACTTCCGTCCCGACAAGCTGCCGCCGCCGGATATCGTGATGTTCACCGGCACGCAGTCGCTCGCGGAGTTCCGCCATGAACATCCGGCCCAGTATCAGCGGCTGGTCGAGTCGGGCGAGCTCGGGAAGCACCTCGTCGACGCGCCCTCAACGGCGATGACTGTGGGATCGAAGCTGCTCGGCCTGGTCCTGCTCGCCATCGGCCTGAGCCTGCTGGCCTTGGTCTCGGTCGGGTTCTTCAGCCACTTGGGCCTTTGACAACGGGAGCCGGACGCTGCCGGTAATAGAGCTATAGAAAAGGGAGCAGGCAACGGGCGGGACGAACTGGCATACTGCCTTCGTCCCGCCCGGCACCCGCCGGGCGCGGGTTCTCGATAGGGATGTCACCATGACGGATGCGCAGCGCATCCTGTATGTGCGGTTGCCTTGCTGGAAGATCTATCCCGGCGGCGTCATCTACGTTGCCGACTACGTACACAAGCAGCGTCCGGACATCGAACAGCATCTGCTCGACCTCGCCCTGGTCGCGCCCGACGAGCGCCGCCGCGTCCTCACCGAGCATCTGCGCCGCATGCAGCCGGATATCGTCGCTTTTTCCTGGCGCAACATGCAGTCGTTCGGACCCCATCCCGAGGACGACGCGCTCGACGTGGTGATGGCCTTCGACCACTCGCCGCACTGGCGGCGCCGGCTGGTCGCCGCCAAGGACGCCGTGCGCATCATCTGGAACTATACCGCCAGCCGTTTGCGGAACTTCGGCTACATGCGGCTGGTGCGCTGCATGCTGCCGCAGGCGCGCATCGTCGTCGGCGGCACGGCGGTGTCGATTTTCGGCAAGTACGTGGCGAAAAAATGCCCTTCCAATACCGTCGTCGTCATCGGCGAAGGCGAAGACGCCATCCTCTCGATCGTGGACGGTTTCGAGCAGCCGGCGGGCGAGTTCTACTTCAAGGACGCCAGCGGCCGCGTCAGCCACCGCGAGCGCACCGAAACCTTCGATCTGAGCCGGCTCACGGCCGTCGACTTCCCGTACATCGAGTCGATTTTCCCGAACTTTCGCGACTACCTCGACAGCGATATCGGCGTCCACACCAAGCGCGGCTGCCCGCTGCAGTGCCATTTCTGCCTCTACAACAAGATCGAGGGGGAACACCAGCGTTATCGCAAGCCGGCCGAGATCGCGCAGGAGATCCAGACGCTCAGCCAGAACTATGGCGTCAAGAACATCTGGTTTACCGATGCCCAGTTCTGCTCGACGCGGAAGAGCGTCGAACATGTCGGCGAAATTCTCGACGAGATGCTGGCGCGGCAGACCAAGGTGCGCTGGTCGGGCTATCTGCGGCTCAATCATCTAACTGAGGAAGTCGCGCGCAAAATGCTGGCGAGCGGGATGATTAGCATCGATTTGTCATTCACCGGGTCGCAGCAGGTGATCGACCAGCTGACCCTGGGCTATTCGCTCGAACAGCAGATGGAGGCTTTCCGCCTGTTCAAGGCCAGCGGCCATAGCGACCAGAAGGTGAAGCTGTACATTCCCCTCAATGCGCCGGGCGAGACCGTCGAGACGCTACGCAATACCGTCGACCGGATCAAGGAGCTTTACGCATTATTTGGCCGCGACAACGTGCTGCCCTTCATCTTCTTTATCGGCATTCAGCCCAACACGCCGGTTGAGCGCCTACTGATCGACCAGGGCTACCTGAAAGCGGATTACAATCCGCTTACCTTTAATCCATTTGTCATCAAGAAGCTGCTCTACAACCCGGGATTTCTCGGCCGGCTGATCGGCCGCGCCTATCTGGAGGCGGTCGAGTCGTCGCAGGACAATGGCGACTATGTCGGCCGGGCCACGATGGATATCATCGAGCGCGAGTTGGCCAAGCCCGAGGTGGTGGCCCGGTGTCCGCAAGGGCCGCTCGCGCCGCCAAAGAACAAGAAGGGCAAGCGATTGCAGCCTGCCCTGATTGCCGATAGTCCGGCCGCCTTGAAATAGGGCACAATTCGCCCCTCCATGCTGAGCGCCCACGGTCTGACTTGCGTGCGCGGCGAACGCCGCCTCTTTGCCGGGCTCGACTTCGAGGTCGGCCCCGGCGAATGGCTGCACGTCCAGGGCGAAAACGGCGCCGGCAAGACCAGCCTGCTGCGCATGCTGGTGGGCCTGATGGCGGTGGCCGCCGGCGAAATCCGCTGGGGCGGCGAACCGGTTCGCACGCTGGCCGAGGACTACCACCGCGAGTTGCTGTTTCTCGGCCATCACGGCGCCGTCAAGGAGGAGTTGACCGCGCTGGAAAACCTGCAACTGTCTTCGGCGCTGGACGGCGACGAGCTGGCGGAGCGCGAGGCGCTGGCCGCGCTGCACCGCTTCGGCCTGAAGGGACGCGAGGAGCTGCCGGTGCGCTTTCTTTCCGCCGGCCAGAAGCGGCGCGTGCTGCTGGCGCGGCTGGTGACGAAGAAGGCCAGGCTGTGGGTGCTCGACGAGCCCTTCACGGCGCTGGATGTAAAAGCGGTTGCCATGCTCTCGGCATTGATCGGCGAACACCTGGCGGGCGGCGGCATGGCGGTGCTGACGAGCCACCAGGCCATGCCGATCGCGGGCGGCAAGGCGTTGCAGCTATGAATGCCGTATTGGCGGTGATCCGCCGCGATTTGTTGCTGGCGGCGCGCAAGAAGAGCGAGGTGCTGACGGCCCTGTTCTTCTTCGTCATCGTCACCAGCCTGTTTCCGCTCGGCATCGGGCCGGAACCGGTGCTGCTGAAGAAGATTGCGCCGGGCGTGCTGTGGGTGGCGGCGCTGCTGGCGACGATGCTGGGCCTGAACCGCCTGTTTGCGACGGATCATGTCGACGGCACGCTGGAGCAGATGGTGCTCTCGCCGACGCCGCTGGGTCTGCTGGTAAGCGGTAAAATCGCGGCCCACTGGCTGTTGTCGGGACTGCCGCTGGTGCTGCTGGCGCCGGTGCTGGGTTTGCAGTTCGATCTCGATGGCGGCGCGCTGGGCGTGCTGATCGTGGCGCTGCTGCTGGGTACGCCGCTCCTGTCGCTGATCGGCGCCATCGGTGCGGCGCTGACGCTGGGGCTGCGCGGCGGTGGCGTGTTGCTGTCGCTGCTGGTGCTGCCGCTTTACGTGCCGGCGCTAATCTTCGGCGCCGGGGCGGTGGAAGCCCATATTTCGGGCCTCGGCGCCGGCGGCCATTTGTCGCTGCTGGCGGCGCTGCTGGCGCTGGCGGTATTTTTTGCGCCGTGGGCGACCACGGCGGCCTTACGGATTGCACTGGAATAGTCGAGCAGATGAGCAACCGCATCGTTAATTGGTTCAAATTCGCGTCGCCGCAGAGTTTTTATCCGCTGGCGGGCAGGATGGTGCCCTGGTTCTGGGCGCTGGCGGCCGTCTTCGGCATCGCCGGCCTCTGGCTCAGCTTCTTCGTCGCGCCGACCGACGCGCAGCAGGGCGAGGGCTACCGCATCATCTTCGTCCATGTGCCGGCGAGTTGGATGTCGATGTTCATCTACATCGTGCTGGCATGCTGGGCCGGGCTCGGCCTGGCGCTCAACACGCGGCTTTCCGGCATGATGGCCTCGGCGCTGGCGCCGACGGGCGCGCTGATGGCCTTCCTCTCGCTGTGGACCGGCGCCTTCTGGGGCAAGCCGATGTGGGGCACCTGGTGGGTGTGGGATGCGCGGCTCACCTCGGAACTGATCCTGTTCTTCCTCTACCTGGGCTTCATTGCGCTCCAGGCCGCGATCGACGACCCGCGCCGCGCCGACAAGGCCGGTGCGGTGCTGGCGCTGGTCGGCGTGGTCAACGTGCCGATCATCTATTTCTCGGTGAAGTGGTGGAACACGCTGCACCAGGGCTCTTCGGTGTCGATGACCAAGGCGCCCGCGATGGCGCAGACCATGCTGTGGGGCATGCTGCTGATGGCACTGTGCTTCTGGATGTATTCGATCGCCGTGGCGCTGATGCGGGTGCGGGCGATCATCCTGGAGCGCGAGGCCCACACCGAGTGGGTCAAGGAACTGGCGGAGGTGAAGTCGTGACCTGGAACTCACCCGCGGAGTTTTTCGCCATGGGCGGCTACGCCCTCTACGTCTGGGGCAGCTTCGGCGTCTGCGCGCTGGCATTATTGATTGAACCAATCCTCGTGGGCAAGCGTCGAAGCGAGATTCTGCGTTCCCTGCGCCGGGAACGCATCGCCGAAGAACTGGAAAAAGAATGAAACCCCGACACAAACGCGCCGCCATCATCGTCGGTGGCCTCGCGGCGGTTGGCATTGCCGCCGCCCTGGTGCTCAACGCACTCAACAGCAACATCGCCCTCTACGTCACGCCGACGGAAGTGGCCGAAGGCAAGGCGCCCAAAGGGCAGGCCTTCCGCATCGGCGGCCTGGTCAAGGATGGCTCGGTGAAGCGCGACAACATCACCGTGCATTTCATCGTCACCGACACCGTGCGGGACATACCCGTCGCATACACCGGCATCCTTCCCGACCTCTTTCGCGAAGGCAAGGGCGCCGTGGTGCAGGGCAAGCTCGGCGCCGACGGCCAGTTCGTCGCCAGCGAGGTGCTCGCCAAGCACGACGAAAACTACATGCCGCCGGAAGCGCAGCACGCGGTGGACCAGGCGCAGCAAGCCGGAAAGACGCTTAAACCATGATCCCGGAACTCGGCCATTTCGTCCTTATCCTCGCCCTCTGCGTCGTCATCGTGCAGGGCACGCTGCCGCTCTTCGGCGCCCATCAGGGGCGGCGCGAGTGGATTGCCCTGGCGCGGCCGGCGGCCCAGGCCGCGTTCCTGTTGATGTTTGTCTCTTTCGCGTGTCTCGCCTGGTCTTTCTACGTCAGCGATTTTTCGGTGGCCTACGTCGCCGAACACTCGAATTCGCAGTTGCCCACGCTCTATCGCGTCAGCGCCGTCTGGGGCGGCCACGAAGGGTCGCTGCTGCTTTGGGTCTTCCTCCTGACGGGGTGGACCTTCGCCGTCGCGCAGCTCTCGCGCACGCTCGACGAGGCGATGGTGGCGCGCGTCATCGGCGTGCTCGGGCTGGTGACGACCGGCCTGCTGCTGTTCATCCTGCTGACTTCGAACCCCTTCGGGCGCCTGCTGCCGGCGGCCGAGGACGGCCGCGACCTGAACCCGCTGCTGCAGGATCCGGGGCTCGTCTTCCACCCGCCGATGCTCTACATGGGCTATGTCGGCTTTTCCGTCGCCTTCGCCTTCGCCATCGCCGCGCTGCTCTCGGGCAGGCTCGATGCGGCCTGGGCGCGCTGGTCGCGGCCGTGGACGATCACGGCGTGGATCTTCCTCACGCTCGGCATCGCGCTCGGCTCCTGGTGGGCCTACTACGAACTCGGCTGGGGCGGCTGGTGGTTCTGGGATCCGGTCGAGAACGCGTCCTTCATGCCCTGGCTGGTCGGCACCGCGCTGATCCATTCGCTCGCCGTGACCGAAAAACGCGGCAGCTTCAAGAACTGGACGGTGCTGCTGGCCATCGGCGCGTTCTCGCTCAGCCTGCTCGGCACCTTCCTCGTCCGTTCGGGCGTGCTGACCTCGGTGCATGCCTTCGCCACCGACCCGCGCCGCGGCATATTCATCCTGATGCTGCTGGTGCTGGTGATCGGTTCCTCG
>Ga0209211_10009201_pt1 | contig 13231 bp, 7 predicted proteins | sample RifGroA2_FD_183992 | JGI IMG/M metagenome (GOLD analysis project Ga0209211, IMG submission 183992) | Groundwater microbial communities from Rifle, Colorado, USA - Groundwater A2 (SPAdes) (version 2) | ecosystem: Environmental > Aquatic > Deep subsurface > Groundwater | place: Rifle, Colorado...
GCCTGGAGGACGTGATTGCGGCGATGCAGTACATCATCGCGCTGAACTGCGGCGTCACCCACTTGGCCGAAGGCCAGCCCAAGAACACCGCGATGCCTGCCCGCGGCACCCAGTACGAAGATCTGTCCGACTACAAGGCCTGGGTCAGCGAGTTCGCCAAGAAGGTCAACGGCGAGGCTCTGGGCCAGATGGCCCTCATCGACCTTCATGAGAAGGACGGCGACGACGACATGGACGTCACGAAGCAGGGCCTCAAGAAGGACCGCTTTTCCTTTGCGGACTTCCCTGCGGTTTTCAATACCTGGAAGGCCGCCGTTCCGAACCTCATCGACCGCAACTTCCCCGTCAAGCTCGACGACATCGATCACCTTGGCAACCGCCGTGTGCGCGGCGTGGGCGAACTGCTTGAGAACCAGATCCGCGTGGGCCTGGCCCAGATGTCCCGCGTCATCCGCGACCGCATGTCCGTCCAGGACAAGTCGCTGATCACGCCGCGCAACCTGCTGAACACGGCGCCGCTCGTCGGCATCATCCGCAAGTTCTTCGGCACCTCCCAGCTGTCGCAGTTCATGGACCAGATCAATCCACTATCCGAGGTGACGCACAAGCGCCGCTTGTCGGCGCTTGGACCGGGCGGCCTGAACCGCAAGCGCGCGGGATTCGAGGTGCGTGACGTCCATTACACGCACTACGGTCGCGTGTGTCCGATTGAGACGCCGGAAGGCCCGAACATCGGGCTGATCGTCTCGCTCGCGTCGTACGCGAAGATCAATGAGTTCGGTCTTATTGAATCGCCGTATCGCAAGGTCGTCAAAGGCAAGCTCGGCGAGGTTGAGTACCTCAACGCGGACGCCGAGAGCGGTCAGATCGTCGCCCAGGCCAACACGCCTCTAGACCGCGACCGCATCGCCGCCGACACCGTCTCGGCGCGCTCTCGCGGAGATTTCCCGGTCGTCGAGCCGTCCCGCGTCGACTACATGGACGTCTCACCCATGCAGGTGGTCTCCGTTTCCGCCGCGCTCGTGCCGTTCCTTGAGCATGACGACGCCAATCGCGCCCTTATGGGCGCGAACATGCAGCGCCAGGCCGTCCCTCTGCTCCTTCCGGAGCCGCCGCTCGTGGCTACGGGGATGGAGGAATCGGTGGCTCGCGACTCGGGCTCTTGCGTGGTGGCCCGCCATCCCGGCAAAATTATCTATTCATCCGGCGACCTCATCGCCGTTGCGTCCGACAACGCCAAGAGCAAGAAGGACTCGATCGACCTCTACCGTCTGCGCAAGTACTCCCGCTCGAACCAGGACACCTGCATCAACCAGACGGCCACGACCGTGACCGGCGCCCAGGTGAAGGCGGGCGACGTTCTGGCCGACGGCTCCGCCTGCGCCGAGGGCCAACTGGCGCTTGGGCGCAACCTCCTCGTCGGCTTCATGCCCTGGGAGGGCTACAATTACGAGGACGCCATCCTCCTCTCCGAAAAGCTCGTCAAGGAAGACGTCTTCACGTCGATCCATATCTCGGAGTTCGAGGTTGAGGCCCGCGACACCAAGCTCGGACCCGAAGAGATCACCCGCGACATTCCGAACGTCGGGACTGAGTCGCTTGAGAGCCTGGATGAGAGCGGCGTCGTCATCCCATCCACGGTCGTGCGCCAGGGAGACATTCTGGTCGGCAAGGTGACCCCGAAGGGAGAGCAACAGCTTACCCCCGAGGAGCGTCTGCTCAAGGTTATCTTCGGCAAGAAGGCCGAGGACGTCCAGGACGCGTCCTTGCGCGTGCCGCCCGGCATCTCGGGTAAGATCATCGGCACCCGCGTTTTCGTCCGCCGAGAGAAGCTCGCGAAGGGCGAGGAGCGCAGGCGCCTCGACGCGATACAGGAGAAGCTGGACGGCGACCTGGCCACCCTTAAGCAGCACCGCACGGAGTCCTTCGAGGCCCTCGAGTCCGTCTCCGCCGCCAAACGCGCGCAGGAGAAGGAGCGCCTTGAGCTCTTCTACGAGGCGATGGATGTCAAGCTCCGCTCCGACGCCGCCCGCCAGAAAGAGAATGTCAAGCAGGGCGACGACCTGGCCGTGACCGTCAACAAGGTTGTGAAGGTCTACATCGCTTCCCGCCGCAAGATCCAGGTCGGCGACAAGCTTGCCGGCCGCCACGGGAACAAGGGCGTTGTCGCTAAAATCCTTCCGGAAGAGGATATGCCGTTCCTCCCGGACGGCACGCCGCTCGATGTCGTGCTTTCGCCGCTGGGCGTGCCTTCCCGCATGAACATCGGCCAACTCCTCGAGACCATGCTGGGCTGGGCCGCTCACACGCTCGACATCCAGACCATCAACCCGGTTTTCGACTCGGCCACGGAGGACGAGATCCATGAGAAGGTCCGAGAGGCGAAGAGGCATCTCCGCGAGCAGGGCGTGCCCGACAAGTACCTTCCCAGCGACGATTGCCGTATTACGCTCTACGATGGGCGTACCGGCGAGGTGTTCCACGAGAAGGTGTCCATCGGATTCATGTATATCCTGAAGCTCAACCATCTCGTCGAGGACAAGATTCATGCTCGCTCGACTGGTCCATACAGCCTCATCACCCGTCAGCCTCTCGGAGGCAAGGCCCAGTTTGGCGGCCAGCGCTTCGGCGAGATGGAAGTCTGGGCAATCGAGGGCTACGGCGCCGCGTACATGCTCCAGGAACTCCTGACCGTCAAGTCGGACGACGTCCAGGGCCGCACGAAGATGTACGAGGCGATCATCAAGGGAGAGGCGCCCTCTCAGCCCGGCGTGCCGGAATCCTTCAAGGTGCTTGTTAAGGAACTCCAGGCTCTCGGACTCAACGTCGAACTTTTGAAGCTCGGACAAAACGGCGAGTCCGAACTTAAAAAGTCTCTTTCAGAAGAGAAAGAAGCGGCGAGGAAATAACCCATGACCTTCATCGCGACCCAGGACAAGAAGCTCTCGCTCGGCGGCAAGAAGAAGAGGAAGTCCGACTCACTCGACTTCTTCGATTTCAATGCGATCCGCCTCTCCATAGCTTCTCCGGAACAGATCACGAACTGGTCCTACGGCGAGGTTAAAAAGCCCGAGACCATCAACTACCGCACTCTCAAGCCCGAGCGCGACGGCCTCTTCTGCGAGAGGATATTCGGACCCGCGCGTGATTTTGAATGCGCCTGCGGCAAGTACCGCTGGGTCAAGTTCAAGGGCATCGTTTGCGACCGCTGCGGCGTCGAGGTCACCGAGGCAAAGGTCCGCCGCGAGCGCATGGGCCACATCGAGTTGGCCGTGCCCGTCGCGCATGTCTGGTTCCTGAAGAAGACGCCCTCGCGCACAGGCATCATCCTGGACATGAAGACGAGCGACCTGGAACGCGTCGTCTACTACGCCCAGTACATCGTCCTCGAGGACCTCGTGGATTCCTCGGACCGCATCGTGTATAAGACCGGCGACCTCCTCAACGAGGACGAGGTCCGCAAGGGCCGCGCCGAGTACCACACCAAGCTCAAGGTGGACATCGGCGCCGGAGCCATCCACCACCTCCTTTCCAAGGTCAAGCCTAAGGAGGAGTCTGAGCAGATTCTCACCACGCTGGCCAACGTCACCTCCGAGGCCGAGCGCACCAAGCTCATCCGCCGCCTGCGCATCCTGCAGGGCTTCCTCGAGTCCGGCAACGAGCCGCAGTGGATGATACTCACCACCCTGCCGGTCATCCCTCCCGAACTTCGCCCCCTCGTGCCCCTTGAAGGCGGCCGCTTCGCGACTTCCGACCTCAACGACCTCTACCGGCGCATCATCAACCGCAACAACCGCCTTAAGCACATCGAGGCACTGCGCGCGCCGGAAGTCATGATCTTCAACGAGAAGCGCCTCCTCCAGGAGTCCGTGGACGCGCTCTTCGAGAACGGCGCCCGCGGCCGCGTGGTCGTCGGCGCCGGCAACCGTCCTCTCAAGTCCCTGTCCGACATCCTGAAGGGAAAGCAGGGCCGCTTCCGCCAGAACTTGCTCGGCAAGCGCGTGGACTACTCGGGGCGCTCGGTCATCGTCGTCGGCCCGAACCTGAAGATCAACCAGTGCGGTCTTCCCAAGGAGATGGCGCTCGAACTCTTCCGACCGTTCATCATCCGTGAGTTGATGAAGACGGAGAGTCTCACCCTCAAGGCCGCCAAGCGCATATTCGAGAAGGTGCGTCCGGAGATATGGGACATCCTCGAGTTCGTCACGAAGAGCCACCCCGTCCTCCTCAACCGCGCCCCCACCCTGCACCGCCTCGGCATCCAGGCTTTCGAGCCCGTGCTGATCGAGGGCAAGGCCATCCAACTCCATCCGCTCACTTGCGCCGCCTTTAACGCCGACTTTGACGGCGACCAGATGGCCGTCCATGTCCCGCTGTCGCAGGAAGCCCAGTTGGAAGCCAAGCTCCTGATGATGGCGTCCAACAACATCATCTCGCCCGCGTCCGGAAAGCCGATTGCGGTCCCGTCGCACGACATGGTCCTCGGCCTAGCCTATCTCACCAAAGAGAAGGCCGGTGAGAAGGGAGAGGGGATGGTCTTCGGCGACGCGTCCGAGGTCATGACCGCCTACCAGAACCGAAAGGTGGACCTGCACGCGCGCATCAAGGTCCTCGGCATCAACCGACTTGTCGAGGAGAACCTCTCGAAGGATGACCGAAGGAACGCGCGCGCCTGGACGGACAGCACGACCGTCGGCCGCGTCCTTTTCAACGAGATCGTCCCCGCGGAGCTGCGCTACATCAATAAGTCCCAAGGCAAGAAGGAGCTTTCCCAATTGGTCGAGCGTTGTTTTAAGACTCTCGGACACTTCCGCACCGTCCAGCTTCTAGATGACCTCAAGCGCGCAGGCTTTCACTACGCGACCGTTGCAGGCCTCTCCATCTCGGTCTCGGACATGCACATCCCCAAGATTAAGAAGGAGGAGATCGTCGAGGCGCGCCGCAAGGTGAAGATGATCGAGGTTCAGGCCAAGAACGGCGTCATCACCGAGAGCGAGCGCTACAATAAGATCATCGACATCTGGACGCACGTCACCGAGCGCATCTCGGACGTCATGTTCGACTCGATGCAGGCCGATGAGCGCAAGACCTTCAAGGTCGGCGAATCACGCTTCAACACGGTCTACCTCATGGCCGATTCGGGCGCGCGCGGCAGCCGTCAGCAGGTCCGCCAGTTGGCGGGCATGCGCGGCTTGATGGCCAAGCCGCAGAAAAAACTGACCGGCGGCGTCGGCGAGATCATCGAGCAGCCGATTGTCTCCAACTTCCGCGAGGGCCTCACCGTCCTCGAGTACTTCATCTCCACCCACGGCGGCCGCAAGGGTCTGGCAGACACCGCGCTCAAGACCGCGGACGCCGGCTACCTGACGAGACGTCTCGTGGACGTCGCCCACGACCTCGTCATCACCGAGGACGACTGTGGCACCATCAACGGCGTGCGGCTCGGCAATCTGTCCGCCGGCGACGAAATCATCGAGTCTCTGGACGAGCGCCTGCTCGGCCGCGTGGTCCTCGAGGACATCGTCGTGCCCATAGTCGAGGGCAAGAAGACGGTCGAGAAGACTGTCGTCGAGGCCGGTGAGTACGTCAACGCCGAGGCGCAGGCCGAGATTAAGGCCGCAAGGCTCGAGATGGTCCGCGCGCGCTCCGTGTTGACCTGCGAGGCTCGCCAGGGCGTATGCGCCAAGTGTTACGGCATGAACAACGCCAATGGCCGCATGGTCGAGATCGGCGAGGCCGTGGGCATCATCGCGGCGCAATCGATCGGTGAGCCTGGGACACAACTCACCCTGCGCACTTTCCATATAGGCGGCGCGGCTTCCCGCGTCACCAAGCGCGCCCAGGCCCTCGCGGTCAAGGGCGGCACGGTCGAGTTCAAGAACATCCGCACCATCACCAATCGCGACGGGCAGGTCGTTGTCGTCACCCGCACGGGCATGTCGTTCGTTCACGACAAGGCGACTAGTCTCACCGAGGAACATAAGGTGCCCTATGGTTCGAGACTCAAGGTCAAGGATGGAGCTAAACTCGAGCCGGGCGCCCTCATCGCGGAGTGGGACCCCTACACGATGCCCATTGTCTCCGAGCACGAAGGCAGCGTGACGCTCAAGGACGTCAAGGAAGGCGTTTCCCTGCGCACCGACCTCAACAAGATCACCGGCATCGTCGAGCGCCGCATCATCGAGCAGGAGACCCGGCGCAGCGAACGCGGCGAGGGAGGTCCGAAGCGGCTCAACCCGCGCGTCATCATAGAGAAAGGAGGCAAGGAGGTCGCGGTGTTCCCGCTGCCGACCGATACCATCCTGATCGTGGCCGAGAACCAGGCCGTGCACGTCGGAGAGATCGTGGCCAAGATTCCTCAGGAAGTCACCAAGTCCAAGGATATCACCGGCGGTTTGCCTCGCGTGTCCGAGCTCTTCGAGGCGCGCCGACCCAAGAATTCCGCCATCATCTCCGAGATCGAGGGCGTCGTCAGCCTTGGCATCGGCGCCAAGGGTCTGGTCCAAGTCTCCGTTCGCAACGAGGAGACGGACATGGTTCGCGAGTACCTCATTCCCCAGGGCAAGCATCTCGTGGTCTACCTCGGAGACCGAGTCGGCGTCGGAGAGGCGCTCACGGACGGCGCCATCAACCCGCACGACGTCCTGCACGTCAAGGGCATCAAGGAAGTCCAGGAGTTCCTGGTCAACGCGATCCAGGAGGTCTACCGCCTCCAGGGCGTGACGGTCTCCGACCGCCATATCGAGTGCATCGTCCGGCAGATGCTCCAGAATGTCAAGATCGTCAACTCAGGGGACACTCCGTACTTGAAGGGCGAAATCGTCAACCGCTTCAGCTTCGCGGACATGAACCGCCAGATCAAGGAGAAGGGGGGCAAGGAGTCGCAAGCCGAGCCCGTCCTCCTCGGGATCACGAAGGCTTCGCTCGCGTCCAGTTCGTTCGTCTCGGCGGCGAGCTTCCAGGAGACGACGCGCGTCCTCACGGAGGCCGCGACTACGTCGAAGATCGACTACCTGAAGGGCCTTAAGGAAAACGTCATCATCGGCCACATGATTCCGGCCGGCACGGGTCTGCAAGCCCGCGAAAAACTCATGGAACTCTCCGCGCAGGCCGCGTCGGCGGATCAACAGTAGTCAGGAGATAATAACAGTCATGCCCACGATCAACCAGCTCATCCGCCTCGGGCGCAGCAAGAAGCGCACGCACCCGAAGGCCCCGGCGCTGCAGTCCTGCCCGCAAAAGCGCGGCGTCTGCACCCAGGTGAAGACGACGACCCCCAAGAAACCGAACTCGGCCCTGCGCAAGATCGCGCGCATCAAGCTGACGAACGGCATCGAGGTCACCGGCTACATCCCGGGCGTCGGCCATAATCTGCAGGAACATTCCATCGTGATGATCCGCGGCGGCCGCGTGAAGGACCTGCCGGGTGTGCGATACCATATCATCCGCGGCGTCCTGGACGCCTCCGGCGTCGATGGCCGCAAGCAGGGGCGTTCGCTGTACGGCGCGAAGCGCCCGAAGAAGGAAGCCGCGAAGTAATCATCTGAGAGAGGATTAGAACATGCCCCGAAAAGGACTCCGCCCCCGCGACCGCCGGCCCGCGCCGCCGGCCGACTACAAGTTCAAGTCGGTGCTCGTCTCTCGCTTGATCAATAAGCTGGACCATAAGGGCAAGAAGTCGGTCGCCGAGCGCGTGATGTACGACGCCCTCGATATCGTCGCCGAACGCACGAAGGAGAACGCGCTTGACGTGTTCACCCGCGCCATTGAGAATATCCGTCCCCTGCTCGAGGTGAAGGCCCGCCGCGTCGGCGGCGCCACCTACCAAGTGCCGATCGAGGTAGCCCCGAACCGATCCTCCACGCTCGCCATGCGCTGGATGCTCGACGCGGCCCGCGCCAAGTCCGGCAAGCCCCTGGCCGAGCGCCTCGCCGAGGAGATCCTCGCCGCCAACAAGAAGGAAGGCATCGCGTTTAAGAAGCGCGAGGACACGCACAAAATGGCCGAGGCCAACCGCGCTTTCGCCCATTATCGCTGGTAAGACGATGCGCGACATGAACGGAATCTTTATGCAGCAGAGTGGCGACGCCTGGAAACGGCTGCTCACATTTCTCTGTCTGCTCGGGATACCCTCAATGGCTCGCGCCATCAGCACGACAATGGTTCATGTTCGGGAGTTTCCCTCTTCGGCTTCAGTGCACATGCAGGCGTTGCCGCGAGCGAGCGAAGTCCTGATCCCGCAGGATTTCGTTAAAGGCGAGGCTCATCCTCCTCCTGCACTGAGCGTGCCGCATATCTCTGATGTCTCCAGGATTTTCGCTCCGACAATCGCGGCCGGAGCTTCGTCAGACATTGGTATTTACCTGCGGGATCACACGGTGCTTGTTGATGCCGCAAAAATTGTTAATGGCACGAGCTTCACTGAACTCCCAAGCCATGTACAACGACCGTTGAAGTCCGAGTTCGTCTCCCGCGAGAACGAGCGTAATCTCATGCTTCCTGAGGCGGACTGGGTCGATGATCAGGCGAATAATCGGCTCGGTTCGTGGAAGAAACGTCTGGATATGCAGCTGGAAAATTTAGAAACGGAGACCAGGGCATACGTGGTAGAAAATGCACAGCATCAGTCGAGGTGTAATCCCGCTCCGGATGAGAACACCTACGATTGGTGCAAGAAAGATCATGCTCGCCTAGACGACTGGCGGCAGAATTTAGGCAAGCGCGGTGATGCCTATAACATCGAACTTGAGCAATTCCGCGAGGAAGTTCGTCCGTATAATTCCCGCCTCAAGACATTGTTGGATTTAATCCAGGCATGGGAAAACGGAGTCCTCGATTTGATTCGGCGTTTGAAGTTGACGCTTAGCGAGACTGGGACATGCACCAAGGAACAGCATCGCCAGCTTCAGGATGACGTTGATGCGAAGTGTAAAAAAGAGGAAGAAAAGCGCGCTTGTAGGGGCAACCAAGAATGCGGCGTCCTTCGCCAAACCCTCACGCGAAATCAGGCCTGCTATGACGCGAGGCGCAAAATCGTGGATGTGTGTTACAACGGCCAGCCTAATGAGGGGCATCAGCAGGCGCTCGATGAAGCACAGAACGCGATCAGTAAATGCCTTCAGTGGATCCAAAAACGGTGCGGCGTCGGAATCGGAGCAACTCCGTTTTGACTATGGCAATCATCTGGACTCCGCCGGCTGATTTTAGAGGATGGCTCGAGCATGTATTCAATCGTCCTGTGACTAGGCCTGAATGGTTCTGGGAGACGACTGCCGAAGCGGATTGGGAGCCGGCCCAAGACGATTTTTTAGCGTATATCACGCAGGCATTTGAACGATCGGAAATTGCGTTCCGTGGATTTTCCAACGCACAAATCGCGCAAGGGCTACGCTTTTTGATCAGCCCCTCGTGCTCCGATGGTATGTTCGCGCTGAAAGACGACAATATCCCTTGGCTGAAGAGACAGGGGGTTGTTCGGGCCATTCGGACACTCTTTAGAGATTGCTTTGCGAAGCGATGTTCGTCCAAGCTTTCGCACCTTGATGAAAAGAATCTCGATCCTTTGAATGGTGTGTGCTACATATGGTGGGATGTTTTCCCGATTTACGGCGCCCCCCAAAACACCGAGCAGAAAGATCTAGATCACGAAATCCTAGCGGTCATGCAAAGCACGCTCGAGCTTAACCATGTCGCTTGTCAAGAATCGGCGCTTCATGGTCTCGGGCACTGGTCCCATTACTATCAGGATCGGGTTGAAAAGATCATCGATCAATTCTTGACGCACAACGAGAAGTTGCGCCCGGAGTTGAGACAATACGCATTGCAGGCGAGTGCCGGCAGAGTACAATGACGGTTGATTTTATAATTGATACAAGAATGAACGAAATGGAGACGGTTTAACATGCCCCGCGAATTCCCGCTCGACAAAGTCCGCAACATCGGCATCATCGCCCACATCGACGCCGGCAAGACGACCACGACCGAGCGTATCCTGTACTACACCGGCCGCATCCATAAGATCGGCGAAGTGCACGACGGAGCGACGACGACCGACTGGATGCCCCAGGAGCGGGAGCGCGGCATCACGATCACCGCGGCTGCGACCTTCTGCAAGTGGCGCGATTGCTCGATCAACATCATTGACACCCCCGGTCATGTGGACTTCACCGCCGAAGTCGAGCGGTCTCTGCGCGTCTTGGACGGCGCGGTCGTCTGCTTCGACGGCGTGCAGGGCGTCGAGCCGCAGTCCGAGACCGTGTGGCGTCAGGCCGACAAATATCACGTCCCGCGCGTCATCTACATAAACAAGATGGACCGCATGGGCGCCGATTTCTACATGTCGTACGAGTCCATCATTAAGATGCTTGGCGCCAACGCCTGCCCGATTCAACTTCCGATCGGTTCCGAAGCTGACTTCGTCGGCCTCATCGATCTGATCAAGATGAAGGCCCTGATCTGGCACGGAGACGAACTGGGCGCCAAATGGGACGAGGTCGAGATCCCGGTCGAGATGAAGGCCCAGGCCGACGAGTTCCACGCCAAGATGGTCGAGAAGGTCGTCGAATTCGACGACGCGCTGATGGAACGCTACCTCAACGGCGACACGACCTTCACGGCGGACGAGCTGAAGCGGACCCTGCGCAAAGGCGTCCTGCAGTGCAAGATATTCCCGGTCCTGTGCGCTTCTTCTTATAAAAATAAAGGCGTCCAGCCGATGCTCGACGCGGTCTGCGATTACCTGCCGTCGCCGCTGGACTTGCCCGCGATCGAGGGTCGCGACATTTTCGACCAGGAGAAGGTGATCGAGCGCCGTGCCGATGACAAGGATCCGTTCTCGGCCCTCATGTTCAAGATTCAGACCGACCCGTTCGTCGGCAAGCTGATTTTTTTCCGCGTCTATTCCGGCACGCTGACCGCCGGAGAAACCGTGATGTTCGGCAACAACCGCAACACGGAACGCATCGGCCGCATCCTGCGCATGCACGCCAACCAACGCGAGGAGATCAAACAGGTTTACGCCGGCGATATCGCCGCGACCGTGGCCCTCAAGAACGGTCGCGTCGGCTACACGATGTGCGACCAGGATAAGCCGGTCCTGCTCGAGCAGATCACCTTCCCGGAGCCCGTCATCTCGGTTGCCATCGAGCCGAAGACGAAGGCAGATGAAGAGAAGATGGCCAACGCCATGTCGCGTCTGGGCGAGGAAGACCAAACTTTTCGTATTAAGACCGACGTTGAGACCGGCCAGACCATCATCTCGGGCATGGGAGAGCTCCATCTCGACATTATCGTGGACCGCATGAAGCGAGAGTTTAAGGTCGAGGCGAACGTCGGTGAGCCTCAGGTCGCCTACAAGGAGACCGTGCGCAAGAAGATCGTCGAGGAAGGCAAGTTCATCCGCCAGTCCGGCGGTCGTGGCCAGTATGGCCATTGCATCATCCAGATCGAGCCCCAAACGATGGGCAAGGGCTTTGAGTTCATCAACGACGTCAAGCAGGGCCGTATCCCGCGCGAATACATCCCGGCGGTCGAGAAGGGCGTGCGCGAGGCCCTCGACGGCGGCGCCTTGGCGGGCTACCCGATCGTAGACATCAAGGTCACCCTGCTCGACGGCTCTTACCACGACGTCGACTCCAACGAGATGGCGTTCAAGATCGCCGGCGCCATGGCGTTGCGCGCCGGCTGCAAGAAGGCAGACCCGACGATCATTGAGCCGATTATGAAGTGCGAGGCGACGACCCCCGAGCAGTACATGGGAGACGTCATCGGCGACCTCAACAGCCGCCGCGCGAAGATCCAGGACATGGGCGACCGGGGACACTTGAAGTTTGTCCGCTGTTCCGTGCCCCTTTCGGAAATGTTCGGCTATGCGACCGTCGTCCGTTCGATCTCGCAGGGCCGCGCCTCCTTCACGATGGAACCGAGTCATTATGAGGAAGTCCCCGGCAACGTCCTGAAGGTCATCGTCGAGAAGGCGACCGCCGCCATCGCCTCCGGCGAGAAGAGCACCCGCTAACTAGGCGCCAGGAGAATCGGACCACCATGGCCAAAGCCAAGTTCGAGCGCACCAAGCCGCACGTCAACATCGGGACCATCGGTCACGTCGACCACGGCAAGACGACCTTGACGGCCGCGATCACCCATTATCTGGCGAAGAAGGGTTTGGCGCAGGCCAAGAAGTACGACGAGATCGACAACGCCCCCGAGGAGAAAGCGCGCGGCGTGACGATCAACGTGCACCACCAGGAGTACGAGACGACGGCGCGGCATTACGCGCACGTCGACTGCCCCGGCCACGCGGACTACATCAAGAACATGATCACGGGCGCCGCACAGATGGACGGCGCGATCCTCGTGGTGTCGGCGGCCGACGGCCCCATGCCGCAGACGCGCGAGCACGTGCTGCTCGCCCGCCAGGTCGGCGTGCCCCACATGGTGGTCTTCCTCAACAAGGTGGACGTGGCGGACAAGGACCTCGTGGAACTCGTGGAGATGGAAGTGCGCGAGCTGCTCTCGAAGTACGAGTTCCCGGGCGACAAGGTGACGATCATCCGCGGGTCGGCGACGAAGGCGCTGGAAGGCGACTCATCGCCGATCGGCGAGCCGGCGATCCAGGCGCTGATGGACGCGCTCGATAAGGACATTCCCGAACCCAAGCGGGCGACGGACCAGCCGTTTCTGCTGGCGGTCGAAGACGTGTTCTCGATCACGGGCCGCGGGACGGTGGCCACGGGCCGCTGCGAGCGCGGGACGATCAAGGTCGGCGAGGCCGTGGAGATCGTCGGCATCAAGGACACGCAGAAGACCGTGGTGACGGGCATCGAGATGTTCCGCAAGCTGCTCGATGACGCGCGGGCGGGCGACAACGTGGGCATCCTGCTGCGCGGCATCGAGAAGGCGCAGATCGAGCGCGGGCAGGTCATCTGCGCGCCGGGTTCGATCAAACCGCACAAGAAGTTCAAGGCGAAGCTCTACGTGCTGACCAAGGACGAGGGCGGCCGGCACACGCCGTTCTTCAAGGGCTACCGCCCGCAGTTCTACTTTCGGACGACCGACGTGACGGGGTCGGTGACGCTGCCTGCCGGCGTCGAGATGGTCATGCCGGGAGACAACATCGACATCGAGTGCGAGTTGATCTGTCCGATCGCGATGGAGAAGGGCCTGCGCTTCGCCGTGCGCGAAGGCGGCCACACGGTCGGCGCCGGCGTCGTCGCGGATATTTTGGACTAGG
>Ga0209211_10009202_pt1 | contig 13230 bp, 10 predicted proteins | sample RifGroA2_FD_183992 | JGI IMG/M metagenome (GOLD analysis project Ga0209211, IMG submission 183992) | Groundwater microbial communities from Rifle, Colorado, USA - Groundwater A2 (SPAdes) (version 2) | ecosystem: Environmental > Aquatic > Deep subsurface > Groundwater | place: Rifle, Colorado...
GCGGTGGTGGTGTTGCCGCATTACGTGCGTATCACACGGGCGGCCGTCATCACCGAGATGTCGCGCGACTACGTCACCGCAGCGCGCATGAACGGCGCCGGCCACCTGCGCCTGATGTTCAATGAGGTGCTGCCCAACTGCACGGCGCCGCTCATTGTGCAGGCTTCGCTGGGCATTTCTTCGGCCATCCTGGACGCCGCTGCGCTGGGCTTTCTTGGCCTGGGCGCACAACCACCTTCCCCTGAGTGGGGCACCATGCTCGCCGACGCACGCGAATTTGTGCTGCGCGCGTGGTGGGTCGTGACATTCCCCGGCCTGGCCATCCTGATCACCGTGCTGGCCTTCAACCTGCTGGGGGACGGCCTGCGTGACGCGTTTGATCCCAAACTCAAACGCTAACAAGGGGGTTTTATGGCGCTCCTTGAAATAGAAAATCTCTCGGTCAATTTTCCGACCAAGACTGCGGTGATGCACGCCGTCGATGGGGTCTCCCTGTCGGTTGACGCGGGCGACGTGCTGGGTATCGTGGGCGAATCTGGCTCAGGTAAAAGCGTCACCATGATGGCGCTGATGGGCCTGGTGTCGTACCCCGGTGTGGTGACTGCCGACAAACTGCGCTTTGACGACCATGATTTGCTCCAGCTCTCGGGCAACGCGCGCGCCAAGCTCACGGGCAAAGACGTGGCCATGATCTTCCAGGACCCGACCACCAGTCTGAACCCCTGTTTTACCGTGGGTTTCCAACTGGCTGAAACGCTCAAGCTGCACCTGGGTCTGGACGGCAAGGCGGCGCGCAAGCGCTCTATTGAGCTGTTGGAACAGGTCGGCATTCCGGCACCCGAGAGCCGCTTGAACGTGTTCCCGCATCAGATGTCGGGTGGCATGAACCAGCGTGTCATGATTGCCATGGCCATTTCGTGCAACCCCAAACTGCTGATTGCCGACGAGCCCACCACGGCGCTCGACGTGACGATTCAGGCACAAATTCTCGACCTGCTGCGCACCCTGCAAAAAGAACGCAACATGGCGCTGGTGCTGATCACCCACAACATGGGTGTGGTGTCTGAGATGGCGCAACGCGTGGCGGTGATGTACGCCGGCCAGATCATGGAAACACGCCGCGCGCATGACATTTTTGAGTCACCACAGCACCCCTACACCGAGGCCCTGCTGGCAGCCATGCCAGAACGCAGTGACGGCGCCAGCCGCCTGGCCACCATCCCGGGCATGGTGCCCGGCCTGTATGACCGCCCTGCCGGGTGCCTGTTTGCACCACGCTGCCTCTACGCCAACAACCATTGCCGCGCCGAGCGCCCCGCCCTGCGCGAATGGCAAAGCGGCTGGGTGCGCTGCCACTACCCATTAGCGCCCTTGTCGGACACCTCTTTGTCGGCACAGTTGACAGGAGCCGGCCAATGAGCGACAGCAACCCAACCACCATGCCAGCCACCGAGCCCGTGGTAGTAGCGCGCGACCTGAAACAGGTCTACAAGATCAGCCGAGGCTTCTTGCATCCGGCAGATCTCCTGCAAGCCGTCAGTGGTGTTTCGTTCACTGTGCTTGCGGGCAAGACGCTGGCGGTGGTGGGTGAGTCCGGCTGCGGTAAGTCGACCCTGGCACGTATGGTGTCGCTGATAGAAACCCCAACGTCTGGCGAGTTGTCGCTGGGCGGAGTGGACGTAGTCAAAGCCAGTCCGCAGCAGCGCCGTGCCTTGCGCCGCACGGTACAACTGGTGTTTCAAAATCCGTTTGGTTCGCTCAACCCGCGTAAAAAGATCGGGGCAATTCTGGAAGCGCCCCTTGAAATCAACACCGACCTGGATGCCAAAACACGCACTGAGCAGGCCCGCGCCATGCTGGCGCTGGTGGGTTTGCGCCCCGAGCATTACGACCGCTACCCGCACATGTTTTCGGGCGGCCAGCGCCAGCGCATTGCCATTGCGCGCGCACTGATGCTCAAGCCGGCGCTGATCGTGGCCGATGAACCGGTGTCGGCACTCGACGTGTCAATTCAGGCCCAGGTACTCAACCTGCTGGCGGACCTGCAACAAGAGCTCGGCCTGGCATATTTGTTCATTTCGCACGATCTGGGCGTGGTGCGCCACATTGCCCACGATGTGCTGGTCATGTATCTCGGCCACGCGGTCGAACAGGGCGAGAAAAAAACCATTTTTGCACAACCGCTGCACCCCTATACCCAAGCCTTGTTGGCCTCTACACCGGGCATTGTCGGCACCGGCGCTGCCAAAAAGCGCATCGTGCTCACAGGTGAACTGCCTTCCCCTTTGAGTCCGCCCGGTGGCTGCGTGTTTTCAACCCGCTGCCCACACGTTGTAGCACAATGCCAGAGCGAACGGCCCCCATTGCGAGAACTCTCAGGCAGACAGGTGGCTTGTCATTTAGCCGAACAATTTATCCAGCCCGCTTGAAACACACCTTATCCAACCCGCTGCAGCGCAGCATCAACCTGTAGGAGTCCACAAGATGACTGTTCTCAAATCAAACCACAAGTTTGCGCTCAAGCGCACGGCGCTGTGCGCCCTGGCGCTGCCTGCGCTGTTGGCCGTTGGTCAGGTCGGTGCCAAAACGCTGGTGTACTGCTCCGAAGGCAGCCCGGAGAATTTTGCCCCCAGCATCAACACCACCGGTACCTCGTTTGATGCCAGCGAACAGATTTACGACAACCTGGTCGATTTTGAGCGCGGTGGCACCAAGGTCGTTCCGGGCCTGGCTGAAAAATGGGACGTATCCAAGGATGGTCTGGAGTACACCTTTCACCTGCGCAAAGGTGTGAAATGGCAGTCCAACAAAAACTTCAAGCCCTCGCGCGATATGAACGCCGACGATATCCTGTTCATGTTCGAGCGCCAATGGAAAGAGAACGACCCCTACTTCAAGGTCACCAGTTCCAACCACGCCTACTTTGGCGACATGGGTATGCCCAAGCTGCTGAAGTCGGTGGACAAGGTCGATGAGTACACCATCAAGATCGTGCTCAACGCGCCTGAAGCGCCGTTCCTGTCGAACCTGGCGATGCAGTATGCCGGCGTCCAGTCCAAGGAATACGCCATTGCCATGCTGAAAGCTGGCACGCCTGAAAAACTGGACCAGGAGCCCGTGGGCACCGGCCCCTTCATGCTGGTGCAGTACCAGAAAGACGCCATCATCCGCTACAAGGCCTTCCCGCAGTATTGGGCCGGCAAGGCCAAGATCGACGACCTGATTTTCTCGATCACACCCGATGCGTCGGTGCGCTGGGCCAAGCTGCAAAAAGGCGAATGCCATGTCATGCCCTACCCCAACCCGGCTGACCTGCCCGCCATCCGCAAGGACCCCAATGTGGTGGTGATGGAGCAACCCGGCTTGAACATCGGTTATCTGGCCTACAACACCACCAAGAAGCCGTTTGACGACGTGCGTGTGCGCAAGGCAGTCAACATGGCCATTAACAAAAAGGCCATTGTCGATGCGGTATTTTTGGGTACCGGTGTCCCCGCCACCAACCCGATTCCACCAACACAATGGTCATACAACAAGGCCATCAAAGACGACGCCTTCAACCCCGAAGAAGCCAAGAAATTGCTGGCAGCGGCCGGCCTGAAAGACGGCTTTGCCACCGACCTGTGGGCCATGCCGGTGCAGCGTCCTTACAATCCCAACGCCAAGCGGATTGCCGAGCTGATGCAGGCCGACCTGGCCAAGGTGGGCATCAAGGCCGAGATCAAGAGCTTTGAATGGGGCGAGTACCGCAAGCGCATGCAGGCCGGTGAACACCAGATGGGTATGCTGGGCTGGACCGGCGACAACGGCGACCCGGACAACTTCCTGAACACCTTGCTGGGTTGCAGCGCAGCCAAGAACAACGGCTCCAATGTGGCCAAGTTCTGCTACCAGCCGTTTGAAGACCTGGTGCAAAAGGCCAAGGTGGTTTCCAGCCCGGCCGAGCGCGCCAAGCTCTACGAAAAAGCCCAGGTGATTTTCAAGGAGCAGGCGCCCTGGTTCACCATTGCACACGCGGTGCAGATCAAGCCGGTACGCAGGGAAGTCATCGGCTTCAAGCTGAGCCCGTTTGGCCGCCACAGTTTCTACGGCGTGGACATGGCCAAGTAAGTCACAGCTACTTGACCACAAAAAGCCAGCGCAAGCTGGCTTTTTTCATGACCTGCAGGCGCTTTGAGAATTCGCAATACATCGCGCCAGCGATGCAATAAAGTTGAATCCTGCTTACCGAGAACAGCGAAAGCAAACCCGGGAAGTATGGAGCTGGGGGGTTCAAGCAATTGGGCCGAGTCTTGGTGTGTGACATCAAGACGGATGGGAACGTCCCCAGACGTGTCAGCCTGACGAACTGACCCGGGGTTCCCGCCACCAACCGCCAGCCCCTGAAAAGGCTGGCGGGTCTGTTTTAGCATGGCCTTGCGCGTTGTTGTCTGCGATCAGCGATCAGCGATCAGCGATCAGCGGTCATTTTGTGCCTGTTGAGTCTGGTCACACGAGGTACAAACGACCAACCGGACCAGGCTGGCTCAATGTGTATCCGTCGCGAAGTGCCAGGTATTGCGCCCCGCTGCCTTTGCAGCGTAAAGCGCGCGGTCGGCGCGACCCACCACGTCAGCCATGGATTCCTCGATGCCCACCTCTGCCAGGCCAGCGCTGGCGCGCAGGCAAAGTTCATGACCGTCAGGCAAACACAAGGGTGAGTCACGCAAGGCTTGCAGCAAACGCTCCGTCGCCATTGGTGCCCCTTGGTGATCTGCCGTCTGCATCAATGCGAGAAATTCCTCTCCGCCGAAACGATAGAGTGGCTCACCCGCCCTGCAATGCCCCGTCAGCAGTCGCGCGATATGTTGTAGTGCCAAGTCACCGACCGCATGTCCGTGCACATCATTCACAAGCTTGAAGTGATCCACATCAAACAACACCACAGTGAGCTGCTCACCTCGGCGCATCGCATGCGCGTGGCAGCGTTTGAATTCATCCTCAAGCCCGTAGCGCAGCGGCAAACCAGTCAACGCATCAAGCCTTGAGCTATGCGCCAGATATTGGGTCTTGAACAACGCAAGATCAGCAATCACGTCAGCTTGGGTCTGTTCGAAAGCATCGAGCGTTACGGCGTCTCCCACGGCGCCTTTGAGTATGCTGCTACAGATGCTGCGAACGGCATCATGCATCTGCCGATGCCGATCGTCCAGTCGCTGTGCAGCGACCGCGTCGATTGCATCGAAGCTCTCCCGGTTCTGCCGAAACCATTCGCCAAAAAGACAACGGCAGTGCGCATCTTCGGCCAGCACGTCCTCGCCTGGGGAGGTATGTAGTACCGCGCAACGCAGCACCCGACGTGACCATGCCAGGTGGGCCTGTACCGCCAAATCGAGTCGCAGGATGAAGTCCTGAACGTCATAACTAAACATGGCATTTGGCATTGTGAGCCGATCAAAAACATTTTTCTCAACCCTGCCATTCGTTATCTGCTTCTTTGGCGGACTATTGCGTGGATTGTGTCACATGCATAGGGGTGTTCACGTCGTTCCATTGCTAGACGCACCATTAAAAATTGCCCAGATATTCATCATTTGCGACGGTGCAATTCCAGCCGGACCTGTGTGGCATTTTTCAAGCAATCCCTCCGGGAAGGCTCAAGCCAGCCCCCTGGCGCCATTCGGGTTACCGCTCCAGCGCCGCCTTCGTGATGGCGTCGAGCGTGCCGCGTGTGCTGATCACCTGCGGGTCCAATATCACCTCGATCAGGCTGCCCTGAGAGCGCTCCAACGCTGCCAGCAGCGCGGGCTCGAACTCATCAGTCCGTGTGATGCGCACACCCGCGTAGCCGTAGGCCTGCGCCAGCGCGCAAAAATCGGGATTGCACAAGGCTGTCCCGGAGACGTGCCGCGGGTATTCGCGCTCTTGATGCATGCGGATGGTGCCAAACATGCCGTTGTTGAGCACCACAATGATAGTTTTGGCGCCGTATTGCACGGCGGTGGCCAGCTCCTGGCCGTTCATCAAAAAATCGCCATCCCCGGCGATGGTGACAGCCAGCCGGCCAGTGGTGATGGCAGCGGCAATGCCAGCCGGCACGCCATAACCCATAGCGCCATTGGTGGGTGCCAACTGGGTCTTGCAGCCTTTGGCCCAGCCGTGGTAGCGATAGAAACGATGCACCCAACTGGCAAAGTTACCCGCCCCGTTGGTCACCACCGTGTCTGATGGCAAATGACGTTGCAACGCGGCCACCACAGCGGGCATGTCGATCAAGCCAGGTAAGGGCTGCGGCACCAGGTTGGTCAGATAGTCGGCGTGGCAGGCACGCGCCCAATCGGTCCAGGTCACGGCCCTGGGTGCGATTAGGTCTGCCAGCGCCAGGGCAGTTTGAGCCGGGCTGGCCAAAATCGCCAGATGCGCCTGAAACACACGGTTCAGCTCTTCGGCGCTGGCATGAATATGCACCAGTTTTTGTCTGGGCAGCGGGGCTTCTATCAGGGTGTAGCCTCCCGTGGTCATCTCACCCAGGCGCGGCCCCAGAGCCAAAATCAGGTCACTTGCCTTGATGCGCGCCGCCAGTTTGGGGTTGATGCCAATACCCACATCGCCGGCATAGAGCGGGTGATGGTTGTCAAAGGTGTCCTGAAACCTGAACGCATTGGCCACTGGCAGGGACCAGTTGTCGGCAAAGCGCTGCAAGGCTTGCGCCGCCTCCGGTGACCATCCCGGCCCGCCGGCAATGACCAGGGGACGCTCAGCCTGCAGAAGCGCCTCGCGCAATTTCGACAAGGGTTCAGCACCCGGATGCCCGTCAACGGCGGCCACATAGGGCAGCGCCACGGGCAGCACGCCGGTGACTGGATTCGTCGGTACGGCCTGAGTCAACATGTCCTCGGGCAGAACCAGCACCACCGGACCGGGTCGGCCATTCATGGCAGTGGCAAAGGCGCGCGCCACGTACTCAGGGATACGGGCCACCTCGTCGATCCGTTCCACCCGCTTGGCAAAACCCTTGGTGCTGGGGCCAAAAAAACTCTGGTAGTCCACTTCCTGAAAAGCCTCGCGATCCCGCGTGTCACTGGCTACATCACCGACAAACAAGACCATCGGCGTGGAATCCTGATACGCCGTGTGCACACCAATCGAGGCATTGGTCGCGCCTGGCCCGCGTGTCACAAAACAAACACCAGGGCGGCCCGTTAACTTTCCGTGCGCTTCGGCCATAAAGGCCGCGCCACCTTCCTGACGATTGATGATGAACCGGATCTGATCGTGGTAATGGTGAAAACCATCGAGCACAGCCAGAAAACTTTCACCCGGCACGCCAAACGCGTGCGTAGTACCTTGCTTAACCAGACACTGCACCAGCAGGTGTCCACCGATTTGGGAAATAGAGGCTTCAGTCATGCCAGCATTGTGCCGAGAAATACCGTGTCACCCTGCAGTTGTTGCGATCCAACCGTTGACCACGCGGCCAGCAAATGGGTTTCATCACCAGTTGACCCATCCGAACTTTTGACCGGGATCAGAAACAAGGGTTTTCCCTTATTCTTTTGACCTTTGTCAAAGAACGTCAATAACAAGGTTATCAAAATATACATCATTCAATTCGAATATTAAAAACTAACCAATGAAAGGTTGCAGATGATGTCCAAGTCAAGCCGCGTCGCGCTAGCGGTCTGTTTAGCCGGCTGGATGGGGTTCACTGCACTGGGAATTGCCAGCGCCGAGGAACCTAAATCGGTCAAGCTCAACACCACGGCCGATCACACCAAATTCAAGGAGCTGCAACGCGAGTTTGCCTCCGGGCCAGAGGTCACCAAGGCCTGCCTGAGTTGCCATACCGAGGCTGCAGGCCAGATCCACCGCACCAAACACTGGAAATGGGAATACAAAAACCCTGACACCGACCAGTTGCTCGGCAAGAAAAATGTGGTCAACAATTTCTGCATTTCCATTGCCTCCAACGAAGCGGCCTGCAACAGCTGCCACGTGGGCTACGGCTGGAAAGATGCCAGTTTTGACTTCACATCAGAAGAAAACGTGGACTGCGTGGTCTGCCACGACACCACCGGCAACTACAAAAAGCCGTCTGGTCTGGCAGGCAACGTGGTGACCAAGGACATGGAATTTCCGCCAGGGTCAGGCAAGATTCTCAAGGCCATCGATCTTTCCAAAATTGCCCAAAAAGTTGGCAAGTCCAGCCGCGACACCTGCGGTGGCTGCCACTTTAATGGTGGTGGCGGTGACGGTGTCAAGCACGGCGACATGGACAGTTCTCTGGCCGCACCAGAAAAAGAACTCGATGTGCACATGGATGCATCGGGTCTGGACTTTACTTGCGGCACTTGTCACAAGACCTCCAGCCATGATGTGGCCGGCAGTCGCTACACCCCCACCGCCAAGGATGCCGAGGGTGCCCATCTGCGCGGCGCCACTGACAACGGCAACCCTGCCACTTGCATCTCATGCCACGGCAATGTGCCACACAAGCAGGAAGCCCGGCTCAACCAGCATGCCACCAAACTGGCCTGCCAGACTTGCCATATTCCGGAGTTTGCACGCGGCGGCATTGCCACCAAAATGAACTGGGACTGGTCCACGGCTGGCCAGCGTGATGCCAACGGCCAGCAGATCACCCGCAAGGATGCCAAAGGGCATATCAACTATGAATCACGCAAGGGCGACTTCATTCTGGCCGAGAACGTCAAGCCCACTTATGTGTGGTTCAACGGTCAGGTCAACTACACCCTGAAGACCGACAAACTTGATGTGAATGCAGACGTGACTCACATCAACACCCTGGGTGGCAGCCCGACCGATGGCAAATCGATGATCTGGCCGATCAAGCGCTTCGGCGGCAAACAGCCTTATGACACGGTCAACATGACCCTTCTGACACCACACACGGCAGGTAACGATGACACCGGTTACTGGAAGAACCTGGAGTGGGACAAAGCCCTTCAGGCCGGCGTGAAGGTGTCGGGCGTTCCCTACTCCGGCAAGTTTGGCTTCGTCAAGACCCAGATGGACTGGCCTATTACCCACATGGTGGCGCCAAAAGACAAGGCGCTGGGCTGTGTGGAATGCCACGCCAAGGACGGACGCCTGACCGGACTGGATGGCATCTACATGCCGGGCAGCGGTGCCAACCCCCTGCTTGACAAGTTGGGCTGGGGCCTGGCGCTGCTGACGCTGCTTGCCGTGCTGGGTCATGGTGCGATGCGCATCGTTTTACGCCGCAAGGCTTAAGGAGAATCAAAATGACTGAACGTGTTTATTTGTTCAAGGGCTTTGTACGCTTCTGGCACTGGTCACAAGCCTCCCTGATCATCTTCCTGATGGTGTCCGGCTTCGAGATTCACGGCACTTACAAGCTGTTCGGGTTTAAGCAAGCGGTGGGTTATCACACCATTGCCGCCTGGGCCCTGGTCGGACTCTGGATTTTTGCCATCTTCTGGCACGTCACTACCGGCGAATGGCGCCAGTACATCCCGACCACCGACAAGGTCGTGGCGATCATGCATTACTACTCTTCGGGCATCTTCAAGGATGAGCCGCATCCGTTCAGGCCCACATCGGTGCTAAAGCACAACCCGCTGCAGCGCATCACCTACCTGCTGATTTTGACTTTGCTCAGTCCGCTGCTGTGGATCACCGGCTGGCTCTACCTTTTTTATGCCGATTGGTCGGCCTGGGGCTTGAGCGCACTGCAACTGGAGTGGATCGCCACCGCCCACACGATTGGCGCCTTCCTGATGCTGGCCTTTCTGATTTCGCACCTGTATCTGGCAACGACCGGGCACAAGCTCACCTCCCAGATCAAAGCCATGATCACGGGCTGGGAAGAAATCGAAAAACCACGCCACCCATAACAACCCTCATTTTTAGGAGTCATCATGAAATTATCCAAATCCCTACCTGTTGCCGCCCTGCTCGCCTTGATGGGCGCCTCTTTCTCGGCGCAGGCTTACGACGCAGACTGGAAACGTGGCCGGGTGTACTACCGCAGCGTCTGCACTTCGTGCCACGTGGCATCACCGGTGGGGTCGATCAACCCCAGTACCAAGACCAAGGCCGACTGGACGGCTTACCTGCTCACCGACAAACACGCCAAGGGCAAGGACACCGTGAGCAAATATGTCGGCAAGGAATACCGTGCCAGCATCAAGGCGACCAACAAGGCGGCAGCCAAGTTTGCCGATACCCCCGACAAGGAACTCCTGGAAGACATCAAGGCCTTCCTGCTCAAGGGCGCCAAAGATGGTGACTCCCCGGCAAGTTGCAGCTAAGCGAGTGGTCTGACCCGCAAGTCTTTTCTTGATCAGTTGGGGTCAGAGCACGTCGCTACGCGAGTGGTCTGACCCGCAAGTCTTTTAAAAAGGAGTTCACCGTGAAGTTCAAAAAAATCCCGCTCTATGGCGCCATCCTGGCCTCCCTGATGATGAGCGCCGGGGCCTTTGTTTCTACCGCAGCACTGGCGCAGGATGCAGCAGCCGTGCAACCCAAGGCCAACTGGTACACCAAACTGGTCGACGTTGATTTTGTCAAACCACAGGCTGTGGTGCCAAAAATAGATGGCGTCATGCTGGTTGACTCGCGCCCGGCCGTGCGCAAATTCGACTTGGGCCATATCCCGACCGCAGTCAATATTCCCGACTCGATGTTTGACAAGCTGGCACCCACGATGCTGCCCGCCGATAAAACCAGCTTGCTGATTTTTTATTGCGATGGCCCCGAGTGCATCCTGAGCCACAACTCGGCTTTCAAGGCAGAAAAACTGGGTTACACCAACATCCGGGTCTACGCCGCGGGTTTCCCCGACTGGATCAAGAATGACAACCTGCATGCCGTGAGTGTGGCGCACCTCAAGAAACTCATGGATGAGCAAAAGCCCATGACGCTGGTCGATGCACGCCCCAAGGCACGCAAATACGATGTCGGTCACATCCCGGGGGCCATCAATCTGCCAGATTCACAATTTGACAAATTGGCGGCCGAGATGCTGCCTGCCGACAAAGCTGCCGCCCTGTTCTTTTACTGTGACGGTCTGGCCTGCAAACTGAGCAACGACTCGGCGGCAAAAGCCATCAAACTGGGGTATACCAACGTCAAGGTCGTGCCTGAAGGTTACCCGGCCTGGGCCAAAGCCTATGGGCCAGGCCCCACGGCAAGCGCCGCGGCGGCTCCTGCAGCCAAAGCGCCAGTGATGGAAGCCGGCAAGGAGTCAGGCACCATCACCGTGGCCTCGTTCGAACGCATCTATCAGCAAGCGCCTGACAGCGTGCATCTGATCGACGTGCGTGATGCCTCAGAATTTGCCACTGGCAGCTTCAAGGGTGCGATCAACATGCCGGTGAATTCGCTGGAGAAAAACATCGACAAACTGCCGACCGACAAGCCCATCATCTTCTTTTGTGGCGCAGGCGGACGCAGTGGTGAAGCCCATGACATGGTCAAGCTCTACAAACCCGCGCTCAAGACCGTGTTTCTGGACGCCGAAATCAAATGGCTAAAAGACGGCACTTACACCATCAAGGGCCACTGAGTCAGTTTCTAACAAGCGTGCGCTGCCCAACCCCCAGCGCCGCCACCACGCTCAACAGCAAAACGGCAGCCGCCCCCAACAGGGTGGCACCGTACCAGCCGCGGTCCATGAAGACACCAAAAATCAACGGTGAAATGGCAAATCCGGTATCCAGCCCCGAATAAACCAGGCCGTAGACTCGGCCTGTGGCGCCTTTGGGTGTGGCTTTCTTGATCATCATGTCGCGCGACGGCCCACCGATACCCACCGCAAAACCAGTGGCTGCCAGCACCACCATGGTCAGCGTGGCGCCAAAAAAACCGGTGCCACAGAGTGCCAGCAACACGGCCGCAGCCGACATCGACAACGCCACCACGCGGTCACTGTGGCGCGATTTGGCAGCCACAAAACCACCAACAAACATGCCCAAAGCGCCGCACAGCATGTAAGCGGTGAGCGTCAGCGTGGCCGACTCAAAACTCACGCCATGCATGGCTTTGAGAATAGAGACCGAAAAGCTCTGCACCACCGCCAGTGTCATGGTGGAAAGCAGAAAGAAAGCAAAACACCACCACACCACCGGCAGCTTCATGAACGCCATGCTGTGCTCGGCCGGACTGTCGGCGTGGTGCACCACGGCATGGGTTTTGAGTTTGTCACGCTGCAACCACATCAGCGTCAGCACGCCCACATACAGCAGCGCCGCAGCAATATAGGCCGTGCGCCAGTTGCTCAAGGCGGTCAAGGTGGCAAAAAATACCGGGGCCGCCGCCCAGCCCAGATTGCCCGTAAGGCCATGGGCGCTGAAAGCGTGGCCGAGGCGCGGCGCCGACACACGCTGGTTCAGAATGGTGAAGTCCACCGGGTGAAAGGTCGCGTTCGCCAGGCCGGCCAGTGCCGCCACCATGACCAGTCCGCTGTAGTCCGACACCGTGGAAGCCAGCAACGCAGCGACCGCAAACAGGGCCAGGGCCGCAAACAACATGGGCCGCGCGCCCACCTTGTCCACCACAAAACCAGCCGACGCCTGGCCAATCCCCGACACCACAAAAAATACGCTCATAAGCGCACCGAGTTGCGAAAAGCTCAAGCCAAATTCCACCATGAACACCGGGAACAGCGGTGGCAGCAACAAATGGCCGAAATGCGAAGCCGCATGGGCCAAGCCCACCAAGCCGATGATGGTGGCATCTTGCTTGAGGGGAACGGAAAGAGCTAGGGTTTGGCTGGCTGTGGTCATGTGAGGATGTTAGCGCCTGCACCCCGGTTGACGCACGGCCAGTTTGAATATCTCATCAAAACATAGGTGTTATGGACATTCAGACACGGTGCTGGTATTGGCAAAGCCAAGCCCCGAGGACATAATAACTCTCATCAAAACTCTAATCAAAACAAGTGCGCCCCAAAAATATCACTGCGCGTGACCTGCTGCCGCATTTGCTTCAACGCCATCCGGGCGCCAAAGCGGCAAGTCTGGCTGCCGAGTCGAAGGTCAGCCTGCCCACCATGCAGCGCATGTTGAACGATGCGGGTGAACAGGTCGTTCGGGTTGGCAAGGCCGGGCGCACCTGCTATTACCTGCGCCGACCTTTGCGTGGCATCACAGAAGACATTCCCATCTACGCCATCGACCCAGTCGGCCAGGCCCAGCAGGCTGGTTTGTTGACCTTACTAGAACCCAATAGCACCCTGCTGGATGTGGCTGCCATGGACTGGCCGGT
>Ga0209211_10009205_pt1 | contig 13228 bp, 10 predicted proteins | sample RifGroA2_FD_183992 | JGI IMG/M metagenome (GOLD analysis project Ga0209211, IMG submission 183992) | Groundwater microbial communities from Rifle, Colorado, USA - Groundwater A2 (SPAdes) (version 2) | ecosystem: Environmental > Aquatic > Deep subsurface > Groundwater | place: Rifle, Colorado...
TTTACCCACCAATAATTTTTGGTCTATAATTCTGGGCTTCGGTCGTATAGCTCAGTTGGTTAGAGCGCAGCATTCATAATGCTGATGTCGGTGGTTCAAATCCACCTACGACCACCAAATTGAGAACCCGCAGTGCGCAAGCCCTGCGGGTTTTTCTTTGCAGTCTGCCCCGGGCCGGTAAAATCGGTGCCTTCCTCCACAGCCTCTGGATACACACCATGAACCGCTGCATTCGCGCCCTTAGCGCACTCTCTCTGCTGGCCGCCCTGCCCCTAGGCAGCATGGCGCAGACCAGCCCCACCACCCAACAGCTGACCGATAGCACTGGCACGATGGTGGTTGCGGTGCGCAATTTCCCGCCCAAAGCCCTGCGCGGCACGCTGCAAGTGGTGGCACCGCCCGAGGTGCTGCTGAACACCAAGGTGGCGCGCCTGTCTCCCGGCGCTCGCATTCGCGGCGCGAACGGCATGTTGGCCATGTCGGCGTCCCTGATTGGCCAGACCGTGCCGGTGGTGTACCTGCTGGAACCCCAAGGCATGCTGCACGAAGTGTGGGTGCTGACCGACGTCGAAGCCAAACTCATCCCGGCCACGCCCTGACCTGCCAGGCTTAACGCCTTTTAGGGCTCTAGCGCCCATCCCGTCTGCGCAAGCAGCTCCTGAATTTATAGCATTTGAACGGACACGCCATGTCTAAAAAAGTCTTTATCAAAACCTTTGGTTGCCAGATGAACGATTACGACTCGGACAAGATGGCCGACGTGTTGGGCGCTGCACAAGGCTACGAACCCACGCAGAACGTGGACGAGGCGGACCTGATTCTGTTCAACACCTGCTCGGTACGCGAAAAGGCACAGGAGAAGGTGTTCTCTGACCTGGGCCGCATCAAGCACCTGAAGAAAAAAGGCGTGCAGATTGGTGTGGGCGGCTGTGTGGCCAGCCAGGAAGGCGCTGAAATCATCAAGCGCGCACCCTATGTGGACGTGGTGTTTGGCCCGCAAACCCTGCACCGCCTGCCCGAGCTGCTGAACCAGCGCGCACTGCAAAACAAGCCCCAGGTGGACATCAGCTTCCCCGAGATTGAAAAGTTCGACCACCTGCCACCGGCCAAGGTGGACGGCGCCAGCGCGTTCGTCAGCATCATGGAAGGCTGCTCCAAGTACTGCAGCTACTGCGTGGTGCCCTACACGCGCGGCGAGGAAGTGAACCGCCCGTTTGAAGACGTGCTGGTGGAGATTGCTGGCCTGGCCGACCAGGGCGTGAAAGAGGTGAACCTGCTGGGCCAGAACGTCAACGCGTGGCGCCATACCATGGGCGGCACCAACGAGATGGCCGACTTTGCGACGCTGCTGGAGTATGTAAGCGACATCCCCGGCATCGAGCGCATTCGCTACACCACCAGCCACCCCAATGAGTTCACGCCCAGCCTGATTGCGGCCTACGACAAGCTGCCCAAACTGGTGAGCCACCTGCACCTGCCCGTGCAGCACGGCAGCGACAAGATCCTGATGGCCATGAAGCGCGGCTACACCGCCATGGAATACAAGAGCACCATCCGCAAGCTGCGCGCCATCCGGCCCGACATGTCGATCAGCTCGGACTTCATCGTCGGCTTCCCCGGCGAGACGGACGACGACTTTGCCAAGATGATGAAGCTGATTGCCGACATCGGCTTTGACAACTCGTTCAGCTTCATCTTCAGCCCGCGCCCCGGTACGCCCGCGGCCAACCTGCACGACGAGACCCCGCATGAGGTGAAGCTGGCGCGCCTGCAGGAGCTGCAAGCCGCCATCAATGCCAACATCGCCCGCATCAGCGACCAGCGCTTGGGCACGGTGCAACGCATCTTGGTGGAAGGCGCCTCCAAGCGCGACAACGGCGAACTCATGGGCCGCACCGAGTGCAACCGTGTGGTGAACTTTGCCGGTCAGCCGCGCCTGGTGGGGCAACTGGTGGATGTAACCATCACCGAAACCCGCAGCTACACGCTGCGCGGTGAGGTGCTGACGCAGGAGCTGGTGGGCGTTTAAATCCTGCCGGGTTGGTCACCAACAGCGCCCACAAGCGCTATGGTTTCAGGAGCTGCTCGCGCAACATCGGCGGGGGTTAACGGCCAATTTCATCCAAAGTCAGTGCTCCGGCGGCTCTGCCGATGCCCGGCTTTCATGCGCCGTGAGCAAGGCGCCCGCAGCCCCACACACCGCAATCAGCGCCATGCCTACCAGCGACCACTGGTCGGGCACATGCGAGAACAGCAACCAGCCGCCCAGCATGGCAAAACCAATCTGCGCATACATATAGGGCATAAGGGTGGCTGCGGGGGCGCGTTTGAAGGCCAGGATAAACAGAAAGTGGCCCACCGTGCCCATCACCCCCATCAGCAACAACCCACCCCACAGCGCGGGCGCCGTGATCTCAGCCCACACCCAGGGCAGTACCAACGCGGGCAGCAGCGCGCCCACCCAGCCGGTGTAAAACTGCATAGTCATCGGGTCTTCGGTGCGCGCCATGCGGCTGGTGAGCAGCTGAAAGCCCGCGTTTGCGACTACGACCCCCACCGGGAACAGCAGGGCCCAGCTAAAGTCTTGCCCGCCCGGGCGCACGATCACCAGCGTGCCGACAAAACCACCGGCCACCAGCAACTTGCGCAACGGCGACACGGTTTCGCGCAACATGCGCGCCGCCAGCAACGTGACCACCAGGGGCGTGACCAGCACAATCGCGGTGAACTCGCCCACCGGCATGTGTTTGAGGCTCAGAAAGGCCAGCAGGCTGGTGGTGAGCAACAAAACACCACGCGCTATGTGCAACCCAAGGTGCCGGGTGTGCAACAGCGCCCGCCCACGCTGGGGATAAACCGCCACGGTGGTGGCCACGGCCTGGAACAGGTAGCGAAATCCAATCGCCATCATCAGCGGCACACCCAGCGACACCCATTTGGTGGTGGTATCCAGCACGGCAAAACACGCCATGGCCAACACGGCCAGGCCAATACCGGCCAGGGTGTTGGGACGGGGGGAAGACCTCAAAACGGCATCTTGGGCATGCCCTTCATGCCACCCATGCGTTTCATCATCTTCATCATCCCGCCGCCCTTCATCTTCTTCATCATGTCTTGCATCTGCTCAAATTCCTTGAGCATGCGGTTGACTTCCTGCACATGCACACCGGCACCCGCAGCGATGCGGCGCTTGCGCGTGGCTTTGATGAGGTCGGGCTTGCGACGCTCTAGCGGCGTCATGCTGTGGATGATGCCTTCCTTGCGCTTGATGTCCTTCTCGGCCTTGTCCATGTCCACCTGACCGGCCTTGGCCGCCATGGCGGCAGGCAACTTGTCCATGAGGCTGGAGAGTCCCCCCATTTGTTTCATCTGCTGGATCTGGGCCAAAAAGTCGTTCAGATCGAAGCCGCCACCGCTCTTAACTTTCTCGGCCAGCTTCTTCGCGGCCTCAATGTCCACTCCAGCGGTGACCTGCTCCACCAGCGCCACGATGTCGCCCATGCCCAGGATGCGGCCCGCATGGCGCTCGGCGTCAAACACCTCCAGGCCGTCCAGCTTTTCGCTGGTACCGGCAAATTTGATGGGCGCACCGGTGACCTGGCGCACCGACAGCGCCGCACCGCCGCGCGAATCCCCGTCGGTCTTGGTCAGGATGATGCCGGTCAGTGGCAGCGCTTCCTTGAAGGCCTTGGCAGTGTTCACCGCGTCCTGGCCCTGCATGGCGTCCACCACAAACAGCGTCTCCACCGGGTTCAGCGCGGCGTGCAGGTTCTTGATTTCGAGCATCAGCGCTTCGTCAATCGCCAGGCGGCCGGCGGTATCGACCAGCAGCACATCAAAGAAATGCTTTTTGGCGTAGTCCAAGGCGGCGCGGCCAATGTCCACCGGGTTTTGGTCTGGCGTGCTGGGGAACCACTCCGCACCGGCCTGGGCCGTCACGGTTTTGAGCTGTTCGATAGCGGCCGGGCGGTACACGTCGCCCGACACAGTCAGCACCTTTTTCTTGCGCTTCTCGATCAGGTGTTTGGCCAGCTTCGCCGTCGTCGTGGTTTTACCGGCACCTTGCAGGCCGGCCATCAGGATGACGGCGGGCGGCTGGGCCGCGAGGTTGATGTCGCTCACGCCCTCGCCCATAGTGGCGGCGAGTTCCTTGTTAACGATGCTGACCAGTACCTGGCCGGGCTGCAGGGAGCCCATGACTTCTTGGCCCAGCGCTTTTTCCTTCACCCGCGCAATAAAGTCGCGCACCACCGGCAAGGCCACATCGGCCTCCAGCAGCGCCATGCGCACTTCGCGCAGCATGTCGGTGACGTTGCTTTCCGTGATGCGGCCTTGGCCGCGCAGGTCTTTGACGAGGCGGGAGAGTTTGTCGGTGAGGGCGGAGGCCATAAGACTATTCCGGCAAGCGGAACCTGTGGTGAGGGCCAGCCAAGGCTGGCAGGGAGCAAAACGCTAAACTGTGGGCATGATTTTAGCCAGTGCGACCCCCATCAGCCTGACCCTGTCGGTTTTGGCCGCCAGCGCCTACGCGTGGACGGCCCTGCGCGCGGCCCATCTGTCGGTCGGTGCTGCACGGGCCTGGGTGGCCGTGGCCTGGGTGCTGCATGGTGCGGTGCTGGTCTGGAGCCTGATGGGCGAGACGGTGCACTTTGGATTTGCGCCCGCGCTCTCTGGCACGGCCTGGCTGGTGGCAGCGGTGTATGCCGTCGAAAGCCAGGTGTTCCCCCAGCTGCAAACCCGCTGGGCCCTGGCCGCCTTGGGGGCCTTGGCCGTGGTGCTGGCCTTTGTCTTCCCTGGTACAGCCTTGACTTCATCGGCCTCGATCTGGCTGCCCCTGCATTTGTTGCTGGGTGTCGCCAGCTACGGTCTGTTTGGCACGGCGGTGGTACACGCCTGGTTCATGACACGCGCGGAAACCCGAATTCGCCAGGCCGCCGACCCGCACAGCGGCTTGCCCTTGTTGACACTGGAGCGCCTGACCTACCGCTTTGTTGCGGCGGGTTTTGTGTTGCTGAGTGCCACGCTGGTCATGGGTTTTGGGTTTGGTGACGTGGTGTATGGGCCCGCCCACGCCTGGCGCTGGGACCACAAGACGGTGTTTTCCGTGCTGGCCTGGCTCACCTTTGCCGTTTTGCTGGTCGGCCGCTACCAGTTTGGCTGGCGCGGCAAACAGGCCAACCGCATGTTGTACACCGGCACGGTTTTGCTGCTGCTGGCCTATGTGGGCTCGCGTTTTGTGCTCGAAGTGGTTTTGGGGCGCGGCGCATGAAGTATTTCATTGTCTTCGCCGTGGTGTTTCTGGTGGCCTGGCGCTGGCGCAGTGCACGCAGCAGCACCCTGGAGCACAAGCGGCAGCAGAAGACCCAAGCGCCGGCGGCGCCAGCGGACATGGTGGCCTGCCGCCACTGCGGCCTGCACTTGCCAGAATCCGAATCGCTCCGTGGCCAACACGGCGCATACTGCAGCCCAGCGCACCGCCAAGCGGCAGAGGGGTAATGCCAAACACGCTTCCCGAACACTCGTGGTTCGGCCCGACGGCGCTGGAGCCCACGCCCGAGCCCCCCGAGGGCACACAAGAGTTCTCACGCCTGTGGCAAGCCTTCATGACGGCCCGACTCACGCTGGGCTTGGTGCTGGTGGTGTTGCAAGCGGGCCTGTATGCCACGGGGTCGGCCCAAAGTCGCACCCTCATCGGGATTTGCGTCGCGTACTTTCTGGGCACCCTGGCAACCAAGCTGTTTGTCCGGCCCCGCTACCTGGGGCAAGCCTTCAACCGCGCCTGGGGGGTGCTGATCGGGCTGGACATTGCCGTGTTTTCGGCTTTGCAACTGCTGCAGGGCAACAGCCTCAACTACACGCCCCTGTTTGCACTTCCCATACTGCTGGCCTCCGTTCTGGGGTCGCTGCGCCTGGCCTTGGGCACAGCGGCCGGGGTGAGCATGCTGCTACTGAGCAGCACCTACTGGATGCACAGCGATGCACCTGGTGATGCCACACCCGCGTTTGTGCAGGCCGCATTGGCGGGTGCGGGTTATTTCTTGATTGCGCTTCTGGCCCACCAGTTGGCCACGCGCTTGGCCAGCGAAGGGCAACGCGCACGCCTGAGCCAGCTGGCGGCCAACATCCAGCGGCAAGTCAATGAACTGGTGATTGAATCGCTGCCCGATGGCGTGGTGATCGTGGACGCACAAGGCTGGGTGCGGGCCGCCAACCCTGCCGCGCGCACGTTACTGGGCAATGCCCAGCAGCCATTGCGCGCGGCAATCTTCGACCTCAAAGGCAGCCCGGCTTGGCAGGCTTTGCTGCACCTGACCCGCCTGAGCATGGGCACGGGCCGTGCCCAGCAGGCTGAGATCACCATCCACCACGCAGGCAGCGGGCCCCGCAGGGTACTGGCGCGCACCAGCCTGGCGGCGCCACAGGGCATTGCACAGGACAGTTTGTGCGTACTGTTCCTGCAAGACCAACGCGAGCAACAGGCACGCCTGCGCACCGAAAAGCTGGCCAGCATGGGCCGCATGTCCACGGCCGTGGCCCACGAGATCCGCAACCCGCTGGCGGCCATTGCCCAGGCCAATGCCTTGCTGGACGAAGACATCACCGATCCCCACCAGAAAAAACTCACGGCCATGGTGGCGCAAAACGCCAAGCGGCTGGAGAAGATTGTGGACGACATCCTCAATGTCTCGCGCGTGCGCGGCAATGATCCGGGCCTGTTGACCCACACCATCCCTTTGCATGAAGTGGTGCACCGCATTGCCACGGACTGGGGCCAGCAAACCGGCCGCTTGCCTCAGTTGCATATCGAGGTGGACGCCGATGCCTTGTCGGTACGTTTTGACCCCGACCACCTGCGCCAAATTCTGGTGAACCTGCTGGACAACGCGCACCGCTATGCCAGCAAACGCCCGGCCAGCATCCAGGTGCTGAGCCGCCGCAACGACCGCATCGCCCGTGTGACGGTCTGGAGCGATGGTGCGCCCATGGACGCATCGGTACAGCGCCACCTGTTTGAACCTTTTTTCTCGTCCGAGAGCCGCTCCAGTGGTCTGGGGCTCTACATCTGCCGCGAGCTGTGTGAACGCCATGGCGCCGCGCTGGCGTACCACCGCACAGCACAGGACATGGACGGCCAGGCCACCGACGGCAATGCGTTCGCCATCACCCTGCCGCTTCTCGAAGGCGCCGCTCCGAACGACAATACGGAAGCACCATGGCAAACCTCCCTGTACTGAACGACGCACGCATTCTGGTCATCGACGATGAACCGGACTTGCGCACGCTGTACGAGCTGACCTTGCTGCGCGAGGGCTACCGGGTCGAGACGGCCGGCAGCGTGCAAGAGGCCCGAGAGCAACTGAAGCAACAGCGCTTTGACGCCGTCATCACCGATATGCGGCTGCCCGATGGGTCGGGCACCGACATCCTGGCCCAGCTGCGCACAGAACAACGCCCGGAGCGCTGCGTCGTGATCACGGCCTATGGCTCTGCCGAGAACGCGGTCGAATCGCTCAAAGCCGGTGCTTTTGATTACCTCTCCAAACCGGTAGACCTCAAGCAATTCCGGGCCGTGGTGGCCAATGCCCTGCAAGGGCCTGCATTGCCTCCCCCCATGCCGGCGCGCACTTCGGCCACCAAGGCCGGCCAGAGCAGTACAGCGGCGACGGCAGAAACGGCCTTGGCCAAAATGGCGGGCACGTCCAGCGTCATGCTCCAGGTCAAAGACCGAATTGTGAAAGTGGCACGCAGCATGGCCCCGGTGCTCATCCGCGGGGAGTCGGGCACAGGCAAGGAACTGGTGGCGGGTGCCATCCATGCCAGCAGCCACCGGGCGCAGGGCCCGTGGGTTCCGGTCAATTGCAGTGCGATTCCGGAGAACCTGCTGGAAGCCGAGTTTTTTGGGGCACGCAAGGGCGCGTACACCGGTGCCACCCAGGACCGGGCAGGTTTTTTCCAGGCGGCGCACGGCGGCACCTTGTTTTTGGACGAAATTGGCGACCTGCCTTTGGCCATGCAGTCCAAGCTGTTGCGTGCCATCCAGGAACGCAGCGTGCGCCCCTTGGGCGCGCTGCAAGAAGAGCTGGTGGATGTCCGCATTGTCAGTGCCACCCACAAAGATTTGGCGGCCGAAGTACATGCGGGCAGGTTTCGGCAGGATCTGTACTACCGCCTCAATGTGATTGACATTTATATCCCGCCCCTGCGGGAGCGTGCCGAGGATTTGCCGGCCTTGTGCCAGGCGCTGCTGGCGCGTATCGCCGCGGAGTCCGGACTACCCGCTCCCCAGTTGTCGCCCCCCGCCTTGGCGCAAATCTGCACGCTGCCCCTGCCTGGCAATGTGCGGGAGCTGGAAAACGTGCTGCACCGCGCCATGGCGCTATCGGAGGGTCCGGTCCTGGAACTGGACACGCATGCACTGCTTACCCAACCTGCGCCGCTGCAGGGGTTGACGGAGCTGCTGCCTCGCACAGACAGTGCCTTCGCGCAGTTGCCCAGCGTGCCCGAAGAACCCAGCGCACCAGACCCCATCCCCAGCGACTTGCAAGTGCATCTGGACCGGATTGAGCGTGACATTCTGGTGCGCACCTTGCGCGAAACCCGTTTCAACCGCACCTCGGCCGCCCAGCGGCTGGGCATCAGCCTGCGGCAAATCCGCTACCGCATGGCACGCCTGCATATCGATGCGCCACACGCCTCGGACGAACCCTCCGATGCCTGAATCACCCATCAGCCTGTGGCAACAAGGCTGGTACCGCTTTGCCCACCGCTGTGCCTCACCCAACTTCGGTCCCCGCCCCGTCGGCGCCGTGATTGACCTGGTGGTACTGCACTCCATCAGCCTACCGCCTGGACAGTACGGCACACCGCATGTGGCCGAGTTGTTTACCAACCAGTTGGACTGGAATGCACACCCTTACTTCAAATCGATTGAGGGACTGCAGGTATCGGCCCACTTTTTCATCACTCGCCAAGGCGACCTCTGGCAGTTCGTGAGCTGCGAAGACCGCGCCTGGCATGCGGGGGTTTCCAGCTACCGCGGGAGGAGCAACTGTAACGACGACTCCATCGGTATTGAGCTGGAGGGGCTGGAGGGTGACATCTTTGCCCCTGCCCAGTACGAGGCCCTGCAGTCACTGATTCCCGCCTTGGGGGTGCAGTACCCGGTACGCCACATTGCCGGCCACGAGCACATTGCACCGGGACGCAAAGAGGACCCCGGCCCGGGTCTGCGCTGGGATAACCTGCGGGACAGCCTGGGTTTTCCCGACACATTTTTCCCGGCCAGCACGCGTTTGCAACGCCGTTGAAATTTTTTTTGACCGTGCTTCAACGCGCACTGCCGGCAGAACACCGCATGCGAAGCGGAACATCTCCAAGCTTTATGCGCCTTTGCCGACCAAATGGGCTGGAAGCGCCCACCAGTCATGGCGCTCGGCATGAAAACGCCCATTTCACGCACGCCGCCCGAGACTGTTTTGTTGCGCCCTTTTCACCCCCCTCGGCGCTCTCATCCGAAAAACACCGAACAGCGCCCTGTACACTACCGGTAGTGGCTTGTATCCACCCTAGACCCCAGATATAGTGTGTGCTGTTAGTGAAAACTACTGCCCCACACAAGCAATAAGGGGCCGTTCATGCGCAACGACAAGCCCCCAAAAATACCGATTTAGACGAGGAAATCATGGAATCTGTTTCTACTGCAACGCCAAGCCCCACCACTAGCCTGCTGACCGCCCACAGCACAGGCCATACCGAAGCTGGCATGGTCAACACCTTGAGCCACTACCAGATCATTCGCCGCAATGGTGCGGTCGTGCCCTTCGAGCCGAACAAAATTGCGGTGGCCATGATGAAAGCATTCTTGGCTGTGCACGGCACCCAAGGCGCAGCATCGGCCAGCGTGCGTGAAACCGTAGACGGCCTGACCCAGCAGGTTATCCGTGCGCTGATGCGCTCGCGCCCAGGCGGTGGTACCTTCCATATTGAAGACGTGCAAGACCAGGTGGAGTTGGGTTTGATGCGTGGTGGCCACCACGAAATCGCACGCGCTTACGTGCTGTACCGCGAACGCCGTACCCAGGAGCGTGCCAAACAAGTCGCGCAGGCCAAGCCCGCCGCGCCGGTTATCCATGTGCTGGAGGGCGGTCAACGGATTGCATTGGACTTGAACCAACTGCAATCCCGCATTGAAACAGCGTGTTCGGGGCTGGGCGCAGATGTCAAGGCCGACCCTATCGTCGCCGAAACCATGCGCAACCTGTACGACGGCGTACCCATGGACGAGGTGTACAAGGCGTCCATCCTGGCCGCCCGTACGCTGATCGAAAAAGACCCGGACTACACCTACGCCACCGCGCGCCTGTTGTTCCACACCATCTCCCGCGAAGTGCTGGGGCGCGATGTGGCCCAGGCCGACATGCAGGAGGCTTACGCCGACTACTTCCCAGGCTTCATCAAGCGCGGCGTGGACGCCGAGTTGCTGGACGAAAAACTGCTGCAGTTCGACCTGAAGCGCCTGGGCGCAGCCCTCAAAGCCAGTCGCGACCAGCAGTTTGACTACCTGGGTCTGCAGACGCTGTATGACCGCTACTTCCTGCACGAAGGCAAAACCCGCATCGAACTGCCCCAGGCCTTCTTTATGCGCGTGGCCATGGGCCTGTCGCTCAATGAAATCGACCGCGAAACCCGCGCTATCGAGTTCTACGAAGTGCTATCCAGCTTCGACTTCATGTCCAGCACGCCCACGCTGTTTAACAGCGGCACCCTGCGTTCGCAGCTCTCCAGCTGCTACCTGACCACCGTGCCCGACGATTTGGACGGCATCTACGAGTCCATCAAAGAAAACGCGCTGCTGTCCAAGTTTGCCGGCGGCCTGGGCAATGACTGGACCCGCGTGCGTGCGCTGGGCTCCCATATCAAGGGCACCAACGGCGAATCCCAAGGCGTGGTCCCGTTCCTGAAGGTGGTGAACGACACCGCCGTGGCGGTGAACCAGGGCGGCAAGCGCAAGGGCGCGGTGTGCACCTACCTGGAAACGTGGCACCTGGACATTGAAGAGTTCCTGGAGCTGCGCAAGAACACTGGCGACGACCGCCGCCGCACCCACGACATGAATACGGCTAACTGGATCCCCGATCTGTTCATGCGCCGCGTGATGGAAAAAGGCAGCTGGACCCTGTTCTCGCCCTCCAACGTGCCAGACCTGCACGACCTGTTTGGCGCCGACTTCGAAAAGGCCTATGTGGCCTACGAAGCCAAGGCTGCCCGTGGCGAGATCAAGCCTTCGCGCACCATTGAGGCCAGCGACCTGTGGCGCAAGATGCTCACCATGCTGTTTGAAACCGGCCACCCCTGGATCACATTCAAAGACGCGTGCAACGTGCGTTCGCCCCAGCAACACGCTGGCGTGGTGCACTCGTCCAACCTCTGCACCGAGATCACGCTCAACACCAGCGACACCGAAACCGCGGTCTGCAACTTGGGCTCTGTGAACCTGCGCCAGCACTTGAAAGACGGCGAGAGCGGCAAGGTTTTAGACCACGACAAACTCAAGCGCACCATCGCCACCGCCATGCGCATGCTGGACAACGTGATCGACATCAACTACTACGCGGTCAAGAAGGCACGTGACTCGAACATGCGCCACCGTCCGGTGGGTCTGGGCGTCATGGCCTTCCAGGACAGCCTCTACGCCTTGCGCATTCCCTACGCCAGCAATGCTGCGGTGCAGTTCGCTGACGAATCCATGGAAGCCATCAGCTACTACGCTTACTGGGCGTCCACTGAATTGGCCCGTGAACGCGGCCAATACTCCAGCTTCAAGGGCTCGCTGTGGGACAAGGGCATCTTGCCTCCCGACACGCTGGACATGCTCGCCCAGGCCCGCGGCGGTTATGTGGAAGTGGACCGCTCCTCGACCCTAGACTGGGATGCCCTGCGCAAGAAAATTGCCGCGGACGGTATGCGCAATTCCAACTGCGTGGCCATTGCGCCTACCGCCACCATTTCCAACATCATTGGTGTGGACGCCTCCATCGAACCTTGCTTTGGCAACCTGTCGGTGAAGTCCAACCTATCCGGTGAATTCACCGTTATCAACAGCTACCTGGTGCGTGACCTCAAGGCGCTGGGCCTGTGGGACGACGTGATGGTGATGGACCTAAAACATTTCGACGGATCGCTGAGCCCCATCGACCGCGTACCCCAAGAGATCAAGCAGCTCTACGCCACCGCATTTGAAGTGGAAACACGCTGGCTGGTGGAAGCCGCGGCACGTCGCCAGAAATGGATTGACCAAGCGCAGTCGCTGAACATCTACATGGCCGGCGCATCGGGCAAGAAGCTGGACGAGACCTACAAGCTGGCGTGGTTGCGTGGTCTGAAGACCACCTACTACCTCCGCACCATGTCGGCCACCCACGCAGAGAAATCTACTGTGACGGCAGGTCGCATGAATGCCGTGTCTTCGGGCAACGATGCACAGGGCTCTACCAAGATGTCCAGCGCATTGGAAGCCGCAGCTGCAGCTGCACACACACAGATGGAGTTGGCTAGCAATGCAGCCACCGACATCAAGTTCTGCGGTGTGGACGACCCCACTTGCGAGTCCTGCCAGTAACAAGAGAGGCGCATCGCGAGCACCATTGCGATGCAATTGAGCAACACAAATAGGCAGCGAAATGCATGACTTCTTTTCAATTCATTTCGCTGCTCTCATAATCCGCTGATTGGAATCACCTATGTTGACCTGGGACGAAGAAGTCAAGCCCACATCGCCGAGCAACTTTGCGCGCAACCCGTCTGAACAGCTGTCGGTTGCGCAGGCATCGGTCACTCCTGTTTCTGTGCAAACACCTGCGGCTGTGGCAGCCGTGATGCAGACTGGAACACCACGCCGCATACGCGCCGATGACAAGCGCATCATCAATGGCCAAACCGATGTGAACCAGCTGGTTCCCTTCAAGTACAAGTGGGCTTGGGAAAAATACTTGGCGTCCTGCGCAAACCACTGGATGCCGCAAGAAGTCAACATGACGCGCGACATCGCCTTGTGGAAAGACCCGAATGGCCTGACCGAAGACGAACGCCGCATCGTCAAGCGCAACCTCGGCTTCTTTGTGACCGCCGACTCGCTGGCCGCCAACAACATCGTGCTGGGCACCTACCGCCACATCACGGCGCCCGAGTGCCGCCAGTTCCTGCTGCGCCAGGCCTTTGAAGAAGCCAT
>Ga0209211_10009206_pt1 | contig 13227 bp, 10 predicted proteins | sample RifGroA2_FD_183992 | JGI IMG/M metagenome (GOLD analysis project Ga0209211, IMG submission 183992) | Groundwater microbial communities from Rifle, Colorado, USA - Groundwater A2 (SPAdes) (version 2) | ecosystem: Environmental > Aquatic > Deep subsurface > Groundwater | place: Rifle, Colorado...
AAGAAGATAACCGTGTGCCCCGTGTATTTCAATGCCATCATATCCCGCTTGTTTCGCGCGGTAAGCTGCATTTGCAAAATTTTCTATAACAGTATGGATGTCTTTTTCGCTCATTTCCTTGGGCATTTCACGATAAAAGCCACAGGGGATGGCTGAGGGCGCTAACAATGGTTCCCCTGTTTCACTTGACCATGTTTGACGCCCGCAATGGGCTATTTGCAATACAATCTTCCCTCCGATTCGATGTATATTTTCAGTAAGTTTACGGTGCAATGGAATTAGTTCATCGGAATCAATCATGGTCATATGAAATAAGGCGCTTTTGCCAGATTGCATAATTCCTGCGTATCCGGTAATAACAAGCCCGATTCCACCATCTATAAAACCTTTGTAAAATTGAAATTGTTCATCTGTTGGCATTCCCCTTTGGTCCGCCAAACCTTCATGTGAAGCAGTACGAATCATACGATTGGAAAGTTCTAATGTACCTATTTTGGCTGGTGTAAATAATATTGACATTTTTTCCCCTGCAAACTTAGGTTTTTAATGATACTCCAGATTAAATAAGTTCACGATGTTATGATAGCAACCAATTAATATTAAATTCTTGAATTACTGATATACGGTTAATGGTTGAATGGCTAATGCAGGTGAAAAATTATATTAATCCCAATATTTGCCTGGTCTTTTTGAAGAAATCGCTACACTTTTCTTTAAAGATAGTATCCGGTTCAAACATTATCAAATGTGTAAGGAAACTGTGTGTACAATAAGACTCTTCTACAGCATCATCAAATTTATCTAACATAAAGGGTATGTTATCCCAATCTTCATACGGTTCATCATTGCCATAAAGAGTGAAAACAGGTCTTCCGTACTCCTCTACCATTTTTTTCATCAGCACGCTTCCTAATGGGTCTAAGCCCATTTTCAAAGAGCCAACCCAATCTACTGCAAGTATGTTATTACCCCCGATAATTGTCTTTGTATATTCAGGCGTCTTATCGCCCCTGAAACCAAACGCACCATCAGCGCTTATAAACGCATCTATAAAACCAAACTGGACAGGAAATTCTTTTAGTATATCAATAGTTGTTGTATCCCATTCTCTGAGTTTATGATACTCATAGTACTTATTTTCACATGTAGTCACTCCAAAAACATTTTTTGTTGCTAGTGTATATTTATTAGCCGGATGTGTTTTGTTTTTTGCAAAGGATATCCTGTAATCAGCTTCTTTCCAGGTTTTTCCAATGTAATGTTGGCCAAGCTGACCGTTGAATTTATGGGGTATTGCATCCAAGGTAAGATCGATAAGGGTATAATTTTTACTTTTATAGCCACAGGCCAACGCAACAGTTTTTACATCTCTGTTGGTATACCATTTACCCAAAACATTCTGTGATTCAACAACGCAAATTCTCGTATACCCTCTTTCCGATAATTTTCCAACCAGGAAGTCTATTAATTCTGGATCGGTATAACTGGAAGGATCTTTTTTAGTTAAAAAAACCATAAAATTTGACTTTATAACTATTGTGAATGTGTTCTTATCTTTTCCTGACTTTTTAAAGGATTCATCTAAATTATCAAAAAAATTGGAGTATTCCATAACTTCTTGTAAAGCTCTTAATTTATCATCGTCTTTTACACTAGCAATGACGCTCTCGCTTATATCTCTTTTATACATTTGAGACCTCGATTTCACAACCTTGTCTCCTTATTTTAAAATTTAACAACATTTTATAATGTCCTAAAGATTTAATTATTGTCATACAGTTAGTAATTCACCGGCTAAAACAGAAAGGAAATAATCTATACAGTTCCATTCTTCCGTTTTTGTCATAAAGGCGCTCCGATTATAGTGCGCGGTAAGTCCAAGCCGTTTCAATTTATCTTTCCATAACGGATTATAGGGCATAAGAGAACATGATGATATCTTGTGTTTTTTAAGAAACCGGGCGATTCCCGTTAGATTTTCCTTTGTCGCTGTAATTTCAGGGATAAGGGGAATTCGAGGGACAATCGGAACATTACTTTCTTCCGCCAGACGGGAGAAATTTTCAAAAATACAACGGTTTGAGCGGCCTGTATAATTAAGGCTGGAAGCATCATCGGCTAATTTGAGATCAAAGTAAATAATATCCAGGAAAGGAAGCGCCTGTTCTTGAAAATGCCGATAACTAAAATAACCACAAGTTTCTATGGCTGTGTGGATGCCTTCTTTTTTCAATGCTTGCAAGAAGCGTCCAATAAATTCCATTTGAAAGGTGGGTTCTCCGCCAGAAAGGGTCACTCCGCCGCCCGATGATGTATAGAAAGGTTTGTCAATACAGACCTCGTAAAGAAGTTCTTCAACCGTAACCCATCGGCCTACAGGTTCCAATGCCTTTGCAGGACATACTGGAAAACAACGTTCGCAGCGGGTACAAGACGTATTAATGGCATGAATCGGGCTTGTATTCATGAGACATTTTGCCTGGCATACCGGGATACAAGGATTCCCGCAATCTGGTGAAGTACATACCGCTTCGTTGAACGAGAATCCGGGTTTTGGGTTAATCCCCTCCGGGTTTTGGCACCACACGCAGGACATCGGACATCCTTTAAAAAACACTGTGGTTCTTATTCCTGGCCCATCTTCGCTACAATCCCGCTTGACGTCAAAGATTAAGGCTTTTTCCTTCAAACAAATATTCCTTTTAATTGCATTTCGAATAAAAACGAAGATTTTACTCCCGGATTATTTTGAAGGTTGTAAAATTGATTTTAAATTTGCCGCAATTGATCCGAATTTGAAGATATGTCCAACATTTCCTTTTATATGCACAAGATTTCCTAATAACATATTTACAAGATCCATATCCGGTTTACCGACCAAGCCCATGATAGTTTGCACATCTTTGAAATAGATTACAACGTCAACTTTGTTTGGGTCGTTTTCGATAGCATTTGCCGCTTCTTCTGTTAATACTTCTGTGGAAACAATGGCGTCAGGGTTAGGAATTCTACTGCCAAAAATACTATGTTTAAAAAGTCTCTCTGGTTCCGGGCAGAATTTTAACATGACGTTCATGTTATCCTCGGGTTTGTCGGTACGGAAGAGAAATTTACCCTGGTAATATCGTCGGCCACCCTTCACGGTGGGGTCTACTATTTCAAAATTATCTGTAAAATAATTCAGGTTTTTTTTTGGCTTCCATCCAAAATAACTTAAAAAAGAACTTACAAAGCCAACCCCCCCAAATACCCTTAATAATAAAGCCATTGCTTCGGCGGTAAAAGTTCCTCCGATTTTGTCAAGTTGCCTGGTTATGTATTTATTTTTGGTTCCAAGATTTATACCGTTGATTATTTCCTTGCTAAATGTTGGAAATGCTGCATGCATAGTATATCTCCTTAAATAAATTTAAATTGCGGTCCAACCATGTTGTTCTGCGCCATTTTCAAGTGAAAAATTGGAACGATCGATAATTTCCTGACGCATTTCTGAATTGAGTGTTACGAAATATGCAGAATATCCAGCGACCCTGATCATGAGATCTTTATATGGTTCCAAAGCATTACGTTCCTCGTCGCTTGCATTTGGCTTATATGCTACGATTGCGGCATTGTGAGCGGCTTTCAGATCGTCAATGGATGATATGCAGAGTTGAACGAGTACCCCATCATTGTCCATGAACGTTTTTAAATATCGGGCAAATTGCTCTGTGTCTCCCGCAAAGTATGGTTTACCCCTGGTGGTTAAACTAAGGTTATATGTGTAACCATTCTGCACGGTATTTGCATCTACGGATGTTACAGACAAGATGTGATCAAAAATCGTAACTTTATCACCATTCCTTTTTACTATACCAGAACAAGGAGTTATTCCACTCGCAAATGGAAGCCCGTTCTTACGTCCATTGGGTGTTGCTTTGGTGAGCATCCCAAAACCCGCGTGATTAGTCATACTCCAATAACCAACAAGGTAGCGTCCACCACGGTGATTTCTGTACTTGTAAAAGGTTTCTTGAATTATCTCTGTTAGCAATTTTGTATATTTAATCGCTAGTTCATTATTATATTTACCACCAGGTGTTTGATCTACACCGGCGCCATATTTGGGCGCAAGTTTAATTTCTTTCATAATCGTTTTTAAACGGTCTTCGGTTAAAGATGAATTTCGAAGGTCTTTTGTGTCAAAATTAGCGTCCATTGCAGCAAGGAGTTCTGCCGGAGACATGCGTCCTTCAAATACCAGAGAGTCAATTACACAAAAAGAATCTATGACATCCGCCAGCCCTATGATAGCCACCCCTGATGAGTTGTATTTAGCGCCGCCCGAAGACACATCTCTGAAATTCGCACCTTGTGTTCCAGGTGTGTTCGTAGGTCCCACAAACAAACCCGACAAAAATGGTGAGGGGCGAACCTTTGCTACCGCACGTCCAAAATAATTATTGCTTTGTACTGCGTGACGAGCAAGGTCGTCCAATTGAACACGAAAAGCATCAATGAATTCTTTCATGGACTTCATTTTTATAAGCGGTGGTGTAGTATATTCAGGACTACCAGTAGATAGGTTTGGCGCATCCTCATCAATACCCGTACCACGGTGTTTGCCTCCATACAAAGCCAGTTCCAGCGCCGCTGGTAAAACAAAGAGGGTGGAACCTGTATTCCCATAGTGTTTTCCCGATGAATTCTGTTCTATGCAACCAATAGACGCATAATCATGGGCATCAGTTAATGCCTCTGCAGGATTCACCCCCTCATGCTGTTTATAATAATTTGCCATCGCCTGAATGACTGGCACATCGCCATGGATTGCAGGTGTTGCTCTGGTTAACAAATTAACCTGTGCAATTCTCAGGAGATAAGGATCGTAGCTTCCTGTCGGGAGCAAATTTCCCCGCGCATCAAGGTTATGTATTTCTTTGTGGTAGCGAGCATGTACATTGGGGTCGCGGATTGATAAAAGTTCCGTGGCCTTAAGAATAATATATGTCATATCATTTACAGCATCAACGTATTTGCCGTTTTCACGTCGAGTACCACCAACGGTTAAAGCCTGATTTGAGCCACTGCCAGCAAAAAGGGCTTCAGCGCCTTCCGTAGAAAGTGGTACATGATCGCTGCAATGCAGGAAAAAATGGCATGTAAGTTCCACTGCCCTGCGTATATAATCTGCCTTGTCCTGAGTCGTAGAAAGCTTTTCCCAATCCTTCAGATAATATGAATTTAATAATTGGTCCAACCTGCCGATCGAAAAACCAAAGTTTGTATTTTCCTGCAAAAGCAAGTGATAACATATCCAAATAGATGATAACGCTTCCTGCAATGTTTCTGCCGGTTGTGCAGGAACCTTTTTACAAATTCTTTCTAATTCTCTATTGCCAGCCTTCGCAGCAGCTTCGGCCAAATGCGTTGCATAGATTTTCGCCCCTTCAAAAACAGCTATAACTCCTTTAAGACATATTATTTCTTCCTGTGTTTTCGCAGTTCCTGAGTCAATGTCTTGCTGCATCTGTGCGATTAAGCCATTCAGGCCAAATTTGAGAAGTCGTTCAAAATCAGGAACTGTGTGAGAAACACATGTTGCTTTATCAGAAAGATAAAAAGCAATCCTTTCTAAAAGTTCCTGGCACTTTGGAGTTTCACCAGCCTTTTTTTGTACTGGTGGGTCAATGGATGGTTGGCCATTTGCTAATCGGCCGCCATTAACCCGGTCTCTCCCATCATTTTTGTAGTCTTCGGTATTGTAATCGCCGTATCGTGCAACCTCCTGAACAACCCTGCGTTCAAGCCAGTAAGGAAAAATCTCACGATTGAGACGTTCTGCCACTTCGCGGCTAATTTTAAAAGGGTTCGTCGTCCGTTTTTCTACAGTTTTTAACTCAGGCCATATGCAGTATCCGATAGTATCTACATAAACTACCGCTCCAACAAAGCTGGTAGTGGTTTGCCCCGGGAGTAAATCTGTATCCATTACTTTAGCTGTTTTATGAGAGAATATATACTTCAACGCCTCTGCACGGCGGGTATACGGGTGCATACGCTCTGATTCAGTTTTCATCATGTATTCTGTTAAAAGTCCAGGGAGTTCATCACAGATTTCAGGTATATTGTTTGGATCAAAAAGTTTCTTCCGCCATTCTTTTACTACAGGAAATTGATCAAGGGTTACGTCACATAAAGCAAGATCTTGTAACGTTTTAATTTTTTCTGGAGTTTCATGAGGAATGGGAAAGACACCGCCTGTCATTGTTGGTGTTTTTACATTATTTGATGCTGTATTGTTAAGATTTATGTGGATACCGCCTGATTTTGGATTCTGGTTTGCCATGTGCGTCTCCTTCCTTTCGATGACAAAGTGGTCTTTAAACAACATGCTTTTGGATTTTAAGGGAAGTGTATCACGGTTCTAACTGGTTGCCTTTTGTTTTGAGCCAAATTCCCATCACAAGCGCTGAAATAAACGCATAAATCATTATTCCCAACCATCCATGGGAAAATGGTGGATTCCAAAATGAATATCCCTTCTTCGCAATAAAGTCACTGTACGTGCCTATTTTCCACCAGATTCCCCAACGTATTAAAAAGGGCAGCACAGTCAAAAAGCTCCCCGCTACAATACCGATAGTGACCCTTTTATCTAAATCTTTTCTGTACCAGTGGTGAGCTAAAATAAACCCCACATTGCCAAGTACTACCATCACAATTCCGAAAAATACATAAAAGCCGGCAACCCATGGGCGGTTATACGGATTTTCTACCCAGCCAGTATTATACATAACTTCCCAGGCCGGCCATCCAACCAAAAGAAACATACCAGCAGGTGCGAAACAGCATGACATGAAGAAATTCAGCGGCCCTAATAATTTATTAGTGAATTTTCTTGGTTCCTTTTTTAAGTAGCTTTTGGCAAGCATCGCATAAATTTGTCCAATGACAAAAGCAGCAGGTAAATCAACTTGAACCATAAACATACCCTCCTCTTTTTCTATTTATTTTGTTTTGACATTTATTAAACCATTTTTAATGGTAATTTCTCGAACAAATTCTTTATATTAAATTTTGTTCATTTATTCCCAGCATTGTCCGGTTAGGAAATTGCGTAATTAGCCAATAATAAATAATATGATTGCTTTGGCATAGTCACTCCAGGATAGCATCTTCCCTTATGCCCACAAGTATTTCGCTTTGTTATTGAAGTAACTATCTTAAATTACAAATAAGATGCCGCAAGCTGTGGAGAAATAATTTACTGTATTATTTGGCTGTAAGAATTGAAAAGTCAATATGTTGGATTAATTGAAAAATCTGGAACAAGCTATTCAAGTAAAATGAGAACAGTGTGTCATAACACATAAATGTGCCAACAAATGTGCATCATGGCACATCGTATAGTTAATGTAATTAGGACATTCATAAACAATAAATAGTTAATTTAAGATGCAAAGTGCTTTCCGAGAATAGTTGTTCCAAAGAAATTGATGAATCAAGCACGATTTTAAATAGGATAAATTAACTTTTTTGTGTAGTATTCATAGATTACTATTGCATAAACAAATTCATGAAAATACAGAGATAATTTTTGAAGAAATAAAGATGGGATTTAAAAAGTTAAGGGCGTTTTGGGAAAAAAGTATTGTCTACAGGGTTTTTATCAAGAAGTATAAGCGGTATTTCATTATCGGCGCTTTGTCGCTGATTGCCGTAGATATCATTAATATCTTTCCACCGCTCATTATCAAAAAGGCAATAGATGTTTTTTCGACTGAGGTGAATCTCCCAAAAATTGCAGTCCTCTCCGGCCTTTTTATTCTGGTGAGTTTATCTCAGGGCGTCTGTCGATACCTCTGGCGGATACATTTTATCGGGACGTCATTCCGATGCGATTACGACCTCCGCATGGCCTTCTTCGGGCATATTGAAACTCTCTCCCAGAAATTTTTTCAGAAATACAGGACAGGCGACCTCATGTCAAGGGCCACAAACGATATTGGCGCTGTCCGTATGGCTGTTGGACCCGGGTTATTGATAGGATTGGATGCCATATTTTATTTTTTTGTGGTGCCTCCGATCATTATCTATTTATCCCCAAAGCTGTCCTTCTATACATTCCTGCTCATGCCGCTAACGCCTTACATTGCATATAAAATCAAGGATGTAATTGATAAGCGGTTCTGCGACGTTCAGGAACAATTTTCGAGGATCAGCGAAAAGGTACAGGAAAATACATCGGGTATACGTATTGTGAAGTCCTTTAATATGTCACGACAGGAAGAAAGGTCACTCAGAGTCCTTTGCAATGATTTTATGAAGAAAAATCTTAAACTTGCCATCCCGCAATCACTCCTGGGACCGGTGTTCGAGTATATTACTTATATGGGGGTTATTCTCTTGCTTTTCATGGGTGGGAAGATGGTACTTGAGGGCGCTATTACATTGGGTACGCTCGTTGCCTTTCAGCGGTATATCTCAATGATGGTCTGGCCCATGACTGCCATTGGCTGGTGTTTATCCCTCTTGCAGCGTGGCAACGCCTCCATGAAGCGTATCGACGAGGTGATGGATGAAAGGTCTGAGATCATTTCAAAAGCTGATGCTACACGGCAATTTGTACCTAAGGGCGAGATCGAATTCAGAGACATAAATTTTCAGTATGATAACCAAAAGGAATGGATATTAAAAGGTATAACCCTAAAAATTGTTGCAGGACAACGTGTCGCTATTGTAGGTCCGATAGGAAGCGGGAAATCGACGTTGGCAAGTATGCTTTCACGCATGATTCCTGTAAGTGACAGGAGTCTCTTTATAGACGGTGTTGATATTAATACGATAGACATCAAGATTTTAAGGCGGCACATCGGCTATGTTCCACAGGACACATTTCTATTTTCAGAAAGGATAACAGATAACCTGTTATTTGGAGTAGAAACAATAAACGGCGGTAACAGCGTTGGGGAACTTGCTCGTTTGGCTGCAATCGAATCGGAAATTCAGGAACTTCCATACCGGTATGAAAGTTATCTGGGTGAACGGGGGATAAACCTGTCGGGCGGACAAAAGCAGAGGATTACCATTGCACGGGCGCTGGCTATTAATCCAAACATTATCATCCTGGATGATTGCCTTTCTGCCGTAGACGCACGGGTAGAAGAAATTATTATTAAAAATATTTTGCAAAAATTTCCTGGGAGAACCATGCTGGTCGTGACTCATCGGTTACCTGCTGTAAAAAACTTTGATATGATTGTGGTTATGCAAGACGGTATGATCGTCGAAAAAGGCACTCACGAACAGCTTATCAAAATCAATGGATTGTACACATCCTTGTATACGAAAGAAGCGCTGGAAGAAAAATTGGGCTAGTGGAAGTTTTACATTATAATGATACGTATTTATTCAAATACTAAAGATGTAATATGGAAAAAGAAGAATATTTCAGTGAAGACGTTTTAGCGGGCAAGTTATACGATACAACGGTTATAAGAAAACTGCTGTCTTATGTCCTTCGCTATAAGGCGTCAGGCCTGTTGTCCATCTTTATGGTACTCATCACCACCGTTTTATTTTTGCTGTGTCCCTATCTCTTTGGTTATGCCATTGATCATGGCATCAGCAAGGGGGATAAGCAAGTAATATATAAAATAGCATTAGCGCTCCTGGGTATCCAAACATTACGGTTATTACTGGTAATAGCACAGAGCTATAATATCCAGGCCATCGGGCAGAAGGTGATGCTGGACATGCGCATGGCGCTCTTCAATCACATCCAGTCTCTTCCATTATCTTTTTTTGATAAAAATCCTGTTGGGAGGATTGTTACACGCCTGACCAATGATATTGCGGCTATTGGAGAACTCTTTTCAGCCGGTGTCATTGTGGTAATCGGTGACGTCTTCATCATCGTTGGGATATTCGTGGCCATGTTCATGTTAAACGTGAAGCTTGCCCTTATCACCCTTTCGGTCTTTCCTATTATTGTGGTGATTACCCTCTGGTTCGGTAACCGCATGAGGAACTCCTTCCGGGAGATACGGCGCAAGCTTGCACGTATCAACGCCTATCTCAATGAAAACATCACAGGCATGAAGGTCATCCAGCTCTTTAATCGGGAGAAAAGGAATTATGATAAATTTGACGAAATTAATGACGACTACTTGAAAGAGCAAGTCAAATATATCCGTTATTTTGCCGTATTCCAGCCGGCGATTAATATGGTAAGCGCATTGGCAATTGGTTTGGTGCTCTGGTATGGCGCAATAAGATACATGCACGGTTTTCTTACCCTGGGTGTTTTGGTGGCGTTTCTGGCGTATGTTCACGACTTATTTGACCCCATTCGCGATATTGTGGAAAAATACAATATCTTGCAAGGCGCAATGGCGTCTTCGGAGCGGGTATTTGGGCTCATGAAAGAGCAACCAGAGGTCGATTACATAATCCCCAACCCTGTAAAAGAAGTTTCTGTAAAAGATTTTAATGGCGCGATAAAATTTGAAAATGTCTGGTTCGCTTATAATGGTAGTGATTATGTACTAAAAGACATCTCTTTTCAGATAGAACCGGGGCAATCCGCTGCATTGGTGGGTGTAACTGGTAGTGGAAAGACATCAATAGCAAGTGTACTGACACGACTCTATGAAATCCAGAAGGGTACGATCCGGCTTGACCAGATTGACATTCGGAAAATGGAGAAGCTTGGATTACGCTACGTCATCGGATTGGTCAGTCAGGACGTCTTCCTATTTGCAGGCACATTGCGGGACAATATTACCCTCTTCAATCCTCTATCTGATTTGCAGGTATTGGAGACTATTGAGTCGTTAGGCTTAATGCCCTTTATAGACCGCATGCCCGGTGGACTCGATATGGAAATTGCCGAACGAGGCGCAAATCTCTCTGTGGGTGAACGGCAATTTATCGCACTTTCAAGGATCATTATTTATGACCCACGGGTGATAATCCTAGACGAGGCAACCTCCAGCATGGATCCCATTTCTGAGGTATTAATTCAGAACGCCATTCAAAAGGTCACACAGGCCAGGACGTCCATCATCATTGCCCATCGGTTATCCACTATTCTCCATTGTGATAAGATTATCGTGTTAAACAAGGGCGAGAAAATTGAAGAAGGCAGTCACGAGGAACTGTTACAGAAGGGCGGCCTTTACAGCCAGTTATACAAGATATACATGAAGGATGAGTTGATAGGACATGCGTAACGTATCAGAGCTATAACTAATCCTGCCTATTTTCGCTTGACACCCACCATGTCATGCGATACTATGCCGGCAATTGTAGAATAAAGATAAAAATGGCATTGATTATCTTTTGACTTGGAATTTCACTCATATAAACAATGCACAAATGAAATCCAAGATAATATCAATAGTTGAGAAACATGGTTATCCATGTCCAATAATATGTTCACCTGAAGAATTATTAGGAGAATAATAATGATAGACCCAATTGTGGAAGAAGTAAGAGACGCTCGTCGTAAACATGCAGAACGATTTAATTTTGATTTACATGCAATATGTGAAGATTTAAAGAAGAAAGAAAAAAATTGTGGTCATCCAATTAAATCATTGCCAGCTAAACATTCGTTAAAGACAATTGCAAATTGACAAAAAGTTCAAGCTGACCGCTGTGACAGAGTGTAAATTTGAATACCATGTTCAACTTCACCGTGATTGCGTTGGCGTTGGTCTAAATTAATATTTAAGCAAACGAATTTACTTCAGGAGAAATATCCCGCCTAAAATAAGCAGCATTCCAATCACTTTTGACAGAGTTACATCCTCTCCCAGAAACATCCAGCCCAGGAGAAATGTGAATAGGGGGTAACAGCTTGTGATGGGAATAATTCGGGATATATCACCTGTCTTGAGCGCCTTGTAAAATACCAGTTGTGCTACAAATCCAGCCAAAACGCCTGCAAGGACAAGGAAAAAGATGGGTTTGATCCCCATCTTTCCAATGGATGGAAATGGGCTGTAAAAGCAAATGACCATTACTGCACCTATCACAACCCCCGAACATCTCACCAGGTATGCGGCTGTGGGTTCAACAGATGAGAGTCCAATCTTTTCTAAGAATGGTACAAATCCCCAGATAAAGGCAGTTAACAGGGCTAAGAAGAATGTTTCCATAAGAATTACCTCATAGTACGGTTAAATAAATTATAGAAATTTGGTAACAATTTAGCTCTTTGAAAAATCCAGGGGAAAAAATGAACAACGCAACCCCAATAGGGGTGATCTGTTTGTAGAATAAATGCAATTATATCAAAGCAAGCTCCGTAGGAGCGGTCTGTTCATTCTATCCACTCAAACAAATATTTTTCATCATATTTGATTTCATATTTCTTCAAAAACCCAAGATATTCTTCCTTGAAAGTTTTCTTTCTGTGATGCGCTTCCTGATGGAGAATGTATTTGATAACGGCGTCTATGTGGCTTCTGGAATAAGAAAATGCCCCAAATCCCTCCTGCCAATTGAATTTGCCTGGTACCCATCTCTTATCATTGATGAAATTTGAAGAACCGGCTTTTATGTCTCTTGCCAAATCAGAAATGGCAATGGATGGTTTTAACCCAACCAGCAAATGGGTATGATCGGGCATGCAAAAAATGGATAGCATTTTTTGTTCACGGTTCTGCACAATGCCTGTGATGTATTTATGCAATTCCTCCCGATATTGGCTTTGAATTAAATTCAATCTGTCTTTTACGGCAAAAACAATTTGAATGTAAATTTGCGAATAGGTATTAGGCATAGTACAGGCCGCTCCTACGGAGTTTTCTTTCTCTTTTTACATTGATTTCTACAAACAGGCCACCCCTGCCGGGGTTACACTGTTTTTCCACGGTGTTGTTCCTCCCTGGATTTTTCAAAAATCTAAATTGTTACGAAATTTGTAATTTGTAAAGAATGCCAGAAGCCAGAAAAGGTTTCTTCGGCATTTGAAACTTTTCCTATTCTTTGGAAATACCTTGTAGAAATCAAACATGGATGATTATAATAAATTCGGAAAAATAATTCCCTAATAATATTTTCTCAAACGATAATTATGCTATCTGTTAAGATCGGACAATATCACCCATGCCTTGAAAACTCGTTTGTAAATACCATACAAACATTAAAAAAGGATGACCCATTAACACCCCTTGCCGTTGTTGCGCCCACAAACTGGATGCTGAATCGACTTCAGGAACGCTTGGCCTTGAGACA
>Ga0209211_10009207_pt1 | contig 13227 bp, 12 predicted proteins | sample RifGroA2_FD_183992 | JGI IMG/M metagenome (GOLD analysis project Ga0209211, IMG submission 183992) | Groundwater microbial communities from Rifle, Colorado, USA - Groundwater A2 (SPAdes) (version 2) | ecosystem: Environmental > Aquatic > Deep subsurface > Groundwater | place: Rifle, Colorado...
TGCGGCGGCGGCCGGCGGCGTGACGCGACTGGCCTGCCCGCCGGATACCGATCCGGTGCTGGACGAGCCGGGGCTGGTGGAAATGCTGACCCACCGCGCGCGGCTGCCCGAGTTTGCCCATGTTCATCCGGTGGGCGCCTTGACCACGCAACTGGAAGGCAAGGCGCTCACCGAAATGACGGAACTCGCCGAAGCGGGTTGCATCGCTTTTGGCCAGGCCAATCACGCCATTGTCGACACGCAGGTGCTGCAGCGCGCCATGATGTACGCGGCGACCTTCGATTTTCCCGTCTGGTTGCAGGCGCAGGACCCCTTCCTGGCCAGGAAGGGCGTTGCCCATGATGGCGAAGTCGCCGCCCGCCTGGGGCTGGCCGGAATTCCGGTGGCGGCGGAAACCATCGCCCTGGCCACCATTTTGCATCTGGCGCGCGAGACCGGCGCCCGGGTCCATGTCACCCGCATTTCGTCGGCCGCCGGCGTCGACATGATCGTCGCCGCGCGCGCCGCCGGCATCGCGGTGACCTGCGACGTGGCGATTCATCACCTGCATCTGTGTGAGATGGATATCGGCTTTTTCGATGCCAACGCCCGGCTCGATCCACCGCTGCGCTCGATGCAGGATCGCGATGCCTTGCGCGCGGGTCTCGCCTCGGGTGCGATCAACGCGCTGTGTTCCGATCACACGCCGGTCGATGACGACGGCAAGCAGATGCCCTTCGAGGAAGCCGAAGCCGGCGCCACCGGGCTGGAGCTGTTGCTGCCCCTGACGCTCAAGTGGGCGCGGGAAATGAAGCTGCCGCTGGTCACGGCGCTGGCGCGTGTCACATCCGATCCGGCGCACATTCTCGGCGTCAAGGCCGGCAGTCTGGCCGTCGGCGCCGCCGCCGATATCTGCGTCTTCGATCCCGTGGCCGAGTTTCAGGTCAGCCGCCGGAATCTCAAGAGCCAGGGCAAGAACACACCCTTCCTCGGCTCCGAATTTCCCGGTCGCGTGCGTTACACGCTGGTCGATGGCCACCTGGCCTTCGACGGCACGCTGGGCTGATACTTCGGGCGTCCGCATCCCGTGACGGGTATGCGGGCGGCGCGGCTGTCAGTGCCGCAAGTTAGTCGAAAATCTTTTTGAAGATGCTCTTCTGGTCCCATTCGCAGAGCTTCTTGCCGATGGGGTAGATTTCCTCGCCGGCGATCAATCTGGCGGGCGAAGTGGCTTTGCCCCCGACCACGCTGACCAGTTCGCGGGTTTCGCAGTTGATCATGTAGCGACCCGCTTCATCCGCCGCGCCGGGAGTGCCAGAGCGGTAGAGCGTGAAGGAAAAGACGCTGCCGTCCTGCGTCACCTTTTCCGGTTCGTAGTAGGTTTTCATACCCCCTATGCTTTGGCGCGCCGCCGGCTTGTCGGAACTTCCCCACGGCACGGACTGCTGGGCGGGGGCAACAGACGGAAGCAACAGGGCGGTGGCGAGGATCAGCAATTGTTTCCGGATCATGTTCATTTCTCCCGTGGTCAGTGGTGGCAAGGCAGGTCGGCGAAACCAGGCTCAAGTATAGATGAATCGTTTGCCGCGAGACATCGGTCGCCGTGCCGCCAGCGCCGACTTTCAGCTAACCTGATATTCTTTGGCCCATGCTTGATCCGAACACCACCGCGCTGCTCAATCAACTGGGATACGACACCGGCCTTGTCGAGTCCTTGCTGTCGGGCGCACTTGTTCTAACCATCGTCATGGTGGCGACGGCAATCCCGACCGCGATCATTGCCAAACGCAAGGGGCGCTCCACGATTTTGTGGGTCGTGTTTGCCCTGTCGATTCCCGTGGTTCCGCTGCTGCTGATCTGGTGGCTGCCAAAGCTGCCCCCGGCCGGGCCGCCCGCGTAGCATTTCCACTCCCGCGTTTTCGATCAGGCACAGCCAAGGAAGACAGAATGAGCCATGTGAAATCCCGTGAAGTCGTGCTCGCCATCAAGATTACCGAAGACCTGCTGAAGGCGCTCGACGCCATGCGCGAGGCCTGGCAGCGCGATGCACATTCGGTGCCGAAGGGGCTCTCCTGTTCGCAGTCCAAGGAAGGCCAGTTCACTCTGGTGGCGGCGGAATCCGCCTTCGTCACGCTGCCGGGGGCCTGCGTCATCAAGGGCCTCGGCGCCATCGAGATGGTCGGCGCCGACCCCGTTTTTGAGGAAGCGGCAAGCTCGAAGACGCTGGTGCTGCGCGACACGCCCGAGGGCTGGAAATTCTCCGTCAAATTCGTGCCGCCGATAGTCCGCGAAAGAAACAACAAGTAACGCGACATCGAATTTGCATTAGCCGTCCCGCTCGCCCATCTTTTCGCCCAACCGGATGGCGCGTTGCGGCGACCACTCGGCATTGAACTTCAGCGTGTTTTTCGGGAACAGCATCACCACCGTCGAGCCGAGCAGGAAGCGGCCCATTTCCTCGCCCTGGCCGAACCGCAATTCCCTATCGTCATAGCGCCATTCGCGCAGATGGCCCGGACGCGGCGGATTCACCACGCCATGCCAGGTGGTGGCCATGCTGCCGACGATGGTGGCGCCGACCAGTACCAGCGCGAAGGGGCCGCGCGCCGATTCGAAGACGCAGACCACGCGCTCGTTGCGAGCAAACAGGCCGGGCACGCCGCGCGCCGTGACGGGATTGACCGAGAACAGTTCGCCGGGCACGTGAATCATGCGCAGCAGGCGGCCTGCGCAGGGCATGTGGATGCGGTGATAGTCCTTCGGGCTGAGATACAGCGTGGCGAAACTGCCGTCCTGAAATTGCGCCGCGAGTTGCTCATCGCCGCCCACCAGCGCCGTTGTCGAATAGCGATGGCCCTTGGCCTGGAAGATCTGGTCGCGAAGGATGGCGCCGAACTGGCTGATGGCGCCGTCCACCGGACAGATGAAATCGGCTTGCGCCAGGGGCCGCGCGCCAGCCGTCAGCGACCGCGTGAAGAACTCGTTGAAGCTGGCGTAGCTGCCGATGTCCGGGTTGGCCGCCTCGCCCATATTGACGCCGTAACGACCGACAAACCAGCGGATCACGCCGGTGGTCAGGCTGCCGGCGCGGGCCGTGGCGAACCTGCCGGCCAGCAGAGTCAACGCCTGCTTGGGCAACAGATACTGAAACAGTACGGCAAGACGGTCGGACACGATGACTACCGCTCAAAATGGAGCGGCGAATTATAGCGGGCAGCCCCGTCCGGACTGCCGAAGCGTCACCGTCGCCGGGCATCGGCACCCGTTGGCAACCGGGACCGCGACACCGTATGGCGCTGCACAGGCTCTTAGCCGTGAATGTCGAACCGCAGGCAGGCGGCAGATGCGGCATCGCGCGCGATGCCATCGACATCGTCGCCATCGCTCATCGATACGGCGAGATCTCGCAGAAGACCGTTGTCGAGACCATAGATCCAGCCGTGCAAGGTCAGCGCCTGACCGCGCCGCCAGGCGTCGGCGACCAGCGTGGTACGGGCGACATTGCGCACCTGCTCGATGACGTTGAGCTCGCATAGCGCGCGCCAGCGTGTCTCGGCGTCGGGCAGCGCCGCAAAGAAGACCTCGTGGCGGTCGCGTACATCCTGAATGTGGCGCAACCAGTTGTCGATCAGCCCGAGCGACGGCCCTTCCAGCGCCGCGCGCACGCCGCCGCAGCCGTAGTGGCCGACGACCATGATGTGTTTCACGCACAACACCTCGATCGCGTACTGCACCACCGACAGGCAGTTGAGATCGGTATGGACGACGACGTTGGCGACGTTGCGGTGGACGAAGACCTCGCCCGGTTTGAGTCCCGCGATCTGATTCGCCGGCACGCGGCTATCGGAGCAGCCTATCCACAGATATTCGGGGGTCTGGATCGCGGCCAGCCCGGAAAAAAAGGCGGGGTCGGCAGCCGTTGTTTCTTCGGCCCAGCGTGCATTGTTGGCAAACAGGTGGGCCAGCGGCTTCATGCCCGCGCCGCCAGCGCGGCAATGCGTTCTTCCATGCTCGGGTGACTGGCGAACAGCGAGGACCAGCCCGGCGCGTCGGTGATGCCGGAACTGGCCAGGCTCTTCGGCAGGGGTTCGACGGCCATGCCGCCGAGGCGCTGCAAGGCCGCCATCATCGGTCGCGGCGAACCCATCAGGCCGGCGGCGCCGGCGTCGGCGCGGAACTCGCGCTGGCGCGAGAACCACATGACGATGATGCTGGCCAGAATTCCGAACAGCATATCGCAGACAAACACCGTAACCATGTAGCCGATGCCGGGGCCGGAGGAATCGCGGTCGCCGCGACGCAGAGCGCTGTCGACGAAATAACCGACGATGCGCGACAGGAAAATGACGAAAGTATTGACCACGCCCTGGATCAGGGTCAGCGTCACCATGTCGCCGTTGGCGACATGGCTGACCTCGTGCGCCAGCACCGCCTCGACTTCCTCCTTGCTCATGCTCTGCAAGAGTCCGGTCGACACCGCGACCAGCGAATTGTTGCGGCTCGGCCCGGTGGCGAAGGCGTTCGGCGCGCCTTCGTAGATGGCCACCTCGGGCATCGCCAGGCCGGCCTTGGCGGACAGCTTGCGCACGGTTTCCACCAGCCAGAACTCGGTCGAGGTTTCCGGGCTGTCGATGATGCGCGCGCCGGTGGACCACTTGGCCATGAACTTCGACATGGCCAGGGAAATGAAGGCGCCGCCGAAGCCCATGATGCCGGCGAAGCCGAGCAGCAGGCCCAGGTTGAGGCCGTTGGCGGTCAGGTAGCGATTCACCCCGAGCACGCTGGCGGCGATGGACAGCACCAGCATCACGGCCAGATTGGTGACGATAAACAGCATGATGCGTTTCATTGTGGTTCTCCAGGGAAAGACTTGATCGCTGCGAAGTGATCGATCGCGTGCGCCTGCATAGATGCTGCGATTTCCGGAAAGTTCAAGAGGGAGCGCTCGGAATGGCTGAAGGCTATTGGTAACCCGGCGAGCCGATCACGGGAGTCGGCGCTGGCGAGACGGCGGCGGGCGCCGCTTGTTGCACATGGCTTGCAGGCGACGCGTCATCCTTGTGCTTTTCATGCGGATGCCAGCCCAGCAGCACGAGCAAGGCAAAGAAGCCGACGACATAGCCGACCGGAATGAACCAGCCGTGGCGCAGCCACTGGCCGACCGACTTGGCCTCGGGGAACAGGTTGGCCACCGCGACCCCGGCCGAAGACCCGAACCACAGCATCGAGCCGCCAAAACCGACGGCATAGGCCAGAAAGCCCCAGTCGAAGCCGCCCTGCTTCAGCGCCAGGGCGGTGAGCGGAATGTTGTCGAACACGGCCGAAATGAAGCCCAGCGCCAGGGCGGATGGCCAGGAGGCCGGCGGCAGCGCCTCCACCGGCATCATCGAGGCGCAGGTGACCAGCGACAGCAGGAACACCGAACCCTTGAAGGCGCCCGGGACCAGGCTCCATTCGGGCCGGCGCAACGGCACCGCGAGCAGCAACGCGACCCACACGGCCGCGCCGAGGAAGGGGAAATGCTCGGCCAGTGCGGCAAATTTCAGATTCACCGTGACGTTGGCAACGATGGCGCCGACCAGGATAAAAACGACGATGCCGACTCGCGCCCAGTCGATGTGATGCGCCGCCTTGAACTCGCGGCTGATGGCCATGTGCTTGTGCTGCAATAGGGCCGCCGGAATGCCGAACACCACCAGCGCCACGCCCGAGCCGATGTAGGCCTCGACCACGTCGAGCGGACTGACGCCATCCAGCCACATCATGGTCGTCGTCGTGTCGCCCACCACCGAGCCGGCGCCGCCGCCATTCGATGCGGCGACGATGGCGGCGAGGTAGCCGATATGCACGCGGCGCTTGAACACGCTGGCTGCTACCGTGGCGCCGATCAGCGCCGCGGCGATGTTGTCGAGGAAGCCGGAGAGGACGAAGATGATGACCAGCAGCATGAAGGGTCCCAGCCAGCCTTCGGGCAGCAGTTTCGGCAACACCTCGGGCACCCCGCTGTCCTCAAAGTGCCGCGCCAGCAACGCAAAGCCGACCAGCAGGCCAAGCAGATTGACCAGCAGCACCCATTCATGCCCCATATGCGCGACAAAGCCGGCGATGCCGGCGCCGGTCTTGAAACCCGTAAACAGGATTTTGTAGACGGTGATGGTGGCCAGCCCGCTCAGCGCCACCTGCAACACGTAGTGATGGAACAGCGCCACACCAAGCAAGGTTGCGCCAAACAGGATGAAATCGACGGGGATGCCGAACAGGGTGGGCGATGTCACCACGCCATCGGCGGCCTGCGCCGCCGATGCCGCCAACAGCAGGCCGGTCAGCGCCAGCGGACGCCCGACCCGGGCCAGCGACGCGATCATTCGATGCAACCAAGTCATTTGCCACTCCACTCGAATCCAGTCGGCGGATTGTAGCAGCCCGTCGGCCTTGAATCGTCGCGCCAGAGCGGGATCCGCCGCTGCCGTGAACGGCATCCGCAAGGAATGCGCTAACGCTCATGGCAGCAAGTTCCACCCACAGAATATGAAACACGCGAAAGGCGAATTGAAGGCCCGCCCCTCCCATCCTCCCCTTGCGGGGAGGCTTCTGGTCGGCTCGCTACGCTCGATATCACCAGTCTCTCCGAACGAGTTATTTCACGCTAAACTCGATCGCTCCAAAAACGATGAAAGTTCGGCCATGAAAATATTGCTGGCGGTGGACGGCTCCGAACACTCCAATCGCGTCGCAATGCATGTCATTCGCATGGTGCAAAACTGCGCTGATTACGAAATCCTGTTGCTCAATGTTCAGGTGCCGGTTGACGCGCCGGAAGTCCTCGGTCACATGCCTGTGCGCGAGGTCGAAGCAATGCAGGAAGCCCGCGGCGGCGATGCGCTGGCTTCGACCCGCGCCCTGCTCGACAGCGCCGGCGTAACGTATGAGCCCGAAGTGGCGCTCGGTGCGGTGGCCGAAAACATCGTCCGCCACGCCGCCGAACGCAACTGCGACATGATCGTGATGGGCACGCATGGTGCCGGCGCGCTCAAGAACGCGCTGATGGGATCGGTGACAACGGGCGTGATCCATCTTACGGATCGCCCGGTCACCGTGGTCAAGTAAGGTCGCGGTCGACCCGGAAAGCCGGGGCCGCCAGCGCGTTCCCTCCCGTATTGATTACGGGGTATGACGCGGAACTTGAATTCCGTGGCGGCATTTTAGCTAGGTCGCAGTGACGAAATCCGCCCCGCGCTATCATCGTCCCGTGCACTCCCACCTGCTTTCAATCCTGTTGCTGCTTTCCGCCGCCGTCGGCGCTGTCGCCGTTGCGCGCCGCTTCAAGCTGCCGTCGATGCTCGCCTATCTGGTGATCGGCATGGCGCTGGGACCGCACGGCCTGGCGCGGTTGACCGAGAGCGCCGAGGTGGAGGGATTCGCCGAGTTCGGCATCGTCTTCCTGATGTTTTCGATCGGCCTCGAATTCAGCCTCAAGCGCCTGCGGGCCATGCGCACGCTGGTGTTCGGCTTCGGCGCGGCGCAGATGGCGCTCACCGCGCTGGGCACCGGCCTGGTGACGGCGCTGGCCTACGATCAGGGCTGGAAGAGCGGCATCGCCGTGGGGCTGGCGGTGGCGATGTCGTCGACCGCGATTGTCGCCCGCATGCTCTCCGAGCGCTTCGAGCTGCATTCGCGCTCCGGGCGGCAGACCATGGGCGTGCTGCTGTTTCAGGACCTCGCCGTGGCGCCCTGCCTGATCCTGCTGCCGGCGCTGGCCGCCTCCGGCGACGATTTGCTGCGCTCGCTGGCCGTGGCCGGCGCGCAGGCCATCGCCGTGCTGGCGTTGATAATCTGGCTCGGACAAAAGCTGCTGGGGCGCATTTTCGATGCCGCCGCGCAATACAAGTCCAACGAACTCCTGGTGCTGACCACGCTCTGGATCGTCGTCGGCCTTTCCTTTGTGACCGCCAGGAGCGGACTGTCGCTGGCGCTCGGCGCCTTCGTCGGCGGCATGCTGATTTCGGAAACGGCTTACCGCCATCACGTCGAAGCCGACATCCGACCGTTCCGCGACATCCTGCTCGGCCTGTTTTTCGTCACCATCGGCATGATGCTGGACCTCCAGTATGTGCTGGCCAATGCCCACAAGCTGATGCTGGCCGTGACCCTGCTGATCGGCGGCAAGGCCGTGGTGATGCTGCTCATCACGCGCGTGGCGAAAACGCCGCTGGTCGTCAGCCTGCGCACTGCCGCCCAACTGGCGCAGGCCGGCGAGTTCGGCCTGGTGCTGATCCAGTTGGCGTACCAGTTGCGGTTGATCGGCGTCAGCGCCTTTCAGATCACGCTTTCGGCCATGCTGCTGTCGATGTTCATCGCGCCCTTCCTGATCGCCCGCGCGGCGCGGCTGTCGGGCGACCTGGGACGCGGCGACTGGTCGCACAAGGCGACGGTGATCCATGACATCGCCGTGCATAGCCTCGATCTCGGCCAGCATGTGGTGATCTGCGGCTACGGGCGCACCGGACAGCGCATCGCCGAATTTCTGGGCATCGAGAACATTCCATTCATTGCCCTTGACGTCGACCCGCAGCGCATCGCCGAGGCGCGCGTGCAGGGCCTCAACGTCGTCTTCGGCAATGCCGACCGGCCCGAGGTCTTGCAGGCAGCGGGTGTCGCCCGCGCCCGCGCCGTGGTCATCACCTATCCCGATGCGCATTCCGCCGAACGCGTGGTGCGCATTGTGCGCGGCGCCCGACCGGAGATTCCCATCGTGGCGCGCACGACCGACGACCGGGATGTCGCCCGGCTCAAGTCCGCCGGCGCCACCGAGGTGATTCCGGAGGTGCTGGAGAGCAGCCTGCTGATCGCCGCCGAAACGCTGGTGCGGGCCGGCATTCCGATGCAACGCGCCATCCTTCACGTGCGGGCGGCGCGCGCCGAGCGCTACGCTTCACTGCGCGAGTACTACGCGCCGCCGAAGAAGTAAAATTCACCCCTGCGTTCACCCATGATCCGGAACCGGCCATGAACACCGTCCTTCGTTGCTGCACCCTGCTGCTCGGCCTGCTGGCCTTCGCCGCCTTCGCCGCCGACGAGCCGGCCCTGCTGTCGGGGCAGACCCTGTACCTGCCGGTTTATTCGCATGTCTATCACGGCGACCCGGGCAAGGACGGCAAGCCGGCGCAAACGCTGGTGTCGACCCATGTCAGCATCCGCAACACCGACCCGCAAACGCCGATCCGGCTGGTTTCGGCGCGCTACTACGATACGCAGGGCAAGCTGGTGCGGTCTTATGTCAGCACGCCGATGACGATTCCGCCACTCGGTACCCATGAAATCTTTGTGCCGCGCACCGATACGGCGGGCGGCTCCGGCGCCAACTTCCTGATCGTCTGGAACGCCGAAGCGCCGGCCAACCCGCCGATTGTCGAAGCCCTGCACGCCGATATCCGCGAGGCGCGCACCTTGATGTTCATCACCACCGGGCAGCCGATCAAGGCCCGCTGACGATCTTTATGACATGAAAGTTTCCGTCAGCGAATTGATCGTCAGATATCTTGAGCGTCTGGGCGTCGAATTTATTTTCGGCATGCCGGGCGCCCATGTGCTGCCGATTTACGACCGCCTGCATGACTCGAAGGTCAGGACCGTTCTGGTCAAGCACGAGCAGGGCGCGGCCTTCATGGCCGGCGGCCATGCCAGGGTCTCGGGCAAGGTTGCCGCCTGCATCACCACCGCCGGTCCCGGCGCCACCAATCTGGTGACCGGCATCGCCAATGCCTATGCCGACAGGCTGCCGATCCTGATCATCACCGGGGAAACCTCGACCTACTTCTTCGGCAAGGGCGCGCTGCAGGAAAGTTCGGGTGAGGGCGGCGCCATCGATCTGGCGGACCTGTTCCGGGGCATCACCCGCTATCACAAGGTCGTCGAGCGGACGGACTATCTGGGGCAGGTCCTGCATCAGGCGTCGCGGGCGCTTTTTGCGCCGGAGCCGGGCCCGGTGCTGCTGTGCATTCCCTACAACGTGCAGAAGGAAATGGTCGAGGACGACATCCTCGATGCCATTGTCGTCAAGCCCGCGGCACGCGTCATGCGCGGGCAGTCGGGGCAGGGGAACGAACTGGCGCGGATGCTCATGGCGGCGAGCGCGCCCGTCATCGTCGCCGGCTACGGCTGCATCAACTCCGGGGCGCAGGAAACCATCGCGCAACTGAGCGACTGCCTGGGCATTCCGGTGGCCACGAGCCTGAAGGCGAAGGGCGTGATCGCCGAAGGGGGCGGAATGTCCCTGGGCTGTCTCGGCGTCACCTCGAACGGCCATGCCTTCCGTCATATCGTCGAGCATGCCGACCTGGTGCTGCTGCTCGGCGCCGGATTCAACGAGCGCACCAGCTACCTCTGGGACGCCAGGTTGCTGGCAAACAAGAAAGTGGTGCAGGTCGATAGCGACCCAAGGCAACTGGAAAAAGTTTTCAGGGCCGATGTCGCGATACACGGCGACATCGACGACATCCTGGCCGAAGTGCTGGCGGCGGTCAGGACCGGCGGCGTGGCGCGCAAGAACCTCGACAAGTTCAGCGGCAGCCAATCGGCGCAGAAGCCGCTGGCGAGCGGCGGCGCCGATCCGCACGCAAAGTTCCTGCTGGTGGAGAAGTTCTTCGCCGGGCTGGCCGCGCGCTTTCCGGCGGGGGCGCAGATTTTCGACGACAACATCATCTTTGCCCAGCACTTCTTCAATGTTTCGCGCGGCAACCGCTATTTCCCGAATACCGGAATTTCCTCCCTCGGCCACGCCATACCGGCCGCCATCGGCGCGCGTTTCGCCCAGCCCTGGCCGACCTTCGCCATCCTCGGCGACGGCGGTTTCCAGATGTGCTGCATGGAAATCATGACCGCAGTGAATTATGGCCTGCCGCTCAATGTTGTCGTCATCAACAATTCCACCATGGGCCTGATCCGCAAGAACCAGTTCCAGCTCTATAACGAGCGGTTCATCGATTGCGATTTTGTGAACCCCGACTTCGAGCTGTTGGCCAGATCATTCGGCATCCATCACCGCCGCATCGCCGCCGAGTCCGACCTCGACGATTTGTTTGCCACGGCGGACCTCGAAGGCTCGATCAATCTCATCGAAATCCTGCTGGACAAGAATGCGTTCCCCGATTACCTGTCAGACCGCTAGCCTCGACGAGCGGATTGCCGCGCAGCGGTCCGCCGTTGCGGACATGGAAAAGGCGCTGTGGGCCGGCGGGCTGAACGAGCCGCTGCTTGAAGCGTATCAGGGGGCATTTCGGCAACTGGAGCAGCTCATCGCGGCGCGCGGGAACGATGACCGCCACCGCTTCGTCATTGTCATCCCGGTGGCCGACCGACCGCAGCAGACGCGAAGCTGTCTCGACAGCCTGCTGGAACTCTGCCAGGCGTTTGCCTATGGCGGACTGTGCGATGGCGCCTACCAGAAAATCTCCGTAATCATCGCCGACGACAGCAGCGACGAGGGCCATATCGTCGGCAACCGGGAGATCGCTCGCCACTTCAGCCAACTGGGCATCGCCACCGCCTACTTCGGCCTGGACGAGCAATTTGCCGTCCTCGCGGCGTTGGGCGCGGACGCAAGGGCGGAATTGTCCGGGATACTCGGCAGCGCCGGGCGGGAGGCTTTCAGCCACAAGGGCCACGCCATCACGCGCAACATCGCCTACCTGATGCTGGGCGAAGCGAAGGAGCACGACGAGCGGACCCTGATCTATACGGTCGACAGCGACCAGGAATTCAAGGTGAAGGTCGGCACGCCGGATGGCGACAAGGAGGTCTGCGCCATCAACTTTTTCCACCATCTTGACCGGATATTTGCCGCAACGGATGCGCTGGTGCTGACCGGCAAGGTGGTCGGCGACCCGCCCGTTTCGCCCTCCGTCATGGCCGGCAATTTTCTTCAGGACGTGATCGGTTTCCTGCAACAGATGGCGGCGGGCATCGCCCGCAATCCCTGCCGGCATCACCAGGGAAGCGCGCACCGCGAGGGCGAAGCGTCTTACCACGACATGGCCGATCTGTTCGGCTTCAAGCCGGCCAGCGAGGCTTATCGCTACCGATGCACCCTGACCGGCGAGCACACCGACGCCGATTGCTTCGACGATTTCTCGAACAGGCTCAACAGTTTTTTCTACGGCGAACATCCGACCCGCATTTCCTACTATTGCCATGACGAGGTGTCGCGCACCGTCCAGGCGGCGCGCACCGTGTATGCCGGAAACTATATTTTCCGGCGCGCCGGACTCAAGTATTTCATCCCGTTCGCGCCCTTGCGCTTGCGCATGTCCGGACCGGTGCTGGGACGCCTGGTCAAGTCGGAGATCAAGGGACGTTTCGTCTCCGCCAACCTGCCGATGCTGCACAAGCGCACGGTGCGCGGCACGGGGCAGTCGGAGTTCAGGCCCGGCGTTTGCCAGGCTCGTGCCGAAACCCGCGCCGTCGAACTGTGCGACGAGTTCGAGCGCCAGTTCCATGGCGACATCATGCTGTTTTCCATCGAGCGACTGACCGCCATGGGCTATCCGCGGCAGCCATTGCCCGCCGAAACAGTGGCCGCAACGCTGGCCTCGGTGCGCGAGGAGATGCAGCAGAAGTACAACGCCAGACGCCGGGACATCGTCGAAAAACTCGAGCGCTTGCGCTCCATGCTGCGTGACCCGGCGAACTGGTGGAACACGTCCGTGGAGCGCGCCGCCGCCGTCGAAAACTTCAATGCCTTTGCCGACAATATTGCGCGCAATTTCGGCGCCGACGCGCCGTGTTACGACTTCATCAATTCCACCGCGAACTGGCAGAAGTGGCAGGCCAGGCTGCTGGCAGCCATTTGCCGTTACCCGCGGGAAAGCCGGGCCTGGGAGGCGGTGCTGGCCGCCACGCCGGCGCTGGCCAGCGGCAGCGTGACTGGTTAGCGCCATGCTTGGCCTGCGACACTGGCTGCATCGGAGGCGGCACCGTCAGCGCTATGCCCTGCTCGACGGCCTGCTGCGCACTCAGGCTTTGACGCGGGAGCAGGTGCTGCGCAAACGGCAGGACGACTTTGCCGCCATCGTCGCCCATGCGGTCGCCAATACCGCTTACTACCGGGAGAAGTTTGTTGGAATAGTCGGGTGCGGCGGCACGGCGCCCGCCATCGACGCCTTGCCCATTTTGTATAAGGACGACGTGATCCGGCGCATGGACGATCTGCTCGAGCGGGGCGCCGACCGTGACCGCGTCAAGATCGGCCAC